>Ga0315899_10000007_pt1 | contig 324018 bp, 310 predicted proteins | sample LakEriMetagenome_2_FD_203518 | JGI IMG/M metagenome (GOLD analysis project Ga0315899, IMG submission 203518) | Freshwater fungal communities from buoy surface, Lake Erie, Ohio, United States - Buoy 4 MA112 | ecosystem: Environmental > Aquatic > Freshwater > Lake | place: USA: Lake Erie, Ohio...
GGCAATTGCGTCTCGAAACGGAAGCCGAGATCGTCAGTCTCGAGAAACAGCGCGATCGGCTTGCCCGTGACCGCAATACCATTCGCCGCCATGGAATCCTGCAGCTTTGCGAATGCGCCGGTGAGCTTGTCATAGCCCTCGTCCCACGTTGCCGCCCCGCGCAGAAGCGCTGCGGGCTTGGCGGCGAGTTCGACCTTGTCAGGCATTGACGGGTCGGCGGGCGCTGGCACGAGTGTCTGGACCGCAGTATTGGGCGGAGCTGCGGCAGCGGGTGGCGTTGTGGGGGCAGCGGGTGCGGCCTGCGGGGCCGCCGCGGGGGACGGATCGGCCTTCGGCGTCTCGACGGCGGCGGGCGGCGGCAAAGGCCTGCTTTCGACCGGCTGCGGTGCGGGCACCGTCTGGGCATACAAGGGTTGTCCCGCCATCAGGGCAGCCACGCAGCCAAGCTGGAACAGGAATTTCGCCGCCTTCATCGCATCGCCCCGGATTCGCATGCAAGGAGTTTACCCGCCCAGACCCGCTCCGGTCGAGAGCGGACTCGCGGTTCGGACTGCAAAACATTATATGCAGATCCGACAGGACAAAACCGATGAGCCTCGCGAAACGCCCTTTTCTGAAGATGAACGGAGCCGGCAATGCGATTGTCGTGCTCGATCTGCGCGATTCCGATCACATCGTGAGCGCCGCTGAGGCGCGCGCCATCGCCAAAGCACCGGACTCGCATTTCGACCAGCTGATGGTGCTACACCGTCCGCAGAGCGCGCACACCAATGCGTTCATGCGAATCTACAACACCGACGGTTCCGCTTCGAGCGCGTGTGGCAATGGCACACGCTGCGTGGCTTGGGCGATGCTGCAAGGCGCGCCCGCCGACGAACTGCAGCTTGAGACCGATGCAGGTCTGCTCGCATGCCATCGCGATGGCGAATTCACCTTCACCGTCGATATGGGCGAACCGCGCTTCGACTGGCAGGACATTCCGCTCTCCCGCCCCGTCGCGTCTCCGGATGCGGTCGATTTTCATTTCGGCTCCGCCGAGGCACCGCTCCTGACAACGCCGTCTGTCGTCAGCATGGGCAATCCGCATGTGATCTTTTTCGTCGAGAATGTCGCGGCGTGGGATGTGCCCGGCATCGGTCCGAAGATCGAGCACGATCCGCTCTTCCCGCACCGCGTGAACGTGTCCTTTGCCGAAGTCATTGCAAAAGACGCGATGAATTTACGTGTCTGGGAACGCGGCGCGGGCGAAACCTTGGCCTGCGGATCGGGTGCGTGCGCGGCCGCCGTTGCCGCGGCGCGCCGCAGTTTGACGGGACGCGATGTACGCATCGCGCTGCCGGGCGGTGAACTTCGCATTCAATGGCGCAAGAGCGACAATCACGTTTTGATGACCGGCCCGGTCGAGCTCGAACATGCCGGCCAATTCGACCCCGCGATTTTCGAGACCGCCTAATGGCCGTCGATCTTCTGACGTTTGGATGCCGTCTTAACATCGCCGAATCCGAAGCGATGAAAAAGGCAGCTGAGGCGGCCGGCCATCGTGAGCTTGCGATCGTCAATACATGCGCCGTGACAGGCGAAGCCGTCCGTCAAGCGCGCCAAGCCATTCGCCGCCTGAAACGCGAGCATCCCGAGACGCGCATCGTGGTGACAGGATGCGCCGCGCAGATCGACCCGAACATGTTCGCCGCCATGCCGGAAGTCGACCGCGTCATCGGCAATGAAGAAAAGGCGCGTGCAGCGACTTGGACTTCGCTCCGTGATCCGCAGCAAGACACCGAGCGCGTCCGCGTGAACGACATCATGACCGTGCGCGAAAGCGCGCCGCAATTCGCAGAGCATTTCGAAGGCCGCACGCGTGCCTTCGCCCAAGTGCAGAATGGCTGCGACCATCGCTGCACTTTTTGCATCATCCCTTTTGGACGGGGCAATTCACGTTCGGTACCAATGGGTGCGGTGGTCGCGCAGATCCGTGAATTGGCCCAAGATTATGCGGAGATCGTTCTAACCGGCGTCGATGTGACGAGCTGGGGTGCAGATTTACCCGGCACACCGAGGCTCGGCGCGCTCATCAAAGCCATTCTGAAACATGTGCCGGAATTGAAGCGCTTGCGCCTTTCATCGATCGATTCTGTCGAGATCGATACGGATCTGATGGACGTGATCGTGGAAGAGCCGCGTTTCATGCCGCATCTGCATCTCTCGTTGCAGGCTGGCGACGATCTCATCCTCAAGCGGATGAAAAGGCGTCATGGGCGGCAAGATGCCATCGATCTTTGTCGCACCTTACGAAGAGAGCGCCCGGAGATTATTTTCGGCGCAGACATCATTGCCGGTTTTCCAACCGAAGACGAAGACATGTTTCGCCGTTCGCTCGACCTTGTCGATGAATGCGACATCGCCTTTCTGCATGTCTTCCCCTATTCGCCACGACCGGGCACACCTGCAGCAAAAATGCCGCAAGTAGCGCTTGCTTTGGTGAAAGAACGCGCTGCGCGGCTGCGCGAAAAAGGCCAAGAAAGCTATGTGCGCAATCTCGATGCACAAATTGGTCGCACGCACTCCATCCTTGTCGAGCGCGATGGCAAGGGCCGCACGGAAACGTTTTTTCCGGTGAAATTTTCAACGCCACCTGAAGCGGGAATTTTGGTGGTAAAACATATTGAAAGAGCGGATGGGACGGCACTCATTAGTTAGTTTTGAAAGCACTGGCGTAATCACGCACGCATCGATCATGCGTGCGTCATCATGGTAAAAACTGGAAAAACGCCAAAGATTTTAGCGCGACTCCGCCATAGTATCTTCCACGCTACAGGCTGCAAACGCCGCCTTCATCGCGTCGGGAAGCGGCGCGGTCACACTGACAGGCGGTTTGTTTTTCGAAATCGGGATCGTGATAGTCCGCGCATGAAGATGCAGACCCGGCCCGCCTTCGCGCGGACCTGAGCCGTAAATCGGATCGCCCAAGATCGGCCAGCCCATCGCCGAACAATGCACGCGCAATTGATGCGTGCGCCCGGTCAAAGGTTCAAGCGCGAGCGCGGTGAAACCATCGCCGCGCCCCATCACCCGCCAGCGTGTTTGTGACGGCAGACCGGCAGGATCGACCTTCATCCACCAGCCGCGCGTCGGATCCTTGCGGCCGAGTGGCAGATCAATCAGACCTTGCTCTTCCCAAGGCCCGCCTTCCACGACCGCCCAATAGGTCTTGTCGATGAGACCCTTCTTGAAGAGCTCACCCAGTTTTTCGAGCGCCTTGCGATGCCGTCCGAGCACGAGGCAGCCCGACGTATCGCGGTCGAGCCGATGGGCGAGCGCGGGCGGGTTTGGCAGCCCGAATTGTAATTGGCCGAAATGGGCTTCGAGATTGTCATGCGTGCCGAAGGCGGCCTGCGGGCCTTTGTGGCAGGCCATACCGGCGGGCTTGTCGATGACCAGCATCAGCCCGTCGCGGTAGAGGAGACGGCCTTCAAGGTCGATCTGGGGCACGGGATGATCCATGCTTCCGCTTAACGCTTCTAAAGCCTGCCGGAAACCGCTATTCGAAACCCCATGAGCACTGAGACGCCCAAACCCGGCCTGCTGTCCCGCCTGTTCGGGCGCGATAAGGGCCAACAGAACGTTGAAGAGAGCGTTGAAGAGACCATCCTTGAGGTCGAGGCAGCGCCGAAACTGTCTTGGTGGCAGCGCCTGAAGGGCGGGCTTGCGCGCTCATCGACCTCGATCGGCCAAGGCATCACCGACCTCTTCACCAAGAAGAAGCTCGACGCCGAAACGCTCGAAGATTTTGAGGACGTGCTGATCCGCGCCGATCTCGGCCTCGCGGTCTCTGGCCGTATCGTCGAAGCTATCGGCAAGGGCCGCTATGGCAAAGAGCTCGAAGACAGCGAGGTCAAAGCCATTCTCGCCGGTGAGATCGAAAAGGTGCTGACACCGGTTGCGAAGCCGCTTGTGATCGATGGCACGCAAAAACCCTTCGTCATTCTGATGGTCGGCGTGAATGGCTCAGGCAAGACAACCACGATCGGCAAGCTCGCCGCTAAATTCCGCAGCGAAGGTAAATCGGTGATGCTCGCGGCAGGCGATACGTTCCGCGCCGCTGCCATCGAACAGCTGAAAGTCTGGGGCGAACGCACCGGCGCTACTGTGATTGCGCGCGATCAAGGTGCGGATGCGGCAGGTCTCGCCTTCGATGCGCTTCAGCAAGCGCGCAGCGATCACGCCGACATTCTGATGATCGACACCGCGGGACGTTTGCAAAACCGCGCCGAGTTGATGGCAGAGCTTGAAAAAACCGTACGCGTCATCAAGAAGCTCGAACCGTCGGCCCCCCATGCCGTGCTGCTGACGCTCGATGCCACCGTTGGGCAGAACGCTTTGTCGCAAGTTGAAATCTTCGGCAAGATTGCTGGCGTGACCGGCCTCGTGATGACGAAACTCGATGGCACGGCGCGCGGCGGCATTCTTGTCGCCTTATCGGAAAAATTTGGCCTGCCCGTTCATTTCATTGGCGTCGGTGAAAGCGTCGAGGATCTCGAAACCTTCACCGCCGATGAATTTGCGCGCGCGATTGCGGGATTAGATTAATCCGCAAACAATTCGCGTCATTACGCAGGGCCAAAGGACGAGGCCTTACCTCACACCACCTTCACTTGGATTTCGCCCAAGCCTTCGATAGAACCCGTCATCGTCTGGCCGCGGTCGACCTTGCCCACGCCTTCGGGCGTGCCGGACAAAATGATGTCGCCCGCTTCGAGCTTGTAATAACGCGACAGGATCGCAATCTGCTCCGGCACCGACCAGATCATGTCGGCGAGATTGGCGTTCTGCTTCATCACGCCATCGACGGCGAGGCGGATTGCACCCTGCGATAGATGGCCGATTTCCGACGCCGGTACGAGCGCCCCAATGGGAGCGGAACGATCGCCGCTTTTCGCGACTTCCCAAGGGCGCGCCAATCTCTTCGCTTCGTCTTGCAAATCGCGGCGTGTCATGTCGAGCGCCACGGCATAACCGAAGACATGGTTCAGCGCATCGGGCTCGGCAATGCTCACTCCACCCTTGGACAAGGCCACCGCCATCTCGATTTCGAAATGATAGTTCGAGGTCATTGGCGGATAGGGATGCTGCAGAACGCCGCCTTCCGGCACGAGATCGACCGCGTCCGAAGCTTTCTGGAAGAAGAATGGCGGATCGCGCGTCGGATCCCCGCCCATCTCGCGCGTATGCGCCGCGTAATTGCGCCCAATGCAATAGATGCGGCGCACGGGAAAGAGCTTTGACGATCCACGGACCGGAATGGCGGCACGCGGCGGGGGAGCGATGACATAATCGGACACGGGCATTTCCTTGCACTGAGACTGGCGGCCACCCTTCGGCTCCGCTAGAAGACAGGGCCTGATCTTATCCAAAGCCGGTTCCGGCGAGAAGTCCAACACGCCAAACCGAAAACCCGCGAAATCGCATGACCATCGAGACGAAGCCCGACGACGGCAAGGCCGAGAACCCGCTCATCAAGCTGGCGCTGGAGATGGGCCCGCTGGTCCTGTTTTTCGTGACCAATGCGAAAGCGGGCATCTTCACAGCCACCGCCATATTCATGGGGGCTGTAGTGATCTCCCTCGGCCTATCCCGCCTCCTTCTGCGGCAATGGCCGATCATGCCGCTCGTCTCGGCGGTCGTCGTGCTGATTTTCGGCGGCCTGACGCTTTATTGGGAGAATGACCTTTTCATCAAGCTGAAGCCTACCATCGTCAACACGCTGTTCGGCCTTGTGCTTTTAGGCGGCCTCGCATTCGGCAAGCCGCTCCTGTCGCTCGTAATGGGAAGCGTGCTCTCGCTGACCGACGAAGGCTGGAAGAAACTGACGTTCCGCTGGGCTTTGTTCTTCTTTGTGCTTGCCGTGCTCAACGAAATCGTATGGCGCACGCAGAGCAATGATTTCTGGGTCAACTTCAAGGTGTTCGGTATCATGCCGATCACCATCGCCTTCGCTTTAGCGCAGACGCCCTTGCTCAAGAAATACGAAAAGACCGAGTGATCACTTCTTCTGCGCGGCGGCCGCAATGGCAGCTGCGAGTTTGCCGGTACGAATGTCGGGCGTGATCGGTCCGACATGCTTGTAGGCGATCGTGCCGTCAGGTGCGATCACGAATGTTTCCGGCACGCCATAGACGCCCCATTCGACACCTGCACGGCCGGACGGATCGACGCCGACAGCCGCATAGGGATTACCGAGCGAGCCCAAGAAACGGCGCGCATTCTCATCCTTGTCTTTATAATTGAAGCCGATGATACGAATATCGTTGCGCTTGGCGAGCTCAAGCAATTCGGGATGTTCGTCGCGGCAAGGCCCGCACCATGATGCGAAAATATTGACGAGCGTTACACCGCCCTTAAAGACCGCCGGGTCGAGGCCTGGTATATTCAAGCCCTGCAAAGGCGGCAAAGCGGTTGCAGGCGCCGGCTTGCCGATCAAGGCACTCGGCAATTTCGAAATGTTGCCACCCGAATCGCGCGATTGATCGATACGCAGCAGGAAGATCGCGGCAAGAACGGCAAAAGCCAAAGCAGGCAATAGCAGCCATTTGCGGCTCGATGGCGCGGTGGCAGGCTCTTCGCTCATGGCGCTTGCTCCGAGCGGCGGCGAATGCCGCGTGCTTCGAGCTTTGCCAACGCACGCTTTTGTTCTGCGCCGTCAAACCATGTGATCGCGATGATCGTTCCGAGAATGGCAACGACGAAACCATAGGCTGCGACGATGAAGCCCCAATGTTCGCCAAGAAGTGCCGCCATTACGCATTCTCCTGTGCCGCCCGCATACCGAGCGTTTGCACACGGCGACGGAGGATTTCATTGCGCATTCCCAGCAGATGCAAGGCGATAAACAAGGCAAGGAAAGCAACAGCCATGATCAGAAGCGGCCACAGCATCGAAGGATGGATTGCAGGCCCGCCGATCTTCACGACGCTGGCCGGTTGATGCAGCGTGTTCCACCAATCAACAGAGAATTTTACGATCGGGATATTGATAAAACCGACGAGCGTGAGAATGGCAGCAGCGCGCGCCGCGCGGCTTTGATCTTCAATCGCGCTCCACAACGCAATTAATCCGCAATACATCAGGAACAGGACGAGGACAGAGGTGAGGCGCGCATCCCAAACCCACCACGTCCCCCACATCGGACGGCCCCAGAGCGCTCCGGTGACAAGACATATGAGGGTGAAGGCCGCACCCAATGGCGCCATCGCCTTTTGCGAAACATCGGCGAGCGGATGTTTCCATACGAGCGTGCCCAGTGCCGACAAGGCCATCAGCGTATAACCGCCCATCGCGATCCAAGCGGCAGGCACATGCACATACATGATCTTCACCGTCTGACCCTGCTGATAATCCTCAGGCGCAACGGCAAAGACGAGGTAGAGACCGATTGTGGCGAGGACAACCGCAATCCCCGTCATCATGGGAACAAGCACCTGCGCCAGCGCGAGAAAACGCGTCGGATTGGCAAGCGCGACGAGCGACAAGCCACTTGAAGGCGCCGGCGGAGGCGCAGACCGTGTATCCGTCATTCTGCGGCCCTCCGTCGGACAAGTGGGGTGATCTTGAGCGCGGTGATACGGTTTTTCGATTTACGGATCACCTGAAAACGATAGCCATAAAAAGTGAACACCTGTCCAGGATCGGGAATGGCGCGCGCTTCGTGAATGACGAGGCCCGCGATTGTGGTGGCCTCCTCATCGGGCAGGGTCCAATCCATCGCGCGGTTGAGATCGCGGATCGGCACGGAACCGTCCACATTGACCGAACCGTCGGTTTGCGGGCGCACACCCGTGACGGCGACGTCATGCTCGTCTTTGATGTCGCCAACGATCTCTTCGAGAATATCTTCGAGTGTCACAAGACCCATCACCTCGCCATATTCGTCGACGACGAGGGCAAAATGCGACTTGCGTGACAGGAAGGCGCGCAGCTGATCGGGCAACGAGGTCGTATCCGGTACGAACCATGGGTCGATCGCCACACCACGCACATCGAGTTTCGACGCATCACCCTTCACGCCATCGAGCGCACGCAACAAATCCTTGGCATGAAGGATGCCGATGATGTTGTCAGGTGTCTCCGACCACAGCGGCAGACGCGTATAAGGTGAAGCCAGAATCTCACGCACGATGGCTTGCGGCTCTTGATCGGCGCAGATCGTCCGCATGCGAATACGATGCACCATGACATCGGACACTTCGAGGTCGCCGAGATCGATGAGCCCGCCGATCATGTTGCGGGCTTCGCGTTCGACGCCGCCTTCGCGATGCAGAAGATCCACAGTGCCGCGTAACTCTTCCTGCGGCGAAAGAACTGACTGATTTTCGCCGATCTTCACGCCGAAAGGCCGCAGAAGGAGGCGAACAATGGCTTCAATCGTAATGGCGAGAGGACCCAGAAACGCGACGACGAGGGCAACGGGTTTGGCCAACAAAAGCGCAGTCCGGTCCGGCGCATTGATCGCCACCGTTTTCGGCATCACTTCGGAGAAAATGATGACGAGGATCGACATCACAATAGTCGCGTAAATGACGCCTTCAGCGCCAAAGATCGCAACGAGAACGCTCGTCGTGAAGGCAGATGCACCGATGTTGACGATGTTATTGCCGATCAGCATGGCACCGATCAGACGCTCGCGCATCAAGAGGAGCCTGTTGACCGTTTTGGCACGCCCATCGCCGCTTTTTTCCAGTGCATGCATCCGTGCGCGCGACGCAGCCGTCAACGCGGTTTCGGCACCGGAGAAAAAGGCTGACAAAGCAAGGCAAAATACGACGATCGCAAGAGCGATCAAAGGACTAATGTCTGTGTCGATCGATTCCATGGATGGATTACGCGGCCTCCCGCGCCAGCTCCTCGTTCAAGAATTCACGCACATCGCTCGCTTCAATGCCTTTGGCAATAAAGCTCTGGCCGATGCCGCGAGCGAGAATGAACGTCAATTGACCACGCGACACTTTTTTGTCCTGTAGCATGGCCTCGACGATGGCATCCGTGCTCGCATTCCAGCCGGGAATATCTGCAATATGGGTGGGCAATCCTGCTTTGTGGAGATGCCGTTCGACCCTTACGGCATCTTGTCGCGTGGCAAGACCGCGCTTAACCGAAAAATTGAACGCGCAGACGAGGCCGATGGCGACCGCTTCGCCATGCACAAGACGGCTACCATCATAGTGGGTGAGCCGTTCGAAGGCATGCGCGAAAGTATGGCCAAGATTAAGCAAGGCCCGCTCACCATCCTCGCGCTCGTCGCGCATGACAATCGCAGCCTTGGCGGCACATGAAACGCGGATCGCCTCGGACCGCGCGGGACCGCCTTCCATGATCTCGGCTTCGTGCTTCTCCAACCATTCAAAGAACGGCGCATCGTTGATGAGGCCGTATTTCACCACCTCGGCATAGCCGGCGCGGAACTCGCGCACAGGCAGAGAGTCGAGAATGGCAACATCGGCCAGAACCAGATTTGGCTGATAAAAAGCGCCGACGAGATTCTTGCCATACAGCGAGTTGATGCCCGTCTTGCCGCCAACAGATGAATCGACCTGCGCCAGAAGGCTTGTCGGAATCTGCAGGAAGCGCATACCGCGTCGGACAGAGGCGGCACAGAAACCGGCGAGGTCGCCGACAACACCACCGCCAAGCGCAATCACAAAATCGCCGCGCTCAAACTTTCCGTCAATAATGGCGTCGCAGACGCGTTCGAATTCGGCATAGCATTTCGTACCCTCCCCCGGCGGCACGATGATCGCCTTATGCCGGATGTGGTGGGCGTCGAGACTTTCCTCGAGCCGGTGCAGATGAAGCGCTGCCACATTCGCATCGCAGACGATGGCGCAGGCGGCGCCCGGTACAAGCGCGGCAATGCGCGGCCCGGCCTCATCGATGACATGCTTACCAATCACAATATCGTAAGCGCGCGAGCCGAGCCCGACATGAACAAGCGAATGGGCGAGTTGCGGTGCACCGGTCGGCGCGGATAGGCCAAGATACTGCGCGAGCGCGACGAAAAGATCGCCAACCACCGCTTCATGCGGCGCATCATGCGATACGATGGTGAGGTCGGCGAGCGCATAGACAGGCTCGCGCACACTCAGCAATTGCCGCAACGTGCCTTCGGGATCGGGCGTCTGCAACAGCGGGCGATTGGCGCGTTTGCGCACACGCCGCATCAAAACGTCGGGTTCGGCTTTGAGCCAGACTGAAACACCCTGTTCTGCAACGCGTTGTCGCGTTTCCTCGCTCATGAATGCGCCGCCGCCCGTTGCCAACACGCGCGGACCAGAACCGAGCAACCGGGCAATCACGCGGCGTTCGCCATCGCGGAAAAAGGCTTCGCCATGCGCGGCGAAGATTTCCGGAATTGTCATCCCAGCGGCCTGCTCAATCTCGAGATCGGCATCGGAGAAGGGCAGACCGAGGCGCTCGGCAAGCCTGCGTCCAACCGAGGATTTGCCCGAGCCCATCATGCCGACAAGCACAATGGAACGCCGCCCCAAAGCCTCTCTGAGGCGGGCCGTTTGTTCCTGTCCGTGCACGTCGCTGTTCACTATGGTCGATCCGGAATTCAGCTCTTTCTAGCAGGATGGGACCCCAAGCGTCATCCTCTGCGAACGACGCAGGTACGCGGAGACTTGACGAAAACCAAAATTTGTAGCGCAAATGCTACAAATCCGTTGGAGTTTGCGTGCATGGCCGCCCCCCTTCCCTTCGACCCGGCCGATTACATTAAAACCGAGGACGATGCCGCCTTCTTTCTCTCGGAGGCCTTCGCCACCGGCGACCCCTCCTTCATCGCCGATGCGCTTGGCGTTCTGGCCAAGCTCAAAGGGATGACTGCCCTTGCCCGCGAGACCGGCCTTTCGCGCGAAAGCCTCTACCGCTCGCTTAGCCGCACCGGCAACCCTGAGCTTGCGACCCTCCTCAAAGTGGCGACAGCACTCGGGCTAACCCTTTCCGCCGCCCCGCGGGCCAAGCCCTCCGACACGTGATGAGCGTACCCGCCGAAACCGCATGGATCGACGCCTTCATCGACATGATGGCGGCAGAGCGCGGCGCGGCCAAAAACACGCTCGACGCCTATCGGCGCGATTGCGAGGATCTCGCCGATAGCCTCACTGCACAAGGCACATCGCTGCGAAAAGCCGACACGGATGCCATCCGCGGCTGGCTCGAGGATGGCCGCGCACGCGGATTGAAGGCGAGCTCAGCGGCGCGGCGCCTCTCGAGTGCAAAGCAGCTGTTTCGTTTTCTCTACGCTGAGGGCAAGCGCAGCGACGATCCGGCTGCCCGCCTCACAGGGCCCAAGCGCGAACAGGCTTTGCCGAAAATTTTGTCGATTAACGAAGTCGACGCACTGCTCACAACCGCTGCCGAAGGCATGGACGATGACAAACGTCCCCTGCGTGAACGCGCAGCCGCCGCCCGCATGAGCGCACTCCTCGAACTTCTGTATGCGACTGGTCTACGCGTTTCTGAGCTTGTTGCCCTGCCCGCGCAAGTGGCGCGCAGCAAGGACCGGCTTTTACAAATCAAGGGCAAGGGCGGCAAGGAACGCCTTGTGCCGCTGACGCAAAAGGCGCGCGATGCGCTGAAACTTCATATGGAATTCCGTGCCGCAACGAAGCAGGATCAAAGTCGATTTCTCTTTCCAGCCGAAAGCGAAAACGGTTTCCTGCCGCGTCAAGTGTTTGCGCGCGATCTCAAACAGATCGCCATCGCAGCCGGGATCGATCCGGGACGCGTAAGCCCTCACGTTCTACGCCATGCCTTCGCCAGTCATTTGTTGCAGAACGGTGCGGATCTACGCAGCGTGCAACAATTATTAGGCCACGCCGATATTTCGACAACGCAAATCTATACGCATATTCTGGATGAGCGCCTAAAATCCTTGGTGCGCGATCTGCACCCAATGGGCGACAATTAACGTGGACGCGATAGCAAAAAGATCGCCTGCTCGCCGAACAAATTCCACACCGCCCAAGGCAATTGCAGACCGACCTTGTCGCCTGATCCGTTGAGCGCCACGCCGCCTTCGATCTTCGCACCCATATCATCGCACAGATCGACGAAATCGCGGATTGTACAAAAATGAATGTTGGGCGTTTCATACCAGGCATAAGTGAGATTTTCAGTCACTGGCATACGCCCACCGAATAATAACGAGGTGCGTACGCGCCAATGGCCAAAATTCGGAAAGGATACGATCGCCCGCCGCCCAATCCGTAAGAGCTGTTCAAGCACGATGCGCGGATTGCGCGTCGCCTGTAATGTCTGCGAGAGAACGACATAATCGAAACTATCATCGGGATAGGCATCGAGATCGGTGTCGGCATCGCCTTGAATGACCGAAAGCCCTTGCGCCACACAGGAATTCACACCGGCCTGCGACAATTCGATGCCGCGCCCATCGACATTGCGCCTCTCAATCAAGGTCTTCAGCAACGCGCCATCGCCGCAGCCAACATCGAGGACGCGCGCGCCTTTTTCGATCATATCGGCAACAAGCAAAAGATCGACGCGGGTTGCGTTCTGTCCGGTTGGAGCGAGGCTCATCATTGGCCTCCCGCAAGACCGCGCGCCCGCGCAGCCGACGAAATGAAACCGCTCATCGTGGCGGTAAGAACCGGTTCATCGAGGAGGAAGGCATCGTGCCCCTTATCGGTTTCAACTTCGACAAAGGAGACGGATGCACCGGCCGCATTCAACGCATGCACAACGGCGCGCGAATCCGATGTCGGGAACAACCAATCCGAAGTGAAAGACACCACGCAGAAACGCGTCTTCGTGCCTTTGAATGCGCGCGCGAGAACGCCTTCATAATCGGCGGCGAGATCGAAATAGTCCATCGCACGGGTCAGATAGAGATAGGAATTGGCATCGAAACGTTCGACGAAACTGCGGCCTTGATAGCGCAGATAGGATTCGACTTCGAAATCCGCATCGAACGAAAAAGTTGGCGCATCACGGTCTTGAAGTTTGCGACCGAACTTCCGGTGCAATGCGGGTTCGGACAGATAGGTGATGTGCGCCGCCATGCGCGCCACAGCCAATCCTTTTTCCGGCCGTACGCCCGCTTCGATGTAGCGTCCCGCTTTCCACAAAGGATCAGCCATGATCGCCTGACGGCCCACTTCGTGAAATGCGATGTTTTGCGCGGAATGTTTCGGTGCGGTTGCAATCGGCATCGCTGCGAAAACGCGCTCCGGATAGGACGCCGCCCATTGCAGCACCTGCATGCCGCCCATCGATCCACCCGCGACACAAAACAGCGTGTCGATGCCGAGATGATCGATCAGCATCGCTTGCGCGCGCACCATGTCGCGAATGGTGACGACGGGAAAATCGATTGCCCATACGCCCTCACCATGCGGATTTTGCGACGCAGGCCCCGTCGTACCCATACAAGCGCCGACGACATTCGAGCAGATGATGAAGAAGCGGTCCGTATCGAACACTTTGCCGGGGCCGATCATGTTCAGCCACCAGCCGCTCTTTTTCGTTAGCGGATGATCGTTCGCGACATGCTGATCGCCGGTCAGCGCATGGCAGATCAGCAGCGCGTTGGATTTATCGGCGTTGAGCGTGCCATAGGTTTGATACGCGATCTGGAACGGCGTCAGCGCGACGCCGCAATCGAGCATCAGCGGCTTGTCCGGCCCAAAACGCACAAGGAGGCTCGAAGGGTTCTCGGCCTCGGGATTGGCAATGCTGTCGAGCGCGGCGGACATGGCGGCGTTTGGTGCTCAGGTCGTTTTGTTCTGATTATAGAACGCCTTTGCTAGCGCGCGGAAGGGAGGCGGGCAAGAGGAATTCCCTCCTTCGCCTTTGCGTTCGGCGGGCCAAGGTTCTAAGGAAGGGTCGCTTTCAGCCGCAAGAGCGCGGCAGGCGGGGGAAACATGGCCTCTTTGGGACCCAATCCGACGCTGGCGGACATCCGCCGCGAGATCGACCGGCTCGACGAGGGCATGCACCGCCTCTTGATGGAGCGCGGCGAGGTCATCGACACTTTGATCGAGGTGAAGAAGACGCAGGCCTCAGGCTCCGCTTTCCGTCCCGGCCGCGAGGCCGAGATGATGAAGCGTCTCGCCGAACGCCATCATGGCAGCCTGCCTTTCGATGTGGCCGAGAGCATCTGGCGCGTCATCATCGCCACGTTCACTTATGTTCAGGCCCCTTATTCCGTCCATGCCGATATGGCGGGCGGCGATGCGCCGATGCGCGATAGCGCCCGCTTCCATTTCGGTTTCACTGTTCCCTTGATTGCCCATGATGGCGCGTCCGCCGTGATCGACGCCGTGCAGAATTCCGCTGGCGATCTCGGCCTCTTCCCGGTCGAGACCGGACGCTCCGAAGGCGTCTGGTGGAAGCGCCTCGCTGAACCCACTGCGCCGAAGATCATCGCACGTCTTCCCTTCGTCGAACGGCCCGGCCATCCCGCCGGACAGCCTGTCTATCTGATCGCCAAGCCCTTGGCCGATGCCGCTGTGCGCGAGATCGTGCTCTATGCCGTCGGCGTTGAGCGTTGGCGCGAAGGGGTGACACCCGCATTGGCCGCCATCGGTGCGGCGGTCGAAGCGAGCGCAGCGGATGATGACGGTTTGAGCCTGCTCGTCTCGGCTCCGGGCAATGCCGGGCGCGACGCACTCCTCGCGGCCATGGCGGACTTGGGCCTTGGCCGCGTCGAGATCATCGAGGTCGGCAGCCACGCTGCCCGCTTCCGTTTGCAAGATTGAACGTCTGACCGGATCTGCATCATGACAGAACTCACCCGCCCCATTCCCCGCCCCGGCGTTCTCGCCATCGAAGCCTATGTGCCGGGCAAAAGCACCGCGCCCGGTGCCGCTAAAATCTATAAGCTCTCCTCGAACGAAACGCCGCTTGGGCCGCCGCCCGCCGCTATCGAAGCGTTCAAGAAAGCGGCGGACGAACTCGAATATTATCCGGACGGCTCATCCAAACCGTTGCGCGAGGCAATCGCAAACCGTTTCGGCCTCGATCCCGCGCGCATCGTCTGCGGGTCAGGCTCGGACGAAATTCTCTCCCTCATCACCAATGCCTATATGGGCCCGGGCGATGAAGGGCTTTATTCGGAACATGGCTTTCTCGTTTATAAGCTCGCCATTCTGGCGGCGGGCGGCACGCCGGTCGTCGCACCTGAAAAAAATCTGACGACCGATGTCGACGCGTTGCTTTCACGTGTGACGCCGAAAACGAAGATCGTCTATCTCGCCAATCCGAACAATCCGACCGGCACTTATATTCCATTTGAAGACGTGAAGCGACTGCACGCAAGCCTACCGAAGAACGTCCTGCTCGTGCTCGACGCCGCTTACGCCGAATATGTTCGCCGCAACGATTATGCGGCAGGCATCGAGCTTGTTTCCGAATTCGAGAATGTCGTGATGACGCGCACCTTCTCAAAGATTTACGGCCTCGCTCTCCTGCGTTTGGGTTGGTGCTATGCCCCTGCTGGTGTAGCCGACGCGCTCAACCGTATTCGCGGACCCTTCAACGTTAATGGTCCGGCGATGGCGGCTGGCATTGCAGCGATGGCCGATGATAGCCACATCGCAAAAGCCATTACGCATAATGATCGCTGGCTGCCTTGGCTGATGACGGAGATCGAAAAGCTCGGCTTGAAAGTGACGCCAAGCGTCGGAAATTTCCTTCTCATCCATTTTCCGAAAACGGGAAAGACAGCGAAACAGGCTGACGCATTTCTTGCCACGCACGGTTTGATTCTACGCAGTGTCGCCGCTTATGGTTTGCCTGACGCCTTGCGCGTTACTGTTGGCAATGAGGATGCCAATCGCCACCTGATCGCCGCACTGACCGACTTCATGGGAGCCTGATTTGTCCGATACGCTGCGCGCGCTCGACATTCCCGTCTTCGAACGCCTGACGATCATTGGCCTCGGCCTGATCGGATCTTCGATCGCGCGCGCCGCACGCCGCACCAACGCGGCAAAGACCATTGTGGCCGCCGATATTTCAACCGCCGTGTGCGACCGCGTCCGGGAATTGGGCATAGCGGACGAAATGACCGGCGATCTTGCCGCCGCCGTCAAGGATTCCGATTGCGTCATTCTCTGCGTGCCAGTTGGTGCGTGCGGCGATGTCGCCGCAGCAATTGCGGCAAACCTGAAGCAGGGCGTCATCGTTTCCGATGTCGGCTCGGTAAAAGGCGCGGTGGTGGCAGCGATGCAGCCGCATTTGCCGCCAGATGTGCATTTCATTCCCGCCCATCCAATTGCAGGTACCGAACATTCCGGCCCCGATTCCGGATTTGCCACACTCTTTCACAATCGCTGGCTCATTCTCACCCCGCTTGAGAACGGCGATCCGGCGGCGACTGAAAAACTTGCAGCGTTCTGGCGTGCTTTTGGGTCGAATGTCGAGACCATGGATGTCGCGCGCCACGATCTTGTTTTGGCCGTCACAAGCCATCTGCCGCATTTGATTGCCTACAATATTGTCGGCACGGCCGCCGATCTTGAAACCGTAACACAATCGGAAGTGATCAAGTTTTCCGCGTCCGGTTTCCGCGATTTCACGCGCATTGCGGCGTCAGACCCCACCATGTGGCGCGACGTATTTCTGAACAATCGCGATGCGGTGCTCGAAATGCTCGGTCGCTTCAACGAGGATCTCGCCGCCTTGCAACGGGCCATCCGCTGGGGCGATGGAGAAGCGCTGTTTAACCTCTTCTCGCGCACGCGCGCCATTCGTCGCTCGATCATTGAGCAAGGCCAAGATACGGCGGCACCGGATTTCGGCCGCCATGCGGCGGACGAAACGAAGTCGTAAGCGCAGATCGTCCAAAATAGTCCGCGTTGTAACGAAAAGCGGACCGATGAAACAACCCATGGTGGCTAAAGCGCTGCCGACAGACGGATTGCCGCGTCGTTCTAAAAGCCGCCCCGCAATGACGAGCGGGAACGATCAATAAAGCGGAAATGTTTTGCCTAGCGGGAGCGGTCCGAGAAAAATTTGACCGCGATCGAAGCGCAATTTCAGATTGGTCGTCTTGCCGCCATTGGGATCGCGCAGCGGCGGCACGCCAAACATCTTCATCACCGGATCGAGACCGGTCATCGCAATGTCGAGCGCGCCTTGCGGCCGCGCGCGGTCGTCGAGCCCCAATTCGCCATTGAGCGCAAAACGGCTTGCATCTTTGGACACAGACAAATCCTTGATGAGGATTTTGCCACCCGCCGCACGCCACCGTTCGATTTCCGCCGGGAAACCGACGCCAGCAAATGGATCGGCATGGGTCAAAACGCCATTGAACGAAAACGCGGCCTGTCCCGCCCCGCCGGTGAAGGGATCGAGCGCGGGAAGAGCAAAGCCTGCGAGATTTGTCGCGATGTCATAGGCATGTTCATCGGCAGGGCGGTTCGCATCGCGGCGGATATGGAACTCGCCGGTCGTTGCCATGGCCTTGCGCGCGGTGCCGAAGGCGTCCGTCCAGTTGAGTGCGAAATCCTTGCCTTCCATCGACAGCCGGTCGAGCCGCTCGCCCGGACGACCGCGCAAACTGGCGCGCAGCATCGACCAATCGAGCGTATAGACGCCGCGGCCATCTTCAAGCTTCAGCGGGCCATCGGCCTCAATGATCATCAGGGTCGGATTGTAAATCTGCGCTAAGGCAGTGATGCCTTCGAGTCCCCCTTTGAGCCCCGTATCGTTGCGAACGAAACGCGGCGCCTTGCATCGCAACTCGATGCGGAAGGGAAAGCCGCCCAGGCTGCGGTCGGGGCAAGTCCAAGTCCGACCAAGCCCCGCTTCGCGGGCAATCCAAGCGTCAATCTGTCTGTCCGCCGTGCGGATCGACCAGAACCAGAACACGGCAAAAGCGCCAAACAGCGCAAATAGGACGCCCACGGGAAGGAAGAGCTTCCAGCGGCTGACACGGCCTTGCGGCAGGGGGGCTTCTTTCGAGATGTCTTCGTTTGCCATTGTCTCTCCGGCCTGTTACGCGGCGGGCCTTCTCTATGGACTGTTTCGCGATGCAGGGCGATACGCAAGACCTCTGGGTGTTCGGCTATGGGTCCTTGATGTGGCGGCCCGGCTTCGACGCGGAGGAGCGCATCCTTGCGACCCTTCATGGCTATCATCGGGCACTATGCGTCTTTTCCCACGTCCATCGCGGAACGCCCGACGCCCCGGGCCTTGTCATGGGGCTCGACCGGGGCGGCTCCTGCCGGGGTATCGCTTTCCGTGTCCGGGCTGAAAAGCGCGAAGAGACGCTCGCCTATCTCCGGGCCCGCGAACAGGTCACCATGGTTTATCTCGAAACATGGCACCGCTTGCGTCTGGCCGATGGCCGTTTGGTGCAAGGCGTTGCGTATACGGTCGACCGCGCCCACCGCCAATATGCCCGGCTGCTGCATGAAGACGAGGTCGTCAAACTCGTCCGCCAAGGCGTCGGCGTATCGGGGGCCAATCCCGATTATGTCCGCAACACCCATCTGCAACTCGCCGAGATGGGCATCACCGACCCAAGGCTTGCCCGGATCGTGGCGGCGCTGGAGCCGTGAGACGTAATCTCTGAAAGTTACGATTCTTCGATCTTGTCCATGAATTGTGCCTTGGCGAGTGCGGCGAACAGACCGCCTTGCTTCACCAATTGCTCGAATGTGCCCTGCTCGACGATATGGCCGCGCTCGAACACGAGAATACGATCGGCATTGCGCACGGTGGCGAGACGATGGGCGATGACGAATGTGGTGCGCCCTTTCATCACCTCATCGAGCGCCACCTGCAATTTGCGCTCCGTACCCGCATCAAGCGCACTGGTCGCCTCGTCAAGAATGAGGATCGGCGGATTTTTCAAAAGCGCGCGCGCAATCGACAGGCGCTGACGTTCGCCGCCGGAGAGCGAGCGCCCACGCTCGCCAACCAATGCACGCAATCCATCGGGCTCGCGCTGAATGAAGTCGGCGGCCTGCGCGCGATCGATCGCATCCTGAATTTCAGCATCGGTGGCATCGGGACGGCCGACGCGCAGATTTTCTTCAATGGAGCGCGCAAACAGCATCGGCTCTTGAAACACGACGCCGATATGCCGGCGCAAAGAGACAAGCGATACATCGCGAATGTCGATGCCATCGATCTTCACCGAACCCGATTGCGGATCGAAGGCGCGGAAGAGAAGGCCAAGCGTAGTCGACTTTCCCGAGCCCGTTGAACCGACAAGCGCGATACGCTCACCCGGCTTCACATGAATTGTGATGTCCTGCACGGCTGGCCGCTTGCCATCATAGGAGAAGCTAACATCGTTGAGCGTGACCTCGCCCTTCACATCGCCAAGATCGGGCGCATCAGGCCGGTCGCGTACGGCGGGCACTGTATCCATGATCTCGAAAAATTCGGCGAGCTTTGGGCCTTGCATGAAGAGTGAATTCACAAAGCTGACCGCCTGCTCCATGCGGCCGACAAGCATCGTCGCAAGCGCCATGAAGGTGACGATCTCGCCGACGCTCGCTTTGCCATTTAGATTGAGCCATGTCCCGAGCAGGAAGATGGCGAGCACGGTGAGCGTTGCAGAAGCGCGCGTTGCCACAGCCGCCAATGCCCACCATGACAGAACCGGAATTTGCGCGGCCAATAATTGATCGGAAATGCTGCGTAGCGCACGCGCTTCTTTGTCGATGCGTGTGAAGCTTTGGATCACCGGCACATTGCCGAGCGCATCGGAAGCGTGTTCTGCCAATTGTGAATTATAGGCTTCCACCGCCCCCTGCATCGTCTCAGTTTTGTGCAACACGCCGGCCGTCAATAATGAAAACAGGACCAAGAGCGACAACAGCATCAACCCGAGCTGCCAATTGATGATGAGCGAAGCTGGCAGCAGCACGACGAGGAGTACGAAGGCGGCGCAATGTTCGCGGAAGAACGACAGCCAAAGCCAGGCCATCGATCCCGCACCGTCGATCATCACTTTGAGAATACGACCCGAATGCGTCTGGCCATGAAAGAGCATTGGCAAGGTCAAAACATGCTCGAAATAATCTGCCACCGTAGCGAGGCGGCGGCGATGGGATAGCCGGTCGGCATGGAGCGCGATCAAGACGCCCGCCCCAATGGTGAAAAGGCCGAACAGAACCCACGCTCCAATCAAAGGCATGAGCGAATCCCACGTCGGCGGCACACCAGTCGCTTGCGCCTTTGACAGCGTGTCGACGATGCGGCCGAACAGGACGGGCTCGGCGAATTGCGCGCCGGCCAACGCCACATTCGCGAGCGCAAGCACGACGCCGAGCCGGGCCTCCGGGCCCAATTGTTTCAGCACGCGCCAATAGATCGTCGATAGGCTCATCGTGGTCTCTTTCACCAAGGCATCCGATTCGGAGAAGCATTAAGGCTTCTTTCAGTCTGTTTTCCTACGGTTGTCCTTCGATTGCCAATGCACCTTTTTCGATTAGTCAGCGATTTTCAGGATTCCTGCCATGGATTTGGCCACGATTGTTGGTTTTATTGCCGGAATTGTCGTCGTAGCGGCCCTGATCCTGATGGGTGGCAGCCTTTCCCTATTCTACGACATCCATGCTGTCATCGTGATTTTCGGGGGTTGCACGGCGGCCACGCTGATCCGCTTCCCCTTTTCAGCCTTGTTGCATGGATTTCCCATGGGGGTCCGTTTCTCTTTCACCATGCGCTCGTCCCATCCGCGCGAATTGATCGACGAAATCACCAAACTCGCCGAGATCACACGCAAATCGGGTCCGGTTGCGCTTGAAAGCGCCAACCCCAGCGACCCTTTTCTCGCACAAGCGGTTCGCTACATCGCCGATGGCTATGACCGCGAATTCATCCGCGACACGCTGGAACGCGACCGTGACAATTTTCTGCAAAGGCTCGACGAGGGCCAGAAGATCTACCGCGCCATCGGCGATGCCGCCCCTGCTTGGGGCATGGTCGGAACATTGATCGGGATGGTGCAGATGTTCGCCAACATGTCGGATGCCTCGAAACTGGGCCCCTTCATGGCGATCTCGCTGCTGGCCACACTTTACGGCGCGCTTGTCGGCAATCTCATCTGCCTGCCGATCGCCGACAAGCTACATCTGAAGCTTGAGGAAGAAGATATTTCTCGCACCCTTGTCATCGATGGGGTGCTCCAGATCCGCGACGCCAAAAGCCCGACCGTAGTGCGCGAAATGTTGTTGGCCTATCTGCCCCATCATCACCGCAATCTCGAAGAGGCGCATTGATATGGCGCGCAAAAAGGGCGGAGGCCATGGCGGTGGCGGACATGGTTGGTTCGTCACCTTTGCCGATCTGATGGCTCTGCTGATGAGCTTCTTTGTGATGCTCACCGCCATGTCGACGCAGGACCAGAAAAAACTCGAACAGCTGGCGGGCTCCTTCCGCGATGCGTTCGGGGTTCAGAGCGAGCGGCGTCTGGCCGGCATTATTGAGCGCGACGGCACCGCAACCCATGATGCGATCAAACATGTCGGTCGTCCCTCCGAAGAGCGCGCCAGCCGCATTGGTCCTGGCGCGTGGCGCGACAGCGCATTGTCGACCGCCGCCGCTTCGATGAAAAAGGCGATGCATGACATGCCGGAATTGGCCCGTTTCGCCGAGGGGCTCACCATCGAGGAAACGGTCGAAGGCATCGAGATTACTTTGGCCGATCGCGACAACATGCCAATGTTTCCCGAGGGGGCCCGTGAACCGTTCGACCGGACAAGACTCGGTATCGAAAAACTCGCGACACTTTTGCGCAAACTGCCGAACAAACTCGTGATCACCGGGCATACCAATGCCATCAGACCCGGTGCGATGGCGACATGGGAACCGTTCGATCTATCGGCGGGACGCGCCATCGTGGTGCGTGACATTCTCGGTGGAAATGGCATTGGCCGCGAACGCTTCAGCGCCATTATCGGCAAGGGAGCTGCGGAACCCGCCTTTCCCGAGCATCCCTATCTGCGCTCGAATGGACGCGTGTCGATCCTCATCAAACCCGAAAACTCGCCGCTTCCGGCGGGTTCGCCGTTCAAATGATCAAGGCGAGACAATCAGCATCCAATAGACGCCATATTTGGATCGCGGTTTAGCCACCGCGCCCAAACCAAGACGGCGCGCTTGCGGATCGAGCATGGCTGCATTGAGACCGGCGCTGTCGCGCCAGCCGGAGAATGCTTCCGCCGCCGTGCGATACCCAGCCGAAGGTCGTGTGACACGACCTTGCAAAGCCGCACGCGATAGAACCGGCATCGTACCATGGACGGAGCGATCCGTTGCAGCGTCTTGGCGCGCAAGCCGCATCGCCTCATCGTTCAGGCTTGGTTCGAGCGCCAAGGCGGAAAGCCCATTCTTGGCGCGATAGGCATTGATCAACCCGGCAAGGCCAGCGGGATCAAAGACCGCATTGGCGGCGTCGAGCCGCTGATAAAAGGAGGGTGTCGCCTGTTGCGGCATGGGCTGTTTAGCACAGCCTGCGAGAAGAATAGCGAACGAGGCCAACGCAACAAAACAACGAGACATCAGGATTGCTGCGCTCCACTGGCGGGATGGCTGAACGCCTCCGCATTGACGATTTCCATACGCGCAAAAGGCGGAGGCAATTTGATGATATCGTTTTCACGCAATTTGCGGAAGATCGCAAAGGTCAAATCGGAACTGACACGTGCGGCCGTTTCAACCTCAGGCACGAAACAGACGAGTTCGAAAGTCAGAGAACTTTCGCCGATCGTTTTGAAATTCACCCGCGGAGCAGGATCTTCGAGAACCTCCTGATTGCTCGCCGCCGTCTCGCGCAGAATATTGGCAACACGATCGCAATCGCTTTCTTTTGGCACCGGAACGGGAACGATCACCCGACCGACACGATCGGTGTGGACGCGGTTCTTCACCACGCCAGAGACAAGATTCGAATTTGGTACGATGACAGTGGCGCGATCGAATGTCTCGATTTCGGTCGCACGGACATTGATCCGTTTCACATAGCCTTGCTCATCGCCGACAACGATGAGATCGCCAACACGAATTCCACGCTCCCACAACAGGATGAGGCCAGAGACAAAATTATTGACGATCGATTGGAGGCCAAACCCGATACCGACCGACAAAGCGCCGGCGACGATAGTGATCTTTTCGAGACTGAGCCCGACATAGGAAAAAGAGAGCGCACCCGCCGCGATGAAACCGATATAACCGACGCCTGTGACGATGGAATTGCGGATACCGGAATCAAGCGAAGTTTGCGGCAGATAACGACGCTGGAGCCAACCCTGAAAGGCATGGGTGAGAAAGATGCCGACAAGGAAAAGGATGATGGCACCAAAAATACCGGCAAACGAAATCGTGACATCGCCAATTGTAAAACCGAAAAAGAGATGTTTGATCGAGTCAATAAAATCGTCGGACTCAAAGCCCCAAGGCGCGAGCACGGCCAAGCCGCCAATCGCGATGATCACAAGGCGGAGAATGCCCTGCGCCAACACGAAAAGCTGGTCGAGACCCGAACGTGGCAGTCCGACGGTGGCGTAGAGAAAACGCGTCACACGCGATGTCGGCGAGATCAGTCTTTCGAGTGCATGATCGGTGAGACCGACAAGCAGCGTGGTCGTCGCAATGACTGTCACCGCCCATGTGATTTGGACGGCCAGAAATGAACCGAAGGCAATGTAACCGCTGACGAGCGCCGCAAGAGCGATGGCAACAACGCACCAGCCGACAATACGCGCGGGCCCGATCCAAGCCGATTCCGTATTGACATAGGTCCCGAAGCTTTTCTCATCAACTTCATCGAAAGGCCGGATCGATCGCAACGCACTGGCAAAAGTGAGAATGATGAGGACGGCAAAAACACCGCGCGTTGCGACCGTCAGTGCGAGAGCCGACGAGATAGCGGCGTTCAGCGCGCCCGTAATCCGCATCAAAGCCCAGAAGCTCAGCATCAGATAGGCATAGCGAAGCAGTTTGGCAGCTGTCGCGTCACTCGCTTTGACGAGCCGCCATTGCGGCCGCGCCGGTGCGAGCACACCATCGGCAAGGGCGCGCGCCGACGCCATGATCACAAAACTCGACAGCACGGTGACGAGAACATCCTCGAGCCGCGGCGGCAATAATTTGAAATGCGTCACATAAGTATTGATGAGAATGGCAAAGGTACCCGAGACGGCAAGCGCGGCAAGCGCATAGGTTGCTGCCGCCACATCGCGCCCCAGCGGCGTCGGCGTATCGTCACGCCGATTGACGAAAAGGCTCGTGAACAGGCGATAGAGTGGCAAAGATGCAAAAAGGAGGAGTGCGCACAGCACAAACAGAACAGCGATGCCAATAATACCAAGCTGCCCGATAATGCGCTGGGTGATGTCGACACTGAGTGTCCGAAACGCAGCAACATCGCGCGGTAGATTTTGAACCACCGCATACCAAAGCTCCGGCGACAAAATGCTGCCCGATGGCGCAAAAAGGCGTGAATTGAACAATTCCCGCCTTTTGTCGATGATCTGCGTCAGGATCTGGTCAGATTGAAGAGCCAGCGTGCGGGCAAGCCGCGCGACTTCCTCATTTTCCTGCAATGCCTTTTCGCGCTCATCCCGTTCGCGCGATATATCGGCAACCTCGCTGGATGGGTCGGCGGGTTTGGGACCCAGTTCTTTCAGACGGACTTTCAAAAGTTCGACGCGCGGTTGCACATCGTCAATCACGGCACGAATGCGATCGGGCAGTCCGATTAGGCTCCGGCGCAAATCGGCGAGTTGCGCATCGCTGAGATTGCGGTTCTGCAAAGCCCGATCAAGTTGATCGAGCTGCAATTTTGCAGCGTCGAGCGTTTGTCGCTGCGCGGCCAACGGCGAGGGTGCCGTTGCCGTCATGGGTGCCGATCCGACGACAGGCGGTGTCGGCGTTTGCGCGCGCAAGGGCGCGATCGCCGCGCCCGCCAAAACGATCAAAAGGATCAGACGATGAAACAGCGCCGTCACGCGGGGCCTCGGGCAGACGATTCGGGGTCGTCCCTAAAGATCACGCGAAATACGACGGCGGCAAGGCCGAAGGTCCAGATGGTGGGGATCGGACCTAGCGCCGCTGGAATCAACCCTTGGCTTTCGCCTTGGCTGCGCCCTTTTCGATGAGGGAGCGTGCTTCCGCCGCATCGCCCCAACGGACGACCTTCACCCATTTGCCGGGCTCAAGATCCTTGTAATGCTCGAAGAAATGCTGGATCTGATCGAGCGTGATCTGCGGCAGATCGGTGTAGTTGACGATCTTTTCGTAGCGCTTCGTCAGCTTGCTCGAGGGCACGGCCACGATCTTTTCGTCGCCGCCGCTTTCATCTTCCATCAGCAGCACGCCAACTGGACGAACCGCCATGATGGCGCCCGGGATGATCGCGCGTGTATTGACGATGACCACGTCGCACGGATCGCCATCGTCCGACAGCGTATGCGGGATGAAGCCATAATTCCCGGGATAGCGCATGGAGGTATAGAGGAAGCGGTCGACGATCAGCGCACCGGCATCCTTATCCATCTCATACTTGATGGGTTCGCCGCCGATCGGCACTTCAATGATGACATTCACCTCGTGGGGGGCGTTTTTCCCGATCGAAACGGCGTCGATGCGCATGGTCGGTCTCCTTGATTGCCCGCGTGCATAAAGCCCCGGCACGGGCTTCACAAGAAAGACTTTCGGGGAGAGTGGCCCCGGGCGGGGCTTTAAGCGTGCTTTGCGGAGACTTAGGCCCAGCCAAAGCCAACGCGCTCGAGTGGGACATCGCCAAAACGCTCGACCATACGACGCACCTTGCGCCCGCCAAGCTTCTCATAGAAGACGCAGGCCCGCTCATTGGCGGCCAGCGACCAGACCATCAAGCCATCGAGACGGCGTGCGTTGAGATCCTTCCGCGCCACTTGAAACAACCGCCGTCCGAAGCCGAGCCCTTGGAATTCAGGCAAGAGGTAAAGCTCGAAAATCTCGCCCTGATAGGGCGACGCCGAAAGCCGGTTCACGCCAAATGTGACATAGCCGCCAATCCGGTCATCAAAATCGAGAACGGCGACCCGGCTGCCGCGCGCAATCGCCGTCTCCCACCAAGACGGGCCACGCCGCTCAACCATGCGCTCCAATTCACGCCCGGGAATGATCCCGCGATAGGCCTCCCGCCAAGACAGATCATGCACACTCGCCACCGCTTCCGCATCATGCGGCCGCGCCAGACGGATGGTGAGGAGCGATTGGGCCATAGGGTCAGTCTAGGCCCGGCCGCGACGCGGCGGCAAGAGTGAAAAATCGGCTCAGCTCAAGGCAAATCGCAACGTCAGCAAAGTGCCCACAGCGACAACGAACCAGCGCATGACGGAGGCCGGCACACGTCGCGCGAGTGCAACGCCATAATATCCACCAATGACTGAACCAACCCCGGCAACAAGACCCGCCGGCCATTGCACGATGCCTGAACTGAGAAACGAGATCAGTGCGAAAATCTGGATCAGCGAGGCGCAGATATTCTTGGCTGCATTGATGAAGTGATAGTCTTCACCTTCGGCGACCGACAAAGCAGCGAGCATGATGATGCCCATACCGGCACCGAAATAGCCGCCGTAAATTGAGACGATGAATTGCATCGCAATCCCAGCGATGCGACGGGTGGGAGTACCCGGCCCGTGCGAAAACCGGTCAATCGCTTTGCGCAGCAAAGGGCTCACCGCAAACAAGATCGTCGCGAAAGCGAGAAACCATGGCACCAGCGCCACGAACGCCTTAGCGGGTGTAGCAAGCAGAAGCTGCGCGCCGAGATACCCGCCGATGGCGGATGCGATCCCGAGCGCTGCATAGCGACGCCAATGCAGCCGGATTTCCGGCAGATAGGCCGCCACACTCGACAGGTTCGAGGGTGTCAGCGCCACCGCCGAGGTCGCATTGGCGGCGACCGGGGGAATGCCAACAAAAACCAGCGCCGAAAAGGTGAAGAACGTGCCCCCACCCGCCACCGCATTCACGGTCCCGGCTATCAGGCCAGCCAACGCCAGAATGAGAATGTTGGCGAGATCGAGATAAGCGAAATCCATCGGGGCGCTCCTGCAAGCTCGGGGGATCACCTGACTAACGGAAGCGCTGGCGGTTTTCTAGGCAGGACGGGGTTGCATAAGGAACACGCCAAAGATGGATCGCCGCCAGCCGAACACCAATGAAAAGAGCGCGCGGTTTGCCGCCTCGCTTTGCGCCTGCTATGGGCTCGGCACCCAATCGGAACCGCGCCTTGCCCTTCTTCAAGCGATCAGACGATGAGCGATACGCCCGCCGCATGGCGCGAATTGCGCGTTGGGACCGCCCGATCATGCCGGGCTGGGATCGGTTCAATGCGTGGATGAATATGGTCTTAGCCGACCATGGCATCTTCCGGATCGTCTATCTGAACCGTCACAAGGTCACGGAGCGGTTCTGGCGCGCGGCCCAACCGACCCCCGGCCAGATCGCCCAAGCAGCCAAAGACGGCATCAAGACCATCGTCAATCTGCGCGGCGGGCGCGAATATGGCTCTTGGCCTCTCGAACGAGAGGCCTGCGAAGCCAATGGCCTGATATTGGCTGAATTCGTCTTGCGGTCCCGCGAAGCGCCCGACCGCGAGGCGATCCTCTCGCTCGCCGATTTTTTCGCAACGCTCGCATATCCGGTGCTCGTCCATTGCAAATCGGGCGCCGACCGCGCTGGCTTCATGTCTGCCCTGTATCTGCTGATCGCCGAAAACCGCTCGGCAGACGAAGCGCTCGCGCAGCTCTCGCCTTGGTATGGACATTTCCGTTTCGCCAAAACGGGCATTCTCGATGCCTTCATCGAAATGTACCGCGATGAAGGCGAAAAGAACGGCAAGTCATTTCTCGATTGGGTTCGCGACGATTACGACCCTGAGCGGCTGAAACATTCCTTCAAGACGGGCATCGTGTCCGACATCGTCGTCGACCGCATTCTCCACCGCGAATAGATCACGCGGTCTGCAAACGGTGAAGGCGGCGATAGAGGCCGTCGCGTTCGATCAACGCATCATGCGTACCGCGCTCAACGATACGACCATCATCCATGACTAAAATCAGATCAGCATCACGGATCGTCGACAGGCGGTGCGCGATCACAAGCGAGGTGCGGCCCTTCGCCAACCTATCGAGCGCATCTTGCACAGCGCGTTCAGATTCAGAATCGAGCGCACTTGTCGCCTCATCGAGAATAAGGATGGGCGCATCGCGCAGAATGGCCCGCGCAATGGCGATACGCTGGCGTTGGCCGCCCGACAGACGCGACCCGCGCTCGCCCACGCGCGTCTCATAACCCTCAGGCAATTGCATGATGAATTCATGCGCGGCAGCCGCTTTGGCCGCCTCCTCTATCTCGGCATCGGTCGCGCCGGGACGACCCAGCGCAATATTGACCCGCACGGTTTCATCGAACAGGAGCGGATCTTGCGATACCGCCGCCATCGCATCGCGCAAAGAGGCAAGTGTGATTGTCTTGATATCATACCCATCGATTTCGATAGCCCCACCCGTCACATCGAAAAGGCGCGGCACGAGCGAAATCAAGGTCGACTTACCGGAACCTGACGGGCCAACAAGCGCCACGCGCTGTCCGGGTTCGATAGTCACGCCAATGTCGTGCAGCGCTGGCTCATGGCCGTCATACGAAAATGAAACGTCACGAAAGGCGATACGCCCCTTCACTTTTTCGAGAGACACTGCATCCGGTGCATCGACGATCTGCGGTTTCGTGTCGAGCGTTCCAAAGAAACGATACAATGCAGCCGCGGCTTCCTGCAAAATCGAATTGAGATTACCAATAGCCCGCAACGATTGCGCAGCCAGCAATAATGCTGTGATGAATCCGGTGAAATCGCCGACAGTCGCCTGCCCGCTGATGATGCGCCAGCTGATGAAAAAGAGAACGGCAGCGACCGCCAATCCGCCCGCGCTTTCCAAAAGCGGATCAAGGCGCGCACGCTGATCAGCACCCTTCATCTTGAGTTGCCGCATCGTCTCGAAGCTTTTTTGCGCGCGCGCGGCGAGATAATCCTCGAGGCGGTAGGTTTTTGCGATTCGCGCTGCACCGAGGCTTTCGGCGACATGGCTCGCCATGCTACCGGTTTCTTCCTGCATCGCACGTGCATTACGGCGAAGTTTTTTGGCAATGCCCTGCATCGGCGGCAAAATGATCGGAATCGCAATGAGCGCGACGAGCGTCATCTGCCAATCGATCCAGAACATCGCAGCGATTACAGCCGTCGCCGTGCCGGCATCACGCAGGAACACTGCTGACAACCGCGTGAGCGCTTCGCGGATATATCCGAAATCAGTGGTAAAGCGCTGCGTCAGTGCGGCGCTCGAATCGCGCGCGAGTTGCGCCATGTCGGCATGGATTAGCCGATCATAGAGCGCGCTTTGCATGTCTGCTTCAATGCGTGTGACGACGCGATTGGTCAGCATGGCGAGCCCGTACATGGCTGCGCCCTTGATCGAAGTGACGAGAATGACGACCAGGGGAATCCAGGTGATGGCTGCATGATCGCGCGCTTCGAACGCATCGAAGGCGCGCTTGATGATGACGGGATAGAGACCTGCCGCCGCCGACAGAATCGCTACGACGGCCGTGATGCCCACGAGCGATGGCCAATGTGGCTTCAGCCAATCGCGCCAAAGCCGCCCCATGAGAGGCAGAAAGGCAGCTCCACCGTCGATCCCGGATTTTGCCATCAGCCGTGTTCCCGCCCCGGCGGCCTTGCGCCGAAGATCGCGCTGCCAACCCTGACATGGGTGGCCCCGAGCTGGATCGCTTCGCGGTAATCGGCGCTCATGCCCATGGACAGAACTTTGAGCCCGTGGCGGGCGGCGATTTTGGCCAGAAGCGCAAAATGCGGCGAAGGCGGCTCGTCCGCAGGCGGAATACACATAAGTCCGTCGAGGACGAGCCCGCGCGCCCGGCACGATTCGATGAAGCCATCGGCATCTTTGGGCGAGACACCCGCTTTTTGCGGCTCGTCCCCGGTATTAATCTGGATGAGAAGCTTCGGAATCCGGCCCGAACGGGCCATTTCCTTCGGCAATTCCTTCAAAAGCTCAGCGACGAGGCTCTCGCGATCGACCGTCTCGATGACATCGAAGAGACCCACCGCCTCCTTCACCTTGTTCGACTGCAAAGGCCCGATCAGATGCAGTTCAACGCCGGGGAAGTCCGCCTTCAAACCGGGCCATTTGCCCTTGGCCTCTTGAACGCGGTTTTCGCCGAAGACCCGTTGGCCAGCGACAAGCACGGGACGGATGACCTCTGCTTCCATGGTCTTGGACACCGCAACAAGGGTCACAGCGTCCGCAGAGCGCGCGCAATCGGTGGCGGCTGTGGCGATGTCGCTTGTCACTGCGGCAAGTCGTTCGACGGCGTCGTCCATTCCTCGCCCCTTCTGTTGACCGGGAAGCCGAATTCATGTCCTAGTCCGGCCGAACCTTGTCCGGCAAGGCCTTCCGGCTTGCGGGGCTTGTCCGAAGATCCCGAAGACCCTGAAATTCCTGACGAGAACCATGCGATCCGAGCGGTATAACGCCCGTGAGTCCGAGCCGAAATGGCAGGCCGAATGGGAGAGGAAAAAGCTTTTCAGCACGCGGAACGATGATCCGCGCCCCAAATATTATGTGCTGGAGATGTTCCCCTATCCTTCGGGCCGGATCCATATGGGTCACGTCCGCAATTACGCGATGGGCGACGTCGTTGCGCGTTATCGCCGCGCCAAGGGCTTCAACGTCCTTCATCCGATGGGATGGGACGCGTTCGGCATGCCGGCCGAGAACGCGGCGATGGCCAACAAGGTCCACCCCGCTGAATGGACCTATGCCAACATCGCGACCATGCGCGGCCAGCTCAAATCCATGGGCCTGTCGCTCGATTGGGACCGCGAGATCGCAACCTGCGACCCGTCCTATTACCGCCATCAGCAGCGGATGTTCCTCGACTTCCTGAAAGCGGGATTGGTCGATCGCAAGACGGCAAAAGTGAATTGGGATCCAGTTGACCAGACCGTGCTCGCCAATGAGCAGGTCATCGATGGCCGCGGCTGGCGTTCGGGCGCACTCGTCGAGCAGCGCGAACTGACCCAATGGTTCTTCAAGATCGCCGACGATTCGCAGGAATTGCTCGACGCCCTCGACGGTCTCGATCGTTGGCCGGAAAAAGTCCGGCTGATGCAGAAGAATTGGATCGGCCGCTCCGAAGGTCTGCTCGTCAATTTTGCGCTCAATGCGAAGACGACGCCGAAGGGCGAAACCGATCTCGAAATCTTCACAACGCGGCCTGACACTTTGTTTGGCGCAAAATTTCTGGCGCTTGCGCCCGATCATCCGCTCGCCAAGGCCGCCGCTGAGAACAATCCCGGCCTCGCCGATTTTATCGCCGAATGCAAACGCATGGGCACAGCGCAGGAAGAAATCGAAAAAGCCGAGAAGCGTGGCTTCGATACAGGCATCCGGGCCGTCCATCCGTTCGATCCGAACTGGACGCTGCCCGTCTATGTCGCGAATTTCATTCTCATGGATTATGGCACAGGCGCGATCTTCGGTTGCCCCGCGCATGACCAGCGCGACCTCGATTTCGTCAATATGTACGGACTTGGCAACACGCCCGTCGTTTGCCCCGAAGATCAGGATCCGCAATCCTTCGTCATCACCGACACGGCCTATGTCGAGGATGGTCGCATGATCAATTCGCGTTTCCTCGATGGCATGACCACGGCGCAAGCACGCGAAGAAGTTGCCAAACGTCTCGAAAAGGAAATGCGCGGCGGCAAGCCTGTCGGCAAGCGGAAGGTCAATTTTCGTTTGCGCGATTGGGGTATTTCGCGCCAGCGTTATTGGGGCTGCCCGATCCCGGTCATCCATTGCGACAGCTGCGGCGTGATGCCGGTGCCGAACAAGGATCTGCCGGTGAAATTGCCGGACGACGTCACCTTCGACGTGCCGGGCAATCCGCTCGATCGCCATCCGACTTGGAAACATGTCGATTGCCCGCAATGCGGCAAGAAGGCCCGGCGCGAAACCGACACGATGGATACCTTCGTCGATTCGTCTTGGTATTTCGCGCGCTTTACCGATCCGTGGAACGAGACCGAACCGACGACACGGCAAGCGGTCGATCATTGGCTACCGGTCGACCAATATATTGGCGGCATCGAGCATGCGATTCTGCATCTTCTTTATTCGCGCTGGTTTACCCGTGCGATGAAGCGGACCGGCCATGCCGGTCTCGACGAACCTTTCGCAGGTCTATTCACTCAAGGCATGGTGGTGCACGAGACCTATCGTGCGCCAGACGGGGCATGGGTGGCTCCTGCGGAAATCGAAATTACGAGCGACGGCACCAATCGCCGCGCCAAGCGTTTGACGGATGGCCTCGACATCGAGATCGGCGCGATCGAGAAAATGTCGAAGTCGAAGCGCAACACTGTCGATCCCGACGACATCATCGGCACCTTTGGGGCCGATACGGCGCGTTGGTTCATGCTGTCTGATTCTCCGCCCGAACGTGACGTCATCTGGACCGAAGAAGGGGTGCAAGGTGCAGCCCGCTTCGTCCAGCGCGTCTGGCGTCTGGTTGGCGACATCGCCGACCGTGCTGGCATGGCTGCGTCAGTGTCGTCCTATTCGGACGCGGCGCTTGCCGTACGCAAAGCGGCGCATAAGGCGCTGGTGCGGACCGAAGAGGATGTCGAGCGTCTACGCTTCAACCGCTGCGTCGCCCATATTTATGAACTCGCCAACGCATTGCAGGCCGCGCTTGCGTCTGAAAAAAGCGAGCTCGATACCGGGATGAAAGCGGCACTCGCGGAAACCGGTTCGATACTCGTCCGCATTCTCGCGCCGATGATGCCGCATCTGGCCGAGGAATGCTGGACGGCGCTAGGCCATAAGACGCTTGTCGGCGAGGAAGCCTGGCCGGTTGCCGACCGCGCCTTGATCGTCGAAGACACGATCACGCTCCCGGTGCAGGTGAATGGCAAGAAGCGCGCCGATATTGTGGTTGACCGCAACGCGGATCAGGCGACGATAGAGAAAGCCGTTCTCGCGCTTGAGGCGGTGCAGCGCGCGATGGAAGGCAAGCCCTTGCGCAAATTCATTGTCGTGCCGCAGAGGATCGTCAATGTCGTCGTCTGACAATTCAGGGCCGATATCGCGTCGTGCCATTTTGATGACCTTGGCCGGATTGCCGCTGGCCGGTTGCGTGCGTCCAATGTATGCGACGATCGACAGCAAAGGGACCGTGACCAACAGCCAGCTTGCAGCAATCGACATTAAGCCGATTCCAGAGCGCTTCGGTCATTTCCTGACAGAAGATCTGCGCTTTGCCTTTCATGGCGGCAGCCCTGCTGCGACGATGAAATATCGTCTTGAAATCACATTGACCCGCTCTGTCGTGACCCCGATCATTGACACATCGACGGGCCGCGCCGACGTGGCCACGATGCGTGCGGATGCCTATTTTCGTTTGCTTCCTTATGAAGGTGGAACAGTTCTCGTCGACGGACGCGCAACGGGCTCGGCCTCCTTTGATAGGCTGACACAGCGTTATGCTGGACTTCGCGCTGGGATCGATTCGGAAAAGCGCGTCGCCGAGACGCTGGCCGAACAAATTCAGACGCGCATCGCAGCCTATTTCGCCACGAAATCCTAACCATGGCGAAGCTGACGCGGTCCGGTGAGGTTGAAGCCTTCGTCCGGAAACCGGACAAAGCCTATCGCGTCATCCTCATTTATGGACCCGATTCCGGTGCGGTGTCCGAGCGCGCGCGGGCGGTGGCCCGTGGCCTTGTCGACAATCCCGATGATCCGTTTCAACTCGTCCGCATGGAAGGCGACGACCTCGCCTCCGATCCCGAACGGCTGGCCGATGAAGCGTTCACCGTCCCGTTATTTGGTGGCAAGCGCGTTTTATGGGTGCGGCTCGGATCGAAAAATCTGGCGCCCGCATTGGAACCGCTTCTCAAAAATGCGGAGCCGGAGGCAAAGATTGTCATCGATGCAGGGGACCTCGCGCCAAAACACGCCATCCGTGCGATGGTCGAAGCATCGAAACATGCAATGGCGCTTGCCTGCTATCTCGATGAGGCGCGCGACGTCTCAGCACTTGTGAACGATACGTTTCGTGAAGCGGGCGTGTCTGCGCCGCGAGATGTCATCACACTTGTCGCGTCATTGCTCGGTTCGGACCGTTTGCAGACCCGGCAGGAATTGCAAAAGCTCGTGACCTTCGCCGGCCAAGGCGGTACGCTGACCATCGAGGATGTTGAGACCTTGATGGCAGATGCATCCGCCTTGGCTTACGACAATCTGATCGACGCCGTTTTTACCGGACAAGCAGCGCAAGCCGACCACGCGCTGGCGCGCATGTTGGCGGAAGGCAATGATGCCGGCGTGATGCTGGGTTTCGCTCTGCGTCATGCGATTGCTTTGCAGAAAAGTCGCATCGCGCTCGATGGTGGGACCCCGATGGATTCGGTGATGAAGAGCGCGCGCATTTTCTTCAAGCGCCAAACGGCATTTCAAAAACAGATGCGAATCTGGACGCTTGATGCGCTCGACAGCGCGATTGCGCAATTGGCCGACGCGGTTGTTACGACGCGGAAACAAAATGCGATGGCCGACAGCGCCGCCTCACGCGCGATGCTGCGCATTGCTTTGGCAGCACGCGCCCGCGCATAAGGATTGGCTTAGCATCAATCGCGCAAGCGGCGACAGAGATCGTCGAGTTGATCGAGCGTCGAATATTTCAACCGTAATTCGCCGCCCTTCGACCCATGCTCGATCGAGACATTGAGACCGAGAACATCTTCGAGCGCCTTCTCGAGCGCGCGGGTGTCGGGATCTTTTTCAGCCTTGGCGCGCGGGGTCTTGCCGGTTGTGGCCTTGGTCTCATCTTGGCCGAGTTTCTCGACATCGCGGACATTAAGCCCCTGCTCGACGATGCGCTTGGCCACTGCCTCGGGATCGTCCACGGAGAGCAGTGCACGAGCATGGCCCGCCGTCAGCACACCTTCGGCCAGCATTTGCTTGACGCTCTCGGGCAATTTCAACAGGCGCAGCATGTTGGCGACATGACTGCGGCTCTTACCAATGATCTTGGCGAGATCGGCTTGAGCATAGCCAAAATCATTCATCAGCTTTTCGTAGCCAAGCGCCTCTTCAAGCGCGTTGAGGTCGGCACGCTGGACGTTTTCGATAATCGCAAGTTCGAGCGCCTCGCGATCCGTCGCCTCCACCAGCGTGATCGGCACCTCATGCAGGGCGGCACGTTGGGCGGCGCGCCAACGACGCTCGCCGGCAATAATCTCATAGACATCGGCCATGCCGGGCAAAGCCCGGACGAGGATCGGCTGGATGATTCCCTTCTCACGGATCGAGTTGGAAAGGTCTTCGAGATCGTCATCGATGAAGGTCTTGCGCGGATTGCGCGGATTGGGGCGAAGGAACTCCGTCGGAACCCGGCGTTGGCCGCGTGATCTTTCGACGACAGAGACCTCATCGCCCATGTCGCCTATAAGCGCCGCAAGACCGCGCCCGAGGCGCGATTTTTGTCCGTCGTCCGCCATGGTAAACCCTTGTTATTCTTATGTTATTTACGCTGCCGCGTGGAGACGGCGTTCACGCTGGATGATTTCCGAGGCCAGCTTAAGATAGGCTTGCGCCCCTGAGCATTTCAGATCGTAAAGTAAAACAGGCTTTCCGTGCGATGGCGCTTCGGAGACGCGCACATTGCGCGGGATCACGGTCTGATAGACCTTCTCGCCCATGAAAGAGCGCACATCGCTGACCACCTGCGCCGACAGATTGTTGCGCGGATCGAACATGGTCAGCACGACGCCGTGAATCGTGAGACCGGGATTGAGCGCGGAGCGAACCTGCTCGACCGTCTTCAAAAGTTGCGACAAGCCTTCGAGCGCGAAGAACTCGCACTGCAACGGCACCAGCACCGCATCGGCAGCAACCATGGAATTAATGGTCAGGAGATTGAGCGAGGGCGGGCAATCGACGAGAACATAAGTATAAGTCTCAAGTCCAGCGACGACGCGCTGATCATGGAGGTGCTCGACCGCTTTTTTCAGGCGATGCGCACGATCGCGCTCAGGAGCGATTTCCAATTCGACGCCAAGGAGATCGAGCGTCGAGGCGGCAATCGAGAGGCGTGGCACAGCCGTATCGATGATCGCAGCCGAGAGCGGCGCCTCGCCGACCAAAACATCGTAAGTGGAGACACGGCGGCTCTTGCGATCGATACCGAGGCCAGTCGAGGCATTGCCCTGCGGGTCGAGATCGATGATGAGCACCTTTTCGCCAATGGCGGCGAGCGCCGTACCGAGATTGATGGCCGTCGTTGTCTTGCCGACGCCACCCTTCTGATTGGCCAGCGCCAATACGCGCGGCTGCGCGCCATTGCGGCTCAGACGGATCGAATCGGTTCCCTGTTCGGAAGGGGTGTCAGTTTGTGTCATCGCCTTCGATACCAACCCGCTTGTCAGCCTGTTCGACCCGTAGGATACGCGCCTTGGGATCGGTGAGGCTCGGAAGCTCAATAGCCCTTATTTTCCAACATTTAGAGGCTTCCGTCAATTCATTCGCAAGATCTTGTCCTTTTGGGAACAGCGCAACCGCACCCTTGGCCAAAAGTGGTGCGGTCATTTCTAGAAGATCGTTCAGTGGGGCCAGTGCCCTCGCTGTGACGATTTCCACAGGAGGGAGTCGATTCACCACCTCTTCGATGCGCTCGGGATGCACGGTCACCGGAAGTCCAAGCAGACGTGCGGTCTCTCGCAAAAAAGCGCTTTTGCGATCATTGCTTTCCACAAGATGCACGCGCGCGCCAGGCACACCGATTAAGGTCGCGGCAATGACGAGCCCAGGAAATCCGGCGCCGGACCCGAAATCGGCCCAAACCTTGGCATCGGGCGCGGCAGCGGCAATCTGGAGAGAATCGGCAATGTGGCGTAGCCACACCTCATCCAGCGTGCTTGGCCCAACCAAATTCTTGATCTTCTGCCAGCGCGTCAAATTGTCGACGATGCCCTGCAGCTTGGATTCTGTTTCACGTGAAACAGGAGTGATCGCAAGTGCGGCGGCCTTGTCGGAGACCATCAGGCGCTCACTTTCGCCCGCGCTGCTGCCTTGGCATGGGCCACGAGAAGAGTAAGCGCCGCCGGGGTCATGCCCTCGACGCGACCGGCCTGACCGAGCGTCCGCGGCCGGACGGTTTCAAGTTTGCCAGCCAATTCGGCGGAAAGGCCGGAAATCGCCAAAAAGGAAAGGCTTTCGGGCAGCGCCAGATCCTCGTCGCGCTTGAAGGCGGCAATATCCCGCTCCTGCCGCTCGAGATAGACAGCATATTTCGCATCGGTTTCGACACGCGCGGCGATGCGTTCGGGGATGGCTTGAAGCTCCGGCCAGATGCGCGTCAGATCGACCCAAGACACCGACGGATAGGACAGGATTTCGAAGGCGGTGCGGCGGCGACCATCCTGATTCAGCATCAGGCCCCGCGCGGCGGCCTCGTTCGGGGTCAGCGCGCGCTCATTCAGCGAGGTCAAGGCTACGGACAATTGCGTCTGCTTGGCCGCGAAATGCGCCTGCCGTTCGCGCGACAGACAGCCAAGCGCCAAGCCCAGCGGCCCAAGCCGCTCGTCGGCATTGTCCGAGCGCAACGAAAGCCGGTACTCGGACCGCGACGTGAACATGCGATAGGGCTCGGTCACACCCTGCGTCACGAGATCGTCGATCATCACGCCGAGATAGGCCTTGGTCCGGTCGACGGTGATGCCATCCTGGCCTCCCGCCAAACGAGCCGCATTCAATCCGGCCAGCAACCCTTGCGCCCCTGCTTCTTCATAGCCAGTCGTGCCGTTGATCTGTCCGGCAAGAAAAAGCCCGCGGCAGGCTCTCAGTTCAAGCGTCGGATCGAGCGCACGAGGATCGACATAATCATATTCGATGGCATAGCCGGGACGAATGATCCGAACCCGATCGAGACCGGGCATCGCGCGGATGAAAGCTTCCTGTACATCGACCGGGAGGGAGGTGGAAATCCCGTTCGGATAGACAGTCGGATCGTCGAGCCCCTCTGGCTCAAGGAATATCTGATGATTCGTTTTGTCGGCGAATCGAACGACCTTGTCCTCGATTGAAGGGCAATAACGCGGCCCGCGCCCCTGAATTTGGCCGGAATACATCGGTGCCCGGTGCAGATTGGCACGGATGATTTCATGCGCAGCGGGTGTTGTGCTCGTAATCCCGCAGGCGATCTGGGGAACAGCCACGCGCGTGCTTAAGTCTGAAAACAGCTCCGGCTCATCGTCGCCAAACTGCCATTCCAGTTGTTCCCAGCGAATGGTGCGGCCATCGAGTCTCGCTGGGGTTCCCGTCTTGAGACGGCCCATCGGCAAACCCAAACCATAGAGCGACTGCGCCAGACCAATCGAAGGCCTATCACCGACACGGCCCGCAGGCTCCTGGTGCTCTCCGCAATGGATCAAACCATTGAGAAACGTACCCGTCGTTAAGACAACACCGCCCGCCGCGAACACTCGGCCATCGACCAGTTCGAGTCCCCTTACGCGCCCATCCTCGACAATCAATCGTTCGGCTTCCCCCTCGACAAGAGTAAGCCCTGGCTGTTCGCGTAACAGCTTCTGAATCGCCTGCCGATACAATTTGCGATCGGCCTGCGTTCGCGGACCACGAACGGCTGGTCCTTTGCGCCGGTTTAATAGCCGGAATTGGATACCGGCCGCATCTGCGGCCCGGCCCATCAGGCCATCGAGCGCATCAATCTCCCTGACAAGATGGCCCTTCCCCAATCCGCCAATAGCCGGATTGCAGGACATGACGCCAATCGTCTCGACGCGCTGTGTCACCAAAGCCGTACGCGCACCCATGCGGGCCGCAGCCGCAGCGGCTTCCGTACCGGCGTGGCCGCCACCGATAACGATGACGTCATAAGTCTGGGAAGGGGAAAGCATGCCCGTTTCCATACCTCAATGCGGCATTAGAGTCGAGAAATTCAGGGTGGCTGTTTCACGTGAAACACGTCTTGGTTGAAAATCTGCCGCGCCTATGACTCGCCCTAGTTGTTTCACGTGAAACATTGACTTCATTTGCCGATGCAGAAACCCGAGAAGAGACGATCGAGGATCTCCTCGATGTCTACCTCACCCGTAATCCGCCCCAAAGCCCGAGCTGCGAGACGCAAATCCTCCGCAACCAGCTCGGTCGCCCCCTCCGCATCGCCTGCCAGCGCTCGGTCAAGGCAAAGCAATGCCTCTTGTAACGCGGTGCGGTGACGTTCCCGTGTTATTAGAACGCCCTCGCCCGAGGTAAAGACCCGTTCGGCACGCTCTTGAAGGAAGGCGAGAAGTGCGTCAATTCCTGTCCCCGTCGTCGCCGAAACTGCCAAGGCCACTTCGGCCCCACCTAAATCGGCCTTGGTTCCAACGACGAGAACATTCGACCCGCCAAGCGGACAGGGCTCGCCGCCGGGCGCTTGCAGCCAGAGAACGAGATCGGCATCGGCAATTCGATCTTGCGTCCGCCTGATCCCCTCCCGTTCGACCACATCCTCACTTTCACGCAAGCCAGCCGTATCGACGAGCAAGACCGGATAGCCACCAAGATCAAGATGAACCTCGATGACATCGCGTGTCGTACCCGCGAACGGAGACACAATAGCAGCATCCCGACGCGCCAACGCATTCAGCAGCGTCGATTTCCCGGCATTGGGCGGTCCGGCCAACACAATCCGGTAACCATCTCTTAACCTTTCCGGCCTCTCCGGCTTCCGAAGCTCGGATTCGATTTGGTCCCGAATCGATTGCGCAACCTTCAATCCGTCGGCGATCACTGTCTCGGAGACATCGCTCTCGTCAGAAAAATCGATGGCCGCTTCCATCAGCGCCATGACGGAAACAACATCCTCCCGCCAACGACCGACCGCCTGCCCGGTTTCGCCTTCAAGCGAACGCAGCGCCTGCCGCCGTTGCGCTTCGGTCTCGGCATCGATCAGATCGGCAAGACCCTCGACCTGGTCAAGCGTCATACGTCCATTGAGCAGAGCGCGACGGGTGAACTCACCGGCTTCCGCCGGACGGCATTGTGGTAACGCACCCAAGGCGCGAAGCACCGCCGACAAGACACTACGCCCGCCATGGCATTGCAGCTCGGCCATGTCCTCGCCGGTAAAACTCGCAGGACCCGGAAACCACAAAATAAGCGCCTGATCGAGATCGTCTCCATTCGCAGGGTCACGCAGGGTCATCAAGGACGCACGACGTGGTTGCGGCACCCGACCACATAAGGTTTCGAGAACGCCCCTTGTCCCGGCCCCCGACACACGCACAATAGAAACAGCCGCCCGGCCCATGCCGGTGGCCGGAGCGAATATCACCGCTTTGTCGTCAATTGTCGTCACATCCACCTCAGGCTAGAAAGCCGCGGAGTCCTATCATGAACCGGCTGGCCAATGCCACGAGCCCTTATCTTCTGCAGCACAAGGACAATCCGGTCGCCTGGTGGGAATGGGGCAACGAGGCCTTTGCCGAAGCGACACGCAGCGGCAAGCCTGTCCTTCTGTCGATCGGCTATGCCGCCTGCCATTGGTGCCATGTGATGGCGCATGAAAGTTTCGAAAACGATTCGATTGCTGCGGTGATGAACGAACTCTTCATCTGCATCAAAGTTGATCGCGAAGAACGCCCCGATGTCGACCAAGTGTATATGGCTGCACTCCAAACCCTTGGCGAACCGGGCGGATGGCCGCTCACAATATTCCTCACCGACAAGCGCGATGCGTTCTGGGGCGGAACATATTTTCCGCCCAGCCCGCGCTATGGCAAACCGGGTTTCCCGCAAATCCTGCAAGAGATCGCCCGTCTCTATCGAGAGGAACGGGATCGAATCGATGAGAACGCGAACGCCATCCGCGATGCACTCGTGCAAAATTTCGCCGCTCCCGTTGTTCCTGAAACCACCATTGATCCCGGCCGCATAGCCGCAACATTGGCAGCAGCTACCGATCAGACCTATGGCGGATTGCAAGGCGCACCTAAATTTCCAAACGCGCCCTTGCTGGCCGTTCTGTTGCGGGACGGTATCGCCGATCCAACAGCGGCAACCCAAAGCGCTTTTCTTTCCACTCTCGACGGCATGGTTGCAGGTGGCATACATGATCATATCGGCGGAGGCTTCGCGCGTTACGCGGTCGACGAAGCATGGCTCGTCCCGCATTTCGAAAAAATGCTCTACGACAACGCGCAAATCTTGGAGCTGCTCGCTGAAGCCTATGCGCTCACAGGATCGGCACATTATCGCCAAGCCGCCAACGGGATCGTCTCGTGGCTCGCGCGTGAAATGGAGCAACCCGACGGCGGCTTCGCCTCATCGCTTGATGCCGACAGCGAGGGCGAGGAAGGCAAATTCTATGTCTGGACCCGCGCGGAACTCGACGCCCATTTTACCACTGAAGAAGCGAATCTTTTAAGCGACGCTTATGACATTCGCTCCGGCGGCAATTGGGAAGGCCACGCCATCCCCAACCGCATCGGCAAACCATTGTTCAGCGAAGCCGAAGAAGAAAGTCTCACCCCATTGCGCGATCGGCTCCTAAAGGCCCGCGACAAGCGGATCAGGCCCGGTTGCGACGACAAGGTTTTGGCCGATTGGAACGGCATGATGATTACGGCCCTGGCCCGCGCCGCTCGCATTTTTGAGCGGCCGCAATGGCTGTCCATGGCCGAGCGTGCATACCAATTCGTGACGCGAGAAATGCAGCGCGATGAACGGCTCGGCCATTCATGGCGCGATGGACGCCTTCTGTTTCCCGGCTTCGCCAGCGATCATGCCTTCATGGCGCTTGCAGCCTTGGCACTGTATGAGGCAGGCAGCCCCCTTCCTAACTTGATTACGCAATCTTTTCAATGGGTTAATTCTTGTTTTGCTGCTTATAGAACCGATCAGGGCCTCATCGCATTGGCAGAAGCCGGTTCCGATCTCCCGGTGCCCGCGAGCTCCACCCGCGACGATGCCATCCAGAACGCCAATGGCGTGATGATCGAAGTCCTCATCCGGCTTCATGCGCTCACGGGCGAAGGCTCCCATCTTGATCGCGCCGATGAGTTGCTCGCCCGCGCCCTTGCCGCCGCCAGTCAGGCTCCGCTCGGCCATGGCTCGATCGTTTCGGGATTGATGCTGCGCTCGGACGGGGCCACCATCGCCATCGCTGGCAAGCATCCCGACGAACTCCTCGCCGCCGCGCGCGCATTATCACCCATGACAACGATCTTGATTCCGCCAGGCACACATCGCCCGGGACATGTCGACACCGCGCAATGGCAGGAGGCGGGCGATGGCGCCGCTTTCCTCTGCATCGGAACACGCTGCACGCTGCCGCTGCGCGACGCCGCTCAGCTCAAATCGGTTTGGCAGGATTTACGCGCGACATAAAAAACCTCCGCTCAGGCCTGACGCATAAGCGGAGGTAAAACGCGCGACTTTGAATCGTATAAGCGACGATGCGCTTACGTATTCATCGAATCGAAGAAATCGCCATTCGTCTTGGTCTGACGCAGCTTGTCGAGCAAGAACTCAATCGCATCGACCGTGCCCATCGGATTGAGAATCCGGCGCAGCACATACATTTTCTTGAGCACATCCGCCGGCACCAGCAATTCTTCTTTGCGTGTGCCAGAGCGCGTGATGTCGAGCGCGGGGAATACCCGCTTGTCCGACACTTTACGGTCCAGGATGATTTCCGAGTTACCGGTACCCTTGAACTCTTCGAAGATAACTTCGTCCATCCGCGAGCCGGTATCGATAAGCGCCGTTGCAATGATGGTAAGCGAACCGCCCTCTTCGATATTGCGCGCCGCACCGAAGAAACGCTTCGGCCTTTGCAACGCATTGGCATCGACACCGCCGGTGAGCACCTTGCCCGATGACGGCACGACTGTGTTGTAAGCGCGACCGAGACGCGTGATCGAGTCGAGAAGAATGACGACATCGCGGCCATGCTCGACAAGACGCTTCGCCTTCTCGATCACCATTTCAGCGACCTGCACGTGACGCGATGCCGGTTCGTCGAAGGTCGAGGAGACGACTTCGCCACGCACCGAACGCTGCATGTCTGTCACTTCTTCCGGCCGTTCATCAATCAGGAGAACGATCAGATAGCATTCAGGATGGTTGGTTGTGATCGATTGCGCGATGTTCTGCAACAGAACCGTTTTGCCCGTGCGCGGCGGCGCGACGATCAAAGCGCGTTGGCCTTTGCCGATCGGCGACACGATATCGATGAGACGCGGCGAATAATCCTTTCGCGTCGGATCCTCGATTTCGAGCTTCAGGCGACTATTGGGATAAAGCGGTGTGAGATTGTCGAAATTGACCTTGTGACGGGTCTTTTCCGGATCTTCGAAATTGATGGTGTTGACCTTGAGAAGCGCGAAATAACGTTCGCCTTCCTTAGGGCTGCGGATCTGTCCTTCGACCGTGTCGCCGGTGCGCAGGCCGAACCGGCGGATCTGCGAGGGCGAAACATAGATGTCGTCGGGCCCGGAGAGATAATTCGAATCGGGCGAACGCAGAAAGCCGAAACCGTCGGGGAGAACTTCGACGACACCCTCGCCGATGATCTCGACCTCATTGGTCGCGAGCTGCTTGAGAATGGCGAACATCAGCTCCTGCTTGCGCATGGTGCTGGCATTCTCGACCAGCAATTCCTCAGCAAAAGCGAGGAGTTCGGTCGGCGATTTCGCCTTCAAATCCTGAAGTTTAATTTCCCGCATGGGGTGATGGTCCTGAGAATCGGGGATGCTGCTCGGGGGGACGCGAACAGGAGTAAAAAAGGAACCGATGTAATCGGGAAGCGAACTCCGTCCGACGCACCGGCTTGAACCGGGTCCAGGAGACGCCTCTTGGGAAGGAGTTTCTGGTTAGCCTTTTTTCCCGGTCAGTGCAATCCCGTCCCGGCGGGACAAAACGAAGCTTGGGTCAGAACGGCTTCACGATGACGAAAATGACAATCCCGATCATCAGCAGCGTCGGCACCTCGTTCAGGATCCGATAATAGCGCTGCGGGCGCTCATTGGCATCGGCCGCAAACAGCTTCACATCTTTCGCCAGCATGTGATGGACATAGCTGAGGCCCAGAACGGAGGCGAATTTGGCCAGAAACCAACCGTCCAGCCAGAAATTCTGGGACCAAGCGAGATAAAGCCCCGCCACCCAGGCCACGATCATGGCCGGGTTCATGATCGCCCTCAGAAGGCGTCGCTCCATGACCTTAAAGGTCTCGGACTGGACGGAGCCCTTTTCCGCCTCGCAATGATAGACAAAGAGCCTTGGCAGATAGAGCAGGCCCGCCATCCACGCGATGATGGCGACGACATGCAGCGACTTGATCCAGAGATACATCGGCAGACCTTGTCAGCCCTTGCGGATCCGCTTGACCAATTGCTCGACATGGGCGGGGGGCGTTTCAGGCACGATGCCATGACCGAAATTGAAGATATGCGGCCGCCCTCCAAAGGCTTTCAACACTTTATCCACACCTCGGTCGAGCGCTTCTCCACCGGCGACGACAGCCAGCGGATCGAGATTGCCCTGTACAGGCTTGATCGATTGGACGTTTTTGGCCGCCCAGTCGCAATCCACACCCCAGTCGAGACCAACAGCATTAGCACCTGTCTCAGCCGCATAACGAATATGGCCCGTGCCCGAACCGCGGCCGAATACGATGATCCGGGCGCCGGGGACCTCTTTGCGGACCCCATCGATGATCCGTTTGATCGGCTCGATCGACCACCGCCCAATCCCCTCGGCCGTTAGTGCTCCGGCAAAGCTCTCGAAGATCTGAACAGCATCGACGCCCGAACGGAGCTGCCGAACGAGATAGCGGATCGAGGCATCGACAAGCGTATCGATCACATATTGCAAGAATTCCGGATCACGATAGGCAAGCAAGCGCGAAGGCGCCAGCTCCGGCGTGCTCTTACCGGCAATCATATAGCCCGCTACGGTCCAGGGCGCCCCGCAGAAGCCTAGAAAAGTGGTCTCAGCGGGGAGGCTCCCCCGGACACGTTCGATGGTCTCGAAGACAGGTGCCAGCCGATTGAGATCGAGTTCGCCGGAAAGCCTGTTTTTGGCGTCCTCGATTGATTTCAGAGGATCGAGCCGTGGCCCTTCCCCTTCATGGAAGGAGACCGGTTGGCCCAGCGCATCGGGAATGACCAGAATATCGGAAAAAAGGATGGCACCATCGAAGCCGTAACGCCTGATCGGCTGCAACGTCGCTTCGGCAGCCATCGTGGGCGTATAGCAAAACTCCATAAACGAGGAGGCTTTGGCTCTCAGCTCGCGATATTCGGGCAGATAACGGCCAGCCTGCCGCATGATCCAAATCGGCGGGATGTCGAAAGCTTCGCCATCGAGAACTTTGAGAAGTTTACGTTCAGGCGCTTTGGCCGGGGAAGAGGACATAAAGAAGATTCCTAAGAGATAAGACTCTTGTTGTTGTTCTTAGACCGTGAAGGCTGGGCTTTCCAAGCCGTCCACATGTGCTCCACAGTTCCAGCCGTAAGAGGAACCGTTTCGAAGCACGACCTTAACCCTTCATTAACCTTGTCACCACAATCACTTCGGCCATCTCCGGAAAAATCTGCTCCCCGCTTCCTTGGCCCTTGGGATGAATCCTGTCCCCATGGGCTGGCCTGTTGATCGCCAGACGGGCTTTCGCCAAAGTGTATTTCGCCCCCGGCCGAAAAGAGGGGATCTATCCCCACTTCACCCCCTTATTCACAGCCAGCGGGAAAACCCGCTCGACCGGAGACGAAATTTGGGCCGTTCTTATTTCCATCTCCATCTCGTCTCCGATGCGACCGGTGAAACACTGATTTCGGTCGCCCGCGCGGCGGCTGCGCAATATCAGGGTATCTCCGCCATCGAGCATGTCTATCCGCTGGTCCGCTCTGAAATTCAGCTTGATCGCGTCATCGACGAACTCGAATCCGCACCGGGCCTCGTGCTCTACACGCTTGTGGAGACGGCGCTCGCCGAACGGCTCGAAAAAGCCTGCAACGAATTGGGCTGTCCTTATCTGTCGGTTCTCGATCCCGTCCTCACCTTGTTTCAATCTTATCTCGGCACGGCTTCGACGCATCGCCCCGGCGCGCAGCACGTTCTCAATGCCGAATATTTCAAACGCATCGACGCTTTGAACTACACATTGCTGCATGATGACGGGCAGATGACCCATGAGCTCGAACAGGCTGATGTGGTGCTTGTCGGTGTCAGCCGCACATCGAAAACACCCACCTCAATCTATCTCGCCAATCGCGGGATCAAGACGGCCAATATCCCGCTCGTGCCGGATATCCCGTTTCCGCCCGAAGTCGAGAAATTGAAAAAACCTTTGGTCGTCGGCCTTGTCGCGACACCCGAGCGGATCGTGCAGATCCGGCAAAATCGCTTGCTGGCACTCAACGCCGATAGCGACAATCCCTATGTCGACAAAGATCGCGTGACGGAAGAAATCGCTTTCTCGCGCAAACTCTGCGCACGGCATCATTGGCCCGTCATCGATGTGACGCGCCGCTCGATTGAGGAAACGGCTGCTGCGATCATCGATCTTCATCGCAGCCGACAAGTGGCGCTGCTGGCGGAATGAGCCTCTGGTCTTTCCCCACCCCGCTTCTTTTGGCCTCGGGCAGCCAAGCGCGCCGTGTGATGCTGGAAGAAGCCGGTCTGCCGATCGAAGTCTTGCCCGCCACGATCGACGAGCGCGCGATCGATAAGCCTTTGCGGGCTGCTGATGCGGAACCTTCGGTCATCGCTCTTGCCCTCGCGCGTGCGAAGGCCGCTTCTGTCTTAACACAAAATCCCGGCCGTCTCGTTTTGGGTGCCGACCAATTGCTCGATAGCGATGGCACGATTTTCGATAAGGCCAAGGACCGCGCCGAAGCCGAGATGAAATTGGCGGCCCTTGCCGGGAGAACCCATCGTCTGACAAGCGGAGCCGTTCTCCTCTGCGATGGCGAAAGCTTATTTGAAACTGTATCGGAAGCGCACTTGACCATGCGGCCTCTGGATTCTGCCGCCATTGAGCTTTATGCCGATGAAGCCGGTACAGCGCTGACCGCCTGCGCCGGATGCTATGAAATCGAAGGGCGCGGCGCGCATTTATTCAGCCGCGTCGAAGGCGATCATTTCACCATTCGCGGCTTGCCGCTCCTGGACTTGCTCGCTGGGCTTCGCGCCAAGGGATGGATCAGATTGTGAGTGAGACCGAGTTTAAACGGGCTTGCGTGATCGGTTCACCGATTGCCCATTCGCGTTCGCCCCTCATCCATAATTATTGGCTCAAGCAACATGGCATCGCGGGATCTTACGACAAGATTGAAGTGAAGCCTGGCGAGTTGTCGGCATTTTTTGCCAGCATGGCGACGCTTGGTTTCGCAGGATGCAACGTCACCGTGCCGCACAAGGAAGAAGCGCTGCGCTTGGCCAAGCACCGCACCGCACGTGCCGATGAATTCGGCGCAGCCAACACGATCTGGTTTGAGGATGGCGAACTCTGTGCCGACAACACCGATTCGCATGGCTATGAAATGAGCCTCGATCAGGATGCGCCGGGTTGGGACAGTGCCGAGCGCGCGCTTGTGCTTGGCGCAGGCGGCGCATCGCGCGCCATCATCGCTGCCTTGTTACGTCGCGGAGTCGAACGCATCGATCTCGTCAATCGCAGCGTCGAACGCGCCGAGGAATTGGCGCGTCTCTTCGGCAAATCTGTGCGGGCCTTCGGTTTTGAGCGCGCACCCGCATTGATGAAAGATGCCGATCTTCTGGTGAACACCACGGCGCTAGGCATGTTAGGTAAGGAGCCGCTGGATTTATCGCTCGACACATTGAAGGAAGGCGCGCTCGTTTCCGACATCGTTTATGTGCCGCTTGAAACGGGCTTACTCAAACAAGCGAAAGCCCGCAGCCATCGCGTTGCGGGCGGGCTTGGCATGTTGCTGCATCAAGCTGTTCCGGGTTTCGTCTATTGGTTCGGCGCAGCGCCTGAAGTGACGCCCGCTCTCCGCGCCATTCTCGAAGACGATGTGCGAAAGGCCGGCGGATGATCAAGCTCGGGCTGACCGGCTCGATTGGCATGGGAAAATCGGCCACCGCCGCCATGCTCCGTGCCGCCGGAATTCCTGTGCATGATTCGGACGCCGCCGTGCACCGGCTTTATGCAGGCGCTGCTGCACCTTTGATTGAAGCGGCTTTTCCCGGCACCGTGAAGGATGGTGTTGTCGATCGTGTCGCTTTGGGCGCCGCCGTTCTCAATAATGATGCGGCGATGAAAAAACTCGAAGCCATCGTCCATCCCCTTGTAACTGAGACAACTATCGATTTCTTGGCGCAGGCGGAAAAGGCGAGCCATCGCCTTGTCGTCCTTGACGTGCCCTTGCTGTTCGAGGTTGGCCGCGATCGCGATTGCGATGCCATCCTCGTCGTCTCGGCCGATCCGGCTGTGCAAAGAGAACGCGTGCTCGCCCGACCGGGGATGACGCCGGAGAAGTTTCAGGCGATTGTCGCCCGGCAAATCCCCGATTCGGAGAAGCGTCGTCGGGCGCATTTCGTCATCGATACGGGGCGGGGATTTGAGGCCGCGCGCCGCGCGGTCAAGGATGTGATCAGAACTTTGGCAGGCCGCTGATGCGCGAAATCGTGTTCGACACAGAAACGACGGGGCTCGATCCCGCTACGGGCGATCGCGTTGTTGAAATCGGCTGTGTCGAATGCATCAATCATGTGCCGACCGGGGAAGTGTTTCACGTCTACATTAATCCTGAACGCGATATGCCGGAAGCCGCCTTCAAGGTGCATGGGCTGTCGACAGAATTTTTGCGCAGTAAACCGGTCTTTGCCACGATTGCAGAAGATTTTGTCAATTTCATAGCCGATGCAAAACTTGTCGCGCACAATGCGTTCTTCGATCTCGGCTTCATCAATGCCGAATTGAAAAGGCTCGGCTATGAGCCGATCGATGCAAGCCGCATCGTCGACACGCTGGCTTTGGCGCGCAAAAAAAATCCGTTTGGACCCAATTCTCTCGATGCGTTGTGCGCGCGCTTTGGTATCGACAATTCACGTCGGACAAAACACGGCGCCTTGCTCGATGCCGAAATTCTGGCCGAAGTCTATCTCGAAATGATGGGCGGTCGGCAGACCGGTCTTGATCTCGCTGCTGAAATCATCGTGGCCGGTGTTACAACCGATGCGCTTGGCGGTTCGATCAGCCACGCGCGTCCCGTGGCACTGCCCTCGCGCCTGACAACGGCGGAGATGGCGGCTCATGCGGCGTTCGTCGCCTCGCTTGGCGATCAGGCGGTGTGGAAGAATTATATCGCTGATGAAGCGGCCGAATGAAAAACCCGCCCGGCTTTCACCGGACGGGTTTGAAAACGTAGAAACACAGAACCGATTAGGCGTTGGCCGGGTTCGGCGTCTGGTTTTCGGCGATGCGCTGGCGATAAAGCGCCGCAAAATCGATAGGATCGATGAACAAGGGCGGGAAGCCGCCATTGCGGACGCAATCGGCAACGATCTGACGCGCAAACGGGAACAACAGACGCGGGCATTCGATCATGATCACCGCATGGGCCGTTTCCTGCGGAATGTTCTGCAGACGGAAAATGCCGGCATAGATCAGTTCGAAATTGAACAAGAGGCTTTCGCCTTCGCCGGCCTTACCTTCCAGCGTCAGCTCGACTTCGTAATCGGTGTCCGAGAGCGGCTGCGCATTCACATTGACCGTGATCGCGATGTTCGGAGCCTGGTTCTGCGGTTGCAGCGAGCGCGGCGCATTTGGGTTTTCGAAGGACAGGTCCTTGATGTATTGGGCGAGCGCATTCAATGCTGGCGCTTCTTCACCTTGCGGCGCGCCATTGCCATTTTCACCTGCCATCATCGTCTCCATAGCGGCCGAAGCCGTGATTTGAGGAACCGGGCGAGCCGGACTGAGGCGCGCCTAGCATGAACAGCGGCCATGCGACAAGCACAGCCACCCAAGCTTAAGCCGTGACCAGGGGCAACAGGACGCGGAGACTGGATCAGGACACGACCCTCTCCATATTATGATTCGGACGCGCCCGTAGTATAAGCGGGAAAACACGCCCGCCTGCAGGTGGGGCAAAAGAGGCACTGCAATGGACGTCACAACTCTCGTATTCATGGGCTTGGCCGCCGTCGTGATCTGGCGCCTCTGGGCAGTTCTAGGCACCCGGACGGGTCAGGAGCAGATGCCGCCGAGCCGTTTCGCGCGCCGTCCCGAGCCGCTGCCCGAATCGCCCGCCGAAACGGGCACGATCCTTAATCACCCGGCCCATGAGCCCGATCCGGAAATGGTGAAGCCCCGCTGGGCCGGAATCGCCGAGCCGGACAGCGATGTTGCCCAGGGTCTCTCCGCAATCGCCGCTGTCGATCCGGCTTTCGACGGCAAGGAATTTCTCGAAGGTGCGCGCGGAGCCTATGAGATGATCGTCACTGCCTTTGCCCGTGGCGACCGCACTATGTTGCGCGATCTTCTGTCCCGTGACGTGTTCGAGGGCTTTGCTGCCGCCATTGCCGACCGCGAAAAGCGTGGTGAAACGGTCGACACGACCTTTGTGTCGATCGACAAGGCGACCATCGAGGAGGCAGAGCTGCGGGGCAAGTCGGCCCAGATCACGGTGCGTTTCCAGTCGAAGCTGATTAGCGCAACCCGTGACCGCGAGGGCATCATCGTCGATGGTGCGGCCGATAAAGTGGTCGACGTGACCGATATCTGGACGTTTGCCCGCGACACCAGCCAGCGCGACCCGAATTGGAAGCTGATTGCGACCGAATCGGGCCAGTGACCGATTGGCGTCCCGGCCCCGGCGGTGTGCGGCTTGAGCCGCGCCCTTTCGCCGCCCTTTCGGGCTGGGAGATCGACGATCATGGGGCCGCTTTCGCGGCCTTTTGCCGAAGCGCGGTCCATCATCTGAAAGCGGAACCGGCGCTGCGGCAGGGTCTTGCGCCCGATTCCGGTCTGATGGCGGCCTTTTCGCTGGCTTTAACATGGAACGAGACGCCAAAAGCGTTTTTCGAGAGCGTTTTTGCGCCGTTTGCAATCCAGCCCGAAACGGGCAGCGGATTTCTTACTGGCTATTATGAGCCTGAATTGGTGGGCTCACTTTTGCCGCATCCCGATTATCCGGTTCCGGTGCTGGCGCGTCCGCCCGAGCTTGTCACCGTGCCGCAAGGCGGTGAGCCGCCCAATCCGGTCGATTCGTCGCTTCAAAGCTATATGAAAACACCGCAGGGCCCAGCGCCTATGCCGGTGCGCGCCGACATCGAAGATGGCTTTTTCGCCGGGCGCGGGCTCGAAATTGCTTGGCTGCGGGATCGCGTCGATCTTTTCTTCATGCATGTTCAGGGTTCGGCGCGTCTGCGCTTGCCCGATGGGAGCACTGCGCGTCTCGTCTATGCCGGTCGTAATGGCCATGCCTATACCTCGATCGGGCGGATCATCGTTGCAGAAGGCCATCTTCCGCTTGAGCGGGCAACGCTTGCGCCCTTGAAGGATTGGCTGCGCCGCCATCCTGCCGAAGCCCGGCGGATCATGCGGCTCAATCACTCGTATATTTTCTTTGGCGTCGACATGTCGCTAGCACCCGAAGACGGTCCGATCGGCGCGGCGGGGCATTCACTCATCCCTCTGCGCTCCATTGCGGTGGACCGCACGCTCTGGTCGTATGGATTGCCGTTCTTTATTGCGGCGGCGGGCGATCTCCCCACTAACCGGCTCTGGATTGCGCAGGATACGGGTTCGGCGATTGTCGGCCCTGCCCGCGCCGACCTCTTTTTCGGTTCCGGCGAAGCGGCTGGCTTGCAGGCAGGCTCCGTCCGGCATAGGGCGGAGATGATCGTGCTTTGGCCGAGGGTTTCATGAGTCGCCGCCGGACTTTGACACAGGGAGAACGCGCGCTTTGGACCTATGTCACGCGCCATGTCTCCCCCTTCGCGGCTAAGATCATCGTTTCTGAGGACGAACAGGCATTGCTTGCAGCCGAAATCGCGCCGCCGCCCCCGCCGCCAAAGCCCAAAAAAGTGAAAACCCCGGTCGCTGCCGCGCCCGCCCCACCCCCGCCGCCCAAACCACAGTCCCCGCCACCTCTTGTGCCGCTTGAGCGTCGGTTGCGTCAGCGTTTGTCGCGCGGCGCCCATCCCATCGAGGCGGTGCTCGATCTCCATGGTCTGCGGCAAGAAGAAGCCCATCATCGCCTGCGCGGCTTTTTGCGTTCCGCTCAAGCGAGCGGTGCGGCGGTGGTCCTCGTCGTGACGGGCAAGGGGGGCGCTGCCGTCGACACGACTCCAGGCCATCCCGGCGAGCGCGGCGTTCTGCGCCGCGTCGTGCCGCATTGGCTCCGCATGCCGGATCTGCGCGGCATCGTGCTCGGCTTCGAGGAGGCGGCGCAGCATCATGGCGGCGGTGGCGCGCTCTATATCCGCTTGCGCAAACGGCGAGAGCCATGACCCCGTTTGGCGAAAAACTGCGGGCGTTACGGGCCGAGCGCGGAATTTCGCTCGGCGAAATGGCCGAAGCCATCGGCGTTACGCCCACCTATCTCTCTGCGCTGGAACATGGACGTCGCGGCCAGCCGAACTGGGTTTTCGTCCAACGGGTGATTCATTTTTTCAACATCATTTGGGACGATGCGGAAGAGTTGCAGCGCCTTGCCGATGTGTCCCATCCGCGCGTCACGGTCGACACGGCGGGGCTCGATCCGCGGGCCACATTATTGGCCAATCGCCTGGCTCGCCGCATCGGTGAACTCGATGGTGCCACGCTCGATAAGCTCATCAAGGCCATTGAGCCGAAAAAGCACCGCTGAGCCATTCTTGACCTTGCACCGTCAAGGTGCGAAGGCCAGCCCAGATTTCCGGAGTTGTTTGAATGGCCCATGCGCAATTTGACGTGCTCGCCCTTGGCAATGCCATTGTCGACGTGATCGCTCGCACCGAAGATGATTTCCTGCTCGCACACAATCTCGAAAAAGGATCGATGCGGCTTATCGGCGAGAATGAGGCCGAAGCCATCTACAAAGCGATGGGACCCGCCCATATCGTCTCAGGCGGTTCGGCTGCGAATACGGCTGTCGGAATCGCTTCGCTTGGTGCGCGTGCAGCCTTCATCGGCAAGGTGAAGGACGACGAGGTCGGCCATCTGTTCACGCATGATATTCGTGCTGCCGGTGTTGCGTTTGAATCGTCGCCTGCGCTCGGCGGGCCTGCCACGGCACGCAGCTTCATTCTCGTCACGCCCGATGGCGAGCGCACGATGAACACCTATTTGGGCGCCTGCCAAAATCTCACAATACTCGATATCGACGATGCGCAGATTGCGGCGTCTTCAATCGTCTATCTCGAAGGCTATCTGTGGGATCCCCCGGCTGCGAAGGATGCGTTTCGCAAAGCGGCTGCCGCCGCGCACAAGCATGGCCGCAAGGTAGCGCTGACGCTCTCCGATTCGTTTTGCGTGGATCGCTGGCGTGATGAATTTATCGATCTGATCCGTACGGGCACGATCGATATTCTTTTTGCCAATGAGCATGAATTGCGCGCGCTTTATGTGACCGCCCGCACAGAAGACGCCATTGACGCCTTGCGGGCGGAGAATGGCTTGCTTGGCATCGTCACGCGTTCCGAACAAGGCTCTGTTGTCGTTACGCGCGAAGAGACGTTAGCCGTTCCTGTATTCCCTATTCTGGAGCTTGTTGACACGACAGGCGCAGGCGATCTGTTCGCCGCCGGTTTCATGGCCGGCTTGGCGCGTGGACAATCCTATCGCGATTGTGCGCGTTTGGGTGCGTTGGCGGCTGCTGAAATCATTCAGCATCTCGGGGCACGGCCGGAGAAAAATCTCGCGGCGCTCGCTGCAGAAAACGGGCTCGCTTGATGAGGCGGCTTTGATATCGAGGCGCAGCCCTAAAGCTTTCAGCACGCCGAGCAATGTAGACAGCTTTGGGTTGCCCTCTGCCGATAACGCTTTGTAAAACGCCTCGTGCGTCACGCCAGATCGTAATTATATGTGAACTATCGTTCACATGATAAAGGATATTAATCTAAAGCTGTTGGTGGAAATTGTTGTCGGTCGTTGAAGCAAAATCGGCCCAACAGATTTATGCTCAAGGCACTTTGGTTTTCGGTTCGAAACGGCACAGATCGTTGATCGGGCAGCGCCAGCATTCGGGTTTGCGCGCTTTGCAAATGTATCGCCCGTGTAAAATCAACCAATGATGCGCGTGACGGCCGAACTGCGGCGGCACAATTTTCAAAAGGCTAAGTTCGACCGCGAGCGGCGTTTTGCCGGGCGCGAGTGGAATGCGGTTTGAGACGCGGAAGAGATGGGTATCGACAGCAATGGTGTGTTCGCCAAAGGCCATGTTGAGCACGACATTCGCCGTCTTGCGACCGACACCGGGCAATTTTTCAAGTGCATCACGGTCGCGCGGCACGTCGCTTCCATGCTCCGTGATCAATTGCTGTGAGAGCAAGAAAACGTTTTTCGCTTTAGTACGATAAAGCCCGATCGTCTTCACATAGTCGCGGATCTTGTCTTCACCGAGAGCGACCATTTTCTCCGGCGTGTCGGCGATCTCGAACAAGGCGCGTGTGGCCTTGTTCACTCCTGCATCGGTTGCTTGCGCTGAAAGCACAACAGCGACCAGCAGCGTGAATGGATTGACGTGTTCGAGCTCGCCCTTGGGTTCGGGCTCGATCGCCTCGAAGCGGCTGAACACCTCAAACACCGCTTCGGGCGGCAAGGGTTTGGGTTGCTTCGTTCGCTTCGCGGTGGGTTTTGCCGTTGGTTTAACCGCCTTCTTTGCGGATACGGCTTTGCTGCGGCTAGGTTTCACAGGGGGCTTTTTCGTTGGCATGGAAAGGTTATAGTGGTCACGCCTCCCCCCGACCACACCCCATGACAGATCAAACGTTGAACAGCGACCCTTTTGCCAAGCCACTCTTCGCGGCGACCTTGCGGCCCTATCGCTCGCTAAAGGTCGAAGGCTTCCGCTTGATGATGGTTCTCGTCGTGGTGGCGAGTCTTGTGGCCTCTATTCCCTTTATCGTGTTGGGTTTCTGGCCGGTGGCGGGGTTTTACGGCCTCGATATTCTCCTGCTCTATTTCGCTTTCCGCGCCAATTTTGCTGCCGCCAAAGCCTATGAGGAAGTGCGCGTCAGCCCGCTCGAAGTCTCGTTGAAGAAGGTCAGTCCAAAAGGTGAGGCGGTGGAATGGCGCTTCAACCCGATCTGGACGCGGGTGCATCGCGACGAGCACGCCGAATTTGGCATTGAGCGCCTCTGGCTCGCTTCGCGCGGACAGAGCGTCACTGTCGGTCGATTCTTGCCGCGCGACGAAATGGCCCGTTTCGGCGACAGGCTTTCCGCCGCTTTGGCTACCGCCCGGCAAGGCCATATTTTCAATCCCTGAACGCAGGAAACGGGTGTCGCGGCGTGGCTGTGTGAGGCAAGGTCGGAAGCATCACAGGGAGAGATCCTCATGCAATCCGTCATGACCGAACCCGATCCGGTTACCCTGCCCTCGGCGGATTATGATCATGTCCGCCGCGCGCTCGCCTTCATGACCGGCCATTGGCGCGAACAGCCTTCGCTCGATGAGGTCGCAGCCCATCTCGGCCTATCGGCGACGCATCTCAATCATATCTTCCGCCGCTGGGCCGGCATTACGCCAAAGGCTTTTTTGCAAGCATTGACGCTCGATCACGCCCGCGCGCTGCTGCGCGCCAATGCAAGCGTGCTCGACACCGCGATTGAAGTCGGCCTATCCGGACCGGGCCGTTTGCACGATCTCTTCGTGACCCATGAGGCGATGTCGCCGGGGGAATGGAAAGCGAAAGGCGCCGGCCTCACCCTGTCCTATGGTTTTCATCCTTCGCCTTTCGGCGAGGCTATTATAGTCACGACCCCGCGGGGCTTGGCGGGGCTCGGTTTCGTCGATGGCGAGGAGCGTGACGCCGCGCTCGCCGACATGACGCGGCGTTGGCCAAACGCTGGCTTCAAAGCGGATCAGGCGGCGACGGAAGAGGCCGCCCGCCAAGCGTTCGATCCGGCCGCTTGGCAATCGGGCCAGCCATTGCGCGTGGTTTTCATCGGCTCGGATTTCGAAGTCCGCGTCTGGGAGACGCTTTTGCGCATTCCGATGGGTGCTGCGACGACCTATTCGTCCATTGCTTCCCATATCGGAAAACCAAAAGCCGCCCGCGCTGTTGGAGCAGCGGTGGGCCGCAACCCGATTTCCTTTGTCGTCCCCTGCCACCGGGTGATCGGTTCGACCGGTGCATTGACCGGCTACCATTGGGGGCTTACGCGAAAACAGGCGATGCTCGGCTGGGAAGCCGCGCGCGCTGGAACGGTCTGAGCCCGTCAGTTCGTGGGTGCAGTTTTGGGCTGAGGGGCCTGTCTGGCCGGTTTTGCAGGGCTGGCCGCTGTTGGCGGCGGCACGGGCGGGGCCTGCAGCGTTACGGCGCGCAATTCGGTGTAGCGCAAGGCGCAGAAGCCATGGACAGCTTCGCGGGCGTAGTTGCGGCAAGTCATCTCGCGTGCAGCTGAAAAGCCGGCCTGTTCGGCGGCAATCTGCTTGATCTCGGCCTTTCCACCCGCATCCATGATCTTTTCTCGGTAGGTTTCACGCACGGCGCGGTCGGCGCGCGGCCTCTCCTTCTCGAAATCGCCGGTCCGAGGTTCGAGCACTTGCGGGGCCGGGCCCCACAATCCGCGCGGATCGACGCGGCAATCCGCACTCTGGAAGGTGCAGGCCTGCGGTGCGCCGATCACCATCACGGAATCGTCGAGAATGGCGATCGTAAAGGGGCAGCCTTCCGCCTGAACGTCGAATGTGGGGGCGCCGGTCGAAGGCACTGTCTTCAGGCTGATCGCCTCATTGCCACCCGGATCGATCCCGCACGCCTCGTTGGGTTTGGAAATCTTTTCGCCCGCAAGGATCACACGCGCTGCAAACCCGCCTTTTTCGCGGGTCAGCGTCATTCTTCCCCGAAACCCGTTCTGCATGATCGGCTTGCCAAGGATCTGGTCGACCATTGCCGGCTTGACCTTGGGCGGCGCCGGGCGCGGTTGGACAGCCCCTTCGCTTGTCGGGGCGGATGCGCCAGGCAGGACGAGCTGGGCCATGGCCGAACCGGCCGAAACAACCAGAAGCGTGGCAAGCACAAGGGGGCGGAGGATGTGAACGCAGGACATGGGGCGAAAGCTTATCAGCATTGGCCGAGCGGCGAAGTTGATTTCGGGTCACAGGGGCCAATCACTCGTCCGTTTGGTAAACGGGGCCGAATCGACAGTTGGAACGCCACCCAATCTTGGCCAAGGCGTTGGAAAGAATCTCGAAATCCGGCCAAGGTGCCGCCTTGCAGCCCCGGAATCGCCTTCTTATATACGCCCCGACTGCGGAAATCTGATCCGCATTCCCGGCGCATGCTGCGGAAATTGATGATCGATTTTTCGCGCTGAAGCATGCGGCAATTCGAATAAAGGGGACCGGCCGTCCATTCATTCCCGTGAGGGGAGAGGACGGGCGGCCTGGCCGGTGTCGCTTCGGGGCCCGGCGGTCTCGCTGTGAAAGGGGAAACACATGAGTAAAGTTATCGGCATCGATCTCGGCACCACCAATTCCTGCGTGGCTGTCATGGAAGGCTCGACGCCCAAGGTCATCGAGAACGCCGAAGGCGCGCGTACCACGCCGTCTGTTGTCGCGTTCACTGATTCTGACGAGCGCCTCGTTGGTCAGCCGGCCAAGCGTCAGGCCGTCACCAATCCGGAAGGCACCTTCTTCGCGATCAAGCGCCTCATCGGCCGCACTTTCGAAGATCCGATGACGCAGAAGGATATGGGCCTCGTCCCGTACAAGATCGTGCGCGCCAAGAATGGCGATGCTTGGGTCGAAGAACGTGGCAAGGAATTCTCGCCCTCGCAGATCTCGGCTTTCATTCTCCAGAAGATGAAGGAAACGGCGGAAGCCTATCTCGGCCAAACCGTGACGCAGGCCGTCATTACCGTTCCCGCCTATTTCAATGACGCGCAGCGTCAGGCGACGAAAGACGCCGGCAAAATCGCGGGTCTTGAAGTTCTGCGCATCATTAACGAGCCGACCGCGGCTGCGCTCGCATACGGCCTCGACAAAAAGAAAACTGGCACTGTTGCGGTCTACGATCTCGGCGGCGGTACGTTCGACGTGTCGATTCTCGAAATCGGCGATGGCGTGTTCGAAGTGAAGTCGACGAATGGCGATACATTCCTCGGCGGTGAAGATTTCGACATGCGTCTCGTCGAATATCTGGCGGACGAGTTCAAGAAAGAGAACGGCATCGATCTCAAGAAGGACAAGCTCGCGCTGCAACGTCTGAAGGAAGCAGCCGAAAAGGCGAAGATCGAATTGTCTTCAGCGCAGCAGACCGAAATCAACCTGCCTTACATCACGGCGGATGCGACCGGTCCGAAGCATCTCACGCTCAAACTGACGCGTGCGAAATTCGAAACGCTTGTCGACGATCTCGTCCAGAAGACGATCGAGCCGTGCAAAAAGGCGCTGAAGGATGCCGGTCTCTCGGCTGCTCAGATCGACGAAGTCATCCTCGTCGGCGGCATGACGCGCATGCCGAAGGTGCAGGAAGTCGTCAAGCAATTCTTCGGCAAGGAGCCGCATAAGGGCGTCAACCCGGACGAAGTCGTCGCCATCGGCGCGGCGGTTCAGGCCGGCGTGCTGCAAGGCGACGTCAAGGATGTTCTGTTGCTCGACGTGACGCCGCTCTCGCTCGGCATCGAAACACTCGGTGGCGTGTTCACGCGTCTCATCGATCGCAACACCACGATCCCGACGAAGAAGAGCCAGGTCTTCTCGACCGCTGAAGACAATCAGACGGCCGTGACGATCCGCGTCTTCCAAGGCGAGCGTGAAATGGCGGCCGATAACAAGATGCTCGGCCAGTTCGATCTCGTCGGCATTCCGCCGGCTCCGCGCGGCGTGCCGCAGGTCGAAGTCACTTTCGACATCGACGCAAACGGCATTGTTTCTGTGACCGCGAAGGACAAAGCGACCGGTAAGGAACAGCAAATCCGTATTCAGGCTTCCGGCGGTCTCAGCGACGCTGATATCGACAAGATGGTCAAGGATGCGGAAGCCCATGCGGCCGACGACAAGAAGCGGCGCGAAATCGTGGAAGCCAAGAACGCCGGCGAAAGCCTCGTTCACCAGACCGAAAAGTCACTCGCCGATTATGGCGACAAGGTCTCGGCGGCGGACAAGTCGGCCGTTGAAAGCGCGATTGCTGCGTTGAAGACGACGCTTGAAGGCGATGACGCGGAAGCGATCCAGTCGGCCACCAACGCGCTGATGCAGGCTTCGATGAAACTCGGCGAAGCGATGTACAAGACCCAGCAGGGCGCCGAGCAGCCCGAAGGCGAGCAAAAGCCGCAAGACGACGTCATCGACGCGGATTTCCGCGAAGTCGGCGACGACGACAAGAAAAAGCGTGCGTAATTGTCAGGAGACGCCGGCCCTTGAACGGGGTCGGCGTCTTTCTTTTGCCAGCCTGTCGGATGACGCATGAGCAAGCGCGATTTTTACGAGCTTTTGGGCGTGTCGCGCACGGCGACGGAGGCGGACATCAAAGTGTCCTTCCGCAAACTCGCTATGAAATTTCATCCTGACCGCAATCCCGGTGATGCGGAAGCGGAAGTTAAATTCAAAGAAATCAACGAGGCCTATCAGATCCTGATGGATCCGCAGCAACGCGCCGCCTATGACCGGCACGGCCATGCAGCGTTCGAACAAGGCCGCGGCGGCGGCGGCTTTGGTGATGGTTTCGCCTCGTCGATGGCCGATATTTTCGAAGATCTGTTTGGCGATTTTGCCGGTCGTCAGCGTGGTGGCCGCAGCGGCGGCCGCGAGCGCGGTTCGGATCTACGTTACAATCTCGAAATCAGTTTGGAAGAAGCGTTCGCAGGCAAAACTGCGGAGCTGAAAATTCCAACCGCGATGACGTGCGAGGCCTGCACAGGCACGGGCGCCAAAGCAGGGTCTAAAGCCAAAACCTGTAGCACTTGCGGTGGTCATGGCCGCGTGCGCGCGCAGCAAGGTTTCTTTGCGATCGAACGGACGTGCATGGCCTGTCAGGGCCGCGGTGAGACGATCGAAAATCCCTGCCCGACATGTCGCGGTGATGGCCGCGTCATGCAGGAGCGCAATCTGTCGGTGAATATTCCGGCGGGTGTGGAAGATGGCACGCGTATTCGTCTGGCGAGCGAAGGCGAAGGCGGATTGCGTGGCGGTCCGTCCGGCGACCTCTATATTTTCCTATCGGTGAAGCCGCATCAATTGTTCCAGCGCGATGGGGCGGACCTTTTCTGTCGCGTCCCGATCTCGATGGCGAGTGCCGCGCTCGGTGCTGACATCAAGGTCCCGACGCTTGACGGGCAGGAAGCGGAAATCGCCATCCCCGAAGGTACGCAGACCGGCAAGCAATTTCCGATCAAAGGCCGTGGCATGACGATCTTGCGGGCCAAAAATCGTGGCGATCTCTACATTCAGGTCGTCGTCGAAACGCCGCGCAATCTCAATGCGCGCCAGCGGGAATTGCTCAAGGAGTTTCTTGCCCAAAGTAGTGGTGATAACCAGCCGGAAAGCGAAGGGTTCTTCGGCAAAGTGCGCGATTTCTTCGCGGGCGGCAGCTGATGGTGGGCGACAGCGGGCGTTCGCGGTCAAAATCCCTGTCTCGCCTCGAACAGCGTTGGCAGGACGAAACCCGTTTCATCAAATCGTGGTTCGACAAACCGCTCGTCACGGGCGCGATCTCACCTTCGAGCCCGGCACTCGCCAAAATGATGGCGCGCTATGTCGATCCACGCAGTGTTGGCCCGATCATTGAATTGGGCCCCGGTACGGGCCCGGTCACGCAAGCCTTGTTAGAGCGCGGCGTGGCAGAAGAGCGTCTTGTCTTGGTCGAATATGATCCGGTCTTCTGCGAGTTGCTTGCGCGCAAATTTCCAAAAGCACGGATCGTACGAGGCGACGCCTATGGTTTTTTCGATACGCCCGATGCCCTTGCCGGGGCTGCGGCCATCGTCTCAAGCTTGCCGCTGTTCACCAAGCCCGAGGACAAGCGCATTGCGCTCGTCGAGAAAGCATTAGAACTCGCGCAGGATGATGCGCCCTTCATCCAATTCACCTACGCGGTGATGTCGCCTCTGCCTCTCGATGAGGCGCGGGTGGAAGCCCATGTCTCACCTCGTGTCTGGTTGAACGTGCCGCCTGCACGTGTCTGGGTCTATCGTCCGATGCGCGGTCCGATGTTCCGTCGCAAGAAGAACGATCTCGCCGACACGGTGAAGATCGGCACACGCTTCGTGCGCCGTGAATTCAATGCGAGCCGGGCGCGGCTCGAACTGAAGATTGCGCAAGAGGCAGGCCGTTTGCGGCATAATCCGCGCTTGAAGCCAGCGCTCGATTTCTTCGAGAAAATTGGTGAAGCGATGGAATCCCCGCGCGAAAACAAAAGACGCAAAAAAACGCAGCCGCGCCGCGACCACTGAGGATCTCTGCCATGTCTCGTTTGGACGATGCCCGCGACCGCATGATCGTCGCACTCGATGTCGCTGATACGCATAAGGCCGAAGCCTTGGTGAGGCGACTTGGCGAGAGCGCTAGCTTCTACAAGATCGGCATGGAGCTTGTTTATGGCGGCGGTCTGGATTTCGCCCGCGATCTCGCAGCCTCGGGCAAAAAAGTCTTTCTCGATCTGAAATTGCACGACATTCCGAACACGGTGAAAAAAGCCGCTATGCAGGTCTCACGCCTCGGCATGACCTATCTCACCGTGCACGCTTTCCCCCAGACGATGCAGGCCGCGCTTGAAGGCACCGAAGGGACGGATACCAAGATTCTCGGCGTCACCGTGATGACATCTTACGACGATGCCGACCTTTTAAAGGCCGGTTACGCCATGGGCGTGAAGGAGTTAGTGGCGCGGCGCGCGCAACAGGCGAAAGAGATTGGCATTGGCGGATTGATTCTTTCGGCTGAAGAAGTCGCCGCTATGCGCACATTGATCGGTCCTTCGCTCGATCTCGTCACACCCGGTATTCGTCCAGCAGGCAGCGCTGTGGGCGATCAGAAACGTGTGATGACGCCGGGCGAAGCTATAAAAGCGGGCGCAACCCGTTTGGTGATCGGGCGTCCGATCACGGAAGCCGCCGATCCTAAGGCCGCAGCGGATGCAGTCGTGCAAGAGATTGCAGCGGCGCTCTAAACTATTTGACGAAGCTGCAACCGGCGTCACGTCGCTCCAAACAATAAAGCCGCCCTTTGGGGCGGCTTTATGCATCACAGCATGGATGGCAGCACGCGGTCGGGTGGGCGGTGTCCGTCCATGAAGGTCTTGATGTTAACGATGACCTTCTCGCCCATGTCGATGCGGCCTTCGATGGTGGCCGAACCCATATGAGGCAACACGACGGCGCGATGCGCTTTCACAAGTTTCAGAAGACGTGGCGAGATGGCCGGCTCGTGCTGGAACACGTCGAGCCCCGCGCCTGCAATTTCATTCGCTTCGAGCATGCGCACCAGCGCGGTTTCATCGATAATGTCGCCGCGTGCGGTGTTGACGATGACTGCATCCTTCTTGAGAAGCTTGAGCCGGCGCGCCGATAGAAGATGGTAGGTCGCGGGCGTGTGCGGGCAATTGACCGAGACAATGTCCATGCGCGCGAGCATCTGATCGAGCGAATCCCAATAGGTCGCTTCCAATTGCTCTTCGATCGCGGGCGAGACGCGGCGGCGATTGTGATAATGCACCTGCAAGCCGAACGCGCGGGCGCGGCGCGCGAGCGCTTGGCCGATCCGGCCCATGCCGACAATGCCGAGACGTTTGCCGGTGATGCGGTGGCCGAGCATCCATGTCGGCGACCAGCCTTCCCATTGCTCGTTCGGGATGACGAGGGCGCCTTCGGGAATGCGCCGCGAGACGGCGAGAATCAGCGCCATCGTCATGTCGGCTGTGTCTTCCGTCAGCACGCCTGGCGTGTTGGTGACGGTGATGCCGCGCGAGAGCGCCGTTTGCACGTCGATATTGTCGACGCCATTGCCGAAATTGGCGATGAGTTTCAATTGTGGTCCGGCCTGGCCGAGAAGTCCGGCATCGATAGTGTCGGTAACCGTCGGCACCAGCACATCGGCGGTTTGCATCGCCTCGACAAGTGCGGCGCGCTCCATCGGCATGTCGGATACGTTGAGCCGCGCATCGAACAATTCGCGCATCCGTGTCTCGACGACATCGGGCAGTTTCCGCGTCACGACAACGAGCGGCTTTTTCTTTGTCACGAAAACGATCCCCCCTTTGCGGCGCGGCTTGATGACGCTTCCGGCCCGAAACCATTCAATCCTTCACGAACCTTTAACGGTCCTAATGACATGAACGGATGAACGCCGGACGGCATTCCTCTGCCCTCTCTAGCGAGGGGAACGGGGAATGACAATCGCACCGGCGGGCTTCTGCGCGTCTGTGCCCGTGCGGGGCAAGGGGGCGCAGAGCGGGGCTGCTATCCGGAGTTAAGCAGGTATGGCGTTGCGCAATTTCTGTTCGCGCAGTCTTTTGGGAGCCTTTTGCGGAGTGCTGGTGGCGTTTCTGGGTACAATCGACCCTGTCGCCGCCGCCGATGCGATCACCAAAGGTTCAGCCACGGGCCTTCCCGTCCCTCGCTATGTCAGCCTGAAATCGGACCGCGTCAATTTACGTGAGGGTCCGTCAAAGGATCACCGGACGACATGGGTGTTTCAGCGCGCCGGACTGCCGGTCGAGATCATGGCTGAGTTCGAGACATGGCGTCGCATTCGTGATTCGGAGGGGGCGGAAGGCTGGGTCTTGCATTCGCTGCTTTCGGGTCGTCGGACCGCGCTCGTCTCGCCTTGGCTGAAGACTGGCACTGTTCCGCTTTATGCCAAGCCCAACGCCAAATCCGATCTCGCCGCCGAATTACAGCCGAATGTGCTCGGGCAGCTCAAGAATTGCGATGGGCAATGGTGCCGTTTCACCGGCTCCGGCTTCGATGGATATGTCCAGCAGAACCGCCTCTGGGGCGCTTATCCGAACGAAAAGATCGATTGATGAGGGCGTTCCCGGCTCAAGCGCTGGTTTTGCGCAGTCGGACGATGACATCGACGCGGGCGACTTCATAGCCCGGGGGCGCCTCGGGTATAGCACTGACTTCGACCTTGCGGTGTTCGATATCGACCAGTGCATTCTCCCCCTCGAGGAAGAAATGGTGGTGATCGCCCGTATTGGTATCGAAATAAGTCTTGGCCCCGTCGACAGCCACTTCGCGCAGAAGGCCTGCTTCCGTGAATTGATGGAGCGTGTTGTAGACGGTGGCCAGCGATACCGGGACGCGCGCCTTCGAGGCTTCCTCAAACAGCATTTCCGCCGTCAGATGCCGATCGCCCTTGGCGAAAAGCAGCCAGCCGAGGCCAACGCGCTGCCGGGTGGGCCGCAATCCGGCCTGCCGCAAGCGGCGTCGGAGATCATGCACGGGGCAACCCGTCACCTCTGACCGCGCGGCCGAGGAAGGCGAGGTGGACGATGCTGTCTGCTGGGCCGCCATGGAAACCAGTTCTGATACGGGGTGAAAGCGCGCGAAACCCACGCGCCTGATCGATTGTCTTATAATAGTGACAGGGGTGAGCGCCCGCAAGCCGGGCCATCTCCCGCCTCGGGCAATTCTGGCGCCCGCTTTCATCCCGCCGGTTCAATCAACGCAGTCCCCGTCCATGGCAATGGCAGCGCTCCGTGAGCCCCGCAATACGATCTAACCAAACGGAATCTGAATAAGGCCGGACAACCCGGCCCTGCCGAGGCCAAATGGCTTCCGGCCCGCGTTGTGCTGTGGTAGCAACACGCTGGAAAAAGCGCCCGTTTTCGCGGGTCGCATGGGGAATGGAGCCATACGGGGATGATGGAGCGCCGCTCATCATTTGAATATGAGGACCTGCTTGCCTGCGGCCGCGGCGAGATGTTTGGTCCCGGAAATGCGCAGCTGCCTTTGCCGCCCATGCTGATGTTCGACCGTATTTCGGAAATTTCCGAAACCGGCGGCCCGAACGGTAAGGGTTTCGTGCGTGCTGAACTCGCAATCCGGCCCGATCTTTGGTTTTTTCCGTGCCATTTCCAGAACGATCCAGTGATGCCGGGCTGTTTGGGTGTTGATGCGCTCTGGCAATTGTGCGGATTTTTCCTCGGCTGGCTCGGCGCCGAAGGCCGCGGTCGCGCGCTCGGCGTCGGCGAGGTGAAATTCGCCGATCAGGTTTTGCCTTCGGTGAAGCATGTCGTTTACGGCGTCGATCTCAAGCGCGTCTTCCGTTCCAAGCTTGTCCTCGGCATTGCCGATGGCTGGCTAGAGGCCGATGGCCGCCGTATTTATGAAGCTTCGGATTTGCGCGTCGGTCTTTTCAAGAGCTGACACGGCTGCACGTGACTGTGGCGCTCGCAACACCGCCGCATTCATTGGGCAAGATAATGTCGAGGCAAGATCATCTCGCGAGCACTAGACTCGCGCGAAAAACAGGAAAGCAATCATGAGACGCGTCGTCGTCACCGGGATGGGCATTGTTTCGTCCATCGGCAACAACACGCAAGAGGTTCTCGCCTCTCTGCGCGAGGCAAAGTCTGGCATTGTCCGTGCTGACAAATATGCCGAGATGGGTTTCCGCTGCCAGGTTCATGGTGCACCCAATCTTGATCCGGCCGAACTCGTCGACCGCCGCGCGATGCGTTTCCACGCCACCGGCACGGCTTGGAACCATGTCGCGATGGATCAAGCCATTCGCGATGCGGGGCTTGAAGAAGGCGACATTTCCAATGAACGCACGGGCATCGTCATGGGCTCGGGCGGCCCGTCGGCGCGCACCATTGTCGAAAGTGCGGATATCGCGCGCGAAAAGGGCGTGAAGCGCATCGGTCCATTCGCTGTGCCCAAAGCGATGTCGTCGACCGCGTCGGCCACGCTTGCCACGTGGTTTAAAATCAAGGGCGTCAATTATTCCATCTCATCTGCGTGCGCGACATCGAACCATTGTGTCGGCAACGCTTATGAAATGATTCAGTATGGCAAGCAGGACGTGATGTTTGCCGGCGGCTGCGAAGAGCTCGATTGGACTATGTCGTGCCTGTTCGATGCCATGGGCGCGATGTCGACGAAATATAACGACACACCTTCGGTCGCCTCGCGCGCTTATGACAAGAATCGCGACGGCTTCGTCATCGCCGGCGGTGCAGGCGTTCTTGTTCTCGAAGAACTCGAGCATGCGAAAGCGCGCGGCGCCAAGATTTACGGCGAGATCGTCGGTTACGGCGCCACGTCGGATGGTTACGACATGGTCGCACCGTCTGGCGAAGGTGCGATCCGCTGCATGCAGCAGGCGCTTGCCAATGTGAATACGCCGATTGATTACATCAATCCGCACGCAACTTCGACACCGGTTGGCGACTCCAAAGAAATCGAAGCAATCCGCCATGTCTTTGGCAGCGGCGACAAATGCCCTCCCATCTCGGCGACGAAATCACTCACCGGCCATTCGCTCGGCGCCACCGGTGTGCAGGAAGCCATCTATTCGCTCTTGATGATGAATAATGGCTTCATTTGCGAGAGCGCAAATATCGAAGAACTCGACCCTGATTTTGCCGACATGCCGATCGTGCGTAAGCGCATCGACAATGCGAAAATCCGCTCCGTTCTTTCGAACTCTTTCGGCTTTGGCGGCACCAACGCCACGCTCGTCTTCAAACAGCTCGACGCTTAAGTCGCGGCGAGCAGGGGGGATTGCATGACCGGATCCTTGATGAAGGGCAAGCGTGGTTTGATCATGGGCGTTGCCAATGATCATTCGATTGCGTGGGGTATTGCGAAGGCTGTTGCCGATCAGGGTGCCGAGCTCGCTTTCACCTATCAAGGCGACTCGCTGAAAAAGCGTGTCGAGCCCTTGGCGCAGAGCGTCGGCTCGTCGCTTCTTCTCCCTTGCGATGTTGAAGACCTCGCATCCGTCGACGCAGTGTTTGCTGCACTTGAAAAACAATGGGGCAAGCTCGATTTCCTCGTGCATGCCATTGCGTTCTCTGACAAGAACGAACTCAAAGGTTGTTACGCCGACACGACGCGTGAAAACTTCGCGCGCACGATGCTGATCTCCTGCTTCTCTTTCACTGAGATTGCGAAGCGTGCTGCGCCCTTGATGGTCGAAGGCGGATCCATGGTGACGCTCACTTACGCAGGCAGCGTCCGCGTGATGCCGAACTACAATGTGATGGGCGTAGCCAAAGCGGCGTTAGAAGCGAGCGTGCGTTATCTCGCCAATGATTATGGTCCGCAAAACATTCGTGTGAATGCGATCTCCGCTGGTCCGGTTCGCACGCTGGCGGGTGCCGGCATCGCCGATGCGCGTCTCATGTTCAATTATCAGAAGCGTCACGCACCGCTGCGGCGCACCGTCACGATCGAAGAAATTGGCGGTTCTGGCATTTATCTCCTGTCCGATCTCTCGACCGGCGTGACGGGTGAAATCCATTACGTCGATTCAGGCTATAACATCGTCTCCATGCCGCATCCCGAAGCGCTAAAGACCGTCGATGCAGCCGAAACAGCAGCCGAAGCGTTGTTGTCCAAGACAGCGGCTGAATGACGTGACGAGCCTCACGCGACAGACCGGCATTCTGCCGTCGCAGACCATCGAGGCGCTGGCCGCCGCAGGTCACATTGCGACACCGCAACCTTTTGCGGTGGGGCAGGTGCAGCCAGCGTCGCTTGATCTGCGTTTGGGTCTGCGTGTGTTTCGCGTGCGCGCGTCTTTTCTGCCGGGCCGCGATTCGACAGTCGCCGAGCGCTTGAAATCGCTCTCCTTGTTCGAAATCGATCTCAGCAAGGGCGCGGTGCTCGAGACTGGCGCTGTCTATGTCGCTGAAATTCTCGAAAGCGTTACGCTTCCCGATTGGATGGCAGCCGCCGCTAATCCAAAAAGCTCGACCGGTCGTCTCGATGTTTTTACGCGCGTGATCACGGATCATTCGCGCGAATTCGATCAGATAGCGCAGGGCTACAAGGGGCCTCTCTATCTCGAAATTTCGCCGCGGACATTTCCTGTGCTCGTACGCACCGGTTCGCGCCTCTCGCAGCTGCGCTTCCGCGCCGGTGCGGTCCGGCTCGACGATCAGGAATTGCGCGCGCTTCATATGAGCGAGAAGCTTGTTACCTCGTCAGAGCCCTCAATCGAATCCTCCGGCGTTGCCGTGAGTGTCGATTTGGCAGGCTTCAACGGCGAAGGTCTGATCGGTTACGCGGCCAAGCGCCATACCGGTGTGGTCGATGTCGATCGTGTGGGAGCATGCAAGGCCGCCGATTTCTGGGATCCCTTGTATGTCAGTGCGCGGCGCGAACTGATCCTCGATCCGGATCTTTTCTACATTTTGGCCTCGAAGGAAGCGGTGCATGTGCCGCCCGATTATGCCGCCGAGATGACGCCCTTCGATCCGCTCGTCGGCGAATTCCGCGTCCATTATGCGGGCTTCTTCGATCCGGGCTTCGGCCATGCGGGTGCAGGCGGAGCCGGAAGCCGTGCCGTGCTCGAAGTACGCTCGCGCGACGTGCCCTTCATTCTCGAAGACGGCCAGATCGTCGGCCGCCTTGTCTATGAACGGATGGCAGAGCGCCCGGCCGCTCTCTATGGCGCCGATCTCAAATCCAATTATCAGGCGCAGGGCTTGAAGCTGTCGAAGCACTTCGTGCTTTGAGCGTTTTGCGACGTGAGGCAAAAAGCTGCCTTAAGCTTGCCTCCGTTCCGGCAGACGCGTAGAACCTCGGGCGAGCGCGGGAGTAGTTCAGTGGTAGAACGACAGCTTCCCAAGCTGTATGTCGAGGGTTCGATTCCCTTCTCCCGCTCCAAAACCTGAACTCCGCGCAAGGACTGAGCTTTGCAGGATGAGGAGGGGTGCCATGGCCGACCATGCGGAGCGCTTTGCCGGGTCCTTGCCGCTAATCGCAGTGGCTGCGGGCGCGTTTGTCGCATTGCTCGGGACCGGGATTTACTTATGGAGCATCCACGGCGCGGCGATCTTTACCGACCTCGTTTCTGCCGCGATTGCATGGTGCTTCTGAGTTCATGAAAGCTTCGCGTCTCGCTCTGCCTTTGGTCTTGTTCGTTTTCTCGGCGCTCGCGCTGGGGCTTGTCCTGTTCGTCACCTTGGGCCGTCAGCCCGGGTCTGGCGTTGGCGGCCCGTTCACCCTCACCAACCAGGCAGGGCAGAAGGTAACCGAAAAAGTCCTCGAAGCGCCCGGGGCGTCCTTGGTATTTTTTGGTTTCACCCATTGCCCGGATGTCTGCCCGACCGCGCTTTATGAAATCACGCAGGTCTATCAGGCGCTCGGGCCGAAGGGCGATCGCTTGCGCGCCTTCTTCATCACCGTCGATCCCGAACGCGATACGCCTGACTTGCTGCGCGATTACATCTCAAGCTTCGATCCGCGAATTGTCGCACTCACCGGTGCGCCGGACCAGACCGCCGCCGCTCTCAAGGCCTATCGCGGCTATGCCCGCAAAGTCCCGCTCGATGGCGGTGGCTATACGATGGATCACACGGCCTTAGTGTATCTGATGGATTCGAAGGGTCGTTTCATCGAGAGCTTCAATTTGAAGCGTCCGCCCGAAGACGCCGCGAAAGAAATACAGAAATATTTGTGATGGCCTGAGGCCGTCGCCGATTTCTCGGCTGCTCCAAAAAGAGAAAAGTCTCAGCTCAAAAAGCCGACGATCTCTTTCACCGCTTTCATGTTCGGTGCGGCAATGGCCCGCGCGCGCGCTGAGCCATCGCGCAGCACCGAATCGATATAGGCATGATCGGCTGAGAGCTTCTTCATCTCGGCGCCAATTGGGCCGAGCTTGGCGACCGCCAGATCGACGAGCGAGCTTTTGAATTGGGAGAATTGCCCACCACCGAACTCGGTCAGCACCTGCTCCTTCGTTGCGCCCGAAAGGGCCGCATAAATACCAACGAGATTGGTTGCTTCCGCGCGCTTGTCGAGGCCTGCGAGTTCTGAGGGCAATGGCTCGGGATCCGTCTTTGCCTTGCGCACCTTTTGCGCAATGGCATCGGCATCGTCCGACAGATTGATGCGCGAATAATCGGACGCATCCGATTTCGACATTTTCTTGGTTCCGTCGCGCAGGCTCATCACGCGCGTCGCCGGGCCTTGAATGAGAGGTTCGGGCAGCGGGAAGAAGCCTTCGCCATAACCATGCGCGGCAATGGACTCAACAAAATCATTGTTGAATTTCTGCGCGATGTCGCGTGCGAGTTCGAGATGTTGTTTCTGATCTTCGCCGACCGGCACATGTGTCGCGCGATAGACGAGAATGTCGGCGGCCATTAGCACCGGATAATCGTAAAGCCCGATGGAGGCGTTCTCGCGATCCTTGCCGGCCTTTTCCTTGAATTGCGTCATCCGGTTCAGCCAACCGATGCGAGCGACGCAATTAAACACCCAAGCCAATTCTGCATGCTCGGCGACTTGGCTTTGGTTGAAAACAATGTGCTTCTTCGGGTCGATGCCGCAGGCAATGAAGGCGGCGGTCACTTCACGAATATTGGCCATGAGCTGCTTGGGGTCGTGCGCTTGCGTGATCGCATGCATGTCGACCACGCAATAGATGCAGTCATGGCTATCCTGCAGCTCAACGAATTTGACGATCGCGCCGAGATAATTCCCGAGATGGAGATTGCCGGTCGGCTGAACGCCGGAAAACACCAATTCTTTGAAAGCCATGCGCGTCGGGTCCCAGTGCATTGTCGTGGCGGGGGTTATGGCAATCGCAGGCCTTGGGCGCAAGCGTTCAGGGGCGCTTCAGGTCAGAGAGCCGGATCGCGCGCGTCAATAGCGCCAAAATCAGGAAGAGGCCCACACCTGCGACGACAAAGAGGATGAGCGTAAGTCCGCGCCGGAAGAGCGCGACCCCAGTGGCGAAGAACGGCGCTGCCCAGCGCAGCGCCGCCCAAAGGAGGAGCCCCATGACCGCCGCAGCGATCAGCCCACGGAGCAGACGCAGCAGCGATTTACCGTCGGGCCGCCACCAACCGATCCAAACGAGCGCCACGCCGAGGACGACCGCTTGGGAAAGCATGCCAAGCCCAGCAGCGACGGCGATGCCAGCCACGCCATAATCGGCCCGGAGCACGAAGGCCGCGCTTGCCGTCACAGAGGCCGCGGCCAGCACCGCAAGGAGCGCTGGTGCCGTTCGCTCTTGGGCGAAGAAGGGTTGCGATAACACCCGTGCCATCGCCGCGAAGGGCAGGAAAATCGCAAGTCCCGTGAGGGCAGCGATCGTCGCATCTGCATCGGCGACGGTGAACGCGCCATGCTTGAACAGAATGTCGACGATAGGTCGCGCGAGTACCGCCAAGCCAATTGCGGCGGGACAGGCGAGCAGAAGCGACCAGTGCAGCCCACGCTCGATTTCCTCATGCAGGCTTTGGCCGGCTTTGGCGAGCGCAGCAAGATTGGGCATGGCGACGATGGCGACCGATGCTGCGACAAAACCGAGCGGCAATTGCGCCACGCGATCCGCATAATGCAGTTGCGGGACCGCGCCCGGCAATCCGGAGGCGAATTGCAACGCCACGATGAGGATAAGTTGCGACGATGCGGCAATGATGATGCCGGGCCCGGCCAGTGAGAAAAATCGTTTCACACCGGGACCAAAGCGCGGCAGCGCCCATAGCGGAGCATGGTGTGAGCGGTAAAGCGCAAATCCTACAATCGCCATCTGGATCAAGCCGCCGAGCGAAGACGCTGCCGCCACCCAAAGGGCGGCGCGCGATGGTTCCATGGTCGCCCATTCGCTGACATAGAACAGAACGGCGATCATTGCTGCGTTGACCGCGACGGGCGACCAGCTCGCAATACCGAACCGGCCTTCGGCTGCGAGAAAAGCCGCGCCCATGGCGCCCAGCACGGCGCCCGCCACTAAAGGAAATGACAGGCGCAGACATAAAGCTGCGAGCTCTGCGGTTTCACCGCCCGGGGTGAAACCAGGCGCCATGGCAAAAATCAGCGCCGGTGCAAAAATTGTGACAAGCGCCGAAAGGATCAACACCACCAGCGCCATACTGGCGAGGCTTTCGCCCGCAAAGCGCCGTGCAGCGAGATCGCCCTCGCGTGTTTTGAGATCGATCCCGACTGGCACCAATGCGCCATGCAGCGCGCCTTCTGCTAAAGTTTTGCGCGCGAGATAGGGAATGCGGAATGCGATCACAAAGGCATCTGCTGCGGGGCCAGCGCCCAGCAGTGCCGCCAGCATAATGTCGCGGACAAACCCGGTGACGCGTGACACGCCACCGGCAAAGGCGACAACCGCCGTATTGCGAAACGTTTTCGGCTCGTTTCGCGGATCGAGCATCAGAGAATGAACCGGCTTAAATCGGCATTCTTGGCGAGATCGCCGACGCTTCTGCGTACATATTTGCCGTCGATGCGAACGATTTCGCCCGAGCGATCGGTCGCTGTGAAAGAGATATCGTCGAGCACGCGCTCAAGCACCGTCTGCAAACGTCGCGCACCAATATTCTCGACGGTCGAATTCACATCCACCGCCACTTGCGCGATGGCTTCGATGGCATCGTCGGAAAAATCGAGCGTGACGCTTTCAGTATCCATCAATGCGACCGATTGCTTGATCAAGCTTGCTTCCGTATCGGTCAGAATACGTTTGAAATCATTAACATCGAGCGATGACAATTCGACACGGATCGGCAGACGGCCTTGCAATTCCGGCAGTAAATCCGACGGTTTCGAAACATGGAACGCGCCCGATGCGATGAACAAAACGTGATCTGTCTTCACGGAGCCATGCTTGGTCGAGACAGTCGTCCCTTCGATCAAGGGAAGGAGATCGCGCTGCACACCTTCGCGTGAGACATCCGCACCGCCGCGCTGTTCGCGCGCGCAAATCTTATCGATCTCGTCGAGAAAGACGATGCCATTGTTTTCGACATCGCGGATCGCATCCTGCACGATCTGCTCTTGATCGAGTAGCGCATCGCTTTCTTCGGCAATCAATGGCTCATAGGCCTCATGCACGGTGGTGCGACGCTTTTTGGTCCGGTTACCGAATGCCTTTCCAAAAATGTCGCCAACGGAAATAGCACCCACGGATGCGCCGGGCATTCCGGGCAATTCGAACATAGGCATACCACCGCCGCTCGTCTCCCGCATATCGAGCTCAATTTCCTTGTCATTCAGCTCATCGTTGCGGAGTTTTTTGCGAAAGGCTTCGCGCGTTGCCGCGCTCGCATTGGCACCGACGAGTGCATCAAGCACGCGCTCTTCAGCAGCTAATTGTGCGCGGGCGACCACCGCTTTGCGCCGTTCAGCGCGAACAAGATTGATCCCGACTTCAAGGAGGTCGCGCACGATTTGTTCGACATCGCGGCCGACATAGCCGACTTCAGTAAATTTCGTCGCTTCCACTTTCAGGAAAGGCGCATTAGCAAGGCGCGCGAGGCGGCGCGCAATCTCTGTCTTGCCGCAGCCAGTGGGTCCGATCATCAAAATGTTTTTCGGCATCACCTCTTCGCGCAATGCGCCCTGCAATTGCTGCCGCCGCCAGCGATTACGCAAGGCGATTGCAACCGCGCGCTTCGCGCTATGCTGGCCAACGATATAGCGGTCGAGTTCGGAGACGATCTCGCGGGGCGAAAAATGGGTCATCAGGCTTTGTCGCTCTTCAGCGTTTCGATGGTGAGGGTCGTGTTGGTATAGACGCAGATCTCGCCGGCAATCGTGAGACTGCGCCGCACCATTTCTTCCGCCGAGAGGTCGAAACCGGACAGCGCACGGGCGGCGGCAAGTGCGAACGGACCGCCTGAACCGATCGCGGCAATGTCATTTTCCGGCTCGACGACATCGCCATTGCCTGAAATCACCAAACCCGTCTGCGCATCCGCCACGATCATCATCGCTTCGAGCTGACGCAACGCGCGATCGGTGCGCCATTCCTTGGCGAGTTCGACAGCAGCACGCATCAATTGCCCCGAATATTGCTCGAGTTTTTTCTCGAGCCGCTCGAAGAGCGCGAAAGCGTCCGCCGTCGACCCGGCAAAACCCGCGATCACATCACCCTTGCCAAGGCGGCGCACCTTGTGGGCGCCTGACTTCATCACTGTCTGGCCCAGGCTGACCTGGCCGTCGCCGCCGACGGCCACAATCCCGTTCCGGCGCACCATGCAGATGGTTGTCATCGTCTCTCCTGTCCTCTGTCCTCATTTAGGCGATGCGGGCGGCCTACGGAAGGGACCCGAAACGGTGGCGTGCGGCCGCATGACTTGCTAGAAGGCCGCAGTCTCCCAATCTTGCCTTCCCTTCCTGCCTCCTAGCGAGGCAGAGAGCCAGATGGACGAAACGCCATGCGTACCGCCTCAATCGCGCGGAAAACCGCCGAAACCGACATTTCCGTCAGCCTAACCCTCGATGGGACGGGCAAGGCTTCCATTGCCACGGGCGTGGGCTTTTTTGATCATATGCTTGAGCTTTTCGCCCGCCACGGCCTGTTCGACCTTGAGGTGAAGGCCAAAGGGGACACCCATATCGACGACCACCACACGGTTGAGGATGTCGGCATCGCGCTCGGCCAGGCCTTCTTGAAGGCGCTTGGCGACAAGGCAGGCATTGCCCGCTATGCCGACGTGCATTTGCCCATGGATGAGACGCTGACCCGCTGCGCCGTCGACATTTCAGGCCGCCCCATGCTGGTGTTTCGTACCGTTTTCACGCGTGAGAAGATCGGCACTTTCGACACGGAGTTGGTGCGCGAATGGTTTCAGGCCTTTGCCACCAATGCCGGCCTGACGCTCCATGTCGAGACGCTCTATGGCGAGAACGCCCATCACATCGCCGAGAGCTGCTTCAAGGCGCTGGCCCGCACCTTGCGTAAGGCTGTTGCGTTGGACCCGCGCGAGGCGGGCCGCGTTCCCTCGACCAAGGGCTCGCTCTGAGCTGCTCATTTGGGGCTGAAGGCCAATGGCCAACTACACGATCTTGCTCCCGTCCGGCGGTCGCCCCGGACATATTGAAGCGCTGGAAGCGGCCATTCCGGTCAAGAATGGCTTTCGCTTCTGGGCGCTTCTGTTTCCGATGCTGTTTGCCCTCATGCACCGGCTATGGCGGCCTTTTGCTGCGATGCTGTGCCTGACGGTCCTGTTGGGCGTGGCCGCGGCCTATGAGTTGATCGCCGATTGGGCAGCCCTTCTGCTCGATATGATGGTTGGCCTATATGCCGCCAATGCTGCTGGCGACTGGATCATCACGGCGCGCGAGCGGAACGGCTTTGTGGCCATGGCCACGATGCCCGGAACGGATGAAGATGAGGCGCTGGCCCGTTTCGCCCATCATTGGATGGAAGGGCAGGTTGTCCCGCCGGTTCCCATGACATCGTCGCCCGCTATGCGCGCGCCGCAGGGTCCTGTGATCGGTCTCTTCCCCGAAAGCGGCGGGCGATGAAAATCGCGATCATCGATTACGGTTCGGGCAATCTGCATTCGGCGCTGAAAGCATTCGAGCGTGCCGCGCAGGATCATGGCATCGCTGCATCGATTGCGCTGACGGCGAACCCTGAGGATGTCCGCAAAGCCGATCGCATCGTCTTGCCGGGCGTCGGCGCCTTTGCCGATTGTCGCGCCGGTCTTCATGCCGTGCCCGGTCTCGTCGAGGCGCTTGAGGAGAGCGTGCGTCAACAAGCCAAACCTTTCTTAGGCATTTGTGTCGGCATGCAATTGATGGCCGAGCGCGGGCTCGAAAAAACCGTCACGCCGGGGCTCGGTTGGATCAAGGGCGAAATCGCTTTGATCGCGCCGCAGGATTCGGCTTTGAAAATTCCGCATATGGGCTGGAACACGCTCGATATGCATAAGCCGCATGCTTTGCTCGACGGCATCAAGACCGGACGCGATGGGCTGCATGCCTATTTCGTCCATTCCTACCATTGCCGGAATGGCGCGACAGATGAATGCGTTGCGACCGCCGATTATGGCGGGCCGGTCACGGCAATTGTCGCGCGCGACAATATGGTTGGTACACAATTCCATCCGGAAAAGAGCCAGCAGCTCGGTCTGGCCTTGCTTGCGAATTTTTTGAGGTGGCGCCCGTGATCCTGTTTCCCGCGATTGACCTGAAAGAAGGCCGTTGCGTGCGCCTCGTGCAAGGCGACATGGATCAGGCAACGGTCTTCAACGACGATCCCGGCGCGCAGGCGGTAGAATTTGAAACGCAAGGCTTTGCGTGGCTACATCTCGTCGATCTTGATGGCGCCTTTGCGGGCAAGCCCGTCAATGCAGCCGCGGTGGAATCGATTTTGAAGCGCGTGACAATTCCGGTGCAGCTTGGTGGCGGCATTCGCGATTTGCGCACTGTCGAAGGCTGGCTCACACGCGGCATCAAGCGTGTCATCATCGGCACGGCGGCTGTCCGCGATCCTGCTTTCGTGCGCGAGGCGGCGCGTCTGTTTCCGGGACAAATCGCGGTGGGCATCGATGCGCGCGATGGCCGCGTGGCGGTGGAAGGTTGGGCGCGCCTGTCGGAAATGCAGGCTGACGATCTCGGTCGTTCCTTCGAGGATGCCGGCGTTGCCGCTATTATCTACACCGATATTGCGCGCGACGGTGTGCTCAAAGGCCTCAATATGGAAGCGACGCTTGCACTCGCCGACGCGCTCACCATTCCGGTGATTGCATCGGGCGGGTTGGCTTCGCTCGACGATGTGAAGCGCCTTCTCAAGCCCGATTGCGCCAAGCTCGAAGGCGCGATCTCCGGTCGTGCTTTGTATGATGGTCGCCTCGATCCGCAGGAAGCGCTCGCTTTGATCGCGGCGGCGAAAGACAAAAAAGCCCATGCTTAAAGTTCGCGTCATTCCCTGCCTTGATGTGAAGGACGGGCGCGTCGTCAAAGGCGTGCAGTTTGAACAATTGCGCGATGCGGGCGATCCGGTCGAAAGCGCGATGGCTTATGATAAAGCGGGCGCCGACGAGCTCTGCTTTCTTGATATCACGGCGAGCCATGAAAATCGCGGCACACTGATCGATGTCGTCACCCGTACGGCAGAAGCCTGCTTCATGCCGCTGACAGTGGGCGGCGGCGTCCGCACAGTGGACGATATCCGCGCGCTGCTCTTGGCCGGTGCAGACAAAGTCTCGATCAACACGGCCGCCGTGTTCGATCGGCAATTCGTGGCGCGGGCAGCCGATAAATTCGGCAATCAATGCATCGTTGTCGCCATCGATGCCAAGCGCGTCTCGGCCGAAGGCGAGGCCCCGCGCTGGGAGATTTTCACCCATGGCGGGCGTAAGCCCACCGGCATCGATGCGGTTGAATATGCGCGCGAAGTCGCGTCGCTCGGCGCGGGCGAAATCCTGCTCACCTCGATGGATCGCGATGGCACCAAGGCCGGATACGATGTCGCGCTGACCCGCGCGGTGGCGGACGCCGTGCCAGTGCCTGTCATCGCCTCGGGCGGCGTCGGCGCGCTCGATCATCTGGTGGCGGGCATCCGCGATGGCCATGCCTCTGCCGTGCTGGCCGCCTCGATTTTTCATTTCGGCGATCATACGATCCGCGAAGCCAAGACCCGGCTGGCCGAGGCCGGGCTCCCTGTGAGAATGGATTGATGGCCTTCACCCTCGAACAGCTCGATGCCTTTCTAGCCGAACGGGCCAAGGCCTCGCCCGACCAGTCCTATACCGCCAAGCTTATTGCCGGCGGCCCGGCCTTTGCGGGTAAGAAATTGGGTGAAGAGGCGGTCGAAGCTGTTATCGCCACGGTCGAGGGCGATCTTAGAGCCCTGAAAATGGAGGCCGCCGACGTGATCTATCATCTTTTGGTCGTGCTTCGCTTACGCGGCGTCCCGTTGCAGGATGTGCTTGCGGAGCTCGAACGGCGCACGGCGCAATCGGGCCTCGCTGAGAAGGCTGCGCGGCCGCAAGGCTGACGCCGTCTTCGCACCCCCCGCTGCTCGGACCTGCATGACGTGAACCCCTTCCGCGACAATGGCGATCTCTCCCCCTTCCGCGTTTTCACGCGCGAGGAATGGGCAGCTTTGCGTGCCGACACGCCGATGACCTTGACGGTCGACGATCTCGTCAAGTTGCAATCCTCGCACGATCCAATCTCGATCGAAGAAGTCGTCGCAATCTATCTGCCGCTCTCGCGCCTCTTGTCGCTTTACGCCGCTGCCACGCAAGGGCTCTTCAAGGCGACGCAGCGCTTTCTGTTGGCTGAAGATGGCAAGGTTCCCTACATCATCGGTTTGGCCGGTTCGGTGTCTGCGGGCAAATCGACGACGGCGCGCGTGTTGAAGGCGCTGCTCTCACGTTGGTCCAACACGCCGAAGGTGGAACTCATCACCACGGACGGTTTTCTCTATCCCAATGCCATACTGCAGGCCGATGGGCTGATGGAGCGCAAGGGCTTCCCGGAAAGCTATGATGGCACCGCGCTCATCCGGTTTTTGTCGGAGATCAAGGCCGGTAAGAGACAGGTGCAAGCGCCGGTCTATTCGCATCTCGTCTATGATGTCGTGCCGAACGAATATGTCACTGTAGACCGGCCCGACATTCTGATCGTCGAAGGGCTGAACGTCTTGTTGCCCAATCGTTTGCCGCGCGATGGCAAATCGATTCCCTTCGTCTCGGATTTTTTCGATTTCTCGATTTATCTCGATGCCGACGAAGACCAACTCGAACGCTGGTATGTCGAGCGCTTCATGCGCCTTCGCGAAACCGCCTTCCGCGATCCGCGCTCCTTCTTCTCGAAATATGCGACGCTGACGGATGAAGAAGCGGTGCAAACTGCCAAGGGCATTTGGCACCGCATCAACCTGCCTAATCTACAAGAAAATATTCTACCGACACGTCCGCGCGCCGATCTGGTTCTCACCAAAGGCGCCAGTCATCGCATCGAACGCGTCGCGCTGAGGAAATTGTAAGGCGAGAGCTTCGTCAGAACGGTCGGAAAACGTGTCCCGTTTTTCTGCCTTATTGCGCGCTTTATCCGAATGAAACGCGTCATCGTGAGGCGCGCCAGCGCCGTGGCGATCCATATCAGATGCGGCGCACGCTGAACCATGGATTGCCGCGCCGGGCTTTACCCGGCTCGCAATGACGAGGGAGGTTTTTGCGTTTGCGCTTTTGATATTGCGTCAATCAAATTCTAGTCATTGCGCGCCTGGCAATGCATGCTTTTCAGATGAGGCCATGACCACTGCCGGAAAGCCTTGGATTTCTGAGCTGCTTCCGGTTCATCGTCTTCCACTCCCCGCAACCAAGCTGATCGAGAATGTGTTGTTCGTCATCGGCTGTCATTGCACCGTGTTTCAACACATAGGCCAGTGCGCGCCGCGTGGAGCCGCCCATCGCATTTTTGCCCAACAAAACCTTTCGAATTGCCGATCCATCTTTCCGAGGATCGGACAGGCCCAGCGCCGCCGCTAGAGCCACTTGCGTCATGCCTGTCGTTGCCAGAGCCAGCCGTAAGAGTTGCGCATCCTGCTCGCGCCGGATTTGCAGCAGGGCCAAGTCCGCTTTCTCCTTGTCCGCATAAACCCCAGAGGGTGGCAATTGAAGTGCAAGCCATTGCATCAACGAAGCAATCGATTGACAGACGGCATCGGGCGCACCGCTGGTCTTAGCAATTGTTAATGCGTCGTGGTCATCCGCGCACTGAATGGAGATGACAGGCTTCCCTTTGCGAGCAATCACAAGCAGCGGCATGGCCCCTCACACATCCAATCCCAATTGCCCGCTCTCGCCTTTTTGAATACGGACGAATCCATGAAAGGCGCTTCGGGGCGGTGGCCGTTGAACAAATCTTCGATGGCGAGAAGCTGGATTTTCGGAAATTTGCCATGCAGCGGCGATGTGTAGAGGCCCGCGGCGGCGGCTTCCTTGACCATCGGATTTTTTTGGATAGTAAAGTCGCCCTCGCGATTCAGCCTTTCCATTGTCTCGCGCTAATAGCGCCAGCCTTTCTCTGGAAAGGTAAATCCCTTCCATTCGTACATCAAATTTGGTCGCGGATTTGGGCTTGCAGTGTTGTCCAGCTGATACGGACCTCGTCCGTCACCGTCGTCAAAGCGGTAAAATCTTTTCACATATTCTGGATCATGGGCCGTATATACTGGAAAGAATAAGGTCTTTTTTGAACGACCATAAAAAAGAATTATGTCTGAAATATCTGAAAACTTATGTTTTGCATCGCTATGTGCCGTTTGTCGCTTCCACGTAATCTCATTCCGAAAATTCTCAGGCCCAAACACCGCATCCAGCAAAATCTTAAGATAATGGCTTGCGGTCGGGTCGCAATGGAGATAGAGCGAGCCAGTCGGCTTCAGCACGCGGTGGAGTTCGATCAGGCGCACCGCCATCATAGCGAGATAGGCCATCATATCGTTCTCTTTGAGAAAGCTGCGCATCGCGCGCAGCATTTCCGCAGCATCCGAATTGCCTGAGCCCTCACCTCGTCGAAGGCGCGCTCGGCCGTTTCCGTCCAATGCCAAGTATCGTCGAAGGCTTCGATTTGCGCGCGGCTGTCGTCGCCCGCTGGCGATTTGAACAGCACATTGTAATTGGCGTTCGAATTGAACGGCGGATCGAGATAGACGAGATCGACGCTCTCATCCTCGATATGCTCACGCAGAATGGTGAGATTGTCGCCGAAAAACAGCGTATCGATGCCGGGTGTGATTTGCATGGGGCCGCGCGCGGAAAGTGTTTCGACGCCAACGCAACCAGAATGGATGTATTTTAACCGCTTGAATTCACCGCGGCAAGCCCAAATTAGGCAATGAGAGAAAATTGAATGCGACGTCGGGTGTCGCCCTCCTCGCAATGACGAGCGTTAATCCAAAATAGCAGCGATCAATTCACCCCCACACCAACAGGGCGGCGAGGCCCGCTGAGCCGACGGCGATGCGCCACCAGGCGAAGGGTTTGAAGCCGTGCTTGGTCACATAATTCAACAGGCCCGACACCACGATATAGCCTGAGATGAAGGCGGTAACGAAACCGATGCCGATGACGCCATAATCCGATGCGGTCAGGAATTTATAGTTTTTGTAGAGATCGTAGGCGAACGCACCCGCCATGGTCGGCATGGCGAGGAAAAAAGAGAATTCGGCGGCTGCGCGTTTCGATGCGCCCATCAACATCGCACCCACAATGGTCGCGCCCGAGCGCGAGACGCCGGGGATCATCGCGACGCATTGGACGAGACCGATCTTGAAATACATGCTCAGGGGAAAGCGTGTCGCATCGTCGCGGTTCTGCGGTAATTTCATCTCGTCGACCACGAGTAAGACGAATCCACCAACAATAAGCGCGATGCAGACGATGAGCGGGTTGAACAGCACGCCCTTGATGAAACTATGCAGCGCCGCACCGATTATGGCAGCGGGCAGGAAGGCGACCAACACGCCGATGATAAAATTGCGCGCGTCGCGGTCATGCCGCGCGGCGAGCGCAATGTTCAGAAGGCGGCGGAAATAATAGCCGACAAGCGCGAGGATTGAGCCGAACTGAACAAGAACGACGAAGGTCTTGCTGAAGTCCTCACTGCCGAAGTCCAGATTGAGGAAATGTTCGGCGAGCAGAAGATGGCCTGTCGATGAAACCGGTAAATATTCGGTAAACCCTTCAAGAAGGCCGAGAATGGCTGCCTTAAACGCCGCAATCATGTCCATTTCGGTCAACTTCCCTCTGATGAACGCATGAGCGCAACCCGCCGCCCTTTCGAATCGGGTTGTCGCCATCCTTTTCGGGTTCTATACGGGAGCCCTGTGCGGCGCTATGGCCGCGTCCTTTTCTTGTTCGATGAAACCGGAGCAGCGGGCGAATGGCCACGCTCTACCATCATCCCTTTTGTGCCCAGTCGCGCTTCATGCGTTTAGTTCTGGGTGAACTTGGGCTCGATGCCGATCTGATCGAGGAGCGCGTCTGGGAGCGCCGCCTCGATTTCTTGCGCATGAACCCGGCTGGCGCGACACCCGTCTATGAAGAAGAGCAAGTCGGCCTTGTGATTGGCGCGATGCCTGCTGCCGAATATCTCGACGAAACGCGCGGCCTGGCCCTTGGCGAGCGCCGTCTTCTGCCGCCCGATCCGAAAGGCCGGGTCGAGGTACGCCGCCTGATGGATTGGTTCAACGGCAAGATGCACCAAGAGGTGACCGGCTATCTGGCGCATGAGAAAATCTTCAAGCGCTTTATGCCGGCGGAGCAGGGCGGCGGCGCGCCCGACATGGCGGCCATCCGCGCAGCCCGCGCCAATATCCGCTATCATCTCGCCTATATCGGCTATCTGCACGCCGAGCGGAACTGGCTTGCAGGCGATGCGCTCAGCTATGCTGATCTCGCCGCCGCAGCGCAGCTCTCGGTGGCGGATTATCTCGGCGATGTGCCATGGGCGGACAACGAAGCGGCGAAACACTGGTACCAGAAAGTGAAATCGCGTCCCTCGTTCCGGCCGCTGCTGATGGACCGCGTCGCGGGGATGGACCCGGTGCGCCATTACGTGGATCTCGATTTCTGACGCCCGACACGCTCCGCACCAAGCTCGAAGTTCGCGCCCGCGCGGAAGGCTTTCATGCGTTCGGCATCGCCTCTCCTTCAAGCGTGCCGCATTTGCGCGCGCGGCTCGAAGAACACCTCGCCAAAGGCCATCACGCCGGGATGGAATGGCTCGCGGAAAAAAGAGACTGGCGCGCCGATCCGCGCGCGCTCTGGCCCGATGTCAAATCGATCATCATGCTTGGTACATCCTATGCGCCCGCCACCGATCCGATGGCGACGCTCACACAAAGCGAGCTTGGTACCATCTCCGTCTATGCGCGCATGCGCGATTATCACGATGTCATCAAAGGCCGCTTGAAACAGCTCGCGGGCTTTCTCGCCAAGCAAGCCGATGCGCGCGTGAAAGTCTTCGTTGATACCGCACCCGTGATGGAGAAACCCTTGGCCGCTGCGGCCGGCTTGGGTTGGCAGGGCAAGCACACAGTCCTCGTCTCGCGCCAACACGGATCATGGTTGTTTCTCGGCGCAATTTTCACGACGGCGGAATTGCCATTCGACCAAGCCTCGCCCGATCATTGCGGCTCTTGTACGCGTTGCCTCACCGCATGCCCGACCGATGCTTTCCCCACACCTTACACACTCGACTCGCGCCGCTGCATCGCCTATCTCACCATTGAACATTACGGCCCTATTCCTACGGAATTCCGTGCGCCGATGGGAAACCGCATTTTTGGCTGCGACGATTGTCTTGCGGTGTGTCCGTGGAATCGGTTCGCCACCGCATCGCGCGATGCCAAACTCGCCATGCGCGCCCAATTAGCGGCACCCAAGCTCGCTGAATTGGCGATGCTCGACGACGCTGCCTTTCGACAATACTTTGCCGCGACGCCTGTCAAGCGCACGGGGCGCGATCGTTTTATCCGCAACGTGCTGATCGCGATTGGCAATTCCGATGATCGGTCCTTGGCTGATAAGGCTCGCATCTTGCTTGAGGATCCTGCACCCATTGTGCGCGGCGCTGCGGTATGGGCGTTGTCACGTCTTCTGTCGCAATCCGAATTTGAAAATCTGCGTGCACCTCATCTTGCGCAGGAAAGCGACGCAACTGTGCGCGCCGAATGGCAATTGGAGCCCATCGCATGAATGTTTTCTGTCTCGGCTTCGGCTATTCCGCGCAACGCTTCGCCACGCTTTTTGGCGAGGATTATTTCATCGCCGGTTCCGTGCGCACGGCAGACAAGGCCGGCGCCCTTCGCCGTCAGGGCTTTCAAACATTCGTGTTTGATGGACAAAACATGACCGACGATTGCGTCAATGCGTTGCGACAGGCTGATGCGCTGATCGTCTCCGTTCCACCGCAGGAGCAGGGTGATGGCCACGAAGTCATCGCGCAGATTCTAAATGGTCATAAGCGTCTAAAGTCGATCGTCTATTTTTCGACGATTGGCGTCTATGGCGATCGTAACGGTGCTTGGGTGACGGAGAAAGATCCGGCCACACCGATGCAGCCGCGCTCGGTGCGTCGGTATGAGGCAGAATTGAATTGGCAAAAAACTGGCGCTGTGTTGGGCACAGCGACGGCAGTGCTCCGTCTCGCCGGAATTTACGGGCCGGGGCAAAACGCTGTCGAACAAATGCGTGCGGGAAATGCGCGGTGTATCGTCAAGCCGGGACAGGTCTTCAACCGCATTCATGTGGATGATATTGCGCGTGTGACGCGCGCCACACTCAAAATTCCGCGCGATAGCGCGATTTATAATGTTGCCGACAATGATCCCACACCGCCGCAGGATGTGATCGCCTATGCGGCAAAACTATTGAACAAAGAACCGCCTCCAGCCATCGATTGGCTTCACGCGGGCCTGTCACCGATGGGACTGAGTTTTTACGAAGAGAATAAACGCGTTTCGAACGCGCTCATCCACACCGAATTTGGCGACGATATCTTGATGTACCCCAGCTATCGCGAAGGTCTCAAATCGTTTTTATAACGCAGACCTGAATTCGATCAGGCGGCATGACGCTCGGCGTCGGCGCCGAAATGCGCAATATAGCGAGGTTCGATATCGCTGACCGGCAAGACGACCATAACATCGGTCGTGTTAAATTGCTTATCGATCACCGCGCCATCGCCAAAGCGTGCGCCCAGACGTAGATAGCCTTTGATCAAGGGCGGCATGGCGGCAATAGCTCTTTTTGGATCGATGTCGGTTCCTGCCAGACGCTCCATTGCGACATAACGATTCTCGAGAGCTCGCACCCGCCATTCGTCGCGCACAAGCGCGTTACGGGCGAGAAAGCTTAGCGGTAGCGCAAGCTGATCGGGATCGGTGCCGTCGAAACTTGCGCAGCCGAACATAGCATCGATGCGATGCTGGCGCACATAAGTCCAGATTCCGTGCCAGAGAAGTTCCACCGTGCGCTTGTCGCGATAGGGTTTCAAAACGCAGGAGCGACCAAGCTCAAGCAGACGCGCCTGCGGATGCCGCTGCAAAACCGGTGTAATATCGAATTCGCTTTCGCTATAGAATCCGAAATGCTCGTCGGCAATATCGCGACGCAAGAGCCGATATGTGCCGACGATTTTGCGTCCGAATTTCTTTGCCGTATCGACGACGAGGAGATGATCGCAGACCGCATCGAACGCATCCATATCACGACGCGCGAGTTTGGCGACGAGATCCGGGATAGCCTGACCATCTTCATAAAACACTTCGTAGCGCAGACGTTGCGCTTTTTTAATGTGCTTTTTTTTTGTGGCCAATCGAACTTCGAGCGAACCGATGCGACCCAGAACGCGGTCTTCGCGCGCGAGGCGCGCGAGTGGCAGAAAATGCCCCCCGCTCGGGAGACGGAGTGTCAGCATAGTGTCACGTTCCAAATCGGCCCCGATTCTGGGCGGCTGCATCGTCTGTCTTATACGACTCTGACAATTGCATGACAGACTTTAGTGCTGCAGCGTCCCTCAGCCGCATCAGCGTGAGCGGCATGAGTGGTTTGGTGACGACATCGTCCATGCCCTCCGCGGCGCCAGCGGTCATCATTTCGGGCGTCACGACGGCGGAAAGCCCGACAATGAAGGAAGGGGGTACCAGAAAGAGCGCCTCCATGCCGCGGATCTGCCGGGCGGTCATGAATCCATCGAGACCGGGCATCCGCATATCGATCAGAATGAGATTGAACGGCTCACTGCGTTCAGACAGGCATTGCGCCACGCAGTCGACGGCCTCCGTGCCGTCAGAGACCGCCACCGTCCGATAGCCTTCTTGTTCGAGCAAGCGACAGGCGAGCAGCCGATTGATCGGGCAATCATCGGCAACAAGCGCCGTGGGCCCGGCGGCGGGTTCCGGCAGATCAACCGAACGGCCGATCGCATCAAGCTTGAGCGAGGCCTGCCGCCCCATCGTCGGCTTTCGGATCACGGGCCATTCCGTCTCCCCTGCCAGCGGCTTCAAGGCTTTGCCCTCATCACTTGAGACTAGCAGCGCAATGGCTTGGCAACCGACGGCGAGCGCGCGGTGGATGGCAACATCGAGGCCCCTTTGGCCGAGCGCTGCATCGGCGAGAAGAACGGCACCTGGATGTTCGGTGAGCCAAAGTCCGGCCCGCTCAGGCCGGGCGATCAGGGCTGTCTCATGCCCAAGCGCCTGCAGTTTTTCAGTGAGATAGGGGCCGGTGAAAGGGGCTGCCGATACGATCAGGACCGGGCGCTTGTCTTGACCGGACAGTTTCGGCAGCGTCGCACCAGGGGCCTCGGGACAATTCAGGGTCAGGCAAAAGCATGTGCCGCCCTCGGGTCTCGCCTCGACAGAGAGCGATCCGCCAAGCGCCCCCGCGATCCCGGCTGAGACCGTCAGTCCAAGTCCGAGCCCGCCCTGATCAGGGGCGGTGCTGGCAAAGGCAGAAAATAGGGCGGCTCTGTCAGCTTCCGCAAATCCCGGCCCTGTGTCTTCGACAATGAAGAGGAGTGCGCCATCCTCGGCGCGTCGGAGCGCGATGCCGACCCCGCCCTCTTCCGTGAATTTGATCGCATTGCCCGCAAGATTGAGCAGAACTTGGCGAATGCGTGCTGCGTCGCCAATGACCAGCGATGGGATATCTGGGTCGCAGAACCCGGCGAGGTCGAGCTGCTTTGCCGCCGCCTGCCGGTGCAACAATTCTACGAGGCTTCCGATTACCAAACGCGGATCGAAAGGCTCGGCGACAAATTCGATCAAGCCTTCGCGCAGCCGCACGAGATCGATCGCGTCATCGACAACCGCGAGAATGGCTTGGGCCGATTGCCGGATCACCTTGGCGCAAGCTTGCGCCTCTGGCGACAGCGGCATCGCGCTGAGCATATCCGTGAGGCCGATCAAGGCCTGTGCTGGATTGCGGATTTCATGGGCGGCAATGGCAAGCCTTTCATGCCCAATCGGACGCGTGGCCGAAGACGAATCGGGATCGGCAAGCAAGCGCGACACGGTTTTCGTAAGCATGGGATCTCAACACAGGATGAGAGATGATGCCGGGATAATCATCCCGAATCGAATTCGTTCGACGGCCGATACGACAAGGCCTCGGCGAGGTGAATCCTTAATACACGGTCCGAACCGTCGAGGTCGGCAATGGTGCGCGCCACCTTCAATACACGATGATAGGCGCGTGCCGAAAGCCGCATCGAATCGGATGCCGTGCGCAACAACGCAATCCCATCGGCATCCAATGCCATCACGCCGTCGATTTGTGCTGCGGGGCAGGCTGCGTTCAGAGCGGGTCCGGCCCAACTCTTCTCGGCATAGCGTGCGCTTTGGAGGGCGCGCGCAGCGGTTACACGCTGTTTGACCCTTGCTGAGGCTTCGCCTTTGGTGGGTACGATCAAATCGCTCGCACTCACGGCAGGCACATCGATGGCGAGATCGATGCGATCTAGAAAGGGCCCCGAAAGCCGCGCCCGGTATTGCGCCATGCAGCGCGCATTCGGTTGCAATTTGCAGGCAAAGCCAGGTTCCGTCGCCATCCCGCAGCGACACGGATTCATCGCTGCCACCAGTTGGAATCGTGCCGGATAGGTGATGCGATAATTGGCGCGCGCAATCGCAACTTCGCCACTCTCGATCGGTTGCCGCAATGCTTCGAGCGTCTCGCGACGAAATTCCGGCAATTCGTCGAGAAATAGCACGCCATGATGGGCAAGCGAAATTTCGCCCGGTTGGGCCCGCAATCCGCCGCCAACCAGAGCGGCCATTGAGGCTGAATGATGCGGTGCGCGAAAGGGCCGCCGGTCTGTTAGCGCGCCGCCTGCGATCAACCCTGCCACCGAATGGATCATTGACACGTCGAGCAATTCGCGCGGCGACAAGGGTGGTAAAATTGATGGCAGACGTGACGCCAGCATCGATTTGCCAGCACCCGGTGGTCCGTTCATCAACATGTGATGCCCACCCGCTGCAGCGATTTCGAGCGCCCGCCGCGCGCTTTCCTGCCCTGCCAGATCCACAAGATCGGGCAGCGGAGCATCCATTCTGCTGATGGCTGGAGCAGGACGCCGCAACACCTGCGTACCCTTGAAATGGTTGGCAAGCTGAATGAGCGAGCGCGCCGCGATGATGGGAATGTCGGGCGAGGCCCACGCGGCTTCCGGTCCGCAGGTCTCCGGGCAAATGAGGCCGTGACCGCGGATGTTGGCGCCGACTGCCGCCGGTAGAATGCCGTTCACCGGTAGAAGTGTACCGTCGAGCGCGAGTTCTCCGAGCGCAGTCAATCCTTCTACCGCATCGGCCGGAATGGCACCGATCGCGACCATCAATGCCAAAGCGACCGGAAGATCGAAATGGCTTCCTTCCTTTGGGAGATCGGCCGGCGCCAGATTGACCGTGATCCGTTTGGCCGGCAAGGCGAGGCCCGATGCGATGAGTGCGGACCTCACGCGCTCGCGCGATTCGGCGACAGCTTTGTCGGGCAGTCCGACAATGTTGAACAGAATGCGCCCCGGTGCGATCTGCGCCTGCACATCGACCGCCACCGCTTCGATGCCCTGAAAGGCGACCGTCGCCACGCGCGCGATCATGGCTGCAAGGCGCGCGGGCGCTCAGCGCATGGGGTCTGTGAAAACCGATATGTAGGGCAGAAGTTCCGGGCATCGCAGGTCAACATGTCCCTCGAAATCTTGATCGAGGATCCAAACGAACCGGAACTCTGCATCGTGGAATCCATATCCGGGCTTAATGAAATATCTCGCATCTTCAGGATTGGGCCAAAAATCCGCGTTGTCGAGAAAAGCGCTCCAGCCTGGTTCGTTTTCATTCTCCCCCGCTACCTCATCCTCCTGAGCGCGCCTTGTGCCCACGAGGCGAGACCATTGATAGACACATGGTGCATGCATAAGCCGAACGACCTGGCTCCCAATCTGTTCCAACACTTCATTGAGTTTGCGCGTCACGCAACTGACGAATCCGTCAGGGTCATCGATAGCAACGCAATGATTGTAACGGCCAATATGCACGTAAGGGTCGAGAAAAGCACGAAATACAAGCGCACGTCGCCCAAGTGTGATCGGTAGGCCCGGAGAAGTCGTACGACCATGAAGTGCCAGAATATAGGGTGAATCCGGCGTATCGGCGATGTCGGCGGCGTTGATCTGCGGATTGAGTGCGAAGCTGTCGAGCTGGATTGCCCCTTCACGTAGCAATGATTGGATCATGGCGTCCGGCATGCGAAAGAATAAACGCTCTGGCGTTGCATTGTATTCGAAATTGTCGCCATCAATATAGCGACCAAGCGCAATTTCGCGTGCGACGATCCACTGTTCAAACCCAAATTTAGGGTCAATCTGACGATTAAAATCGATCAATTCGCGCGTTGAGCGGCGTGACACGCTATGCAAATCATGGTTGCCAAAAGGCAGAGGCTGCAATTTTAGATTGTGATGTCCTGACATGACGAATAATCGTCGGAAATGACTTACAAAATCCAAAAAATTGAAGGCCTTTAAAACAAAAGTGATTTTATCCGATAGAGCGCGTCCAATGCTTCGCGAGGCGAGAGCGCATCGGGATCGATTTTTTCAATCTCAGAACGCAGTTTATCAGGCATATCATCAATAGGTTGTAAAGCGCGCATAGGCTTCGCCGAAAACAAAGGCAGATCGTCGATCATTTTTTCGACGGGCGCTTGCCGCTGTGTGTTCTCAAGCTCTGCGAGAATCATGCGCGCCCGTTCGACAACCGCACCTGGTAACCCAGCGAGGCGCGCGACTTGAATCCCATAGGAACGGTCGGCTGTTCCCGGCATCACCTCATGCAGGAAGATGACCTCGTTGTTCCATTCTTTCACGCGCATGGTCAGGTTGACGATGCGCGACAAGCGGCCTGCCAGCGCGGTCAATTCATGGTAATGCGTTGCGAATAAAGCGCGGCAACGATTGGCTTCGTGCAGATATTCGATAGCTGCCCACGCGATGGACAGACCATCGAAGGTGGCGGTCCCGCGACCGATCTCGTCGAGAATGACGAAGGAGCGCTCTGTCGCCTGATTGAGGATAGCGGCTGTCTCCACCATTTCGACCATGAAGGTGGAGCGTCCGCGCGCGAGATCGTCTGCGGCGCCGACACGCGAAAAGAGCCGGTCAACGATGCCAATATGCGCGGCTTCCGCCGGAACGAAGGAACCGATTTGCGCCAACAGCGCGATCACCGCGTTCTGTCTGAGATAGGTTGATTTACCGGCCATATTAGGGCCGGTGATGAGCCCAATTCGACCGTCTTCGCCCACTTGCGGTGGCGACAGATCCGATCCGTTCGCCACAAAGGCCTCGCCGCTTTTCTTGAGCGCGCTCTCGACCACCGGATGGCGTCCGCCCTCGATCATGAAAGCGAGACTGTCATCCACTTGCGGACGGCTCCAGCGGCCCTCTTCTGCGCGCTCTGCGAGGGCTGCGATTGCATCGATCAAGGCCAAAGCATCGGCAGTGGCTTTCAGCGGCTCGGCGTGAGCCATGGCATCGGCGGCCAAACGATCGAACACCGCATTCTCGATGGCCAAAGCGCGATCGGCAGCCGACGCAATTTTCGCTTCGAGCTCACCAAGCTCAGCGGTTGAAAACCGCATCGCATCTTGCATCGTCTGTCGATGGATGAATTGCGTGTCGGAGCGTAAAGTCTCGCCCGCCTGTTGCGGGACTTCGATGAAATAGCCAAGAAAATTATTGTGTTTGATACGGAGATTTTTGACGCCCGTTGTCTCCGCATAACGCGCTTGCAGGCTCGCCACCACTTTACGGCTATCGTCGCGCAGGCTGCGTGTCGCATCGAGCTCGGCATCGAAGCCTGTGCGGATGAAGTTCCCGTCCCGCCGGTTGAGCGGCAATTCTTCCGCCAAAGCATCAGCGAAGCGTGCAGCAAAAGCAGGATCGAGTTTTTGTAAATCATGGACCGCCTTGCGCAGCAAGGGCGGCAGCGTCGCGCAGGCTGAAAACCGTTCGCCCATGCGCGTGGCGGCGATGGTGCCATCGCGCAGCACGGCCAGATCGCGCGGTCCGCAGCGACTGACGGCGATGCGGCCCAAGGCGCGGGCCAGATCGGGGAGGCGCGCGAGGTCGCTGCGCAGCAGAGAGCGAAGCGCCCGATCCTCGACAAGGAATGCGACGGCCTCGGCTCTGCTCGCGATGCCATCAATCTTCGTCAGCGGGCTCGCAATCCACTCAGCCAGCAAGCGCCCGCCTTGTGGCGTACGTGTGCGGTCAAGATCGGCAAGGATTGAGCCTGCACGATCGCCCTGCAAGGTACGCGTGAGTTCGAGATTGGCACGCGTTGCCGGATCGATCAGGACAGTCTCACCCTGCCCATCCCGTTGCGGTGGCGAAAGTGCAGGGCGCACGCCCAATTGCGTCCGGTCGATGTAGAGTAGGACAGCGGCGAGCGCGACCGTCTCCGCGCGCGAAAAACGTCCGAATCCATCGAGCGTCTGCAAGCCGTAGAAATCGAGTATGCGGCGCTCGGCATTGGTCGAATCGAGTCCGTCGCGCGCAAGTGGCGTCAACGCCGCGCGGCAATCACGCCAGATGGGCGAGAGTGCTGGATCGTCGATCAATGAGTCAGGCACAAGCAATTCCCGCGGGTCGATGCGGGCAATGTCTGCCGCCAGCCTGCCGCCATCGCTGGCGATCAGATTGACGCGTCCCGTCGATATGTCGGCGGAGGCCAGCGCATAATCCCAAGCCTCCTCGCCTGCGCGGATGCGCGCTATGGCACAGAGCAGATTGGCGCGGGCAGGGTCGAGCAGACGCTCCTCGGTGATGGTCCCCGGCGTGACGAGCCGCACCACATCACGTTTGACGACGGATTTGCCACCGCGCTTCTTGGCTTCGGCGGGATCCTCCGTCTGCTCGCAGACTGCGACACGATGCCCTGCCGCGATCAATCGCTGTAGATATTCATCGGCGCGCTCAACCGGCACACCGCACATCGGGATGTCGTCGCCCTGATGCTTGCCGCGCTTCGTAAGCACGATCCCGAGCGTACGTGACGCAATCTCGGCGTCTTCGAAGAACAATTCGTAGAAATCGCCCATCCTGTAGAACAAAAGACTGTCCGGATTGGCTGCCTTGATCTCGATATATTGCGCCATCATCGGCGTGACGCGCACGTCTGTGGCGGCGGCAGTGTCCTTGCGCGGGAGTGATGGTGCAGTGATGGAAGTCATGCGTGGCACCCTAGCAAAGCCCTCTCGCCGCTGCATCGCCCGGCGCGTCGCTTTCAACGGTTTTCTCCCACTCCACCCTTTCTGGCGTGGCTTAACCCTTTGATGGGTTGAGCCCGGCGACTCCGATGCTATGGTCCTTCAAAATACAGGGGAGTGACGGCGCCGATGGCCAAGAAGGAAACGACGGGCAAAACCACCCGCACCGCAGGATCGACGAAACCTAGTCGCCCAGCGATCAGCGATCAGGAAGCGCTCCACTTCCACCAGATGGGGCGCCCCGGCAAGCTCGAGATCGTGCCCACAAAGCCGATGGCGACCCAGCGGGATTTGTCTCTCGCTTATTCTCCGGGCGTCGCCGTTCCCGTGAAGGCCATTGCCGAGGACCCCTCGCGCGCCTTCGATTACACCACGCGCGGCAATCTCGTCGCGGTGATTTCGAACGGCACTGCGATTTTGGGCCTTGGTAATCTTGGTGCTTTGGCGTCCAAGCCCGTGATGGAAGGCAAAGCGGTGCTCTTCAAGCGCTTTGCCGATGTCGATTCGATCGATCTTGAAGTCGACACTGAAGATCCTGACGCCTTCATCAATGCGGTACGCTATCTCGGCCCGTCATTCGGCGGCATCAATCTCGAAGACATCAAAGCGCCGGAATGTTTCATCATCGAAGAGCGCCTGCGCGAATTGATGGATATTCCCGTCTTCCATGACGATCAGCACGGCACCGCGATCATTGCCGCCGCCGGTATTCTTAATGCGTTAGAACTCACCGGTCGCGACATCAAGAACACCAAGCTCGTCTGCAATGGCGCGGGTGCGGCTGGCATTGCCTGCCTTGAGCTGATCAAGGCGATGGGCTTTACACCCGATAATGTCATCCTCTGCGACACCAAGGGCGTCGTCTACAAGGGTCGCACCGAGGGCATGAATCAGTGGAAGAGTGGGCACGCGACAGAAACCAAAGCGCGCACATTGGCTGATGCTATGCAAGGCGCCGACGTTTTCTTCGGCCTTTCGGCAAAGGGTGCGCTCTCAGCCGACATGGTGAAGACCATGGCGCCCAACCCGATCATTTTCGCGATGGCCAATCCTGATCCGGAAATCACGCCCGAAGAAGCGATGGCCGTGCGTGATGATGTGATCATCGCGACCGGGCGATCCGACTATCCCAATCAGGTCAACAATGTTCTCGGCTTTCCCTATATTTTTCGCGGTGCGCTCGATGTGCGTGCCACCACGATCAATATGGAAATGAAGATCGCCGCGACATTGGCATTGGCGGAATTGGCGCGCGAAGACGTGCCCGATGAAGTCGCGTCCGCCTATCAAGGCGCGCGCCCGCGCTTCGGTCGCGATTACATCATTCCTGTCCCGTTCGATCCGCGCCTAATCTATACAATTCCGCCTGCAGTCGCGAAGGCTGCAATGGAGACAGGTGTCGCACGCCGACCCATCGTCGACATGAATGCATATAAGGCGCAATTATCGGCGCGGCGCGATCCGGTTGCCGGTGCTCTACAACGCATCATTGAACGCGTCCGTCGTTACCCAAAACGCGTCGTGTTTGCCGAGGGTGAGGAAGAGCAGGTCATTCGTGCCGCCGTGTCCTTTGCTGCGCAAGGGCTTGGAACGGCCATTCTCGTTGGCCGGGAAGACCGAATCCATGAGACGGCGATTTTTGCCGGCATCGATCTCGAAGGCCGCGAAGGCATCGAGATTCACAATGCACGCTTGTCTCATCGTAATGCGGCCTATGCGAACTACCTCTATGAACGCTTGCAGCGCAACGGTTATCTGTTCCGCGACTGTCAGCGTCTCGTCAATCAGGACCGCAATCATTTCGGTGCAGCGATGGTCGCGCTCGGCGATGCCGATGCGATGGTCACAGGCGTCACGCGCAATTATTCGATAGCGCTTCAGGATATCCGCCACGTCATCGATACGAAACCTGGACATCGTCTGATTGGCGTTTCGCTTGTGCTCGCGCGCGGCCGCACCGTCTTGGTGGCCGATACTGCGATCACGGAAATGCCGACGGCAGAGGAATTGGCAGATATCGCAATCGAAGCCGCACGCGTCGCGCGTCGGTTAGGATATGAGCCACGCGTTGCCATGCTCGCTTTCTCGACCTTCGGTCACCCGCCCGGCGAGCGTTCGACAAAGGTGATCGAGGCGGTGCGCATTCTCGATCAGAAGCGCGTCGATTTCGAATATGACGGCGAGATGGCAGCCGACGTTGCGCTCAACAAGGAATTACTGCAGCAATATCCGTTCGCGCGCCTGTCCGATACGGCGAATGTTCTGATTATGCCCGCGTTCCATTCGGCTTCGATCTCAACGAAAATGTTGCAGACACTCGGCGGTTCGACTGTGATCGGTCCGCTGCTTGTCGGTCTCGACAAGCCGGTGCAAATCGTGCCGTTGGGTGCCAAGGATTCCGACATCGTCAATATGGCCGCGCTTGCTGCGTTCAATCTTGGCGGCTGATGGTGCGACAACCGCAGACCTTGGTGTTCGATATCGGCAATGTGCTGATTGAATGGGATCCACGCTTTCTTTACCGCAAGATCTTCGCGGATAAAGAGACGATGGAGTGGTTCCTCTCTCATGTGTGCACACATGCATGGAACCTCGAACAGGATCGCGGCCGCAGCATGGCCGATGCCGTCGCCGAGCGGATTGCGCTCTTTCCCGGGCATGAGGCAGCCATCCGCGCCTTCGACGAGCGGTGGACGGAGACCGTTTCGGGCCCCATCGATGGAAGCGTTGCCATTTTGGAGCGGCTACGCCTTCTGGGTGTCCCTGATTACGCGATCACCAATTTCTCGCATGAGAAGTTTGACGTGGCGAAGGCGCGTTTCCCATTCCTGAACGCCTTCCGCGGCACGATCGTCTCTGGGGTCGAACGCCTCTTGAAGCCTGAGCCGGCCATCTATCGCCTCTTGTTGGACAGGTATGGGCTTACCGCGGCCGATTGCGTCTTCATTGATGACAGCCCGGCCAATGTGGAGGGCGCACGGGCGATTGGCATGCACGCGCTGCATTTTAAAGGGCCAGAGGCGCTCGAAGCTGATCTCCGCCGACTGGGATTCTCGCTGTAAGGGTATGGACCCATATTTGCGCGCTTTGATTGCAAATGCCTCAAATCCAGTCGCCTCAGCATCATCATGATGTCGTCCAAAGCATGGACTCTGCTGGGGAATGGACGTAGAATACCGGCACGGTTTGAACGATGGCCTCAGGCGCTGTTCCCATGTTTCGTAACGTAGGGATTGCCATGCGTCGGGGACCACGTCCCGGCGTGGGTCGACGATAATCCTTTGTTAACCATGAAGCGTTGGGATAGACGGCGTTCAGGGCCACGGCGCGGACAGGGCTCGCCTTGGACCGCAGCAGAACAAAGTCGGCCCTTGGGGCTGATCGAGATGGGGATTGGCGATGTTCTTCCGCAGAGGCAAAGGCGGTATGGATGAAGGTGGGACAACGGCTGAGGCCGTTGCAGCACCGCTCCCCACGCCCGCTGCACAGACACCCTCGGCTGGCACCGATGATCTGATCGCCGTCATTTCCGCATCGTCGGACCTCATCATGGTCCAGGAGAAGCTGAAGAAGTCCGTTCTCAACTTTCAGCGCCAATATGCGCAGAACATGAATCTTCTGGAGGCTGCGCGCGAGCAAGTCGCGCAGCTGGCGGATCGAAAGCGCCATCTTGAAGAGACGGTCGAGACACATGAGCAAAAGCACGAGCAATATCGCAGCGAGCAGGAAGATCTGATCGTCAAGCTGAACGTCACCTCGTCTCAGCTCAACCTGATCAACCGTCAGGTTCAAGACATCTCGAAAGAGCGGGATGAGTTCGAAGAGCGCACCAAGCTTCTGATGAAGCATAATGCAGCGCTCGAAGAGAATCTGCCCAAGCTCCGCCATGCCGAAAGCCTTTTCGAGGCCGAGAAGGCTGCGCGCGAAGCGGTCGAGAAGCGCATCTCCGATATGCGCCTTGATCTTGATCGTGAGCGGCAGGAAGTGGCGCTCCTGTTGGAGAAGACGACCGATCTCTACCAGAACCTCACCCGCAAGGAAGACGAGATCAATCTCGCCACCCGCACCATTGGTGAGTTACGCGCGCAAATCATCGATTTGCAGGGTGTGATTGAAGAGCAAACTGACAATTATCAGACGCTGAAAAATCGGCTCGATAATCTCAGTCAAGAAAAATTCAATCTCGAAGGTACGATCCGCCGTCTCGAGCGCGAGCTTGAAGATACGCGTGTCAGCAAGGAATCGAAGATCGAGATTCTTGAGCGTCTCAACAATTCGATGCGTGAGACGATCGGTAAACAGACGATCGAGATGAATACCTTGCAAATTAGCGAGCGTAAACTCTCAGTCGATCTCAAGACTATCGATGCCGTTAATGCGCGTCTGAGTCGTTCGCTCGAAGAAGCGAACAACGCGATCGCGCGCATGGACACCGAGCGCAAGGCGAACAATGCGAAGATCAAGAAGACGGAGCAGGAAAGTAAGACGCTCCAAAATCAGGTCGATCTTCTGAACGATCAGCTCGAAGTTCTGAAAGCCAAAATCTCGCAGGCCCAGGCGATGAATATCGACCTGCAAAAGAGCGCTAACGAGAGCAAAGAAAAATCTGCCGAGGGCGAAGAGCGTATGCGCGTTGAAATCGCCATGCTCAAGGGATCGGTGGAGTCGCTGCGCAAAGAGCGCGACACGCAGGCACGCGAAATCACCAATTTGCGCAATATCATCTCCGAGATGAGCATTGTCGGCAAAGCAGTGATCGAAGGTGGCTCAAAGGCCGAAAATGTCATCCGCTTCAATGCCGACGACAAAAAAGGCAATAAGGGCGATGAGGAATAATCCTCAGCCCGAAACATCAATCTCTTTGGATGCTTGATTGCAGCCGTCGCTGAGAATCGCGGCGGCGGCGCTCATCACAGGCGCTTATAATCGGCGTCGCTGTCGCCCATAGCGACGATCGATCCCACGATATAAGCATGACACAGGAAGGCGCGGAGCCTTTAGATCCGCGCCCTTGTAACAGGGCTATTCAGCAGCAGATTGCCTGGCCGACGATGAATTCGGCGCTCTCGATCACACCGTTTCCGTTCTTATCGATACGGACGAAGAGGACTTCTGGGTAGCCCGCAGCCTGCCATTCGCTGCGCGAAATCTTGCCGTCACCATTGGCGTCGATTTTCTTGAACTTCGCTTGAGCTTTCTGAGGTTTGGAAGTCGGCGGATCGGCTGCGATGGCGTTGGCCGAAAAGAGGGAAAAGGCAAGGGCGAAAGCCGTCAGACGCACGCGATTCATAGAAACTCTCCACAACATGAGGCGGCCTCCATGAATATGCGGGACGGTAAATATTCGGTGAAGAAGGGATCGTTATATAGGCAAGACATAGCGCCTTGCCCCGGCTACCTGGCCATAAGCTTGCTTGAGAAAGCTTGTAGGCTGACGATTCAAAATAAGCAGATCATCGGGTAAATGGGTCAGTGACATCAAAATTATGCCAAAAGTTGAGATCCCGAAGAACCGAAGCAGTTTAAGCTCACGTTCAAATCCATCGACATGACAATTAATGTCAATCGTTTCCACTCTCAATTAAATATGCGAGTGCTTCCATATTGAATGGCAGATCGAACGAAGCCGCGAAATAATGCCAATGATTGTGGCCCGCCCTCTGCTTCTCTGCGCCCTTTTTGGCGCAACGCAGGCCTATGCATTCGAGGGCGCAGGTGGGCGTAGCGATGCAGCCCGTGACACAAACCAAATGCAAGCGCTGCACGAAAGCGAATGGCGTATTCAAAAAGAGGACCGTAGGATCAGCCGCGTTCATGAAAAGACGCGCGTACAGCGTGAGAAAGATCTTGCCGACAGCACGGATGCGAAATCTCCCTATCAGGACTTTTTGCGCTTCAAGCATTGGCTCGCGCACTATGGCATTACCGCGCAGCTTGCACCCACACTTATGAATCAATGGGCGACACCGGATGGCGGCAAGCCCGCGCTTCAATGGATCTTATCACCTTCCATCAATTGGGATGCATTTGATTCAAACGAAATCGGGCAAGGCTCAGTTCAATTCTCCTATACCTATAACCGTTATGGCAATCAGCAGAATGGTGCATCGCTCTCGGCTCGTCTACGCACGGCAAGTTTGATCAACGATACGCCGACAAATGATTATACATTCAATCAATTGACCTACACCCATGTCTTTCCGGGCAGACTCTTGCAGATCAGCGTCGGCCAATTTCCGTTTTCTAACTTTGATAACAATCAATATGCCGCCAACCAACAAACCAATTTTATCAATTATGCGTTGTCGCAAAATGGATCCCAAGCCTATGTGCCGGATAGTCTGGGCGCCTATGTCCAAATCAATCCAACGAAAAGCATTTCTTTAGCTGGTGGCTTTCAGGATGCTAACAACATCACAGGTAATCGCATCCAGTTTTCGACTGCAGGAAATGGCCAATATGCGTGGTTCGGCTATGTGCAATGGAAGCCGGTTATCGAAGGGCTTGGCGCGTCACAATATAGTTTACTTTATTATCAGCAGCCCAAAGTGGTCGCCCAGATCGATTCCGCGCAGGGCTGGTCGCTAAATCTTGTGCAGAATTTGAATACGCGATGGGGTGTTTTTCTGCGCGCCAACACGGCCACGGGCAACATGGCTCCGATTGCCAGCTCAGTGGCGGCTGGCCTGATCGTCAACAATCCCGTAGGCGGCCAACGCGGCGATCAATGGGGCGTGGGACTTGCTTGGAACAAAACCAACAAGTCATTTTTTCCCATGCAGAATGTACGCAACGGAGAGTTGGTTGCAGAAACCTATTTCAATACGATTGTGTCGAAAGTGCTTCAGCTTGGCCCGAGCATACAGATCATTCTCAACCCCGCTTTGCACCCCCAGGACAGCGTAGCTGGTGTCTTCACGTTGAGGGCCACCGGCCTATTCTAGTTTAAACGAGATATTTTAGTAAAAAACAAAATGCGATTTGTATCTACCGCTTACCCTAGAACAATATTGGTTCTCCTTCTTCAGATGTTTTATTTCGGCGCCACTCGATTGAGTCGGACAATAATCGTCAATTTCTAATCGATGCTATTTTTGATTGCGAGATGTTTTATTCAAGTCTAATCTTTTTGTCTGATAACGGCAATCGAGGCCGATGTACCTTTGTGGCGCCAGATGGATCCACCTAGTCTAGCGATTTCCAGTTTCGATCTTTGCTTCAAGAATTCCGTCTGACGTGTGAATGGTAGCACGGCGTCGCCTAAGGACTGACCCAATCATTTTGGAGGTTTCGTCGATGAAAAAGTTTGCACTTGTTGTCTTGATGTTGAGCGCATTCACGCATTCGGCCTTTGCCGAAACAATGTGGGAAAAATTGGAACACGGAACTAATATCGCGAATGAGTGTTCAAAAGACGTCAAGCAATATTGTAAAGATATAAAACCCGGTAAAGGTCGCATCAAAGCTTGCATGGCAAGTCATTTGCAGAATCTTTCAGGAGGCTGCCTTAAAGCGCTGGCTGAGCCCCAATCCGAAGTATTTGCGGATGGCAAAAATGCCAAGTCAACACGCATCAATATGCGTATGATGCGCTATATAGAAATATTTCTGGCAGGAATTGATCCTGCCACGGGCAATGTTCTAGCGGCTTGTTATGGAAGTTATGCGCGTCCCGATATTCCTCCGAATATGGATTCCTCCCCGCAAGCAAGCGTTCGACGTCTCGATATGAAGGAGATCGCGAAGAAATATGGCGTACTTGGCGCGTCACTGAATGGGCCGAAACTTTCGATCGCAGATTGGTGGGAAATCGATGTCGGCACCACGCGACGTTTCGGCGAACTGGATATTCCATGGACGGCCCAACTTAATCTCGGTAAAGACATCGACGTTAACAAAGTTACGCCTTATGTGCCAAAAACGATTGCACGAAAAAGTGCAGTCAACTGGAACAAGGGTAGCAGAGTGATGGTTCTCGATGATCCGGACGGCAATGTCTGGATCATGAAGGGATATCAATTAGGATTGAAGCCACAGCGCAGCTATGAGCAATTCATGGCCAAAGGCCCAGCCGTCTTCAAGAAACTCCCGCCCGGTTGGAAGGCGCGTATCGTGACCTTGCAGCAGGATAATCTTGAACGGCCCGAGGGTGGGATCGCGACGATTCTGTCGGACGAATTCTTCAACGTTTACGACAAGACCGGTCCTGGCATGAGCAATCATAAGCCTTGATCAGAGGAAAATGGCCACGAACGCAGAGGCAAGCCAACGAGCGAGCCTCCCGTTCATAGCTCAATCTAGATGATTGAAGGGCTTGCATAGAGCCCAGCTTCCAATAGCCTGAACGCAACACGAAGCCGTGGCCGTGCGTTCAGGGGGAGCATCCATGCGTCAATTGCGCTCGCAAAGCTGGTTCGGAGGCTTTGGCAAGGATGCCTTCATCCATCGCAGCTGGATGAAGAACAACGGCCTGCCGGATGACGCCTTCGATGGCCGTCCCGTCATCGGCATTTGCAATACTTTCTCAGAGCTGACGCCCTGCCACATTCACTTCCGTGGGCTTATCGAGCATGTGAAAGCGGGGATCTTGGAGGCGGGCGGCCTTCCCGTTGAATTTCCCGTTTTCTCTTGCGGCGAATCCAATCTCCGTCCAACGGCGATGCTCTTTCGCAATCTTGCGTCAATGGACGTTGAAGAAGCGATCCGCGGCAATCCGATCGATGGCGTCGTGCTGATGGCCGGTTGTGACAAGACGACTCCATCTCTGTTGATGGGTGCCGCCTCCTGTGATTTGCCAGCCATCGTAGTTTCTGGTGGGCCAATGTTGAACGGTCAATATCGCGGTCGAACGATTGGCTCAGGCACCGATGTCTGGAAATTATCAGAAGATGTGCGCGCCGGAAAAATGTCGCCGGAGGAATTTGCTGCGGCTGAGAGCGCGATGTCGCGCTCGCCCGGACATTGCATGACGATGGGCACGGCGTCGACCATGGCTTCAATGGTCGAAGCGCTCGGTATGTCACTCGCCCATAATGCGGCCTATCCTGCCGTCGATGCCCATCGCAATCGTTTGGCACGACAATCCGGACGCCGCATCGTTGGCATGGTCCATGAGGATCTGCGCCCCTCCGCCGTGTTGACGCAAGATGCGTTTATCAATGCTATCCGTGTAGCCGGTGCCATCGGTGGTTCGACGAATGCAGTGATCCATCTCATTGCCATTGCAGGACGTGTTGGTGTTCCGCTCACTTTGGATGATTGGGATAAGTTTGGCCGCGATGTGCCTACTATTCTTGATTTGATGCCTTCGGGACGTTTTCTGATGGAGGATTTCTGTTATGCCGGCGGGCTGCCTGCCGTCATGAAGGAGATCGCGCATCTGTTGCGCCCTGATGCGCGCACGGTGAGCGGCCACACCATGGGCGAACAAATTGCCGGCGCTGAAAATTTTAATCCGGAAGTGATCCGGCCGATGAGCAATCCACTCACGCCGCAGGGCGGGTTAGCCGTGTTGCGTGGCAATCTCGCGCCCAACGGTGCCATCATCAAGCCATCGGCCGCCACGCCGTCCTTGATGGTTCATCGTGGGCAAGCCATTGTTTTCGAGACCATCGAAGATTTCAAAGCCCGCATCGACGATCCCGATCTTCCCATTACGGAAAACTCGGTGATGGTGCTGAAAAATTGCGGTCCAAAGGGTTATCCGGGCATGGCTGAGGTCGGCAATATGGCCTTGCCGAAAAAGCTTCTGGAAAAAGGCGTTCGTGATCTCGTTCGAATTTCCGATGCACGCATGTCTGGGACCGCTTTTGGAACCGTTATTCTGCATGTCGCGCCGGAAGCCGCGATTGGCGGTCCGCTTGCGCTCGTCAAGGATGGCGATTGGATCGAAGTGAATGTGCCTGAACGCACGCTCAATCTTGTCGTATTGGATGAGGAACTCGATCGCCGCCGTCAAGAATGGAAGGCACCAGAACCGACCATGAAGGGCGGATATCAAAGTCTTTATGTCGAGCGTGTTCTGCAAGCCGATCAGGGTGCGGATCTCGATTTTCTTGTCGGTTGTCGCGGCCACGCAGTCCCGCGCGAAAGTCATTGAGGCACGGCCACCATGTTAGATGTTAAGAAACTCCACGGGATTCACGCTATTCTCTATGCCTTGTTCGATCAGAACGAAGCGCTCGATCGCCTCGCGATGCGGCGGCAGACCGAAATTTGCATCAAGGCTGGCGTGCACGGTCTTGCGGCGCTCGGTCTTGCCACCGAGGTCTCAAAACTGAGCGAAGCCGAACGCTTCACAGTGATGGATTGGTTAGCAGAAGATCGCTCACAGGATATTCCCCTGTGCTTCACGATTTATGGTTCATCCGTTGCGGAGCAGACGCGGCAAATCCGTCATGCGGAAAAGGCAGGTGCCGATTGGGTGATATTACAGCCACCCATGGTTGGGGCGTATGCAGCGCGCGAATATATCGATTTTTTTATACGCGTTGCCAATGCTACGTCGCTTCCCGTCGGAATCCAGAATGCGCCGGCTTTTCTCGGTCGATCATTGACGATTACCGATATGATCGAGCTTAACAAACATGCGGCCAACGTCTCGATCATTAAAGGCGAAGGTCCGGTCGTCGATATCGCGAATTTGATTGCTGCAACTGAAAACCAGTTTGCTGTTCTCAACGGGCGTGCCGGTCTCGAATTCACGGATAATTTAAAAGTGGGTTGCCGTGGTCTCATTATCGCGCCCGACCTCATCGATTATGCCGTAAAGCTTTACACGGCCCATCGCGATGGAAAACATAACGAGGCCGAAGCATTGTATCGCACAATCCTACCGGCCATCGTCTTCACCATGCAGGGCGTCGAGAATCTGATTTGCTATGGCAAAAGACTGTTTGCCGCGCGAGCCGGACTCACTGTTTTTGATCGTGCACCAGCCACGCGCTCGACAGCGACAGGTGATACGATGGTTGGGAATTTCGTGCGGGATTTAGGGCCTTTCTGAAAAGGGGCTAAAATCGAACGCTATCTTGATCAATTGCGATGAAATCTCATGTCGACGAACGACAGGTTCTAATTCCACTTAATTTATGTAATTTATTGATCTCACGGCTGCACAGTTCATTCCCAAGGCTTCATGGGGTTCATTTCCATTTCAAGAATTAGACAAAGACGATTAGAAGCGAGAAAAATGATAGAGCGATAACGCGCCCCAAAATAAGTTGAAGATACTCAAATTGAGTAAGCTTTTGTTGTTCCTCTGCCACAGTCATCATTAATAGAATCCGCCTGGCCAAATCGCCTTTGGCTAGTCGTTCCCATATGCATAATCGTTTTAGAAATTTTCGCTGATAAATGGATGACGTGATGAGAAAGAAGCTTCTTGCGACGGTAACTGCTTTTGGAACTCTGTTAGCAACGGCCTCTTTTGCTAACGATGCTTCCAAGAAGAATGCTCCACCTCAAAAACCGAGCGTGGCACCTTTTTCTTGGACAGGTTTCTATGGCGGTGTGAATCTCGGTTACAATTGGTCAAACTCATCGGCCAAATCGTCCGGGCTACCAGCAACCATTTTGCCCGATCCCGATTTTGATACGATCACGCCCGAACTTAATGTTTTCGCTTTGCCGAGCCGTGGACTTAGTCGCCAGGGTTTTATTGGCGGCATCCAGGTGGGGTATAATTATCAAATCAATCAATTTGTCATTGGTGCCGAGGCTGACTTTATGGGCACCAATACGTCAAAGAGCAAATCGACCTCCTACACCTTGATTGATCCACCGGATCCGACCAACCCTAGTGATCTTGGCGGTCAACTCACAATCGACCAGACCAATAGCGTCAGGCAAAATTGGTTGGGCACTGTGCGTGCCCGCGCCGGATTCGCTGCCGATCGCGCTCTTATCTACGCGACAGGCGGCTTTGCTTATGGAAATGCGCGGATCTCCTCGCGCGTGCCAGTAACAGCGATCGATTTTTCGCCTGAGCCAGGTGAACAAGGTACTGTTAATGTGACATGGGCGGGCGCGAAGACGGCCACCAAAGTCGGTTATACGATCGGTGCTGGCTTGGAATATGCGGTTACCGATAATTGGATTTTACGTGCTGAATATCTTTATTATAACCTCGGTGACGTGAACGTAATTAGTCAGCCGTCCGCAACCTTGGTGAATGGCGACGTTCTGACTCCGTCGAGCACCAAGGTCCGAATTGATGGCAACATGGCGCGCCTCGCCTTGAGTTATAAATTCTGACCGGCGCCGGAACGCTCGCACGCGGCTAAATGCATTCAAACCCCGCGACCTTGGTTGCGGGGTTTTTGCTTTGCGTGGCCTCGTTGCAGCCTTGTGATTTATGCGGAGCGAAAGACAAAAGACTGATCGCAGCAAATCGTGCGTCGGAACTACGCCAAGAGTAAACGCCAAAATGCCGATGATGAAAGACGCTGACAAATGGTGCTGCCGGAGAGGATTGAACTCTCGACCTCTCCCTTACCAAGGGAGTGCTCTACCACTGAGCTACGGCAGCCTTGCGACGGGTGTTCCGAAACGCGCGTCCTCTTGCCACAGACATTCCGGGGACGCAACCGCGCCGACCCGGATTTCAAGCTGTGGCGTGCGCTTACTCCGCTGCGGCGGCGCGTTGTAACCGGTTCAGACCGAAATGGCCCCAAACCTCGTCGAGCGCTTCGGCGAGATGGCCGATCAGCGGCTCATCATGGAAAGGCGTTGGCGTGATGCGAAGTCGCTCGGTGCCGCGCGGCACGGTTGGGTAGTTGATTGGCTGGATGTAGATGCCGTGGGTGTCGAGCAGCCGGTCCGATGCAGCCTTGCAGAGCGCGCTGTCCCCCACCATCACGGGCACGATATGGGTCTCGTTCGCGAGTACCGGCAGTCCGCGTTGCGCAAGAGCAGCCTTGGTCCGGCCAACGGCGATGCGGTGCAGGCGGCGTTCTTCCGGTGAGAGCGCCAGATGACTCACCGAGGCGAGGGCGGCAGCCGCAACCCCCGGTGGCATGGCGGTGGAGAAGATGAAGCCCGGTGCATGGGAGCGCACGGCGTCGATCAGGACGTACGACCCCGCCAGATAGCCGCCATGGGCGCCATAGGCCTTTCCAAGCGTCCCTTGGATGACGTCGATCCGGTCCATGGCACCGATCTCTTCGGCATAGCCCGCGCCATGCTCCCCATAGAGGCCGACAGCATGGACCTCGTCGCAATAGGTCATCGCGCCATAGCGTGCAGCCAGATCGCAGATGGCGTGCAGCGGACCGACATCGCCATCCATCGAGTAGACGCTTTCAAAGACGATCAGCTTCGGACGGTTCTGCCCCGCCCGCGCCAGCAATTCCTCGAGATGGGCGAGATCATTATGGCGGAAAACGATGCGCTCGCGGCCCGCTGCCCGAACCCCCTCGATCATGGAATTGTGGTTGCCTGAATCCGACAGGATCAGACAGTCCGGCAGCAATTTCGCGATCGTCGAAATCCCCGCCCAATTGGCGATATAGCCCGAATTCATCACCAAAGCGGCTTCTTTGCCGTGGTTTTCTGCCAGCGTGTGCTCAAGCTCGACGATCGGGTGGTGATTGCCGGAGATGTTCCGTGTGCCGCCTGCGCCCGCGCCCATGCGCCGCGCCGTCTCCGCCATAGCCTCGACCACGGTCGGATGCTGTCCCATACCCAGATAATCGTTCGAGCACCAGAGAATGACCGGCCGGCGGCCTTCGGTTGTATGGCGCAATGCATGCGGAAAACGGCCCACGATCCGCTCGATATCGGCGAAAACGCGGTAGCGCCGCTCGGCCTTGAGCGCATCCAGTGCTTGGGAAAAGAAACGATTATAGTCCATGGGGGGAGTTGCTCGCGTCCTTTTCCGGCTCCATGACATGCCTCGGCGCTGGCTGCAATGCGGTGGAATGCGCACCCCCTTGCAACCTTCACCCTTGCAGGAACCTCACACCGGCACCGGGCCCAACAAAACGCCCTTGCGTGCATTCCACGCTTGTCCCGCCCGGACCCTTCCCCTATGCCTCCTAGGCCCGCCGCAGGGCGCGAATCATCAGCCTTTTTCACCGGATGGTCAGAGATGGGCGCACAGGATGACAGACGCAGAAGGCTTGCCGCAGCGCTGAGAGACAATCTCAAGCGCCGCAAGGCGCAGGACCGAACCCGTCGCAATTCCGCCGCGGAACCGGGTGACAAGGGCACGCCCGAGGCCGCGCCTCGCAATGGCGCGCAGGAGTAGGACATGGATCGCATCAGGATTGTCGGCGGGCAGAAGCTGAATGGCTCCATCGCCATTTCAGGCGCGAAGAACGCTGCGTTGCCCCTGATGATTGCGAGTCTGCTTTCGCGCGATACGCTCACGCTGCATGGCGTGCCGCGCCTTTCCGATGTGCGTCTTCTCATGCGCATTCTCGGCAATCATGGCGTCGATGCCGCGATCAGCGGCAAGCGCGCCGGCCAGCTCGCCGACAATGGCGATACAATCACACTCTCAGCACGCGACATCGTCGACACCACGGCCCCGTATGAACTCGTCGCCAAAATGCGCGCGAGCTTCTGGGTGCTCGCGCCGCTGGTTGCCCGCATGGGCCAAGCGCGCGTGTCGCTGCCGGGCGGTTGCGCCATCGGCACCCGGCCTGTCGATCTTCTCTTGATGGCGCTCGAACGCCTCGGCACAACCATCGACATCGATGCCGGCTATGTTGTCGCCAGCGCTAAAAAGGGCCTCATCGGCAATTCCATTCATTTCCCGAAAGTGACGGTGGGCGGGACGCACACCGCCCTCATGGGTGCCGTTCTCGCGCAAGGTGAAACGGTGATTGAGAACGCAGCGCGCGAACCCGAGATCACCGATCTTGCGGATTGTCTCATCAAGATGGGCGCGAAGATTGAAGGGGCTGGGACCAGCACCATTCGCGTGCAGGGCGTCACGTCGCTCACCGGCGCACATCACACCGTGCTACCCGATCGCATCGAAGCAGGCACCTATGCCATGGCGGTGGCAATGGCGGGCGGCGATGTTCTGCTTGAACATGCGCGCGCCGATCTCTTCCAATCTGCGCTCGACAGTCTTGCGATGGCCGGAGCTGAAATTTCAGCCACCAATGAAGGTGTACGCATCAAGCGTAATGGTGCGGGGTTGAAGCCGGTCGATGTCACGACAGAGCCTTTCCCCGGCTTTCCGACCGATCTGCAAGCGCAATTCATGGCGTTGATGCTGAAAGCCAATGGCACTTCGCATATTCGTGAAACGATTTTTGAAAACCGTTTCATGCATGTGCAGGAATTGGCGCGTCTTGGTGCGAAAATCAAACTCGATGGCGATCTCGCCATTGTCGAAGGCAATGCTGCGCTCAAAGGTGCGCCGGTGATGGCAACCGATCTGCGTGCGTCCGTATCACTCGTGATTGCCGCGCTTGCTGCCGAAGGTGAAACGATGATCCATCGCGTTTATCATCTGGACCGCGGATTCGAAGCGCTTGAGCAAAAACTCGGCCGTTGCGGTGCAGAGATCGAACGCGTCAGCGAGCGATAGTTTTTTCACGCATGGCCTTTGCATAGTGAGCGCTCAGAATACGTACTAGCGCGATGCGCTTAGGCTAACAAAGATTCTATTTTCGGTTGCGTCATTAAAGCTTCGTCTTTTCCTCCTAAGCACCTCTTGTCTTGTAATTACAAATAAAAACAGGAGATTGCTGTGGTGACGATCAGTCCGAATGCTTCGAAGCGTCCTATTCAAGGAAACAATAAACCCAATAACCTCAAGGGAGCCAAAGCCAAAGATACCATATACGGCTACGGCGGGAACGATTTCCTAAATGGTGGCGACGGGAATGATGCCATATATGGTGGCGACGGGAACGATTATTTATATGGTGGCGACGGGAATGACGTTTTGCAAGGTGGGAAAGGAAACGATATCCTCGAGGGTGGGGCCGGAGATGATAAACTCTATCTCTCCGCATCCGTGGGCAAGGATACTGTCCGCATTAATTTTCAGCGGGGTCCTAATTTAGGATCCGATACAGTTTATGGCTTCCAGAAGAATGATTGCATTGATGTGCGCGGCTTGTACGGGGCCGGCGTGATGGACACACTTGAGATCGCCGAAGCGAAAGACAAAGGCACGACCAGTACAATATTGACTTTCTACAAAAACAGCCCGGCTGGCGTATATTTCAGCAAAGTGACGCTACACGGATTTGATTCGTCAGTGAATAACACCCAGTTCATCGATATAAAAGGGGAAACGAGTGAGTTTGTTTCCGGTTACATCACCGCCAAGTTGGGCTTAAATTAATAATCCCATCCTTCGTTTTGGCGTATGCGAGCAAAGGTATGGCGTCGGCTTCAGTGCTTCTGGGCCGACGCCGCGATCTTGTCCGTCCATGCTAAAAGCACGCCGGACGCGACGAAGACGACATGGATGATGACGAGCCACATCAGATCGCGATCGCTCATATTCTTCACATTCATGAAGGATTTCAGAAGTTGAATCGCGGAAATCGCGACGATAGATGACAAGAGCTTCAGCTTGAGTCCTGTGAAGTCGATCTTGCCCATCCATTCGGGCCAGTCCTTGTGCTGACTTTCATCGATCTTCGAAACGAAATTCTCATAGCCTGAGAAAATCACGATCACGATCAATGATCCCGTCAGTGTCAAATCGACGAGCGAGAGCACTGCGAGGATCACCTCGCTTTCAGTCAGTGTGAGTGCCAATGGCAGGAAATGGACGATCTCCTGCATTGTCTTCAGGAGCATCAAGGCGAGGCTGATGACGAGTGCGACATAAAACGGCGCCAACAGCCACCGGCTCGCAAACAGAAATTTTTCCAACGCGCGTTCGATCATCGCAAAGTTCCCGTCATGAAAAGTCCGGTGAATCGCTTCACCGGACTTGTACCATAAAATCCGTCATGGTCGCTCCGGCCCACCCTCTAGGTCAGAGGGCGACGCCGATGGGGCAGGAGACGCCGGTCCCGCCGAGCCCGCAATACCCGCCCGGATTTTTAGACAGGTATTGTTGGTGGTAATCCTCTGCATAATAAAAATCCGGTGCCTCGCGGATTTCCGTCGTCACCGCGCCATAGCCGCGTGCGGCGAGCGCTTGGCTGTAAGCCGCCTTGGCGGCCAGCGCCTGCGCCATCTGCGCGGGCGAAAAGGTGTAGATGCCCGAGCGATATTGGGTTCCGATGTCATTGCCCTGCCGCATCCCTTGCGTCGGGTCATGGCTCTCGAAGAAGGTCTTCAGCAAGGCTTCGTAGGAAATGGCCTTGGGGTCGAAGACGACCAGCACAACCTCATTATGCGCTGTCTGGCCGGAACAGACCTCCTCATAGGTCGGGTTCGGCGTATGCCCGGCCGCATAGCCAACGGCGGTCACATAGACGCCGGGTAGTTTCCAGAAGGCGCGTTCCGCTCCCCAGAAGCAGCCGAGCCCGAACATCGCCATCTCCAGCCCGTCCGGGAAGGGGCCTTTGAGCGGCTGGCCGTTCACATGATGGGTGCGGGCGGTGGGAATGGGGTTGGGCCGGCCGGCCAACGCCTCGGCCGCACTGGTGAGGCTGGTTTTTTTGAGAAAGCCGAACATGGGGGATCTCCTCCTTGTCAGGATGGGAATATGGGGTAGAGGGCGGATTTTTGCGAGGCGGATCGGGAGGCCGTGCGGGATGCGGCCAAAAAAGATTGCACCTGTCGGCTCTTGGGCTATAAGCGCGCTCTGTCCGCCGCGCCTCGATTGCACGGCGAAGCGCTTCCTTTTCCAGAAACGCTTGTCCGTTCGGACCGACATTGCGGAGGGGTGGCCGAGTGGTTGAAGGCGCACAGCGCGCCTTTGGCGCGCGTCCCTTCGGAGATAAGATTGCGTGCGCCTTCGGGCGTGTGCTTTGCGGAGGGGTGGCCGAGTGGTTGAAGGCGCACAGCGCGCCTCTGGCGCGCGTCCCCTCCGGCACTAAAAATTGCGTGCGCCTTCGGGCGCGTGCTTTGCGGAGGGGTGGCCGAGTGGTTGAAGGCGCACGCCTGGAAAGTGTGTATACGGGAAACCGTATCGCGGGTTCGAATCCCGCTCCCTCCGCCATCTTCAATTCAAAAGAGATCGTGGGTGCTTTGCGCCCTATGCGGCGCACAGTCTCAATGCGAGTGCCCGGAATGATCGTGGCCGAGAAAGTCGAACAGCCCCCACGCGCCGAGTGACGCTGCAATCACAATCGTGCTGCTGATTGCACCGAAACGCCACATCGCCTTTTGCGAAACCATGCCACGCCCTTCGAGCGAGTAGAAAGCGATCAGGCTCATCACATAGCCGAGCGGCACGACCCACACGCTGCGCTCCGGTGAATCGGGGAAATGCTGCAGCCCGCCGGTGAAAAAACCAAGTCCGATTGAGGCTATGACGCCATAGCCCATCAGATCCTGCAGTGAGGTGCGCTCACCGCTATCTAGGCGCGTGAGAAACGCGCCGCCCAGATAGATGGCGATGCCCAGAAAGGCTGTCATCAGGGAGCGCTCGCCGCTGAACATGCCATGGTTCACCGCGCCGGAAATGAAGCTGATGCCCGCATATTGGCACAGCATCGCGATGTGGCGAAACTCCAGCGAGGCAGATTTAGGTGCCATCGAAAACTCCCTTTGAGCCTCTCATAGCCGGTATGGCATCTGATGCGATGTGGCCAATTGGCTCAGTTGGCCGGCCATCCAACTGCCTGAAAGCGCACAATCGGAACGTGTGTATATGGGACACAATATCGCGGGCTCGAAACCCGCTCTCTCCGCCAAAATCGGAATGACTGTTTCACACGCGTTCAATGCAACGCTCAATTTGGCACGGAAGGCCATCCAAAACATGCGTGCAATCTCATAGCGCGCGCAATCGAGAAATCCGTCCGTCAAGATGATCGATTCTTCGCAAGCGCGGTTTGACTCGGCTATGCAGGCGGCTTTCGCTATCATCCAAAAGCCTAGAGCTGGACGCATTGCAGTTTAAGCAAGAGGCCTATTGCGCGTGGACTATGAATGCGCTCGGATGCACGACAGTTTATTGCGCTCCGGAGATGCTGCGCTATTGCGTCATCTTCACAGCACGATGCAGTTTGAATAATAATATGTATTTTCAAACAGGTTCTTCATGATGACCAACATCAATCCCGGCTGCTTTTTTGAAATTCCCGTTTTGGATCTCAACCGAGCGATGGCGTTTTATAACCACGTGTTCGGCTATGATTTCACGCAAGAGACGATCCATGGCAACCAAATGGCGTTTCTGCCCTACCACGCGCAGGGCGACGGGATCGGCGGTGCGCTCGTGCAAGGTGAGGCGTATATCCCGTCTCAACAGGGAACACTCATCTATCTACGCGCACACGATCTTCAGCAAACGCTCGCAAAGGTTGAAGACAATGGCGGCGCCATCCTTTTCCCTGTGACAGCCGCTGCGGATTACGGCCTCGTCGCTGAAATCGCAGACAGCGAAGGCAATCGGATCGGCCTGTTTCAACCGCGAGCCATGAGTGAGGCTTAAGCCATGGCGCGCAAACGCACATGGATCGAAAAGAGAGATGCGGGTCAGCCGCCTCGCATCACAATTCTCGATAAACCCTTTGCTGGCATTCAAGCTGGAGCAAAATTACTGATTTCCTCGCCGCAAGAAATCGACGCCTTCATCCGCACCATCCCAAAGGGTGAAGCGATCGCGCCCGCCACCCTGCGCCAAAGCCTCGCTCAACATCACAAGGCCGACGCAACCTGCCCCGCATCGACCGGAATTTTCTTGCGCGTCGTGGCCGAAGCCGCGCTCGAAGAATTTGCGCAAGGCATGCCCGCAGAGCAGATTGCACCCTTCTGGCGCGCCATAGCGGCCAACAGCGCCTTAGCGAAAAAATTATCTGCCGATGATGATGCGGTAACGCATATAAAAAGGCTTGTGGGCGAGTAGAATGCACACCTGTGCTTCATGCATGTGATCGCGAGGGGCGTCGCCGAGACGGCCCAAACCAAAATATGGATTGATGCCACTATGCTATTGTCCGTGCGACTAACGTGACGCGGGGATAGGTCCCGATATTGAGGGCGGTCGTGAACAGTGAGCGCCCGGTGTAAAAATGTCTTGATTGGTCGCGCCGTAAATGCTGCTACCCCTCACACTATCGGCACAAAATTGGGATGCGACGATATTTGAACAAGCCAGAAGTAGATCCGATCGGAAAATCCCTTTGAGGCCGTCTTAGTCCATGGGGCGTTGTGTACGATGTGGCGAATTGGCTCAGCCGCCTTGCTGCTCAACGCGGACCCGTCTCATCCGTCGTATTGCTCGCTTTCAGAGGCGTATCTAGCTTCAAAGTTCTGCGAAGGGCGAGTGCATACGTTCTGTGCACATTGCCCGTGTTGCAGATTGGGGTTCGAATCCCCGGTTACCCGGTAGGTATCCATAGGGTTTTGTTTCTGTGCGTTGGCCGCAAGGCGAGCGAAAAACAGGCCTGCAGGTGAGACCTCCCCTGCGTATCGTGGCGTCGGAAACAAAACCCGCTTTTTTAAGCATGAGATTGCGCGATGATTTGGATCGCATTCTTGGCAGGATCAGCAGCTGTTATCATCGCCAGCGTCTTTTTATGGTGGCGACGGAACGTTTTTGTCGTGCTGATTTATGACTATCAAAAAGGCCTATCCTATCGCCAAGGCCGTCTGATCGGCGTTGTAAATGCGGGCCGTTATCATGTCGTTCACACCTATTCTTCAATCGTTCCTGTTGATATGAGAAAGACGCATATCTTTATGCCTGCGCAGGAAATTTTTACGCGAGATCGAATTTTTATCAAAGTCACACTCGATGGATTTTATCAGGTTGCGGATGTTCTCCGCGCGCATCACCTGTCCGACTATTCATCAAGAGAATTTTACACGATGATCCAAGTTGCGCTCCGCAATACGATATCGTCGCTGACGCTGGACGAAGTATTGGATCGCAGGAAGGAACTTGGCGCAAATCTTGAAGAGACGATGCGTGCGACAGCTCATGAACTGGGATTGGAGTTATCTTCAATTGTCATCAAGGACATCTTGGTGCCGGCAAGCGTTCGCAAAGCCTATGCCGGCCTCCTCGAAGCGCAGAAAGAGGCGCAGAAAAAGCTGGAGCAAGCGCGCGGTGAACAGGCTGTCTTGCGTAATCTTGCGAACAGCTCCGCCATGTATGACAAGAATCCGATGCTGCTCCAGGCGCGATTAATTCAAGCGCTCGGAACTGGTGCTAACAGTATTGTTTTCAATGGGGACCACAGCATGCGCATCGACCCGCAAACGCCGCCCACAAAGTCAAAATAATGGCGCGCCCGAATTGCTCTCACGTGGTACGCGTGTGAGCGATCACTTCGCCTTGGGCTTTTTCCCGAACACGCCCTTCGTCGTGAATTTTTGTGCTTTCGGTGCGGCGTTGCCCGAGCCTGTGCGCTGATGGCCTTTATGGCCCACGCGTTTGCCTTCGCCTTGCACGCCCGTCCCTGCCGGTTGCCAATTCGGCACCAGTTGATGCTTGCCGGGGCCAATCAAATCAGCACGGCCCATCGCTTTCAATGCTTCGCGGAGTAAGGGCCAATTCTCGGCATCGTGATAGCGCAGAAACGCTTTATGCAAACGACGCTGGCGCAGATTGCGCACGGTGTCGACCGGCTCAGATGCGCCGCGCCGCACTGGCCGGAGTGGATTAAAGCCGGTGTGATACATCGCGGTCGAAAGCGCCATGGGCGAAGGCAGATAGGTCTGCACTTGATCGGCGCGATAGCCGTTCTTCTTCAGCCACAGAGCCAAATTCATCATGTCCTCATCCGTCGTGCCGGGATGGGCCGCGATGAAATAGGGAATGAGAAAATATTTCTTACCCGCCTTTTGGGCCGCTTCGTCGAATAATTTCTTGAACGCATCATAGCTGCCGATGCCGGGCTTCATCATCTTCGAGAGCGGGCCGTCTTCCGTATGTTCGGGCGCGATCTTGAGATAACCGCCAACATGATGCTCGACGAGTTCCTTCACATATTCGGGGCTCTCGACGGCGAGGTCATAGCGCACGCCCGAAGCGACATTGACCTTTTTCACGCCCGGTACTGCGCGCACCTTGCGATAAAGCTGGATCAACGGGTCGTGGCTCGTATTAAGGTTTTTGCAAATGTCGGGATAGACGCAGGAGGGACGACGGCAGAGCGCTTCTGTCTCGCGGTCTTTGCATGCGATGCGGTACATATTGGCAGTCGGCCCACCAATGTCGGAAATGACACCGGTGAAGCCTTCCGTCTTGTCTCGGATCGTTTCGATCTCTTTCAGGATCGATTTTTCCGAGCGCGATTGAATGATGCGGCCTTCATGCTCGGTGATGGAGCAGAAGGAACACCCGCCGAAGCAGCCGCGCATGATCGTGACGGAATGGCGGATCATCTCCCATGCCGGGATTTTCTGTCCGGCATAGGAGGGGTGCGGCGCGCGCGCATAGGGAAGATCGTAAACGCCATCCATCTCTTCTGTTGTTAACGGCACGGGCGGCGGCGTCAGCCAGATTTCCTTGTCGCCATGGCGCTGGATGAGCGGCAGCGCATTGCCGGGATTGGCTTCCTTGTGCAGCACGCGCGAGGCGCGCGCATAAAGTTCCTTATCATCCGCCACCTGTTCGTAAGACGGCATGCGGATGACGGTGGGCGCATCGCCCATTTGTTTACGGCGAATGCCTTCATCGGGGCTTTCGATGTCATCGGCGGAGGCTTCAGCCCAACCTTCCGGCGTGCCGTCGCGCACAAAGGCTACGCCGCGCACATCGGAAAAATCCTGATCGATGCCGCGCTTGGCAATCCGGTGCGCGACTTCAACGAGCGCACGCTCAGCATTGCCGTAAAGCAGAATGTCACCCTTGGCATCCATCAGGATCGAGCGGCGCACCTTGTCCGACCAATAATCGTAATGCGCAATGCGGCGCAGCGAGGCTTCGATACCACCCAGAACGATCGGCGCATCGGAAAACGCTTCGCGACAGCGTTGCGCGTAAACGATCACGGCGCGGTCGGGGCGCTTCCCGCCTTCGCCGCCCGGTGTGTAACTGTCATTGTGGCGCAGGCGACGATCCGAGGTGTAGCGGTTCACCATCGAATCCATATTGCCTGAGGTGATGCCGTAAAACACGTTCGGCTTGCCGAGCGCTTTGAAGGCCGAGGCGTCGCGCCAATCAGGCTGCGCAATGATGCCAACGCGAAAACCCTGCGCCTCCAGAAGCCGCGCGATCAGGGCCATGCCGAAACTTGGATGGTCAATATAGGCGTCGCCCGTGACCAGAATGACATCGCAGGAATCCCAACCCAGCGTGTCCATCTCCGCCCGCGTCATCGGGAAGAAAGGCGCTGTCCCGAACCGATGCGCCCAATGCTTGCGATAGGCGAAAAGCGGCTTGGCCTCTGGCAGGATCTTGCCTTTGAGGGCAGCGGCAGCCGCGGCGTTGGGCGCGGCGTGTTCGGCATGGACGGACATCTTCATCACCGGACGAGAAGGAAGCGGGGGTCTTCAGCCCGGTGTTGTGTCGGAAATGCAGCTGGCGGTCAACGAAAGGCGGCTTTGGGCCGATGCCACATGAAAACGGGCGGGGTTGCCCCCGCCCGCGCTCGCATTGCTGTGGTCGTCGCAGGATCAGTTCTGGATCTGCTCGGCCAGGCAGCCGTTCGCCGCGGGCTTTCCCGCTAGACGATCGGCGATCCAAGGCAGATAGAGCGGCTGCGACGCGCCCGGCGTCGCAAAATGCGTCTTCTCGCCCGCGAGTTGAACGCGTGCGACATTGCCGCCCATCTTGCACATCTCTTCGCGGTAGATCTTGTGCATGATCGGCGGGGCGACGATGTCCTTCGTGCCCCAATAAATGATGACGGGCGCAACCGGTTTCACATTCGTTCCAGCACTGTCGATCAGCGCCTGCCCCCATGCTTTAGCATTGCCAATGGTTGGCTTGATCAGCGTGGCGAACTGATCGCCATAGGCATAGTTGAACGCATCGGCTGTACCATGGACGCATTTGTTGCGCATGATGGTTTCAACCGCTTTGACACCCTCGTCGGTCAACGCGTCGCTCAGCTTCAACGTGTCGGGAAAGGCCGCCTGCGCCCCCCACAATGTCATCGTGAAATGCGTGAAGTTAGGCAGGCTCGCCGAAAAGGATTTTGCAATATTGGCCATCATGATCGGTGCATTGGCCTCGGTCAGTCCGCCGGGCGGCGTCAGCGTTTTAAAATCGGGCGGCGCCATTGCCACAACGCCGGCAATCGTGATGCCGTCGTAAGCTGTTCCTTTTTGATTGATGTAATCAGGTGCGCTTGCAGCCGCTGTTACTGCACTGCCGCCTTGCGACCAGCCATAAAGGATCGCTGTCTTGCCTGCGCCTGTCGCTTTCAAGCTGCCGGCCGCACGGACGGCATCGATCGTATCATGCGCCTGCGTCACGGCGAGTTGATATTGATGTTTTCCGCCACCACCAAGACCTTGATAATCGGTCGCAACGACGACGTAACCCGCTTTGATGAACTCATTGATCGCAGGCACACCATAATCGGTCCATGCATTTCCGCTCATCAGGAAATATTCGTTCAGCGGCGCAGTCGGGTTGCCGACTTGCGAGGGGCCACAATTCTGCGCCGTACCTGTCGTACCATGCGCCCATGACATAATCGGGCGTCCGCCCTTCGGTGTTGGTCCCTTGGGCGAGATGACGATGCCAGTGACGATCGTTTTCTTGCCCACCATATCGGACGATATATAGGCGATACGCCAGGCTTGCGCATTGGCAATCGCTGTCGGGATCTTTTCTTTCCTAACGATTTGGCCGAGCTTTCCTTCTGGCTTCATCTGCGTCGTGGCAGCATAGAAGGGCGGCAGATACATATCGGCCTGTGCCATCGTGGCGGTGCAGAGAAGTGCGGCGGCGGCGCAGCCGAGCATGACCTTAATTGTCATCGATTTCATCGTGCTTTGATCCCGAACAAACTGAATTCTGAAAGAAATACCCTTTCAGGCGGAAACAGATTAAATGAATCGCAGCGCATTGTGCAGCGGGAAAGGCTCAAAATGGGCTTTGGCGCGATCCAGCGTTACCGGCGCGTGAAGACGAAGATGCAAAATCTAGCACCGTTATGCGCCCCGCACACCGTTTCCTCGCAGCGTATATGGGACGATACCAACACGCGGTAAAGCCGCTCGAACACTGCCGCATGCCAAGCGCACAGACAGGTGTCGGTATGTTCTCCATGAATCAGCGGATTATGCGCAATCTCGAACTGCCATGGTGTAACAACGTAAAACTGGCCTGAGCCCGCGAATGTCCAAGCATGTTGTGCGATAGCACGCGATAAGAAACTCGCGGCGAAAGAAGCAGGTAGTATTTTGAAGACACGCTGCGCCAGTTTCGGAATCCGATGTGCGAGAATGTAATCGGCGGTTCTGATCCCGGCTTGGCATAAAATGGCAGTGGCCTGTTCGGGCGCGAGATGCCGTACCGCTTGGTGCAAACGCGCGGCAACGTCTTCCGCAATCATCGAAAGACCGTCGGGAAGCGCTTTCAATCCTGCCTGATTGAGAAGTGCGCGCGTCTTCTCTATGCCGATTTGCGATTCTAGTACCGGCAGTAATTGCAAGATTGCGTTCGGCCCAATGCGGCCGGCAAATGGACTGGCCTCTCCGGCCTGCATTTTCATGCCTCCCGCATTTGCGTGGTGCCACCGCCGCACGCACGAACTTCCGAACGCTCTTTCATCTGTGCGCGCACCGCATCGCGCCGTTCGGTTACTTTTTGGGCTTTGTCGGCCGAGGCGATCCAATCGTCCATTTGCGCTTCGGCAATCTGCCGTGTCTCGTCGAAATGGAAATTGACCTTATCCTTCGTCTGCGGCCCCCAATAACCGGCCTTGCCGATATCGTAGAAGGTGCGGCCAACGCCGGCTTTCAAAAATGCAAAGAGACAGCCGAGCAGATAGCGCCGTCTGAAACCAGTTCCGCGCCATGGATAATGAAACAACGCCTTCTTCATATAGAACCGCCGATAATTATTCATCACGCCATCGAGCAATTCACCGCGCGTCATGGCCGCTGGTTTCATGATCGGCGTGACGAAATTGTACTTGCTGAAGTCGAACACCTGCACCTTATCTTTCAATTCCTGAAAGAGTGGTGTGAATGGCCAAGGCGTGTACATCGACCAATTGGCGAGATCCGGCTGCCAATCCCACGCCATGCGGTAGGTTTCTTCGAGCGTCTCCGGCGTTTCATTGTCGAGGCCGACGATAAATTGCGCTTCGACGAGAATATCCGCTTCGCGCAATAATTTGATTGCCGCCTTGTTTTCCTCGACCTTGGTTTCCTTATTGAACTGATCGAGCTTTAACTGTGCCGCTGCTTCGGTGCCAAGACTGACATGCACGAGCCCTGCTTTGCGATAGAATTTCAACAGGTCGCGGTCGCGATAAATGTCGGTCACGCGCGTGTTAATGCCCCATTTGACTTTGTCGGGCAGCCCGCGCGCGATCAATTCTTCACAAAAAGCGATGAATTTCTTACGGTTAATTGTCGGCTCTTCATCCGCCAAGATAAAAAATCCAACGCCATGATTGACCACGAGATCATCGATCTCATCGACCACATCCTTAGGGTCGCGCACGTGATAATCGCGCCAGAATTTCCATTGCGAACAGAAGGAGCAGGTGAACGGGCATCCGCGCGCGAGGTTTGGGATCGCCACGCGCGTATTGAGTGGAATGTAAATGTAACGATTCCAATCGAGGATCGACCAGTCGGGCTTGATCGTCTTCAAATCCTTGACGGTACCTGCCGCGGCATTGGCGACGATCGTGTCGCCATCGCGATAAGCAAGCCCCTTGATCGTGGCGCGGTCTTGCGGCCAGCGCCCGTCGCGGATCGCGCTCATTAAGGCGGTGCAGACTTCCTCACCCTCACCGCGCACGATCACATCGACCCATGGTGCCTCGCTCAGCACTTGCTTGTAAAGAAAGGTCGCGTGTACACCGCCCAAAATGCGAACCGCATTGGGCGTCACTTCCGATGCAATCTTCAGTACATCCTCGGCGCGATAGATCGAGGCGGTGATCGCCGTCACGCCGATTGCGTCGGGTGCAATGGCGCGGATTCGTGTTGCGAGATCCTCATCGCTGACATTCTCGGTCATCGCGTCGATGAAGTGGATGTCGTCGAAACCGGCCTGTCGGAGATGGCCCGAAAGATAGGCGACCCATGCGGGCGGCCATGATCCGGCGATCTCGGCGCCGCCAGAATGGTAGTTCGGGTGGACGAACAGAATGCGCATCTTGCCCCCCTTGGCTGTCAAATTAAATTGACACAAAGGGGCGCGGCTGCGTTTGCGCTGGATCAAACCCGATAAGGATCCTTCCAGCCCCATGTTGCGGCTCGGCCCGGAAGCGCCGCGCATGACCCGTTTTGGCGATCGGCCGCAGATTTGACCCATGTTTGGCCACGCAATGGTCCAGAAATCGGTTATGAAATTAAGGTCTTGCGAAAGGAAACTTCGGGGTAGGGCGTGCCAGATCGCTTTCGAACAATCCTGCCTCTGCCGCCCACTTTGCGCGGCCGCATCGCTCTTCTGGCCAGCCTCAGCACGACGGCGATTGTGATTTTGTTGACACTCGTCTCGGTTGTGGCCGCCATCAGCTTTGCGCGGGAGCGGCTTGTCGGCGAGGCGCAGTTTACAAGCCGCCTTGTGGAGGAACGCCTCTCTCTGGTCATCGAGGGTTTGATCCGCGATACCGTAAGGCTGTCGCGCTCTCCCATCGTCTCGACAGCGCTGATGGATACAAAAGACCGCGGCGCGGTCCTTCTCCCATTTTTGAAGAGTTTTCAATCGGAAGCCGCCAATGCTTTGGGCGGACAATCCTATCTGTTTGATTATCGCGCCCGGCCGGTCCTCTCGACCGAGCAGAATATGCGCGCTGGCCCGCCCCCGGTGGCGGCCATGGCCGCCCAGGCGCTGCGCGATGCCAAGCCTATTGTTACGATCCTGCCGCCGCTGCCCGGCCAAACGGACGCGCAACGCCGCGTCGCCATCGCGGCGTCTGTCTCGTACCCCTATCTTGAAGGGTCCATGGGTGTCCTCGTCCAGACTTACGATTTCGGCGCCATCATGGCCCCGGTCCAACGCTATGGCGGACGTGATTTTGCAATCATAATCGAGCCGATCGGCGATCAACTTGAGCCCTCCAATTCCAGCCTTGGCCGTCTCGCGGTCCAGCGCCAAATCGGCATCGCCTATGATGGGGCCGCGCTGAGCCTTGCGATCAGCCTCTATTTCGTCGGTGACCCGCTCGCCGATATCGCTCGCCAGTTCACGCTGATGGGGCTTTCGGCTGCGTTGCTTCTGTCCGGGTTGAGCGCCTTCATGGCTCGCCGCTTCGCCGATCGCATCACGTGGCAGCTAGCTTTGCTAACGCAGGCCTCGACACAGTTTGCTGCGGGCGAACCTGCCACGCTGATGCCACGTGGCTGGTCGAGCGAATTGAAAATTCTTGCCGACACACTCAACAGCGCATTCATGCAACAGCGCCGCCTGATGCATAATCTCGAACAGACGGCCGCCGTCTTCCGTTCGTCCGGCGAGGGCATCGTCGTGCTCAACCGTCATGGCCGGATCATCGAATCCAACACGGCCTTCGAACGCTTGGTGGCGCTCACGCCCGCCGATCTTATTGGCCGAGCCATCTGGACTTTGCCATTTGCCGACGCTCATGGCGCGATCGCCAACGCCTTGAAGGCAGCACGGCACGGTGAGGTCGTCAAACGGGAATTGCTGTTTCAAACCCCGAAGGAGGAATTAAGCCTCCAGATGACGCTAAGCCCGGTCGCAACCCAGGACGAGGATCATGCAACCGAGTATGTCTGCGTTCTCTCCGATATTACGGCGCAGAAAAATGCACAGAAGGCTCTTGCCTATGTGGCTCATCACGATGGTCTGACAGGTCTTTACAATCGAGATTTCTTCGAACGCAGCGTCTCCCGTTCCATGAGCCGTGCCTCGCGTGCAGGCGAAAAGCTGGCTCTACTTTTTCTCGATCTCGACCGCTTCAAAATCGTCAACGACGTTTTCGGTCATGCGGCAGGCGATGAAATCATCCGTGTCGTCGCTGATCGCTTAAGGACCCGTCTGCGCGCGTCCGATATCGTTTCGCGGCGCGGCGGTGATGAGTTCATGGTGCTGCTCGATACGGTGGCCGATTCCGACGCTGCTATCATGCTTGCCAACGCGTTGATCGATATCGTCAACATGCCAATCACGATTGAATCGGGCGAGACGGTGACGGTCGGCATGACCATCGGTATCAGCCTGTTCCCTGATGATGCTGGCGATGTCGGCGATCTGATGCGCCACGCCGATCTTGCCCTCAACTTTGCCAAAAGTGCGGGCAAAGGGCGCGCCGAATTGTTCTCGTCGCATATTCGCAACATCAATGATCGCCGCTACTGTGTCGAAGCGCGTTTGCGTCAAGCGCTTGATGACAATGCACTCGCATTTCACTATCAGCCACAGATCGATGTTGAAACGGGACTTGTATCCGGTTTCGAGGCATTGTTGCGCTGGACCGATTCAGAGCTCGGCCCGGTGCCCGCTAACGAAGCAACAAGTGTTGCCGAAGATAGTGGCCTCATGCCTCGTCTTACCGAAACAATGCTGATGCGGACGATGAGCGATACAGCGCACATCATTCGCGAAAATGGTGATCAATTACGTCTTGCCGTTAATTTCTCGGCCAATGATTGTGCTGAGAACAATATTGTTGAACGCATCGAACGCATCGCCGCACTCAATCATTTTCCGCTCGACAGGTTAGAAATCGAAGTTACGGAAACTGTCCTTGCAGGCGATCAGCCGCAAGCGATCGAAACGTTGAAAGAACTGCGCGATCGCGGCGTCGAAATCGCAATCGATGATTTTGGTGTCGGTTATTCATCGCTGAGTCGCTTACAAAGACTGCCAGTTACGCGTCTGAAAATCGACAGTTCATTCGTGGCAGGCCTGCCGGACGACACCGATTCTGACGGAATCGTCAACGCTATCGTCACCATTGCCGATTCTCTCGGCATGACCACTGTGGCAGAAGGCGTTGAGACGAAAGCGCAGTTCGATGCGCTCAAACGTCTGCGATGCCATTCCGTTCAGGGTTATTATTTCGCCCGTGCCCTCACAATCGACGCATTACGCGCCTATGTGTTCGAGATCAATGCCGCCAAATGCAAGCTCCCAGTAGAGGTCTCTTAGTTTAACTCTCACGTTGCAGGTTATGTCCCATGGTATTGCGTTTCATCGTCCTTAAGATTCTAGGTTTCGTCATGGCCACGTCGGTCATGGCATCGGAGCCGGTCTACCTTTTGCTTGATGCGGAATACGGCAATAAAACGAGCACTTCCGCGCAATCCATCGAGCGCGGTATTCTGATCGCGATGGATGAAATCAATGCCAAAGGTGGCGTGCTTGGGCGTCGGCTTGAATTGAAGACGTCGGACAATAAGGGCGTCACGGCCATCGGTGTCGATAATTTTCGTGCAGCCGGTGCAGACCCCACGGTTCTCGGTGTGTTCGGCGGAAAATTCAGCCCGACCTATATCGAGGTTGCCCCCATCGCCAATGAAATGAAAACGCTTTTGCTCAATCCTTGGGGTTCGGCCGATGCTATAACCGATATGTCGAACAAGCCCAGTTGGGTGTTTCGTCTGTCCTTGAAGGATTCATGGGCTGGCCCTGCTTTCATTGCGGAAACATTAAAAACCGGACACCAGAAGATCGGCGTGATCACCCCGAATACGGCTTGGGGCCGTAGCAATGTCGCCGCCATCGATAAAGCGGCAGGCGCCAAAGGCGTCACGATCGTTGGTAATGAATGGTATCATTGGGGCGACAAGACATTGATTGCCCATTTCGACAGCCTCGTCAGCCAAGGTGCACAAACCATCATTTTCGTTGGCAATGAAGCGGAAGGAGCCATCCTTTCACGCGAAGTGGCAGCGGGTCGTAACCGCAATGTTCCCATCCTGTCGCATTGGGGCATCACCGGCGGTGCGTTCGAGCGGATGGTGGGCGAGGCTTTGTATTCCGTCGATCTGAAAGTCATTCAAACCTATTCGTTCTATGGCCCACCCAACCCGGTGAAGACGCGGGTGCTTGCAGCGCTCAAGGAGCGCTTCGGACTTGCCACGATCGAATCCATCGAGAGCCCTGTGGGAATTGCTCATGCGTATGATCTGACGCATGCGGTAGCGCGCGCGATCGAGACGGCAGGAAGCGTTGAACCTGCCGCGGTGCGCGATGCGCTTGAGCGCTTACCGCCCTGGCAAGGTCTGGTTCGCAATTACGATCCCGCTTTCACGCCGACCGATCATGATGCGCTGCGGCCCGACAATGTTTTCTTTGCTCGCTATGTCCGCGGCAAAGGCATTGTGCCGGTGGGGGTCGATCCAAACTGATTGCGGCTCCGGGGCGATTAAAGTCCAGCGGCACGCGCGGCTGCAACCGCAGCAAGCCCAGCAAGCAGTGCGATCAATTCGTTGCGCAGCTTCAGCATTGTCAGAAAGGCCAACGCAATTCCCATGATTGCGGGCCAGCCGCCGCGCAACATCAGCGGCATCACCGTCGCCATGACGATTGAGCCCGGGAGCGCAGCTAATCCCCGCCGCACGCGTGCGGTTAGTGGCACATGCTGCATCAGCCAAAATCCGCCCGCACGACAGAAATAGGTAGCCACCATCATCGCGCAAATGGCCGCGAAGGAAAGCGGCGTGACCGAGAACCAATCGACAAGACGTTCAGACACGAGCGCCCTCCGGCAGGAAGGCTGCAGTGAGCGCCCCGGCAAGCGCCCCTGCCACGATGAATGCATAGCCAGGGACGACCATCCAAACGAGCGACGCGACGGCACCGGCAACACACCACGGCACAAGATCGGCCTGGCTCTTCCACATCGGCACCAGCATCAGAATGAAGAAGAGCGGCATCACGAGGTCGAGCCCAAACAGTTTCGGATCGGGCACAAGGCTTGAGATTAGATAGCCGGGGATGGTGACGGCACCCCAGACGAACCACAGCAAAAGGCCCGAGCCGATATAGATTCCGGCATCGTTTCCCCCCTGCGCGCGATAGCGCTCCGAGATGATCCAGTTGGCGTCGGTCAGAATAAAGAGGCTCGGCCAAAGCAGCAGGGGTCGCATCCCTCCGAGCCATGAATGGAGGGATGCACCCATGAGAATGAGACGCGAATTCACGGTGCCAACGATGAGCGCGATGCCCAGAATGGTGGTGAGGGTCCAATGTTCGCGCCAGAGCTCAAGCCCCACCATCTGCGCTGCGCCTGCAAAGACGATCCATGATGAGAGCAGGGCTTCGAGAAGGCTCATGCTGGTCTGCGCGGCCGCAGCACCATAGGCCATGCCGAACAGTGACATGCCCGGTAGAACGGGCAGGGTCAGCCGCATTCCTTCCGCAAGACCAGCCCGCGTGATCGTAACGCTCGGCTTTTCGGAAGGCTCCATGCGATCAGGCCGTGTGATGCCCTTGTTTGCGGCGCAGCATGTACCCGATGCCAACCACCACGACAGCCCCGAGGAGTGCCGCCGGATAATGGAGCTTTTTGGTGAGTTCTTCGCCAAGTTGACCCACGAGATAGGGGTCGGACACGAACATCTCGCCAGAAATCCAGCCCAGCAGTGCCGCGCCAGCCCAAACGAGGATGGGGAACCGGGCGACCATGGCCATCACCAAGGTTGCACCTGCAATGATTAGCGGGATCGAAACGACCAGACCGAAGATCAACAGCGCAGCATCGCCACGGGCGACCGCAGCCAGCGCCAGCACGTTGTCTAGGCTCATGGCGGCATCGGCAATCGCAATCGTCTTCACGGCCTGCCAGAGCTTGTCGCTGGCCGGAATGTCCTTTTCGCTTTCGTCCTCGACGAGCATTTTCGAGGCAATCCAGAACAGGAGCAACGCACCCACGATCTTGAGGAACGGCAGCGCCATGAGCTGCGTCACGATCAGCGCAAAAAGGACCCGCAGGCCGATGGCAACGCCTGCCCCTAAAACCATTCCCATGCGCTTTTGCTTGGGCGGCAGATCCCGGCACGCCAATGCGATGACCACCGCATTGTCGCCCGAAAGCACAAGGTCGATCCAGATGATCTGGAGAATGGGAACGGCGGATTGAAGAAGCGTGTCCATGACGGCCCGCTACCGTGAATCTGCGACCGGCGCAAGACCCTCCGCCTATTTCGGGCTCTCTGGCCAAATGCAGACCTCATGGTATGCTGAAGTCGAAGATCAAAAGGTCAAAAGGCCGGATCGACAGGGGGGGGCATATGGCACCAGATCAAACAAGGGACGATTCCGTCCCCCATTCCGCGCGCGGAACGCAGGATATTGCCGCGGGCCTGTTTCTGATTGTGGTTGCGTTGATTGCGTTTTGGCAGGCCAAGGGCTTACCGCTTGGCTCCTTGCGTGCGATGGGTGCGGGCATGTTGCCCACGGCGCTCGCCGTGCTCTTGGGCGTGTTCGGCATCGCCATCGCCCTGATCGGCGCTTTGCGGCCCGGGGTCGCGTTCGAGCGCTGGAGCTTCCGCGGCCTTCTGTTTGTCTTAGGCGCGATCATCACCTTCGCATTGACGGTTCGCCTCTTCGGTCTGGTGGTCGCCGGTCCGTTGACCATGTTGATCGCCGGTGCGGCCGATCCTCAAACCAATTGGAAGCATACGCTGATCTTCTCGATCGTGCTCACGGCCTTTTGTATCCTGCTGTTCAAAGTGGCTCTGCGTTTGCCGATCCCTGTCATCACGTTTTTGTGAGCCACAGTCATGGAACAATTCGTCGATAATCTCGCGCTCGGTTTTTCAACGGCGCTGAGCCTCAAGAACATCGGTCTTTGTTTTCTTGGCTGTCTCGTTGGTACATTGATTGGCGTTCTGCCGGGCGTTGGACCGATCGCCACGATCGCGATGCTGCTGCCGGTCACATTCGGAATCGATCCGACAGGCGCGCTCATCATGCTCGCCGGAATTTATTACGGCGCGCAATATGGCGGCTCGACAACGGCGATCCTCGTCAACATACCCGGTGAGGCGACGAGTGTGGTCACCACGCTCGATGGTCACCAGATGGCGCGGCAAGGCCGTGCCGGTGTTGCGCTCGGGATCGCAGCGATTGGATCTTTCATCGCCGGCAGTATTGCAACGCTGGTAATTGCTGCGCTCGGCGCTCCGCTCACCAAGCTCGCGCTCTTGTTCGGCCCGGCGGAATATTTCTCGTTGATGTTGATGGGCCTCGTGTTTGCGGTTGTGCTTGCACGCGGTTCATTACCTAAGGCGATTGCGATGATCGTGCTTGGCTTATTGCTCTCGACCGTCGGCACCGATCTCGAAACCGGCCAGGAACGCCTTACCTTCGGCATTGCAGAATTGTCTGACGGCGTCGATTTCGCGGTTTTGGCGATGGGTATTTTCGGTTTCGCCGAAATCATCCGTAATCTCGAAAATCCTGAAACGCGCGATGTGGTGCGTGGCAAAATTGGTCGTCTCTTGCCGAACAAGGATGATTTCAAGCAGGCTTTGCCGCCGATCCTGCGCGGCACGGGTCTGGGCGCCGTTCTCGGCATTCTCCCGGGCAATGGCGCCGTGCTCGGACCTTTCGCGTCCTACACGCTTGAAAAGAAGATCGCGAAAGAGCCGTCGCGTTTTGGCCGCGGCGCTATCGAGGGCGTTGCCGGGCCAGAAGCGGCGAACAATGCCGGGGCGCAAACGGCCTTTATTCCCTTGCTCACGCTGGGTATCCCGCCGAATGCAGTGATGGCGCTGATGGTCGGCGCCATGACCATTCACGGCATCATTCCTGGCCCCCAAGTTGTCACAAAGAATCCGCAGCTCTTCTGGGGCATGATTGCCTCGATGTGGATTGGCAATCTGATGCTGCTCATCATCAACCTGCCGCTCGTCGGGCTTTGGGTCCGTCTTCTGAAGGTGCCCTATAGCCTGCTTTACCCGGCCATCTTGCTGTTCTGCTGCATCGGCATCTATTCGATCAACAATTCGACATCGGACGTGATGTTCACGGCCTTTTTCGGGCTTGTCGGCTATGCCCTGCTCAAATTCGGCTTTGAGCCTGCGCCATTGTTGCTTGGCTTCGTGCTCGGCAAGCTGATGGAAGAGAAGCTGCGACAAGCGCTCATCTTGTCACGCGGCAGTTTTGCCACATTTGTGGAGAGACCTGTGTCGGGTGGGTTGTTGCTGGTGGCTGCCATCATGCTGGTCATTGCGCTCTTGCCCGCGATCCGCAAGGGCCGCGACGAGGTGTTTACGGAATAAACCGTTCACGGAATGAGACTTTGTCGACGGAAATGAGAATAAGAACATCATAAGGGAGAATGCCATGAAATCCATGCTCTCGGCTTTGGGCTTGGCGGCCGTTCTGGCTGCCGGACCCGCATGGGCCCAATCCTATCCTGCGAAGCCGATCACGATGATCGTGCCGTTTGCGGCTGGCGGGCCGACCGATGTGATCGCGCGCCTCGTTGCCGACAACATGTCGAAGACGCTCGGTCAGCAGATCGTCGTCGAGAATGTCGCCGGTGCTGGCGGCACGACGGGTACTACGCGGGCCGCGCAATCCGCCCCTGACGGCTACACCATCATGATGGGCCATATGGGAACGCATGGCGCAGCGCCGGCGCTGTATCCCAATCTGAAATATGATCCGTCGAAGGATTTCGAACCGATCGGCATGGCCGCTGGCACGCCGATCCTCATCGTCGCGAAAAAGAATTTTCCGGCCAAGGACCTGAAGGAATTCCTCGCCAAGGCGAAAGCGGATGGTGACAAGATCAACGAGGCCCATGCTGGTATCGGCTCCGTCTCGCACACCACATGCTTGCTGTTGAACGCGCAGGCCGGTCTCAAGCCCACACAAGTTCCCTATAAGGGCACTGGCCCGGCGCTGAACGACCTTGTCTCCGGTCAGGTCGATTTTATGTGCGACCAGATCGTCAACCTTGTCGAACAGATCAAGGGCGGCAACATCAAGGCATATGCGATTGCGACGCCCGATCGTTCGCCCGCCTTGCCGGACGTGCCGACTACGAAGGAAGCTGGCCTTCCTGAATATCAGGTCAGCGCGTGGAATGCTGTTTTCGCACCGAAGGGAACGCCGAAGGACATCACGGCGAAGCTCAACGATGCGCTCGGTAAAGCGTTGAGCGATGAAAACACCCGCAAGCGCTTGCTCGATCTTGGTGCCGTTCTGCCGGACAAGGCTGGCCAGACGCAGGACGCGCTCGGCACTTTCGTGGCGCAGGAAGTCGCCCGTTGGACGCCGGTGATCAAGGCCTCGGGCGCCGTCGCTCAATAAAAGCAGCGCCTTGTCATAATCGGAGAGCGGCCGGGCCAGTCCCGGCCGTTTTCTTACGAAAAGCAGCGGTGCTTATGCTAAGCCGAGGCGGCCTGCGAGTTCGCTCCAGCGACTGACGTCATCGATTAAAAATCCCGCCGCCGACCGCCGCACCAATTTTTGATCTTCAAGCTGTATCAGTTTTCGCCGCACCGTCTCGCGCGGCAATTCGATTGCGTGGCAGAGCGTTGCGATATTGATCGGCTGCATGGTGACGACCGCGCTGTGCGACCCTTCTAGATTCATGCTGCCCAGCGCGAGGTAGATCAGCACCTGCTCAGTATCGAGACCGGAGACCGCGCGAAATTTGAACACCCCCGAAAGGGCTTTTTTTACGAGAACTGCAAGGTTCAGGATTTCTAATGGTTGGTACATCGATGCGCTATGCTCAAGGAGAACAACGTTTATGACATGGCCTCGCCGTAGCCCATGATTTGTGATGCCAAAACGGATCGAATGAAAGGTTGGCCTTGGCCAATGTTTCCTTTTTGGAATGAAATATGATTGGATCGAATTTGGATGGAGTAGCGTGCAAGGCTCTCCGCACTGGCAAGACTGGGACCGCGACCGTCATTCTGGCCCGCAGCGCTTGAAAGCTTATTGATCAAAAACGAAGCACTTATGGTTGTTCCTTCTTCTGCGCCCCACCCGGTCTATCCAGCTGAGACCGCGGCGATTGCGTTTCAGTGTTTTGACCGGTTTCAGCACACTTATCGCATCGATATTGCCTCATGGTTCCTGCTGACCAGCGTCTATTTCAGCAATACTCGGGATTCGAGCCCGATGATGCTGGCCCTCACACCGGTCAGCGCCATTGAGCTAGCGCGGATGACCGGTCTTTCCCGCGAGACGGTTAGGCGCAAATTGCAGGTCCTTTTACACAAAGGCCTCGTGCGCAAAATCAACCGTTCTTGGGTTGTCACCGATCTCTGCGTCCATGGGACCAGCAGTTCAGGTTAGCTTCAACTCTGGCGTGCCGCCCATGGCAGCACGGCGCGCGTGCCGTCTCGCTCCACGGTGACGATTTCGACGCCGAACACGGCACCGAGCTGTTCTGCCGTCAAAACCGTATCGGCTGGCCCATCGGCAGCGATCCGACCAGATTGCATCAGGATAATCCGATCCGCAAAACGTGCTGCAAGCGCGAGATCGTGCAGCACGACGATGACGAGCCGGTTGGCGTGCGCCTGTGCTCGCAAGGTTTCCATGACGCTGAGTTGATGGCGCGGATCGAGCGCCGATACAGGCTCATCGGCCAAAAGAACGGGTGCTTCGACCGCAAGCGTACGCGCAAGCAAAGCACGCGCGCGTTCACCGCCTGAAAGTGTTGTGATATCGCGCGCAGCTAACGCTTCGAGATCGCACGCTGCGAGTGCAGCGGCAATCGCGTCATCGTCGCGTGCTGTCAGATTGTCGAGCGTGGCGCCATGCGGCATCCGGCCGAGCGCTACAACGGAACGGACTGGCAGCGGCCATACCGCCTGTCCCGTTTGCGGGAGCCACCCAATCGCACGGGCGCGTTCTTTCGGAGAGAGACCGCGCAGGTCGCGCCCATCGAGTGTAACACAGCGCGTTTTCAGGAGGCCTGCAAGCGCGCGTAGCAAGGTCGATTTTCCAGCGCCGTTTGGTCCCAGAATGCAGATCAACGCGCCGCTTTGTGCGGTTAAGTCGATCTCCGTCAGCACGGGGCGGCCGCCGAGCGATATTGAGAGGCGTTGCGCTGCAAGCTCAGTCATGATGCGTCCGCCGCAATCGCACCGCGCCGCCGCGCGATGATCGCCAGAAAGAATGGGACGCCCATCAAGGCGGTCAGCGCGCCGACCTTGAGTTCCGTCGGCGCGGGAATAAGCCTTGCCAACATATCGGCCCCAAGCGTCAGCGCTGCACCTGTTAGAGCTGCAGGCAGCAACACCGCTTTCGGATCGCCCTTGACGGCATCGCGCACCAGATGTGGCGCAACAAGGCCGACAAAGCCAATCGCGCCCGAAACTGAGACGGCACCTCCCAACGCACAGGCAACGCCAAGCACGATAAGAATGCGCTCGCGCACCAATGACAGGCCAAGGCTTTCGGCCGTTTCCTCGCCAAGCGTTAGCGCGCGCAAAGTCTCGCCGGCGCGCAGCAAAAGCAGTGAACCAATCAACATGAAAGGGGCCGCCATCGTCACATGGCGAAACGAGCGATCCTCAAACGAACCGAGCAGCCAGAAAACGATTTCGGTAACAGCGAAAGGATTGGCCGACAAATTGATGACGATCGATGTTAGCGCTGCAGCGAGACTGGCAACCGCAAGCCCCGCAAGGATCAGCGTGGTAACGCCTGCAACGCGCCCCGCAACAATGAGCACAAGCAAGACAGATAGGAGCGCGCCGCCAAGGGCCGCCACCGGCAATGCAAATGACAGAGCCTCCACCATGCCTGTGTAGAGAACCGCCACGGCTCCCAGTGCCGCCGCTTGCGGCGCGCCGAACAGAGCTGGATCGGCAAGCGGATTGCGCAAAAGACCTTGCAGCGCGGCACCCGAAAGCCCCAGCACAAAGCCGACGCTGAGCGCGAGCACAGTGCGGGGCAGCCGAATATCGAAAACGATCAGCGCTGCAACCCGATCCTGCCCGATAAGGCCTTTGGCGAGATCTGTCCACGATAGTGAAACCGAACCCACCATCAGCGACACACCGCTCAGCGCAATGAGAAGAGCGATGAGCGCCGGTACGAGCGGAGCCGCGCGCATCGTCATGTCACCACGTTGCCTTTAAGCCGGCATAGATTGCACGCCCGGCCGTGCCGAAACTATACACTTCCTGATATTGGGCATTGGTGAGATTCTCGCCGCGCAGATAGGCAGAAAAATGATCGTTGAATTTGTAGCGCGCCCATACGTCGAGCCGTGCATAAGGGGCGAGCGTTACATCGCCGTAATCGCGCTGCGAGCCGACGAGATAAAGTTGCGCTTCAATCTCTGTATTGGTGATGCCGGTATAGATTGCGCTGATGCTGCCGCGATTGCGCGGCCTGCGCAATAATTGTGAATCCGTGTCGAGATTCTCACCATAGAGATAGGTATAGCTGCCCTTGATCAGCCATTCGCCGGGCACAAGATTATACTTTGCCGAAGTTTCGACGCCGGAAATGAGCGCGCGACCGACATTGTAATAGACGCAGGCTAAGCCGGCGCAGCTGAAATCAATGAGGTTGCGGTAGCGTGACCAAAACGCGGTGCCGGACAGAACGAGCCGCCCATCGAGCAGTGTTTGGTCGATGCCTGCATCGATGCCAATATTGTGTTCGGGCTGCAAGGCCGGGAGATTGTTGGCGATCGGCCCATAGGCTGAATACATTTGGTAGAGCGAAGGCGCTTTCGCGCCGGTGCCGACACTGGCGCGCAGTTTCGTCGTCGTCGTCAGATCATAGGCGGCCGTACCGCGCCATGTCCAAAAATTATCGACGCTTTCCACGCCGTCAACCCGACCGCCAAAGCTGAACGACCATTGATCGGTCGGTGTCCATTGCAGCGTCGAGAAGGCCGAATTTGTCACTTGGCTTGCATCGACATCGATGGTTGCGAGTGCTGCATTGCGTGGCACAGGCCCCGTTGTACTTTTCGCCGTTTCCGTCTCGTTTCTGAGGCCGGTGATCAGCAGAAAATTATTATCGATCTTGAAATTATTCTGTAGTTCGGCACCGAAACGCTGGCCGCTATAATCATTCGTTGCGAGATAGGGCCCCAAAGACGATGACCAATCGTTCAGGGAATTGCGGTCGGTTCGGTTTCCAAACAGGTTGAGCGTCGTTGTCATCCGCCCGTCGAGTCCATCGACGGCACCCTTCGCCCAGAATTGATTGGTGAAGCCACGTTGCCGGTTGAGTGTCACATCAGCAAAGCGGATGTCCTCGGGTGTTGCGCCCGGCGCAGCGGCATTGTCGTAATGGACGTTCGACCAGAATCCGAGATAGCCCGCCTCAACGCTGACACCATTGCCATTGGACCAGCCCAAGCGAGCGCTACCATTGATTTTCTGGGCCGGGTCGGCACCGAACGGGCCATAGGCCGCATAACGGCCGATGCGATAGCCGAAGCTTGAAAATCCATCGGTGCGCAAGCCATTGAGTGAGAAGGCGTAATTGAAATCGCCATAGGATCCCGTCAGCGCCGCGCGTGCGAGTGCAGTTCCGTAAGAGCCACCCTCGACAGTCAAAGATGCTTTCGGATTGCCTGCGCCCTTTCGCGTGACGATGTTGATGACGCCGCCCATGGCGTCTGACCCGTAAAGTGCCGATTGCGGCCCACGCAGGATTTCGATGCGCTCAATGTCGGATGGTGAATAACCGCCGAAATCGAAATCGCCTGCAATCGAGGACGGATCCCCGATCCGCACGCCGTCGATCATCACCAGCGTCTGACTGGGCTTGGAGCCGCGCAGCGTGATCGATGTGTTGCCGCCGATCCCGCCACGCTCGGAAACGAAAACGCCCTCTACCGGGCGGAGAACGTCGGCGATGCTTTTGGCCGCTTTGTTCTCGATCTCTTCGCGCGTGATGACGGTGACGGACGAACCTGCTTTGGAGATCGCCTGCGGCGCACGCAGCGGCGTCACGACGATTTCGTTCGACGACGGCGCGTCTTGCAACTGGGCAAAAGCGGATGTGGAGAGAACGGCGAATGCCGCAATAATAGGCGGCCGCAGACGCGGCAGATGACGCAAGCGCGTAGTCATATCAACCTCGAACCGTCCCACCGACGGTGTTGGCGTGATATGTCGGCCGGTCTCCTGGCTCACGGGTCACGGCCATAAAACCCCTTCCCGGATCGTTATGATCCAGTGGTTTCGGTTTCAGGCTCGCCGCTCACAGTTGCGGGGGCAGCTACGGAATAAGGACAAAGTCCCGCACCGCATTCCCAGTTTCACCCCCACCACGGGGGCACCGACATGGTGCATGAACCTTAGTGAGGCGCGGCCAAGGGAGCAACCAGACTTTTGGCGGCAGTCCCTTGAAAGCCGGTTTCAGTCCCCTACCAGAACGATATGGACAGAACGCGGCCCATGCGCGCCGAGCAGCAATTTCTGTTCGATGTCGCCCGAGCGCGAGGGGCCGGTGATCCAGTTCACCGTGCGTGGCATGTGACCCTTGCCATCGCGATCCCGGATGCCCCGCCAGACATCTTCGTAACAGCCGCGCACATCCTTCGCATCGACGACGACGATGGCGTAGTCAGGCAAGAAGTTCAAAGTCGTCGGATTGTCCGGTCCCGACGTCATGATGAGCGTGCCTGTTTCCGCCACACCTGCGAAGGCATGATTGACGGCAACGAGATCGCCGCCATCGCTCTTGCCGTGCGAAATTTCGAGCGACGTCTTGCCCCAAGGCATTTCGCCAAGGCGTGGATCGGCACCCATGCGCAGACGCGCAGGTAAATTCGTCCGCCGCAGGAAATCGGCAATCGCTTCGGGAACCGCTGCGCGGTCTTTCACCCGATCGATTGTTGCGAGCGTCGCTTTGGCCTGTTCTTCGAAGAGTGCCAGCAAGGCTTCACCCGCGAGCTGGCCACGTTCGGGTACAATTCCGCGCGGGGCTTTCGCGATACGCTCATTGACCGCTTCGCGGCGCGGTTGCTCTTGACCCGTGACACCTAGCGAGCGGCGCACCGCGCTGAAAATTTCCTCGCGCGCACTCATGATTTCGCTCCCTTGCGCGCTTTCCACTGCTCTTGAAACGTGCCGCCTTGCGGCGCCGGGAAATCGCGATAATCCGTCCAACCGCCGGCCAAAGGTAGCGATGCGAATTTGCCCTTGTCGCGGCCAAGCCAAGCCAGTGCCTTCATACCGAGAGAGCTGGCGAGCTGATAGAGTTTGGGGCGTTTGGCGAAGAAAGCCCAAACGCCGAGGCCGGAGCGTACGGTTGCGGGCGTCAGATGACGCTCGAATTCCTGTTCGCGCCAATGCCGCATCATTTTCGGCAACGGGATGCGGACGGGGCATACGCTTTCGCAACGCCCGCAGAAGGTCGACGCATTGGGCAGATGTCCTGCCTTATCGACGCCGATTAGCGAGGGTGACAGCACCGCGCCCATCGGCCCGGGATAGACCCAGCCATAAGCATGTCCGCCGACGGCATGATAAACCGGGCAATGGTTCATGCACGCACCGCAACGGATGCAGCGCAGCATGTCTTGAAACGATGTGCCGAGCATCGCCGAGCGGCCATTGTCGAGCACGACGACGTGATATTCTTCTGGCCCGTCGACATCGCCGGGGCGGCGCGGACCCGTCGAAAATGTTGTGTAAACGCTCATTTCCTGACCGGTCGCCGAACGCGCCAGAACACGCAGGATCTGCGATACGTCATCGAGCGTCGGCACGAGCTTTTCGATCGATGCGATGACGATATGGATCTTCGGCAGGATCTGCGTCAGATCGCCATTGCCTTCATTGGTCACGATCACCGATGTGCCGGTCTCGGCGATCAGAAAATTCGCACCTGTGATGCCGACATCCGCGGCAAGGAATTTTTCGCGCAGAACTTGGCGCGCTTCCGTCAAGAGCTGTACCGGTTCTGAGAGGTCGCGATTCGGGTCGAGATGCGTATGCACGCGACGAAAATCGCTTTCCACCTGTGTTGCATTGAGATGGACCGCAGGAGCAATGATGTGCGATGGCGCTTCATTACGCAGCTGAATGATATATTCACCAAGATCCGTCTCAACAGGCGTCATGCCTGCCGCTTCAATAGCGGCGTTGAGGTTGATCTCTTCCGAGATCATCGACTTGCCTTTGGTGACAGTCTTCGCGCCGGCCTTGCGGCAAATATCGACAATGGCTTGCCGCGCTTCCTCTGCCGTGCGGGCCCAATGCACATGCCCGCCCGCATCGTGAACTTTGTTCTCCCATTTTTCGAGATAGAGATCGAGATTGGCGAGCGTATGGTTCTTGATGTCACGCGCACTGTCGCGCAGCGCTTCAAATTCCGGCAGCTTGGCGGCCACTGCCGCGCGCTTGTCGATGAAGCCTTGGCGCACATTGGAGAGCGCCATTTGCAGCTGCTCGTCCTTCAGCGCCTCATGCGCATTCTCTTTGAAATAGGGCGAGGTGGGATGCGCGGTCATCGTGCTTTCTCCTGGCCGTTCGGCACGCCGATCGGCGGCAGATCCGTCATGCCTGCGAGAACTTCGGCGACATGACGAACTTCAATCGTCGATCCCATGCGCGAGAGTTTACCGGCCATGTTCATCAGACAGCCGAGATCGCCTGCAAGGATCATATCCGGTTCAACAGCCTCAATGTTCTCAGCTTTCTTCGTAACGATAGAATCGGAAATCTCGCCATATTTGACAGCGAACGTGCCACCGAAACCGCAGCACACTTCGTTCTCGTTCATCTCGGTCAGGCTCAATCCGTCGACCGATTGCAGCAATAGGCGCGGTTGTTTCTTCACGCCAAGCTCGCGCAAGCCCGAGCAGGAATCGTGATAGGTCGCCGTTCCGGCGACAGACGAAGCAACCTTGCGCACGCCCAACACATCGACAAGAAAACTCGTCAATTCATAGGTTTTCTCGGCAATCTCATCGGCGCGGCGTGCGAGATTGGGATCGTGCTTAAAGAGTTCGGGATAATGTTTGCGCACTTGCCCGGCACATGAGCCTGACGGCGCGACGATGTAATCATAACCCTCAAAGGCTGCGATCATTTGTTCGGCCAAAACACGCGCGGTGTCGCGGTCGCCCGAGTTGAAGGCGGGCTGTCCACAGCAGGTTTGCGATGGCACCTCGACGATGCAGCCAGCATCTTCGAGCAGCTTGGCGGTGGCCATGCCGATCGAGGGGCGCATCAAATCAACGAGACAGGTGGCAAACAGCGCCACGCGCGGCGGACGGGATGATTTTGGTTCGGCCAAAAGGGCCTCCTTCGAAGCTGAGGGGCGGGACGATGGCCCAGCCCCAAGGCAAGTGCAAGATGGTGTTTCACCGCGCTGTCCTGTAGTTCCGGCCTTGAAGCGAAGGCCTTACCGCCCCATGCTCCAGCTTCGGAACAGGGCTTGAACGGAAGCGGGTCATGACCACGACAGGACTGCCTTTCGACGACATCGAGGCCCATCCGCAGCGCGATGCCGTGCTGGGAGAGGTTCATGCCCGCCCCTTCCATCCGCTGACGGCACCCCGCCGCCTCTTGCATTTCGCCTTCATGACGGATGCCGCCACAGCCCGGGCCGACCGTCAGGCGCTGACCGTCTTTTGCGAGCGTCAGGGCCTGCCTGGCCCCGGCGACCACGCCAAGCATCACCGCATGACGTTAGGGGATATGTCGCTGCGTTGGGAGCAGCACAGCGAATTCACGACCTATACCGTCGATGTGCCGGGCGATCCCGCCCGCCCGTTTTTCCCCGATCCGCGAGCGTTGCCAACGCCTTTTACCGGCCTGCCGGCGCCCGGCCCGCTGCTGGTTGCCGTCGATCTCCACGTGCTGCCCGCCGCGGCGCAAGTGGATCTTGAGACCGTGTTCGATCCGATGAGCCTCGCCGCCGCACAGGTCGTGAATGGGGATGCCATCGCTGCCACTGATTTCCGCGCCGTGCGCGATGGTTTTGTGCGAATCGCCGTGTTGGACATGAAACTCGATGGCAAGGCAGCCGGTGCTCTCGTCATTCGGCTGCTCGAGATCGAGACCTACCGGATTTTGGCTCTTTTCGGCTTGCCACTCGCTCAGCGCCTGTCGCCCTCCGTCGGCGCTGCCGAACAGGAATTGGCCCGTATCAGCAATGCGATGACCTCCACCGAGGGTCTGGAGACCGATAATCGCCTGCTCGAACAGCTCACCGGTCTTGCGGCCCGCACAGAAGCCGAGGCGACGGAGGCCGCCTTCCGCTTTGGTGCAAGCCGCGCCTATGACGGGATCGTCCAGCAGCGGCTGCAGGCGATCAAGGAAGAGCCCTATCTCGCCTATCCGACGATCAGCTCCTTTCTCTCGCGCCGCATGGCGCCCGCCATGCGCACCTGCCAGATGCTACAAGAGCGGCAGGCCGACCTTTCGCGGAAACTCACCCGTGCCGCAAACCTTCTGCGCACCCGCGTCGATGTCGAGATCGAGCGGCAGAACCGTGACCTCCTGCATTCGATGAACGATCGCGCTCGCATGCAGCTCAGGCTTCAGCAGACCGTTGAAGGCCTGTCGGTGGCCGCGATCTCCTACTATGTCGTCAGCCTCGGCTCTTACGTTTTCAAGGCGCTAAAGGACATTGGTTGGCTGCCGGTCGACCCGGGCATCGCCACAGCTCTGTTTGTGCCTGTCTCAATTCTGGGGATCGCAGTCGTGGTCCGGCAGATCAGGCGGCGCTTCGAGAAATCCTGATCTTTCGCGTGCGCGTCCAAACCGGTAAGTAAAGTCCATCCCTTTTTGTGCGAGGCCATGATGACCATCGCTTTCCCTCTGCCCGATGCGGCCATTCTAGCGCGACGCGATTCCATCGTTGCGGCGCTGCGCGCACTTCTCCCGGCTGAATGCGTGATCGAGAGCGAGGAAGAACGCCGCGCTTTCGAAACCGACGCGCTCACCGCCTATCGCAAAATGCCGTTAGCCGTCGCGCTGCCCCGCTCGACGCAGGAAGTGGCCGCTGTCATGCGCTATTGCCATGAGGCGGGCGTGAAAGTGGTTGCACGCGGCGCGGGAACCTCCCTGTCCGGCGGCGCGATCCCGCAGGAAGATGCGATCATTCTCGGCCTTGCCAAGATGAGCCGCGTGCTTGACGTCAACTTTGCCGACCGCTCCATGCGGGTCGAAGCCGGCATCACCAATCTCGCCATTTCGAATCACGTCATGGGCGAGGGTTTTTTCTACGCGCCCGATCCGTCCTCGCAATTGGCCTGCACCATCGGCGGCAATATCGGCATGAATTCCGGTGGCGCGCATTGTCTGAAATATGGCGTGACGACGAACAACATCCTCGGCGTCACCATGGTGCTAGTCGATGGCACCGTAGTTGAAATCGGTGGCGATGCGCTCGACGCACCCGGTTACGACCTACTTGGCCTCATCGTCGGATCGGAAGGGCAACTCGGCATTGTAACGGAAGCCACCGTGCGCATTCTGCGCGCGGCGGAAGGCGCGCGGCCCGTGTTGTTCGGTTTCGATTCGAGTGAAACGGCCGGTGCCTGTGTGGCCGCCATCATCGCGGCCGGCATCATTCCCGTCGCGATGGAGTTTATGGATAAGCAGGCGGTCGAAATCTGCGAAGCTTTTGCCCATGCCGGTTATCCGCTCGATGTCGAAGCGTTGCTCATCATCGAAGTGGAAGGATCGGATGATGAGATGGATGCGATGCTTTCGCGCATCGTCGCCATCGCGAACCAATACAATGTGAAGACTATCAAGGAATCGAAATCCGCGCTTGAGACGGCATTGATTTGGAAGGGTCGCAAATCCGCTTTCGGTGCGACAGGACGCATCGCCGATTATATCTGCATGGATGGTACGATCCCCACAGGGCAATTGCCTTACGTGCTGCGCCGTATCGACGAAATTGTGAAGAGCTATGGTCTGCGTGTCGCCAACGTGTTTCATGCGGGCGACGGCAATCTGCATCCGCTCATTCTTTACAATGTCAACGACCCCGAAGAAGCGCACAAAGCGGAAGCGGCGGGCAACGACATTCTTACCTTGTGCGTCGATGTTGGCGGCTGCCTCACTGGCGAACATGGCGTCGGGATTGAGAAGCGCGATCTGATGCGCCATCAATTCACCGAAGCTGAATTGCATCAGCAACAGCGCGTGCGCGCGGTGTTCGATCGGAATTGGTTGCTCAATCCGGCCAAAGTGTTTCCGCTCGAAGGCCGCCTCGCATGACGGACACTCTATTGCCGAAGAACGAGGCCGACGCTGTTGCCATCGTTCAGGATCTGCGCGCGCGCAAAACCCCAATCACCTTGGCCGGACAAGGCACAAAGGCAAAGATTGGCCGCCCCGCGCAAGGCGAATTGACTTTGTCGGCCCGCGCCATGAGCGGCGTGACCTTGTACGAACCCGCCGAGATGATGATCCGGGCTTTGCCCGGCACGCCGGTGAAAGAATTGGAAGCGACGCTGGCCAGCAAGGGCCAGCGGCTGCCTTTCGAGCCGATGGATTATCGCGTTCTCTTGGGCAGCGATGGTGAGCCCACGGTCGGTGGCATGGTGGCGGCCAACATCTCCGGCCCGCGCCGCATCATGGTGGGTGCATGCCGCGATTCCCTCATCGGCGTTCGCATTGTTACGGGCCGTGGTGAAGCAATTGCAAGCGGTGGCCGCGTGATGAAAAACGTCACTGGGCTTGATCTCGTGAAATTGGCTGCGGGCTCTTGGGGCACGCTCGGTCTGTTGACGGAACTGACGTTCAAGGTTTTGCCGGTGACCGAAACGAGCGCAACCTTAATGATCCACGGCTTGTCACCAGCGCAGGCGGTCGATGCCATGGCACGCGCCTTGGGCTCGCCGTTCGAAGTGAACGGTGCCGCGCATTTGCCTGCAAGCATTGATCGCGTCGCCAAGACGCTGTTGCGAGTGGAAGGTTTTGAACCATCCGTGAATTACCGCATCGATTCTTTGCGCAAACTGCTGACAGGTTTCGGAAGTATCGATTTGGTCGCGGAAGATGCCTCCCAAACGCTATGGCAGAATGTGCGCGATGCGCAGTTTCTGGCAGCAGGCGATGATTGTATCTGGCGCGTCTCCGTTGCTCCGTCGAAAGCCCCGCTACTGCTGGAAGAATTGGGTACCTTGCCCCAACGCTGGTTCATGGATTGGGGAGGCGGTCTTCTGTGGATCGCCACAAAGGCGCAAGCCGATGCAGGAGCCGATCTGGTGCGGCAGGCCACGCGGAAATTGAAAGCCCACGCGACATTAATCCGCGCGCCGCAATCAATCCGCGCACATGTCGATGTGTTCGAACCGCCCTTGCCGTCTGTCCGTGTCATCAGCGAGGGCATCAAAAATGCATTCGATCCCGATCGTCTGTTCAATGCTGGCCGCATGATCGCGGGACTGTAAATCATGCAAACCAATTTCTCTCTCGCACAATTGGCCGATCCGGCGATCGCTTCGTCGGAAAAAATCCTGCGCGCTTGCGTGCATTGCGGCTTCTGCACCGCGACATGCCCGACCTATCTTCTGCTTGGTGACGAGCTCGATTCCCCGCGCGGACGCATTTATCTGATGAAGGAAATGCTCGAGAGTGGCGCGCCCGCTCGCGCCGAAGTGGTCAAGCATATCGATCGCTGCCTCTCCTGCCTCTCCTGCATGACGACATGTCCCTCCGGCGTGAATTACATGCATCTTGTCGATCATGGTCGCACCTATATCGAAGAAACCTATCAGCGTCCCTTTGTGGATCGCCTGTTCCGCAACACGCTTGCGGCGATCCTGCCCTATCCCAACCGCTTCCGTTTCGCGTTGCTGGGAGCATGGATGGCGAAACCTTTCGCGCCGCTGATGCGCGCATTGCCGGTTATTGGCCAGCGTCTGGGTGCGATGCTCGCGCTAGCGCCATCGCGTCTGCCGTCGCGTTCGGGCTATGAAGGGCCGCAGACTTTTGTCGCGCAGGGACCGCGCAAAGGCCGCGTCGCGCTTTTGTCGGGCTGCGCCCAAAGCGTACTCGCGCCAAACATTAATGAAGCCACCATTCGCTTGCTTAATCGCATGGGCATCGAAGTGGTGCTGCCGCAGAATGAAAGCTGTTGCGGCGCGCTTGTTCATCACATGGGCAAAGAGCATCAAAGCCACGCCACGGCGAAGCAATTGATCGATGCTTGGCTTGTCGAGCACCAGCGCGATCCGCTCGATGCCATCGTCATCACCGCGTCGGGTTGCGGCACGACGATCAAGGATTACGGTTTCATGTTCCGCGAGGATAAAGCCTATGCGCAAAAGGCTGCGACCGTGTCGGCGCTTGCCAAGGACATCACGGAAGTGCTTGCCCGCTTCGGTCTGCCTGAAACGGCGTTCAAGCACGATGTGCCGCTCGCCTATCATTCCGCCTGCTCGATGCAGCATGGCCAGCAAGTGCGCGACGAGCCAAAAAAACTTTTGATGCAGGCAGGCTTCAAGGTCCGCGACGTGCCGGAAGGCCATATCTGCTGCGGATCGGCCGGCACCTATAACCTGCTGCAACCCGAGCTGTCGGGCCGCCTACGCGACCGCAAAGTCGGCAACATCGCCAAGACCAAAGCGGCTTTGGTCGCGACCGGTAATATTGGCTGCATGACGCAACTCGCCAAAGGGTTCGCCGACCACGAGCAGGATGTGGCGGTGGTCCATACGGTCGAATTGCTCGACTGGGCCACGGGCGGGCCAAAGCCGGAAACCCTTAACGGATAAACAACCGGCAGGTATCGGAGCGGCTTGAGAAAAAGGCCGCCCGCACCACAATGCCATCAACTTGAAAATGGGAGACGATGATTATGGCGGGTATTGAGATCAAGGGCGCAAAGGCGCCGCGGCAGGACGAGATCCTGACCTCTGAGGCGTTGGACTTTGTTGCCGCCCTTCACCGCCATTTCAATGGCCGCCGCCATGAATTGCTCGCCAAGCGCGCCGAGCGGCAGAAGCGTTTCGACGCTGGCGAACTGCCCGATTTCTTGCCTGAGACCAAACACATCCGCGAGGGCGATTGGACGGTCGCGCTGATCCCCGCCGATCTCCAGGACCGCCGCGTCGAGATCACCGGCCCCGTTGATCGTAAGATGATCGTCAACGCGCTCAATTCCGGCGCCAAGGTCTTCATGACCGATTTCGAGGACGCCTCCTCGCCAACTTGGACGAACATGATCGAGGGCCAGGCCAATCTGAAGGATCTTTGGAACGGCAAGATCGATTTCACCGATGAGAAGACCGGCAAGCGTTACGCGCTCGGCCCTAATCCGGCGACTTTGCTTGTGCGTCCGCGCGGCTGGCATTTGCCGGAAGATCACGTGCTCGTCGATGGCGAGCCCATCTCGGGCGGTCTGTTCGATTTCGGTCTCTATGTGTTCCATAACGCCAAGACCATTCTCGCCAAGGGCAAGACGCCGGGCTTTTATCTGCCGAAGATGGAAAGCCATCTCGAAGCGCGCTTGTGGAATGATGCGTTCACCTTTGCCGAAAAGACGCTTGGCGTGCCGCACGGTTCGTTCCGTGCGACCATTTTGATCGAGACGCTGCCGGCAGCCTTCGAGATGGACGAAATCCTCTATGAAATGCGCGACCACATCGCCGGCCTCAATTGCGGCCGCTGGGATTACATTTTCTCGTTCATCAAGCGCCTGCGGAAGAATCCGAACTTCCTCACGCCCGACCGCGCCGTGATGGTGATGGGCTCCAATTTCTTGGCCGCCTATTCGCTGCTCCTCATCAAGACATGCCATCGTCGCAATGCATTCGCGATGGGCGGCATGGCAGCGCAAATCCCGGTCAAGGGCAATGACGAAGCCAATCAGGCTGCGTTCGCGAAAGTGCGCGCTGACAAAGAACGCGAAGCCACCAATGGCCATGACGGCACATGGGTCGCCCATCCCGATCTTGTGCCGGTCGCGATGGAAGTATTCAACCGCGTGATGCCGCAGGCCAATCAGGTCGACAAGAAGCGCGCCGATGTGAACATCACGCGCGACGACATGCTCTCGGTGCATAAGGGCGAGCGCACCGAAGCGGGGTTGCGCGAAAACATCCGCGTCGGCGTGCAATATATCGAAGCATGGCTGCGCGGTCGTGGTGCGGTGCCGCTCTATAATCTTATGGAAGATGCGGCGACTGCAGAAATTTCGCGCGCGCAGATCTGGCAATGGCTCTACCACGGCGCCACGCTGAGCGACGGCCGCAAAGTAACGCCGGAGCTGTTCCGCGAAGTGTTGAAGGATGAGATGGCGAAGGTCCGCGCTGCCATCGGTCCTGAGAATTACGATAAGGGCCGCTTCCCGGAAGCCGTGAAACTCTTCGAAGACATGTCGCTTGCGCCTGATTTCGAGGAATTCCTTACGCTCCCTGCCTACAAGCTCCTCGGCTGATCGTGTGTTGATGGATGTGCAAGCGTGTGGCGCAATGCCGTTACCCGCTTGCCATCCGACGTTGTCAGGCTTTCAGTATCGACAGTGAACACTTCGGCAATCAGCGTGCGCGTTAATGTTGTGTCGGGCGGGCCTTCAGCTACGGCACAGCCTTGCGACAACAAGACAACCCAATCAGCATAACGCGATGCAATGTTCAGATCATGGAGTACGACGATTGTCGTGATCTGTCGTTCGTGTGTCAGATGTCGGACCGCACTCATCACATCAAGTTGATGACGCAGATCAAGAGCGCTGATCGGTTCATCAAGCAAAAGATAGGCTGGATCCCGCACCAGTGCTTGCGCCAGAAATGCTACCTGTCGCTGGCCACCGCTTAATTCTCCCAGCCGAAGCGGCGCAAGGTCCATTATATTAAGGCCACTAAGAATGTCTGCCGCGGCATCAAAATCGGTCGTTTTCGAATGAATGGCTCGGCTTTGCGCGCGCGCGAGCAAGAGTAATTCAAGGACTGTCAAAGTGCCGCCGCCATTGTAATCTTGCGGCATGTAGCCGATCCTTCCGGGATCAACGGGCTTGCCATCAAAAAGACATGCACCAGAATGCTTTTGAAAGCCTGCCATCGACCGCAAGAGTGTCGTTTTGCCAGAGCCATTTGGGCCAAGCAAGGCGAGTACGCTGCCTTGCTGTGCTGTGAATGAGACACAATCGACAGCTTTGCGCTCACCGAATTGTACCGAGATATTTTGGACGGCGATGCTCACCAATGACTCCTACGATGCGTCATGATCAGCCAGATAAAAAAGGGTACACCGATCAAGGCCGTGACTATCCCGATGGGAATGATCGTGCCGGGCAAAATCATTTTGCTGGTAATCGATGCAAGTGATAGGATTAACGCACCAACAATGGCTGAGAGTGGCCATAGCACACGGTGATCTTCACCGACCATCATGCGTGCGATGTGCGGTGCAATGATCCCGATGAAGCCAATCGTACCGGCGAAGGCAACGGCCGCACCTGTGAGAACGGCAATGCTGATAAAGGCGCGAACACGCAGAGCTTCTGTCTGCACTCCGAGTGCGCGTGCTCTTTCGTCTCCAAGCCTCAAGGCAGAAAGTCCCCAAAGATCGCGCCAGAGGAACAAGGCAACGCTTACCAAAGCGACGGCGATCAGTGCATTCTTAGACGGTGTGGCTTTTTGCAAACTACCGAACAACCAGAATACGATCATTTGAAGTGCTTCCTGCGAGGCTATGAATTGCAGAAATGCGAGAAGCGCCTGAAACAGGAAGAGAACAGCAATGCCGGCCAAGACCAGAATTTCAGGCGTCATGCCTCTCAGCCGCCCAATGCCCCAAACAATCAGACACGCGAGGGCCGAAAACACGAACGCTCCGAACGGGACGGTGTAATCTCCATTCTCGCCACTCAAGATCATTAACGCGGCACCAAAACCAGCGCCCGCTGCGATGCCTAGCGTATAGCTCGATGCAAGCGGATTGTTCAAAATTGATTGCATTAAAAGGCCAGTGGTTCCCAGCGATGCTCCGACAAGCACGGCCATAATCGCAATGGGAACGCGAATAGCCCACACGATCGTTTCGATGCTGCGATCATCCGATTGTCCGAGCAAGGTCATGAAGACCCGGTCAAGAGCAAGAAATGATGGGCCGGTTGCAAGATCAACAACAAAGCTCAACGCCAACAGGCCTGCACCGGTCAGCATAATAGTGATCCGCCGCTGGATCAGGCGGCGATAGGCAGCGCGGAGTTCCCGCGCTGCTGCTTGTCTGTCGTTGGTGCTCATGGTGTGAGCCGGATCATCCACGTGCCGGAATAGGCAACCGGCAGGTAACGTGCATGATAGGCTCTAAAATTCGCCTCCGGATCGACATCGGCGAAAGTATCGGGATAAAGCTGTTTTGCGATGTATTGATAGGCCACGAAATCGAATAGGGTGCGCGAGAGACCATGCTCGATGGCAAAGATCTGGCCCTTTTGCCCTGCTTTCAAATTCGACCATCCCGGCCTCTGCGCATAGGGCAAGAGCGATGCGCGCGTGATTTCAGGTGTGGCATCGTAACCCGTTTTCACTGCAAGCGGCCGATTGATCCATGATGAGCCGGCGATAAAGATGAGATCCGGATTTTCAGCGAGTACTGTTTCGGCATTGAGTGGGCCCCATGGCCCCGGCAATTTCCCATCCGCTATATTCACAGCCTTCAATGTGGTGATGATCTTGCCCCACATCGTGTTTGAATAGCTGTTGCCATACGTGGCTGCACCAGCCTGTCCCAATTCAACATAGACTTTTTGCGGCGCCAGTTTTGATCTGGCGATTCTTGCCTGAACGTCGTTGAAGCTCTGCTCATAGAGTGCTGACAACTCTTCGGCGCGTTGTGATGTTCCCATCATAGCCCCGATTGCCCGCGTTGAGGCGAGATGACGCTCGAGGATTTGAGCGTTGTAATCAATGACAACGATTGGGACGCCTGCAGCCTTTAATTGTGCTTCCGCTGGGCCAAGCGCCTTGAAGCCCCATTCGGCAACAAAAAAGACGTCCGGCTTGAGTGCGATGATCTTCTCGGCTGAGAGAGAGTTCTCTTCGGTGTTGCCCACTTCAGGCATCGCCGCGAGATTAGGAATGACCGCTTGATAGCGGCTGAAAATGGCTGGCCGCCAACCTTCCCAAAGCGAGCGCGACATGCCGACAACTTTGGACCAATTCTCGACACCGGCGATCGCGGTGAATTCCTCGAAGTTGAAGTTGATGACAACGCGCTCGATATTTTCTTTCACCTCCACCTTCCGCCCGAGCGCGTCGGTGATGGTGCGCGTTTTGGCTTGGGCAGATGTCGAAAAGGACGCGAGTAGTGCCAAAGCGCATAGGAATCCGGCGCGTGGAAACGCCTTACGAAACAGAGACATTGTGATTTCCTCGAAAGATCAGACGGGCCCAAAGGGCCGTTAAAGTCGCGTCAGCGACAATCGATCAGACGAGGTGGGGTGGTGCGCGCGATTGTTGCGGCTGTGTTTCAACACTGGGTGGCCCTGTCGCCGCCGGCTTGCAGGCATAGCGCAGCTTGGCTTCCATAAGCCGCGCCGATATGGGAATGCTCTGCCCACCCAAATCCGGCAGCACAATCGTCACACGCTCGCACAGAATGCAGCAATGTCCATCACCGGGAATGGGTTGATGATCGCCTGAACTTTTTTCGCTTGTTAGGCACAGCGTCGAACCAACAAAGTCGGCTTGTTTAGAAGCCGCCCAAGCGGAGGCAATGACAGGCTGAGCAAACAGCACGGCCGCAAGCAAAAGCGCAAGTGCAGGGCGAAGCAGTGTCATTCGGATATTCCAGAAATCCAAAGCCAATTCTAGGCTAATCCGCTTGAAGATCAATATCGAAGGAATGGCCCGACCGCCGCAGCAGGTCGCGCAGCGCAGGTGTTGGGGAGGATGCCATGCCCCACAAGAAAAGCCGGAAGCGAAAAAGCTGCCTGCAAAAAGATCGCGCAGGACAACGTTGCTAGATCGGCCGGATTGATCAGAGTTTTTCCGGAATCAGATGGTCGCGCCTGCGTAAATCCGGAAAGAGCCACGCCCACAGGCCCACGACAGCGATGGTACCGACACCGCCGATCACGACGGCAGGAACAGCGCCGACCGCTGCTGCCAACATGCCCGATTCAAATTCACCAAGCTCATTCGATGCGCCAATGAAAACCGTACTAACGGCAGAGACGCGGCCGCGCATACCATCGGGCGTCTCGCCCTGCACCAAGGTTTGACGCACATAGACGCTGATCATGTCGGCAGCACCCATGACAAACAGCGCTGCCATGGATAGCCAAAACTCGGTTGAAAGCCCAAAGACAATTGTCGCAAGGCCAAAGATCACGACGGCCCACAACATGCGCGGTCCCGCCTGCCGCTTCAAAGGCCAGCGCGCGAGCGCCAGCGCCATGAACACGCCGCCGAGTGAGACGGAGCTGCGCAGCAGACCCAAACCCCAAGGCCCTGTCTGGAGAATGTCCTTGGCGAAGATCGGCATCAGCGCAGTCGCGCCGCCGAGCAGCACGGCGAAGAGATCAAGCGAGATGGCACCGAAGATAACAGGACGCGAACGGATGAAACGAAATCCGGCGAGCGCGGTCTCGAGCGTGTGGGGTTCGCGCGCCATGTCTTTCGGACGACGCATCGAGATCGAACCGATCAAGAGTGTGGCCGCAACAAACATGACGGTCGTGGAGCCGAATACGGCGACCGGTCCAAGCGCATAAAACAATCCGCCCAAGGCAGGGCCGACAATGGCAGAGGTTTGCCATGCCGATGAATTCCAGCTGATGGCATTGCCGAGTGCAGCGCGCGGAACCAGTGTCGGCATGAGTGCTTGCGAGGCAGGATTGGAAAAGGCCCGTGCAAGCCCAATCGTTCCCGCCAACGCATAAATGTAAGGCAATCCGCTTTCGCCAGCCTGCGCACATAAAAGCAGTCCGAGCGAGCAGATCGCCAACACGGAATGGCCGATCATCGTGATGAGGCGTCGGTCATACTGGTCGGCTACATGGCCGGACACGAGCGAGGCGAGCAGCACAGGCAGGAATGAGACAAGCCCCACCATGCCCAACGCAAACGCGCTTTCGGTGACGGAATAAACCAACCACCCCAGCGCCACGATATTCATCTGATAGGCGAGGCCATAGACGATGCGTGTTGCGAAGAAACGCCGATAATCGCGCGAGGCGAAGGCATTGGACGAAGCCGCCTCTTCATTCATGACGACTTCGCCCGATTGTTTAGACGTCGAGATTGGCGACGTTCAGCGCATTGGCTTGAATGAATTCGCGCCGCGGTTCCACCACATCGCCCATGAGCTTGGTGAAAATGTCGTCTGCTTCGACGCTTTCGCGTACCTTCACCTGCAGCAGCGAGCGCACATTCCGGTCGAGCGTCGTCTCCCACAATTGCTCGGGATTCATTTCGCCGAGGCCTTTATAGCGCTGCAGCGTCAGCCCTTTGCGGCCGATGGCGTTGACCGCGTCGAACAATTCGGTCGGGCTATGGATCATCGCCTCGTCGCCCTTGCGCATGAATTTCGCAGAACCGCCGAAGACGTCCGCCAGCGGAGCAGCGGTTTCGTCGAGCTTGCGCGCATCTTGCGAGGCGAGAAGCCCCGCATCAAGCGTGGCAACATGCTTCACACCGCGCAGCGTGCGTTCGAAGACGAAGCCGCCATTCTCAACACGACCCATCCAGCCGCGTTCGATCACATCGGCCATATCGTCGAGACGGCCTGCGATTGTTTGCGCCGCCGCTTCGGCACGCGCGGCATCGTCGATTGGATGCAACATGCCGGCAATCGCCGCTTGTTCGAGGATCATGCGGTCGTAACGGGAATGCAGCGTGTTAAGCACATTGCGAATGGCACGCGATTGTTCGACCAGGGATTTCAGATCCTGCCCGGCGCGCTCCTCGCCCGAAGCCAGTTTCAACACCGCGCCATCAGAGCCCTGCTCGATGAGGTAATCTTCGAGCGCGCGCTCGTCTTTCAGATATTGTTGCGATTTGCCGCGCGTGACTTTGTAGAGCGGCGGCTGCGCGATAAAAATATGCCCGCGCTCAATCAGATCCGGCATCTGTCGATAGAAGAACGTCAAAAGGAGCGTGCGAATATGCGCGCCGTCGACGTCGGCATCCGTCATGATGATGATCTTGTGATAACGCAGCTTGTCGGCGTTGAACTCTTCCTTGCCGATACCCGTGCCGAGCGCTGTGATCAGCGTACCGATTTCCTGGCTCGACAGCATTTTGTCAAACCGCGCGCGTTCGACGTTCAAGATTTTACCGCGCAGCGGCAGCACGGCCTGATATTCGCGCGCGCGGCCCTGCTTGGCCGAGCCGCCTGCCGAGTCCCCTTCGACGATGAAGAGTTCGGCTTTGGCGGGATCGCGTTCCTGACAATCGGCGAGCTTGCCGGGGAGCGAAGCAATATCAAGCGCGCCTTTGCGCCGGGTGAGCTCGCGTGCCTTGCGGGCCGCTTCGCGGGCGGCGGCTGCTTCAACCACTTTACCGACGAGGACGCGCGCTTCGGACGGATGTTCCTCCAGCCAGACCGACAGCGCCTCGTTGAGGAGATTTTCAACGACCGGACGCACTTCGGACGAGACAAGCTTATCCTTCGTCTGCGATGAGAATTTCGGATCCGGCACTTTCACCGAAAGAACGGCGGTGAGCCCTTCGCGGCAGTCATCGCCCGTCAGCGAAACCTTTTCTCTTTTCGTCAAGCCCGAGGAATCGGCATAGCCATTCACTTGCCGCGTGAGCGCGGCACGGAAACCGGCCAAATGCGTACCGCCATCGCGCTGCGGAATGTTGTTCGTAAAGCAGAGCACGTTTTCGTGATAGGAATCATTCCACCACAAAGCCGCTTCCACACCGATGCCGTCGCGCTCGGCGCGCATCATGATCGGTGCGCTGATGAGAGGCGATTTCACGCGGTCGAGATACCGCACAAACGCTTCAAGCCCGCCCTGATAGATCATTTCCTCAGCGCGCGGCTCGGCATGGCGGTTGTCGGTGAGGAGAATGCGTACACCAGAATTCAGAAACGCCAACTCGCGCAGACGGCGTTCAAGCGTTTCGTAATCGAATTCCGTCATCGTGAAGGTTTGCTGCGATGGTAGGAAGGTCACTTCCGTGCCGCGCTTATCGCCCGCATCGCCGACGATGGCGAGCGGTGCATCCGCTTCGCCATGGGTGAAGGTCATCCGATGTTCTTTGCCATTGCGCCAAATGCGCAAAATCAATTTCGTCGACAGCGCGTTGACGACCGATACGCCGACGCCGTGCAACCCGCCGGACACTTTGTACGAATTCTGGTCGAATTTTCCGCCCGCATGCAGCTGCGTCATGATGACTTCAGCCGCCGACACGCCTTCTTCGGTGTGAATGTCGGTCGGGATGCCGCGGCCATTGTCGTTGACCGTGCACGAGCCATCCGCATTCAGCGTCACGGTGACGCGCGTCGCGTGTCCCGCAAGCGCTTCGTCGATCGCATTGTCGACGACTTCGTAGACCATGTGATGAAGGCCTGAACCATCGTCGGTGTCGCCGATATACATGCCCGGACGCTTGCGCACCGCGTCCAGTCCCTTCAGCACCTTGATGCTATCGGCGCCATAGGAATCGGGCTGGTCTTGATCGGCCATCGGCAGGTCTCTCTCGCGGTTCGGAAACGGCCTTCGGGGAGCAGCGAAGCTTTTGATTCGCTTGTCGAATTTTATAACTGAAAGGGGTGAATTTTTCACCCTTTTTCGTACCCGCATCACCGCGTGAGCTGGGGACCGGTCCGCGCACCCAGAGGATGCGCTTCGGGTCCAAAAACCGCGGTTTAGGGCGCGGGGAAAACCCGCCCGCCCGTTACCGCCAAACGCATGCAGTCGGCAGGCAGATCGCCGAACAGTGCTGGGTCAGCCCCGGTCATGAAAACCTGCGCGCCGAGCCCGTCGAGCGCGGCATAGAGGCCAGCCCGGCGGCGCGGGTCGAGATGGGCTGCGACCTCGTCGAGCAGCACGATGGGCACGATGCCCGTCATCGCCGCCACGAGCCGCGCATGGGCCAGCACGAGGCCGACCAGAAGTGCCTTTTGTTCGCCGGTCGAGGCCCGGTCGGCCGCCACATCTTTCGGGCCGTGGCGGACGAGGAGATCGGTTGCCTGCGGGCCGATGAGGGTCCGGCCTGCCGCGCGGTCCTTCAGCCGGTTGTCGCGCAGCCAGCCGCGATAGAGATCTTCGATCTCCAACGCTGAGGCCGTACCCAACACGGCATCGATCGGGCCTTCCAGCGTCAGCGCAGCCCAAGGGAAGGGGTCGCCCTCCTGTCGTGTGTCGGCGATCAGTGCCTTGAGCCGCCCCACCGTCTCCTGTCGCGCCATAGCGACGGCCACGCCCGTCTCCGTCACCTCGCGCTCAACCGCATCGAGCCAAGCTGCATCCAGCCGCTCGGCCTCCAGAAGCTTGTTGCGTGAGCGCAGCGCCTTTTCGAGCGCATTGACGCGGCTGCCATGGGTCGGGTCGACGGCAAGAACCAGCCGGTCCAGAAAGCGCCGCCGGTCGCCCGGTGCGCCGGTGAAGAGCCCGTCGAGCGCGGGGGTCAACCACACCAAGCGGGCGAAATCGGCAAAGGCCGATGCCGAGGAGACGGGATTACGATCGATCCGGCTCGTCCGTTCGAAGCCGCCGCCCTTGGCGGGTTCAAGCGCGGTGCCGAGCCGGTGTTCCCCGCCATCCGTCTCTACAAGGATGGAAACCGCAAAACCGCCTGAACCGCCTTCACGCGCCATCTCTGGCAGATCGGCGCGGCGCAGACCGCGCCCCACGGCGAACAAGGAAAGCGCTTCGAGGAGATTTGTCTTGCCCGCACCATTTTCGCCCATGAAGGCAACAAGCCGCTGCCCGAATGCAAGATCGAGCGCCGGATAGGAGCGGAACTCCGACAAAATCAGACGGCGCACCATCGGCGCGCCGTCGGATAGGAAACCATTCATCAGACTTCCCCGTGCGGGGCGCGCGTTACACGCGCATCGGCATCAGCACATAAAGCGCAGACGCGCCTTCGCGATCCTGAACGAGCGTCGGCGAACCGGCATCGGCCAATTTGAACGTCGCCGTATCGCTGTCGAGCTGTTCTGTGATGTCGAGCAGATAACGCGCATTGAAACCGATTTCGATCGGTGCTGCGGCATAATCGGCCTGCAATTCTTCCACCGCTGAACCCGAGTCCGGATTGGTCACCGACAACGTCACCTGACCATCCGATACCGCGAGTTTCACCGCGCGGCCGCGTTCGGACGAAATCGTCGACACGCGATCGACGGCGGCAGCGAAATCGCCACGCTCGACGATCAGCGTTTTGTCATTGTTCGCCGGAATGACGCGCTGATAATCGGGGAAGGTGCCATCAATCAATTTCGACGTCAGCACAACGGAATCGAACGTGATTCGGATTTTCGCTGGGCTCAATTCAACGCCGACTTCGTCGCCCGCTGTCTCGACGAGCTTGATGATTTCGGCCACTGCTTTGCGTGGTACAATCACGCCGGGCATACCAGCAGAGCCTGAAGGCGCTGCGGTTTCAACGCGTGCGAGCCGATGCCCATCGGTAGCGACGGCGCGCATCACAGGTCCGGCATCGTTTTCGGCTGTGTGCAGATAAATGCCATTGAGATAATAGCGCGTTTCTTCCGTCGAGATTGCGAATTGCGTCTTTTCGATCAAGCGGCGCAATTCCTGCGCCGGCAGGTTGAAGCGATGCGTCATATCGCCGGCAGCGAGATCGGGGAAATCGCTTTCCGGCAGCGTCTGCAGCGTGAAGCGCGAACGGCCCGAGCGGATCAGCATTTGTCCCGTTTCGCCAGTCATCTCAAGCGAGACCTGCGCGCCATCGGGCAGTTTGCGCACGATGTCATAAATCATGTGTGCGGGCACAGTGGTCGCGCCCGGCTGTGTCACATCGGCAGGCAGGCTTTCCGTGACTTCGAGGTCGAGATCCGTCGCTTTTAGACCCAATGTCCCGCCCGAAGCGCGCAAGAGCACGTTCGAAAGGATCGGGATCGTATTGCGCCGTTCGACGACCCGGTGAACGTGACCGAGTGATTTCAGAAGCGCCGAGCGTTCGACTGTCACCTGCATGGAACCAATCCGCACGATCAATCTTCCGGGCCTGCCCGGAGCCCGCACCTTGTGTGCGGGGAGCCAATGGGACCGCACAATCGCAAGCAGCCCGGTTGAAGGCAAGCAGATAGGGCAACGCAGGGGCGTTTGCACCCCTGAAGAAGCCGTTCTCTCAACAGGTTTTTAGCCGAAAGGGCCGTCGCTTATTCCTGCAGCATCCGCTTCAGGAGTTCGACATCGTCGCGCAGCGTCGTATCGGCCTGCACCGCTGTCTCGATTTTGCGGACGGCGTGCAGCACAGTCGTATGATCGCGGCCCCCGAAACGTCGCCCAATTTCGGGGAGCGAGCGTAATGTCAGCACCTTGGACAGGTACATGGCGATCTGGCGCGGCTTCACTACGCTGGCTGAGCGCCGTGACGATAGAATGTCAGCGCGGCTGACATTGAAATGGGTTGCGACAAGCTTCTGAATATCCTCGATCTTGACCTTTCTCGGCTCGCGCGAGCGGACGAGATCGCGGATTGCGGCTTCCGCCGCATCGATGGTCAGCGGTGTCTGCGACAGGGTCGAATGGGCGAGAAGCCGGTTCACGGCGCCGTCGAGATCGCGCCCATTGGTCGTGATCGAGCGGGCCACATAGGCAATCACTGCGGGGCTCACCTCAAACGAAGGCTGGTGCTGGCGTGCCGCCGCAATGCGCGCCTCGATGATCTGAGCGCGCAGCGCCTCATCGAGCCCACCAATCTCTACGGCAAGACCACCCGCCAAGCGCGAACGCACGCGTTCGTCGAGGCTTTCGAGATCGGAGGGCGCACGGTCGGCAGCAATCACGATCTGGCGACCCGCATCGATCAATGCGTTGATCGTGTGGCAGAATTCCTGCTGGATCGACTTGCCTTGCAAGAACTGCACATCGTCGATGATCAGCAGGTCGATGCCGCGCAGACGCTCCTTGAAGGCCAGCGCCGTCTGCGCCTTGAGCGCTGCGACAAAGCCATACATGAAGCGGTCAGCTGTGAGGTAGATCACGCGGCGGCCTGAGCCAATCACCTCATGCCCGATGGCATGCAGGAGATGGGTTTTGCCCAAGCCGACCGAGGAGTGGATGTAGAGCGGATTGTAGAGCGGTGTCTGGCCCGGCTCATGGCGAGCGACACGTTCAGCTGCCGCATGGGCCAGCGCATTGGAGCGCCCGACAAGGAAGCTTGTAAAGGTCAGGCGCCGATCGAGCGGCGATCCGGCCAGCCCTTCTTGATCCGTCGAAACGGCACGGCTTTCAAGGGCCGGCAGGCTTGGCTTTTCGGCAAGCCGCGGCTTGCTCGGGGCCGGTGTTTCTGCCGGGCGCGGTGCGGCGCGTTGCATCGCACTGCGCACTGCTAGATGCACATTGGTGATGGCCGGCATCTCTTCCGAGACGCGCAGACGCAGACGGTCGATGTAATGGCTCTCGATCCAGCTCTTTAGAAAGCGCGTCGGCACCGACAGATGCGCCACGCCTTCCACGATCGTTGCGAGTTCCAGCCGACCGAACCAGCTCGAGAACACATCTTCCCCAAGCTCGGCGCGCAGGCGGCGCTTCACACGATCCCAGGCCTCCTGCGTGTCGCGTTGGCCTGCCATGTCAGATTCCTGAGCGGCTTGGGAAGACGAAGAAAGAGAAGAAGACTGCAGCATTGTCAAAATTACTCGCGCGCATAGGCTCGCTGCTCCAGTCAGGAGCAGGCATGAAAAGGAACGAAAATCGAAAGCTTACGCGCCGGTGGGCTGAGGGTCGTGACCGCTGCAAAAAAGCGACAAATGGGAACGAAGCCGCATTTCGCTGGAACGTGTCATCACTACCCCCGCTGCAATCGCCAGCCGTTGAAATCGGCCGGACGTCTTGATCATCCACCTCACCCGAAAACAGCTCGGATGAGCATTCTCAAAATCGAATGGTCGTTTGCACGCCACTCTTTTTCATACACAGTTACGCATTATCTCGAAGCGAGAAAACGCAACGCTTGTATCGTTTTTTGAAACGTCAGCACATCGCGTGCTGAAGTGAAGTGACCTTACACAGCCCCTCCTATGCACGCAACACGGGTTGAAAAAAACATCCGCTGAAACCCATGGCATACGCCCCCTCTTGACAGGACTAAATACCGATTACGCTTCCGCAAAGTGTTGATGACATTCATCATTCTTTAACGATTGGCAGAAAGATCCGCGGCGATCGAAGGCGACTTTGCGCGGCTCGTGTCGCTCGCCGCCGTCGCGTCTTGCCGCGCAGGTTCGGGTCTTAGCCCGTAAAACCTTGATTTTAGTCGGCTTTTTTTGCGCGCAAAAAGCGCACAGAAATCCGATTCTGAACTTCGCCGAGTCAAGCGAAATAACTATGTTACATTGACGCAAATTGGGGCGATCAAGCGACGTGACAGCCAACAATAAGCGTTGCCGCACAATAAAAAACCCGGCTTTCGCCGGGTTCTTGAAAGAGCCGAAGCTACGTGCGGCAATTATGCGCCAAGCGCCTTTATAGCGTGAGCAAGACGCGAAATTTTCCGCGATGCGGTATTGCGATGAACAATGCCCTTCTGGGCCATGCGCGCAATCATCGGCTCGGCATTTTTCAACGCGGCCGCGGCAGCGGTCTTGTCACCGGTCTTCAGAGCGTCTTCCACCTTACGGATGGTGGTGCGCATTGCCGAGCGGCGCATACGATTGACCGCCGTGCGGCGCTCGATCTTGCGGGTCGCTTTTTTGGCGGACTTCGTATTCGCCATGACTTTTGATCCTCATGCGAAGCGGAGACCCGACCTGGGCCCAAGGCGCCTCACGTTAAACGGAAAGGGATTGCGGACGCAAAGGATGCGACCGGCGTGGCGCGGCTTATAGCTTTAGCCTCTGGCGGCGTCAACGGCTGTGGCGGAAAGAATGAGTCTTTTCATGCAACTGTTCCCCTCACACGCCAATCAACGCCCGAAGCGGATTGGCTGGGTCGGACATAAGCCGCACTGCCACCGCAAGGCATACGATCACGATAAGCGGCCTAATCAGCTTGGCACCATGTTTGAGGACGAGGCGTGAGCCCAATTGCGCCCCGGCAAAGGCCGCAAGGCCCATCGCCAAGCCGGCTGCCCAAACGATATGGCCCGAAAGTGCAAAAAAGACCAAAGCGCCGCTATTGGAGGCGAGATTGAGGAGTTTCGTCTGCGCCACCGCCCGGACCCCGCTCAAGCCCATCAAGGCGGCAAAGCCCAATATGTAGAACGAACCCGCTCCGGGGCCGAAAAACCCATCATAGAAGGCAATCAGCGGCACAACAGCGAGGGCAAAAACGGCTGGTGAAACCCGAGCGGGTCGGTCGATCTGTCCGAAACGGGGCGAAAGCGCGAACCACAAGGCCACGGCCACCAGCAGGACGGGTACGACCGCACCGAGCCAGTGAGAGGGCAGCGTTGCTACTGCCAATCCGCCCAAAACGGAACTGAAGACGGCGATCGCCGCCAGTGGCATGGCGTTCCGCCAATCGATCTGACCGGCGCGGGTGAAGGCCAGTGTCGCAGACGCTGTGCCGAATGAGCCTTGCAGCTTGTTAGTCGCCACCGCCGTCACGGGGTCGGCCCCGGCAAGGAGAAGGGCGGGCACGGTGAGAAGCCCACCTCCACCTGCAATTGCATCCATCAGCCCCGCGCAAAAGGCTGCGAGCGCCAGAAGCGCCAGAATTTCGGGGCTGAATTCCATGGGATTGGCGTGCGGTCAACGATGCGAGAATTTTGCGGGTCGCTTTTCGACGAAGGCCGTCATGCCTTCTCTCTGGTCGGCAATGGCGAACATCGGCTGGAACAGGCGGCGCTCGAAGCGCAAACCTTCGGCCAATGTGGTTTCGAAAGCGCGGTTGACGCTTTCCTTGGTGATCATCGCGATGGGAAGCGACATGTTGGCGATGGTCGTTGCCGTCTTATTCGCTTCCGTCAGAAGATCGGCAAGCGGAATAACGCGCGCCACCAGGCCTGAACGCTCGGCTTCCGCTGCATCCATCATGCGTCCGGTAAGGCACATTTCCATGGCCTTCGCTTTGCCGACTGCGCGCGTCAGGCGTTGCGTGCCGCCCGCACCCGGCATCACGCCGAGCTTGATTTCAGGTTGGCCGAACTTGGCATTGTCAGCAGCAAGAATGAAATCGCACATCATGGCCATTTCGCAGCCGCCGCCGAGCGCAAAGCCTGCAACGGCCGCGATCAGAGGCTTGCGGCGCGTCGAGATGCCATCCCATTGGGTAATGAAATCGTCGAGATAGGTGGAGGGGAAGGAGAGATTCTGCATCTCCTTGATGTCTGCTCCCGCAGCGAAGGCCTTGTCCGATCCTGTGATCAGCATGCAACCGATATTCTGATCTTTCTCGAAGCCGTCGAGTGCGGCGTTGATTTCGGCGATCACCTTCGAGTTGAGCGCATTCATCGCTTGCGGGCGGTTGATCGTGATGATGCCAACCCGGTCTTCCTGCGTAACGATGATGTTTTCGTAGGCCATGATGACGCCTCCCTGTTGCTTCCGTCTTGGCTAAACGATCGACGCGAAAGCGGCAATCATCCTTTATGCATGATTATTTCTGGCACGATGCACAGAAGAAGGTCGAGCGCCCGGATTGAACGATGCGCTTGATCGTTCCCTTGCAACCGGCTGTCGTGCAAGCTGCACCTTCGCGATCATAAACGCGGAAAGCATGTTGAAAATAGCCGAGCGAGCCATCGGCCTGCGCATAATCGCGCAAAGTCGATCCGCCTGCCGCCACCGCTTCGGCCAAGACGTCACGAATGGCGGTGGCAAGCTGCTCTGCTTTTTGATGCGGCTTTCCGCCTTTGAGAACTAGCTTTCCCGCTGCCCGTTGCGGCGAAAGCCCAGCGCGATGCAGCGCCTCGCAGACATAGATGTTACCGAGGCCCGCGATAAGACTTTGGTCGAGCAAGGCCGCTTTCAGAGGCGTCTTCTTGCCCGCAAACAGCGCGGCAAGCAGTGTGCCTTCCAATTCATTGCCGAGCGGCTCGATCCCGAGCCATCTCATGTGGCGGCTCTCCGCCAAGGCTGTACTGGGCACGAGATCCATGAAGCCGAACCGGCGCGCATCATTATAGATGACGCGCGCACCACCCTCGATGTGAAACACGACGTGATCATGTGCCGCGATTCCGCCTGCCTGGTGCAAAAACTCGCCCTGCATGGCGCTCTGGCCACCTTCCACGATCGTGAAGCGGCCCGACATACCGAGATGCATGATCAGCGCTTCGCCAGAAGAGAGGTCCGCGACCAGATATTTGGCCCGCCGACCCAGCGCAGTGAGGGTTTGGCCTTCAAGCCGCTCGGTGAATCGTTCGGGAAACGGAAAGCGCAGATCGGGCCGCCTCTGCTCGACCCTGATCAGGCGGCGGCCTTCCATGATCGGCGCGAGGCCGCGCCTGACGGTTTCGACTTCGGGCAGCTCGGGCATGGCGTCTTTCGTAAATTCTCCCCCTCTGGCATAGCCTCAAGCCGCGTCCGGCGCTATGGTCCGCGCGCAATCGTGAAGGGGCAATCCATGGTCCAGACGGCACCGGGTAGGGACGACGACACCCATTTCGGCTTTTCGACCGTCAGACTCGGCGAGAAGCAGGGCATGGTCGACGACGTGTTCCACAAAGTGGCACGCCGCTACGATCTCATGAACGATTTGATGTCGGCCGGGCTTCACCGGGCTTGGAAGGACGCGCTCGTCTCCGCCATGCGTCCGCCGAAACAGGGCCCGTTCGACCTTCTCGACGTGGCCGGCGGCACGGGCGATATTTCCTTCCGCGTCTTGGAAGCCGCCTCACTGCAAGCCCGCGCCACCGTGTGCGATATCAATGGCGATATGCTGGCGGTCGGTCGCGAACGCGCGCCGACGAAAATCGCCGATCGCCTCACTTTTGTCGAAGGCAACGCCGAAGACCTGCCTTTTCCGGATAAGAGCTTCGACGCCTATACGATTGCATTCGGCATCCGCAATGTACCACGCATCGACAAAGCGCTGAGCGAAGCCAAGCGCGTGCTTAAGCGCGGCGGCCATTTTCTCTGCCTCGAATTCTCGCGCGTCGACGTGCCGGGCTTCGACAGATTTTATGATTTCTACTCCTTCAATCTCGTGCCGCCGATGGGTCGTCTCGTCACCGGCGATGCGCAACCTTATCAATATCTGGTGGAATCGATCCGCCAATTTCCCGAGCCAGACCGCTTCGCCGAGATGATGCGCACCGCGGGCTTCGCCAATGTGACGCATCGTCCGATGACGGGCGGCATTGTGCGTTTGCATTCCGGCTGGTCGATCTGAGGCGCTGAATGTCATCCTTCCTCAATGCGCTGCGTTTGATGCGTGTCGGCTTTGTGCTGGGGCGCGAAGGCGCATTGGCGCTTGTCGATCCGAATGATTTGCCGAGCGGCGGTCGCGTTCTCTTGCGGATGGCCCGACTTATCGAGCGTCGCGATGCGGGCGATGGCGCACAGCGCCTCGCCAAAGCATTGACGCGTCTGGGTCCGTCCTATGTGAAATTTGGTCAGTTTCTGGCTACACGTCCCGATGTCGTCGGTGTGCGTGTCGCGCGCGACCTTGAGCAATTGCAGGATCGTCTGCCGCCTTTCCCGCGGAGCGAGGCGGTGAGCACGATCGAGCAATCCTTCGGTGCGCCTCTTGATACATTATATATAGAACTCGGCGAGCCGATGGCCGCAGCCTCGATTGCGCAAGTGCAGCAAGGCATTATCGCTGATGGCGATGCGGCGCGCGTTGTCGCCGTCAAAGTGCTGCGCCCTGGCGTACGTGCACGGTTCCGCCGCGATCTCAACGCGATGCATTTTGCAGCGACACAGCTTGAGACTCATGTGGCGGATCTGCGCCGTCTTAAGCCTGTCGACGTTGTCGATACCTTGGTGCGTTCGGTGACGATGGAAATGGATTTGCGGCTTGAAGCTGCGGCCCTTTCCGAAATGGCAGAGAATTGCCGCAACGATGCCGATTTCCGCGTGCCTTCCGTCGATTGGGATCGCACGGCGCGCGACGTGCTTACGCTTGAGTGGATCGATGGCATTCCACTCAATGATATTGCGCGGATCGAAGCGACGGGCATCGATCGCATTGCGCTCGCCCGCACAGTCATCCAGTCGTTTTTACGTCACGCTCTGCGCGACGGTTTCTTCCATGCTGATATGCATCCCGGCAATTTGTTCGTCGACGATCAATCGCGTCTCTGTGCGGTCGATTTCGGCATCATGGGCCGTCTCGGTCCAAAAGAGCGGCGCTTTCTTGCCGAAATTCTGCTTGGTTTCATTACGCGCGATTACCGCCGTGTCGCAGAAGTGCATTTCGAAGCGGGCTATGTCCCCGCCCATCATTCGGTTGAAGATTTTGCGCAAGCTATCCGCGCGATTGGCGAGCCGATCCACAGCCGCACCGCCGATCAGATTTCTATGGCAAAGCTGCTGACGCTGCTGTTCGAGATCACCGCGCTGTTCGACATGAAAACGCGCACCGAGCTCGTGATGTTGCAAAAAACGATGGTTGTCGTCGAAGGCGTCGCGCGTTCGCTCGATCCGAAACTTAATATGTGGACGACAGCTGAACCTGTCGTGCGCGAGTGGATCGAGCGCAATCTTGGCCCTGTCGGTCGCATTGAAGATGCCGGACGTGGCGCGCGCTCCTTTGCCAACATGATCACCAACCTGCCCGAATTGACCGGTCGCGTGGAGCGCGTCGCGGAGCACCTCGATCGTGCCACGCGCCGTGGCTTCCGGCTTGATCCCGAAAGCGTGCAGGCGATCGGTGACGCTGAAGCCCGTCGCAATCGCTGGGGGAATTGGGCGCTCTGGATCATCGCCTTAACCCTGCTTTACGCCGTCTTTCGCCATTTCTGATCGGCTCATGGTAAAAGAGGCGAAGTTTCGGCCGGAGTCTGTCGGATGGCCCTCGCAGGCAAGCGTATTCTCCTGATCATCGGCGGCGGCATCGCTGCCTATAAGGCGTTGGAGTTGATCCGCGACTTTCGCAAGCGCGGAGCGTCCGTCCGTGCCATCCTCACCAAGGCCGGGGCGGAATTCGTAACGCCGCTCTCCGTCGCCTCGCTCACTGGCGACAGATGCTACACTGAGCTCTTCTCCCTAATCGACGAAGCGGAGATGGGGCATATCGAGCTCTCGCGCGATGCCGATCTGCTCGTTGTGGCCCCTGCCACCGCCGATCTCCTCGCCAAGATGGCGCATGGTCTGGCGAACGATCTCGCCTCGACGGCGCTTCTGGCCACCGACAAGCGTGTCCTTGTGGCACCCGCCATGAATGTCCGCATGTGGACCCATGCTGCAACGCAAAGAAACATTTCGTCGCTCAAAAACGACGGTATCGCTTTCGTGGGGCCAGATGAAGGTGAGATGGCCTGCGGCGAATTCGGACCTGGCCGTATGGCCGAACCGATGGCCATCGCCGATGCGGCCGCCCGGATGCTCGGAGCCGAAGGCCCGCTGAGCGGACGGCGGATTCTTGTGACGTCGGGACCAACGCATGAGCCGATCGATCCGGTCCGCTACATCGCCAACCGCTCGTCGGGTAAACAAGGCCACGCGATTGCCGCCGCCGCTGCGCGGCTCGGAGCGGAGGTAACGCTGATATCGGGTCCCGTTTCGATCCCCAATCCGCCCGGGGTGAAGACGATCCGCGTTGAGACGGCACGAGATATGATGCAGGCCGTACAGAACGCTTTGCCGGCGGATTGTGCCATTTTTTGCGCTGCGGTGGCTGATTGGCGCGTCGCAAATGAAGGCGGCCAGAAATTCAAGAAGGAGGCAGGCGGCTTGCCGCCGCTCTCCCTCACCGAGAACCCGGACATTCTCGCGACCCTGTCGCATATGAGCGACAATCGGCCAGAGCTCGTCATCGGCTTTGCGGCCGAGACGGAGAAGGTGATTGCGCACGCGCAAGCGAAACTAGCCCGTAAGGGCTGCGACTGGATCGTCGCCAACGATGTCTCGCATGAAGGCGGCGTCATGGGTGGCGACATGAACACAGTCCACCTCGTGACCAAGGCGGGCGTCGAGGATTGGCCCAAAATGGGCAAGGATGCGGTAGCGGAAAAACTGGTCGCCCGCATCGCTGAGACTTTGAAGGGGCGTTGGGTCTGATGGTGAAGGTCGCGATCCGCCAATTGGCCCATGCCGAGGGGCTGCCACTGCCGCATTATGCCACGCCGGGTGCGGCAGGGCTCGACTTATCCGCTGCAATCGGTGAAAATGAAAAAATCACATTGAAGCCGGGGAAAAGAACTTTGGTTCCAACCGGCCTGCAGATTCATCTCCCCGAAGGATATGAGGCGCAGGTCCGACCACGGTCCGGCTTGGCGCTCAAGAACGGCATTGCGCTGGTCAATGCGCCGGGCACGATCGACGCGGATTATCGCGGTGAAATCGGCGTGATCCTCGTCAATCTTGGCGAGGTGGACTTTGAGATTACGCGTGGTCTGAGGATTGCGCAGATGGTGATTGCCCCGGTCAGCCGGGTCGATCTCATCGCAGCGGACAGCGTAGAGGCCTCCGAGCGGGGCGAAGGCGGGTTCGGATCGACCGGCGTTTGACCGGAACCGATCCTGCCATAGGCAAGGGCGGTTCTGATGATACTCCTGTCGCGTCGCAGCCTGTTGGCCATCGCCGCCGTGGTTGATATTGCGCTGCATGCACGGCCTGCGCCTGCTGCGGCCAAGCTTCTGGCTGCCCGCCACAATCTTCCGCCCCGCCATCTTGAAACCATGCTGCAGGCCCTCGTTCGCGCGGGCATTCTCAAAGGCGTGCGCGGCCCGCGCGGCGGCTACGAACTAGCCAAAGAGCGCCGCAAGATTACCGCAGGCGATATTGTCCGCGCGGCAATGACCTCAACGGGCGAAGACTCCATCCCGCCGGTCCCGGAATCGAAGCTGGTCGATCTCGTCGTCGGCCCCGTCGTTCGCGAGGCGGGCGACGTCTTCCTCGCCTCGCTCGACAAGCACACAGTCGAAGATCTCTGCCATTGGGCTGAGGAGCGGCATGTGTTTGCTGGAGCAAGCAGCCCACTCGATTACACAATTTGAACTGTAAAATATTTTTATTCCTCGACGACATCTGTGTTTTTTCTTAAGCTCTTCGGCATGGTCCAGACGGGGCGGCATGAGCCCCATCAGAGGGAGATCGCGCCATGAGTGAACCTGCCCGTAAAATTGACCCCGTATCCCGTCCTGCCGGTCGCGGGCGGATCTACGACTCCATCACCGAAACCATTGGCGATACGCCGCTGGTCAAATTGAATCGCATCGCGGATGAGCGCGGCGTGAAAGCCACCATTCTGGCGAAGCTCGAATTCTTTAACCCGATCGCCAGCGTCAAGGATCGCATTGGCGTAGCGATGATCGAGGCGCTTGAGGCGTCGGGGGCCATTAAGCCCGGCGCAACACTGATCGAACCGACATCGGGGAACACCGGCATCGCGCTCGCTTTTGTGGCGGCGGCGCGCGGCTATCGTCTCATCCTCGTAATGCCGGAGACCATGTCGGTCGAGCGCCGCAAAATGCTCGCGCTCTTGGGTGCCGAACTCGAACTGACACCCGGGCCCCTTGGCATGAAGGGCGCCATTGCGCGTGCCGAGGAATTGAAGGCCTCGATCCCGGGCGCCGTCATTCCGCAGCAATTCGAAAATCCGGCAAACCCTGCCATCCATCGCGCGACGACGGCGGAAGAAATCTGGAATGACACGCAGGGCAAGGTCGATATCTTCGTGTCCGGTGTTGGTACGGGCGGCACCATCACAGGTGTCGGTCAGGTCCTGAAAAAATATAAGCCCGGCGTGAAGGTCGTTGCCGTGGAACCCGAAGATTCGCCCGTATTGTCGGGTGGCGCTCCCGGCCCGCATAAAATCCAAGGCATCGGCGCAGGCTTTGTGCCCGCCATTCTTGACCGCGGCGTGATCGATGAAGTGATCACCGTGGGTAATCAAACCGCTTTCGACACGGCGCGCAAACTCGCACGTCTTGAAGGCATTCCAACTGGCATTTCCGCTGGCGCGGCCACAGCTGCGGCGCTTGAATTGGGCGCACGGCCTGAAAATGCCGGCAAGACCATCGTTGTGATTATTCCGTCTTTCGCCGAGCGTTATCTTTCAACGGCGCTGTTCGAAGGGCTGTGAGCCCATGGCCCATTTGCAGATGAAAAAGCCCCGCTTCGGCGGGGCTTTTTGTTTCTGTCACGCCCCGCGGATCACTTCCTCGACGCCGTCCTTCAGCAATTTTCCGCCAAAAAGGCCGAACGCGATTCCGAAAGCGCCATCAACGATGCGCGTGAACCGGCCATAGAGTCGGCGTGCCATGCCGCGCGAAAACAGAAACGAATAGGTCACATAAACACAAAAAGCTGAGAATGCGCCGAGCGGCGCAAGGCCAAGTGCGGCGGCAGACGAAAATCCGGAGCCGAGCAGAAAGGATGTGATCGCCGCCCAAGCTAGCGACGATTTCGGATTCGTCATGTTGATGAGAAATCCACGGCGAAAGCCCTGCGTGAGCGACAGATCGGTTGCATGGGGAGAAACCGCAGAATCGCCCGCAAACATCGCCGCGCGCAGTCCTTTATATCCCATGAAGGCGAGATACGCGCCGCCGACGAGACGCAGGATGGTCAGTGTGCCGGGATAGAGCGCGACGAGCGACGCAAGCCCCAACGCTGTCGTGGCGCCCCAGATGAAAGTCGCCGTTGCGACGCCGCATGTGATGAAAAAAGCGGGACGAAAACCGCGCCCGAGCGCGGCGCTGGATACGGCCATGAAATTCGGCCCCGGCGCGATCTGCGCGAGAATGAGCCCGCCCCATGTCGCAAAATAGAGCCCCCACATGTTAAAATCCTTCATTGCGCAATCAGCCAAACGCCACGCCCAATATAAAGGGCGCTAATCGATAGGATCAAGATACGGCTCCATTTGCGGAAGCCTTCATCATGCCACCGCTCGAGGACTTTGGCGGCCAGTGTCGTCCCAAAAAATGCAAGCGCTATGCAGATGCCAAAGAGCCATAGGGGCGGTAGCTCGCCTTCAACAAGCGCGAAGGAACCAAAGTAAACGATGCGCAGAAAATGGGCGAGCGTTTGCGTGGCCGCTTTTGTCGCGACGATCGTTTTGCGGTCAAGCGACGATTTTTGAAAAAACACATCGAGCACATTGCCTGCGGCCCCCGCGAGCAATTGCAGAACCATGATCAACGCACCGCAGACAAAAGGCGCAAAGCGCCGCTCGATATGGGGACGATAATCACGCGGAATGAGTTCGACGGCAAATGGCATCAGGCCGAGGCCCAGATAGACCATGCCCTTGTCCGGCAGGAAGGCTACAAGTTTCATCAGGCCGAAAAACACCAGCGATCCCGCTGCATAACCGCAGAAAATGTCCCATCTGATGAAGCGGCGCCACAAGAACGCCCGCCATGAATTCGATGCAAGTTGCGTCACGCCAAAGAGCATCATCGCTGGCGCAACATCCAGCAGCAGCAACAGGATGCCGAGCAGCACTAGGCCGCCCGCCATCCCGAAAATGCCTGAGAGAAACGAGGTAAAGACGACGCTCGCGCCAACAAGCGCGAAGGCGGCGATACCCACCTGTTATGCCTTGCGGCTGGCGAGGAATGCGTCGTGCTCTTGTGCGAGTTCGCCCGACAGCGCTTTCGCGATCAAGGCGCGCGTTTCGTTGACGCCGTAAAGCGCCACGAAGGAACCGAAGCGCGGTCCACGCTCCTGCCCAAGCAGGATTTTGTAGATCGTCGTGAACCATTGCTGCGACACGCCGGGCCGCCCATCCGGGCTTTTCGATTTGCCGGAGAGATCCGGATAATGGCGGCGGCCGACTTCATAGACCACACCCTGCAATGCTTCCGGATCGGTCGAGCCTGCATGAGCGGCGAGCGTCTCGGACAGATCCTGGAGCGCAGCGCGCGCCTGATCGTCGGGTGTCTCGTACACTTTCGAGGGTCGTACGAAATCGCGGAAATAATTCACCGCATAGCCGACGAGCTTATCGAGGCGCGGATATTTGTCCGGCGACGCATCGGGCGCGTAACGACGCAGAAACGCCCAGAGAACAGTCTTGTCTTCGGTGTTTGCTACGGCAACGAGATTGAGCAACATGCCGAAAGATATGGTCGAACCCTGTCCGGCCGCATTCGCCAATTGTTCAGGCGCTGGCGGATGGCCGCCATGGATATGCCATACCGGATTCATCAAGCGCTCGCGCGGCGCTTGGTTGGGGTACTTCTCGAGGAAGGTCAGATAATCGTCGACATTGCGCGGGATGACATCGAAATGCAGGCGCTTGGCTTCGCGCGGCTTTGAATACATGAACAGCGAGAGGCTTTCCGGGCTGGCATAGCCGAGCCAATCTTCAATCGTGAGGCCATTGCCCTTCGACTTGGAAATCTTCTTGCCCTCTTCGTCGAGGAATAATTCATAATTGAATCCATCCGGCGGAGTGGCGCCGAGCGCGCGGCAGATTTCCGAGGACAGCTTCACCGAGTCGATGAGATCCTTGCCGGCCATTTCGTAATCGATTCCCATCGCCGTCCAGCGCATCGCCCAATCGGGCTTCCATTGCAGCTTGCAATGCCCACCTGTCACCGACGTCTCATAACGTTCGCCTGTGGCGGGATCGCGCCACACGACAGCGCCCTTCGACTTCAGCACTTCATCGATCGGAACCTGCATCACATGGCCGGTGATGGGATGGATCGGCAGGAAGGGAGAATAGCTTTGCGCGCGCTCGGCACGCAGCGACGGCAGCATGATCTCCATGATCGTGTCATAGCGGTCGAGCATCAGCAGTAAGGTCTGGTCGAAGCGACCATCCTTGTAGCATTGCGTTGCCGAGAGAAATTCATATTCGAAGTTGAACGCGTCGAGGAAGGCGCGCAGGCGCGCATTGTTATGCTCGCCAAAGGATGGATGCGTTCCAAACGGGTCGGGTACTTTTGTTAGCGGCAGATTGAGTGCAATCCGCATCTCGTCCTGCTTCGGCACATTGTCGGGAACTTTGCGCAGCCCGTCCATATCGTCGGAGAACGCGATCAGACGGGTCTTGATTGTGTCGTCCGTCAGCAGACGGAAGGCCTGCCGCACCATGGTTGTGCGCGCAACTTCGCCGAACGTGCCGATATGGGGCAGGCCCGACGGGCCATAGCCCGTCTCGAAGATGATCTCGCTTTTGCCCAATTTCTCCGCCCGCGCGACGAGTTTCTTCGCTTCCTCGAAGGGCCAGGCGGGAGACTGGAGGGCGGCTTCGCGGAGGGCAGCGTCGGTCACGGGCATAGACTTTCAATACGGATCAGAAAGGGAGCCGCGGACAATAGGGATAGAAGTCGCCCGGCTCAAGGCGCGGGACATACCCCAGTTGCGTGGGGCCCGTCCAATCGGGCGGGGCGAAACGGTGGGCGCGAAACAACGGGACAGATCGCAACGCCCGTGCCCGCCACAGTCAGGTCATGTCGCACGCCGCCTTTTTGCCCCAAATTCCGTCACAGACCGCGAGCGCATCTGTCACCGCGCTCGACGTACTCCGTCGCCTGGGTCTCACGGCGCGCCAATGCGCCAATGTCGCGGCGCGGGCGGCGGCGCTCAGGACAGGTCCCGAAACGGTGGCGATCGCATCAGGGCTCGTGACTGAAGACGCCTTCTATGCCGGTTTGGCCCGCGCGCTCGGGATTGGCTTTTTGCGCCATCGTTTCGCGATTGACAGGCGCTTCATCTCGCCCCACGCCGTCGAGGCTGGATTCACAAGCGACGACCGCGGTCGCTTGATCGCTGCGCCGCAGGGTGAGGCGCTGGAGCGCTTTCTCGCATCGCGCCCGGCTTTTAGCCTACTCACAACGCCCACAATTTTCCGCGAGAGCCAGCGCATCGCGTTGTGTCATGCGCATGCGCTCGCCGCTGGAGGCAAATTGGGCCTGATTACACCGCACGAAACCGCGCATCGTGACGGAAGTACGTCAGGCTTTGTGGTGGCAGCATGTTTGTTGGCGACGATCGCAATTATTTTTTGTGAACCGATCCTCTCGCTCCCCCTCACCGTGCCTCTCTTTATACTTTTCATTTGGACGATCATCCAAAGGATCGATGCGGTGGTTGGAAAACGGATGACCTACCGCCATCGACCGATCGCACCGCTCACGTCGGGAGAATTGCCATTCTATTCGGTGCTCGTTCCTCTGTATCAGGAAGACGAGGTCATTGGCGCATTGATCGAGGCGCTTGCGAGCTTCGATTATCCACCCGAAAAGCTTGAAATCCTCTTTCTCGTCGAGGCGCAGGACGAGATGACGTATAAGGCGCTCGACCGATTTAGCCTGCCGCCTTTCATGCGCATCGTAGGCTGTCCCGATGGCACGCCGCGCACCAAACCGCGCGCACTTAACATCGGACTCAACGAGTGTCGCGGAGAATATGTCGCGATCTACGATGCTGAAGATCGGCCCGATCCCGATCAACTCACCAAAGCCGCAGCGCTCTTCCGCGTTCTGCCCGAAGATGTCGCGTGCTTACAGGCTGAGCTCGCTATCGAAAACGCAGACGATCATTTTTTCACGCGCGGCTTCGCGCTTGAATATGCGATCCTGTTTCAATTGATTGTGCCGTCTCTGTGCGCGTTCAACCTGCCAGTCGCGCTCGGCGGGACCTCCAATCATTTTCGTCGCACGGTCTTGCTGGCTTTGCACGGTTGGGATGCGTGGAATGTTACGGAAGATGCCGATCTTGGCTTACGCCTCGCTTGGCATGGCTATCGCGTTGCCCATCTGCGGTCGCGTACTTGGGAAGAAGCGCCTGCCAATTACAAAGTTTGGCGGCAGCAACGCGTGCGATGGATCAAGGGCTGGATGCAAACGACGCTCGTTCACTTGCGCGGGTCGGCTGCGCGCTGGCGCGGGCTCACCATGTTTCAAAAATTGGCAATGCTGCACCATCTCGTCGGTACGCCTTTTGCTGCTTTGATGACGCCGCTTTTTATACTGGCGCTCGTCGTGGGGTGGAGTCGTGAATTTACCAACCTCGTGCATGAAGGCATGATCGCATTAGGCTCTGCCTTGGCTCTGGCGGGCATGGCGGCGATGGTCGCGTTGCTATGCGGTGCGAAACCTTATCTGTCGTGGCGCGCGCATGGATACGCGATGGTCGGTTCTCCGCTTTACGTTTTCCTGATGAGCGTGTGCGCATGGCTCGCGCTTTTTGAACTTGTCCGTCATCCCTTCCGCTGGAACAAGACACCGCATGGCGCAAGCGTCACCACCGCACCGGACATGGCGACGCCCCGGCGCGCGAAACAATCGCGCAGGGTTATCGTGGACCTCTTTCGTCGCAATGGATTGCGCGCCTCGCCCTCTGCCGATGCCGCGCCCCGCTCACAAGCTCCGTCACGCCGATAAGGCCAAGCATTGAACGCGCGCCTGCGCAAAGAAAGTGCCAGCCAAGCCGCATGGCCGTCTGGTGGCGTCCCAAAGCCCTCTCCCGGCGGGGCCTGTGCCATGCCCGGATGGACGCGGTCGCCTAAGGCACGAATGGCAAGCGGGACTGTTAAGTCCTGACCGTTAAGCCCGGTTTTGGACGATCGGGCTCGTTTTTCCATTGATCTTTCGGGCTTCCCACCACAGATAAGGAGATATCCCTACCGGCCTTGAACCGGTCATGAGGAGCCGAGAGAGCCATGTTTATCCAGACTGAAGCCACCCCCAATCCTGCCACGCTGAAATTCCTGCCCGGCCGCACCGTCATGGCCGATGGCACGCTCGACATTCGCGATCCCCGCGCCGCCGAACGTTCGCCTCTGGCCCGCCGCCTCTATGCAGTCCCCGGCGTCACCGGCGTCTTTTTCGGTTCCGATTTCGTCTCCGTCACCAAGGACGAGGGCGAATGGCAGCACATGAAGCCCGCCATTCTCGGGGCGATCATGGAGCATTACCTCTCGGGCGATCCGATCCTCGAAGGCGAGGTCGATGCGGCGTCTGCCGACGAAGAGGAATTCTTCGACGACAAGGACAGCGCCACCGTCGCCACGATCAAGGAATTGCTCGAAACGCGCATCCGCCCTGCGGTAGCGGGCGATGGCGGCGACATCACCTTCCGCGGTTTCAAGGATGGCATCGTCTATCTGGCGATGAAGGGATCCTGCTCGGGTTGCCCCTCCTCCACCGCCACGCTCAAGCATGGCATTCAAAATCTTCTGCGACACTTCCTGCCGGATGTGCGCGAAGTTCAGGCGATGTGATCGCACATCGCCTGCCTCTTTCCAGCTCTGGAACTGATTTCATGTTTGATACGCCCTTGTCGGATGACGCTTTGCGTCAATTGTTTCTCGATGCCCGCACGCAGAATGCATGGACGGACAAGCCCGTCAGCGATGGCGAACTGGAACGCCTTGTCGAGCTGATGCAGCTCTGCCCGACGAGCGTGAACGCGCTTCCGGCCCGCATCGTCTTCGTTCGCTCGAAAGAAGCGAAAGAGAAGCTGCGTCCCGCGCTCTCACCGGGCAATGTCGAGAAGACGATGGCAGCCCCCGTCACGGCGATCATCGGTTACGACACCGAGTTTCATCTGCATTTGCCGAAATTGTTCCCGCATGCCGACGCCAAGAGTTGGTTCGATGGCAAGCCTGATTTCATTGAAGAAACGGCGTTCCGCAATTCCTCAATGCAAGGCGGCTATCTCATTCTCGCCGCCCGCGCGTTGGGGCTCGATTGCGGCCCCATGTCGGGTTTCGACAAGGCGGCGGTGGAGAAGGTCTTCTTCCCCGACGGCAAGGTGAAGGCGAATTTCCTTTGCAATATCGGCCATGGCGATCCTAAGGGATTGTTCCCGCGCTCGCCGCGCCATGCCTTCGCGGATGTTGCGAAAATCGTCTGAAGACGACAGGGCGCGCCCATGGACGCGCCCTTTATCGCCGGGCTCCGAGTGGATTGGCCCTGCCAAATGCGTTAGACGAAGCGGGTGGAGGATTCGCGCTTGCGTTGTCTTGCGATTGATACGGCTCTGAACGGTTGTTCTGCGTGCGTGCTCGATACGGGCGCGACGGAACCCCTCGCTATGGAACTGCTGGCTATCGAGCGCGGCCATGCCGAGGCGCTGTTGCCGCTCATCGAACGCGTCATGGCAAAAGTGGAGGGTGGCTTCGCCTCGCTCGATCGTGTCGCCGTTACCGTCGGTCCCGGCAGCTTCACCGGTCTGCGTGTTGGCATTTCGGCGGCGCGCGCCATTGGATTGGCCGCCAATATACCTTGCGTCGGTGTCACGACGCTTGCGGCCTATGCTGCACCCTTGATCATGCAGCAAGACGCCTCGGTCTCCGTTGCCGCCATCGATGCGCGTCACGGTCAGGTTTATGTGCAGGCGGTGGCTCCGCGCAGCATGACGCTGATTACACCGCGCATTGCGCCGGTGCGTGAGGCGGTGCGCATGCTCGGGCAGGCGTCGATCCGTGTTGTCGGAACTGGTGCTGAAATATTCGCTGATGATGCGCGGGCCTTCGGTCTTAACGTGATTTCATCCGATCCCGCGCCCTGTCCTGACATCGTCTATGTCGCGCGGCTCGGTCTCGTCGCCGATCCGGCGAGCGCGCCGCCGCGGCCTTACTATTTGCGTGCGCCCGATGCCAAGCCGCAGGCGCATGCGCGGATTGCGCGCGCGGAGCAAGAGGCGTGACATGGGACTGTTCGCCCGTCTTTTCGGTCGCTCGAAACGCCCTGTCATTGCCCGTCTGAAGCCGGCCGATGCCGAAGATGTCGCTTTTCTCCATGGCGACAATTTCGATCGCGGCTGGTCTGTGCCCGAATGCGAAAATCTGATTGCAGATGCCACCTGTTACGGCGTCGGCGCGCAATTGCCGAACGAAAAAAATCTCTGCGGATTTCTCTTATGCCGCATCGCAGCTGACGAGGCGGAAATTCTGTCGATCGCTGTGGCGCGCCACGCCCGCGAACGTGGCATTGCCAAAGCGATGCTAGCGCGCGGCATTGCAGGCTTAGGCGTCGAACGCGTGCGCTCCCTCTTTCTGGAAGTCGAGGCAGAAAATTTACCCGCGTTGAAACTCTATCGCCATTTCGGCTTTGAGGAAGTTGGCCGCCGCCCTGCTTATTATCGTAAGGCGGATGGCAGCACGGCGGAAGCGATTGTCATGCGTCGGAATTTTTGATTCATGCGCTGGCGTGTTTCTCTCGTGCTTGCCGTGCTGGCACAAGTCACGCCACCCATGATGGCCGTGCAAGCGCTCGCATTGAAGTATGATTGGCGGATCGCACAAAAAATGCCGGTCTGGTTTCATCGGCTGGTTTTGAAATTACTGCGCGTGCGCGTTCACATTGAAGGCGCGCCTGCGTCCGGTCGCCCTTTGCTGCTCGTGTCGAACCATCTGTCTTGGCTCGATATCGTCGTCATCGGCGCCGCCTTTCCGGTGAGTTTCATCGCCAAGGCGGAAGTCGGCACTTGGCCGGTGATCGGAACCTTCGCGCGGATGCAGCGCTCGGTCTTCATCGATCGGACGCGCCGCATCGCCACGCGCGATGCCCATGCAAGGATGGCCGAGCGTCTCGCACAAGGCGATCCGCTGGTGCTCTTCGCCGAAGGGACAACGTCAGATGGCCATCGCATCCTGCCTTTTCGCTCGGCACTGATCGGGGCTGCCACAAGCGTCGCCACCGAGGAGGGGGCCGCCCGCGTCCAGCCGCTCACCATTGCCTATCCCGGTCGGGCGGGGGCCGTGACCCCGCTTCCCGGGCCCGACCTTGCTTGGCATGGCGATATGGATCTCTTGCCCCATCTGAACGATGTCATCACCGGTCCGCCCATTCAGGCCGTGCTGCGCTTCGGAGAACCAGTTGCGATTACGCCCGAGGTCGATCGTAAGGCTTTGGCGCGCGATCTCGAGACCGAGATTGCCCGCTCTTACGACGCGCTCAGGGCCGGAGCCGCCTGACAAGACCCCTTCCGTTCTCTGAAATCGGTTCTCTTGCTCGCCAAGAGCGGATAAGAACGGCGCGCAACCCAGCCCGGCCCTGAACCATGACCGCAACGGACCCGAAAAAGCTATTCGTCAAATCCTATGGCTGCCAGATGAACGTCTATGACGCCCAGCGCATGGCGGACGTTCTCGCGCCGGAAGGGTTCGTCGAAACGCAGACGATGGAAGATGCCGATATCGTCATCTTGAACACCTGCCACATTCGTGAAAAGGCGGTCGAAAAGGTTTATTCGGAACTGGGCCGGGTTCGTGAACTGCGCAAGGAGCGCAATGCTGCGGGCCAAGACACCAAGATCGTCGTGGCCGGTTGCGTCGCCCAAGCCGAAGGCGTGGAAATCACCCGCCGCGCGCCGTCCGTCGATCTCGTTGTCGGACCACAGAATTATCACCGCCTGCCCGACCTTTTGAAACAGGCCGAGGCGCGGCGCGGCGTCGTGGACACGGAGTTTCCGGCTGACGATAAATTTTCTGCTTTGCCGATGCCGAGCGCAAAGAAGACATTGGCCCGCGGCGTTTCGGCTTTTCTCACTGTGCAGGAAGGGTGCGACAAATTCTGCACCTTTTGCGTCGTGCCCTATACGCGCGGTGCGGAAATGTCGCGCGACATGGACGCGATTGTGCGCGAGGCGCGCCATCTTGCCGAAGCCGGCATTCGCGAAGTCACCCTCATCGGCCAGAATGTGAATGCATGGCATGGCAAAGGCCGCAATGGATCGGCGTCGACGCTCGGCGAGTTGCTCTATGCGGTGGCCGATATACCTGGCATTGAGCGGCTTCGTTACACGACAAGCCATCCGCGTGACATGGATGAAAGCCTGATTGCGGCTCATCGCGATCTGCCGCAGTTGATGCCTTATCTTCATTTGCCGGTGCAATCGGGTTCCGATAGCATCCTTGATCAGATGAATCGCAAGCACACGCGCGACGATTATTTGCGCCTGATCGACCGTATTCGTGCGGCGCGGTCCGATATCGCGCTGTCGTCAGACTTCATCGTCGGCTTCCCGGGTGAGACGGATCGCGATTTCGAAGACACAATGGACCTCGTCCGTCAGGTCGGCTTTGGTTCGGCCTTTTCCTTCAAATATAGCGAGCGCCCGGGCACGCCGGCCGCCGAATTGACCGAACAGATCCCCGAAAGCGTCAAGAACGAGCGGATTTATGCGCTTCAGGCTCTGATCATGGATCAGCAGACCGCGTTCAACGCCGCCACCATCGGCAAGACGGTGGACGTGCTCATCGAGAAGCGTGGGCGTCATCCTGGTCAATGGACCGGCAAATCCCCTTATTTGCAGCCTGTTGTGGTCGAGCATGAGCTTCACACAGGTGACATCGTTCCAGTGGAAATCATCTCGATCGTTGCCAACAGCCTGAATGGACGGGTTGCAGGTCCGGTCAGGAGCGCGCACATTTCATGAAGCACCCAGCAAGGAGCCTCCGTTGAGAGCGCAGGACGGTTTGAATCGCTTCACCCGCACCGAAGTCCGGCCCCGTGAAGGGCTCGCTGAAACGGCTGAGATCAAACTCTCCTTCGACGATAACAAGCTCGCGGGTCTCGTCTTTGGCCATTACGATCAGAACCTCGCCCATCTCGAGCGCCGGATCGGTGTGATTGCCCATGTCAATGGCAATCAGGTCACCATCAAAGGCACGCCCGACGCGATCGAGCAGGCGCGCCACATTCTCGAAGGTCTTTATGACCGTGTTCGGCAGGCTGGCGCCATTTCGACGGGCGATGTCGATGGCATGATTGAAGAACAATTGATGCAAGGCTCGCTCTTCCCCGAGGGCGAGGAAATCGTGACCAGCTTCGATGAGGTCGCCACGCGCAAGCGCCGCGTGCGAGCGCGCAATGCCGCTCAGCACCGTTACCTCAAGCTCTTGAAGAAGCATGAGCTCGTTTTTGCTGAAGGCCCCGCCGGCACCGGCAAGACATGGCTGGCGGTCGGCCATGCCGTGCAACTTCTCGAACAGGGCGCTGTCGAACGCCTCATCCTGTCGCGCCCTGCGGTGGAAGCAGGTGAGCGGCTTGGCTTCCTGCCGGGCGACATGCGTGAAAAGGTCGATCCCTATTTGCGCCCGATCTATGACGCACTCTACGATTTCATGGAGGCGCGCCATGTCGAACGCGGCCTGCAAACCGGGATGATCGAGATCGCGCCGCTGGCGTTCATGCGCGGGCGTACGCTGACCAATGCGATGGTCTTACTCGACGAGGCGCAGAACACCACGTCGATGCAGATGAAGATGTTTCTGACACGCTTGGGCGAAGGTTCACGCATGATCGTCACGGGCGATCCGACGCAGATCGATTTGCCGCCCGGGCAGAAATCCGGGCTCGTCGAGGCGGTGCGGGTGCTCAATGGCGTTGAAGGCATAGGCCGTGTCACATTCGCCGAGGCCGATGTCGTGCGCCACGATCTCGTGCGCCGCATCGTGACAGCCTATGAGGCGCAAAGCCGCGGAGAGCCGCCGCGCGCATGATCGTGCTTGATTGCGTCAGCGAAAGTCCGCTCTGGGAACGCCATCCCGGGATGGAGGCGGTGGCAGAACGCGCGCTCGCGCAGGCGGCACGCGATTGCGGTATCGCTCTGCTCGATGGAGCTGAAGTGTCGCTCCTGCTCGTCGACGACGCGCGGATGCGCGACATGAATCGCGAATGGCGCGAGAAGGACAAGCCGACCAATGTCCTCTCTTTTCAATCTGTGCCGCCCGAACGCCTTGCGAGTGCGCCTTTTCTAGGCGACATCGTGCTCGCTTGCGAGACCGTCGAGCGCGAGGCACAGGACGAAGGGAAGAATTTTGATGACCATGCCGCCCATTTGGTCGTGCATGGATTTTTGCATCTCCTTGGCCATGATCACATGAACGACAGGGACGCAGAAGTGATGGAAGCACTTGAAACCCGCATTTTGGCGGCGCTCGGCATTGCCGACCCCTATGCGGACGAGCATTGAGGAATAAATCATGTCTGACGACTCGAAAAACGCCGCTGATCAGAACAAGATCCCGCCGCTCCCTGAGCGCGACAGCGAAAGTCTGATTGATCGCCTCCTCGGCAAGATCGGCTTGCGTTCGGGCGCGCTCATCCGGGGCGATTTGGAAGATGCGCTCGAAGAAGGCGACAATGATGGCGGCTTCTCGCCAGAAGAACGCGAAATGCTACGCAACGTGCTGCGCCTTCGCATCCAGCGCGTTCATGACGTGATGGTGCCGCGCGCCGATGTTGTCGCGGTAGAGATCGACACATCGCTTGGCGAATTGCTGCGGTTGTTCCGCACCGAAGGCCATTCGCGCCTGCCGGTTTATTCCGACACGCTCGACGATCCGCGTGGCATGGTCCACATCCGCGACTTCCTCGACTACATCGCCGCCCGCGCCGAAGCGGCGCTCGGGCAGGAGACCGCCACGTCCTCGCCCGATCTTGGTCGCATCGATTTAACGACGACGCTGGCAGAAGCGCGCATCTTCCGCCCCGTGCTTTATGTGCCGCCGTCGATGCCGGCGCTCGATCTTCTCGTGAAAATGCAGACCACACGGACCCATATGGCACTCGTCATCGATGAATATGGCGGCACGGACGGATTGGTTTCGATCGAAGATCTCGTGGAGATCGTCGTCGGCGATATCGAAGATGAGCATGACGATGCCGAAGCGCAGCTGATTACGCGTGAGGGCGATGAGATTTACATCGCCGATGGCCGTGCGTCGCTTGAGGATGTTGAAGAATTGCTCGGTCTCAGCTTCGCGGAAATCGATATCGCCGAAGATGTCGATACGGTCGGCGGCCTCGTTGCAACACTCGCCGGACGCGTGCCGGTGCGTGGTGAAATTATCGCGGGCCCGCTCGGCCTCGAATTCGAAGTGCTGGATGCCGATCCGCGTCGGGTTAAGAAAGCGCGCATTCACCGCGTCATCGCCAATGCAGACGCTCAAGACAGCACCAAGAAAGCCGAACCGCAGGAATGATGGGCGATCGCGCGACCGGCTACATCCGCCCTCGGTCAGGATGGCGGGAGATGCTGCTTGGCATGATGGCCGGCGGCATCGGGTCGTTTGCGCTCGCGCCCTATCACATTCTTCCCGCCTTATTCGTCGCGATGAGTGCGGCGATCATCATGCTGGACGGCGTTGCGACGCGCACGCCGAACGGTAAAGCGCGCTGGCGCGCGGCTTTTGGGGTGGGATGGAGTTTTGGTTTCGGCTGGTTCGTTGCCGGACTGTGGTGGCTCGGCATGGCCTTCTTGGTAGAGCCCGATCAATTCGCATGGCTTTTGCCGCTCGGTGTGCTCGGTCTTCCCGCGGTGCTGGCCATTTTCTATGGGCTTGCTTTCGCTCTCGCATCTGCGCTCTGGTCGCGCGGCCCGGCGCGCATTGCCGCATTCGCGTTTTCGCTGGCGTTGATCGAATGGATCCGTGGTCAGATCTTCACCGGTTTCCCGTGGAACATGCCGGGGATGGGGCTTGCGGGATCGCTGACACTCGCACAGACGGCTGCACTGATTGGCGCTTATGGCTTGAATGTCATCGCTATTTTCGCAGCCGCATCGCCCGCCGCCTTTCTTGGCCATGGTTCATGGCTGCGGCGCGCGGTGCCGCTTGCTGCATCGGCGAGCGTGTTGCTGGCGATGGTCGGTTTTGGGCAATGGCGGCTTGCCCAGCCTGCGCCGCCCGATAGGGCCGGCGTCATGTTGCGGATCATGCAACCGGATGTCCCACAGGATGCGAAATTCCGACCGCAAAATCGCGACGCGATCATGGCGCGTTACTTCTCCGTTTCGTCCGCACCTGGATCGGAGAAGGTCACCCATTACGTCTGGCCTGAATCGCCTTTCCCGTTTCTGTTGACCCGCGACAGGCAAGCTCTCGACGAGATCGCCGCGATGCTCAAAGGCCGCGCCGTGTTGATCACAGGCGCTGTTCGGGCGCGCCCCGCGCTGCCGGGTGAAATGAGCAACGCCTATTTCAATGGCATTCAGGTGATTGGCGGCGCGGGTCAAGTGTTAGGCCATGCTGACAAGGTCCATCTCGTCCCCTTCGGCGAATATTTGCCACTCGCCCATTGGCTCGAAGCGGTAGGCCTACGTACTTTCGTGCCGGTTCCCGGTGTGTTTACACCGGGCGAAAAACGGATTGCCCTATCCGTGCCGGGATTGCCCGATGCTGCGCCGTTGATTTGCTATGAGGCGATTTTTCCCGGCGAAGTTTTGCCCGATGGCGCGCGCCCTCTTTGGGTGCTGAACGTGACCAATGATGCGTGGTTCGGGATCACACCCGGGCCGCACCAGCATTTCGCGCAAGCACGGCTGCGCAGCATCGAAGAAGGCTTGCCGCTTGTGCGTGCTGCCAACAATGGCATTTCAGCCATCGTCGATTCGTTCGGGCGTATTCGCGCGCAACTCAACCTTGGCGAAACAGGAATCGTTGATGGAGCGCTGCCGAGCGCCGTCGATCCACCGCTTTTTACTCAAATGCGCATGTTTCCCTTAATGTTAATGCTTGTTTTGCTCGCCGGAATAGCCTTGCTGGGGCGTCATTTTGATTGACTTACCCTTAGAAAGTGTAGAGTGTATTTATGTGATTAATACGAGTATTATCGTAAAAATTGTTTAGTCGTAATTTTGCAACCGGGAATTGATTAGACCAGGTCGCGAGAATACTTGTTCCCGTTGCGTCGCGCGTTGGCCCGTTGTCTCCGCAGAGGACGCAAAATGAAGAAGAGTCCCAATCCCGTCGATGTGCATGTCGGCAGCCGCGTTCGGATGCGGCGCATTCTCGTGGGCATGAGCCAGGAGAAGCTGGGCGATGCACTGGGGCTGACTTTCCAGCAGGTTCAGAAATACGAGAAGGGCACGAACCGCATCGGTGCAAGCCGCTTGCAGGCGATCGCGAACATTCTGGGAATGCCAGTCGATTATTTTTTCGACGGCATGCCGCAGGACGAAACAACGCCGATGCTACCCGCCCATGAGACTGAGGCGACCTATGTGGTCGACTTCCTCTCTACGGCCGAAGGCGTTCAGTTGAACAAAGCCTTCGTCCGCATTCGCGACGCTAAGCTGCGCCGCAAAGTAGTTGAGCTAGTCCGCGAGATCGCGGGCGCCCCCGAAGAAGCGGCCTGACCCCTCAAGGAAATCGTTCGCCAAACCGAACAATTCGTCCGCCATATCTTGACGGAGTGCGAGGCTCCATGGCACCTAGCGCCCGCGGTCCGTAGGGCCGTCCGGCGGGATAGCCGCCGTACTTCCCACATCAGGAGGTCTTTGTGGCGCGCTCGGATTATCTGTTCACCAGTGAATCGGTCTCGGAAGGTCACCCGGACAAGGTCTGCGACCGGATTTCGGACGAAGTCGTGGACGCTTTCTTCCGGGAAGGGGCCGCTCAAGGCATTGATCCCTGGCAGATCCGCGTCGCCTGCGAGACCCTCGCCACCACCAATCGCGTTGTGATTGCGGGCGAGACCCGCGGCCCTGAGACGCTGACCCCCGATTATATCGCCCACATCGCCCGCCTCGCCATTCGCGACATCGGCTATGAGCAGGAAGGCTTTCATTGGCAGGATGCCGATATTGAAGTCCTCCTGCATCCGCAGTCAGCCGACATCGCCGTCGGCGTCGATTCGGCCGGCAGCAAAGACGAAGGCGCAGGCGACCAGGGCATCATGTTCGGTTATGCCTGCCGCGAGACGCCCGAGCTCATGCCGGCCCCGCTGCATTATGCCCACAACATCCTCAAGCGCCTGTCTGACGCCCGCCGCTCCGGCGAGAGCAAGGTCCTCGGCCCCGATGCGAAAAGCCAAGTCACCGTGCGCTATGCCGATGGCAAGCCCGTCGGCGTGACCCAGATCGTTGTCTCGACGCAGCATCTCGATGAGAACCTCTCCTCCCATGATGTCCGCGCCATTGTGGAGCCTTACGTCCGCGAGACGCTGCCGCAGGGCTGGATCGATGCTCAGACGGTCTGGCACATCAACCCAACCGGCAAATTCGTGATCGGTGGCCCCGATGGCGATACCGGCCTCACCGGCCGTAAGATCATCGTCGACACTTATGGTGGTGCTGCGCCCCATGGCGGCGGCGCTTTCTCGGGCAAGGATCCCACCAAGGTGGATCGCTCGGCTGCCTATGCCGCGCGCTATCTCGCCAAGAACGTCGTGGCCGCAGGCCTCGCCGAACGCTGCACCATTCAGCTCTCTTACGCCATCGGTGTGGCGAAGCCCCTGTCGATCTATGCCGATTTGCATGGCACTGGCCAGGTCGATGCGGCGAAGCTCGAACAGGTTCTGATGGAGGCGATGGATCTGTCCCCGCGCGGCATCCGCACCCATCTCGATCTCAACAAGCCAATCTACGCCCGCACCGCAGCCTACGGCCATTTCGGCCGCAAGCCCGAAGCCGATGGCGGCTTCTCGTGGGAAAAGACCGATCTCGCCGACGCCTTAAAGTCGCGCTTCTGATCTGATGAGTGCGGAGCGTCGTGACACGGCCTTCTATGGTCGCCGAAAAGGTCATCCGCTCCGCGCGCATCAAGCAAATTTGTTCGACGAACTCCTGCCGCGCCTGCGTGTGCGGCCGGAGGATTTGAAAAATCCTGCTGCACTCTTTCCGCGCCCGATTAAGGAGCTTTGGCTCGAAATCGGGTTTGGCGGTGGAGAGCATCTCGCCCATCGGGCGCGCGAAAATCCCGATATCGGTTTCATCGGTTGCGAGCCCTTCGTCAATGGCATGGCGAAATTGCTGGCCGCGGTCGAAAGCGAGCATCTCGATAACATCCGGCTTTACGACAGCGATGCCGCCCATGTGATTGCGGGATTGCCGGACGCGTCCGTCGCGCGTGTTTTCTTGCTGTATCCCGATCCTTGGCCGAAGCGTCGTCATCACAAGCGCCGCTTCGTCTCGGACGAGATGCTGGTCAAGCTTGCGCGTGTTATTGGACCGGGCGGCGATTTCTGGTTCGCCAGCGACATCGACCATTATGTCGGCTGGACGCTTGCGCGCATTTTGCGCGCGCCCGATTTTGTCTGGCCCGCCGAAAGCGCCGATGAATGGCGTGCTTCTTATGAGGGCTGGCCCGGCACGCGTTATGAAGCAAAAGCCAAGCGCGAGGGGCGCATCCCGAGTTATCTACGCTTCAAGCGTATTTAGTTGGCGGTCGCCTCATTCTCTTCTTCAAGCTTGGCGCGTGCGCAAACAAAACGCATCACACGTTGTGCCGTCGGGACTGTCAATTCATCGAAGCTTGAAAATGCGCTACGAAGTAAGGCTTCCGGCAAATCGCGATCGGATTTCGCTGCGAGAAAAGCTTTGAAACACGGCCAGTTAAAACGCACAGATCGCACCAGAAATAAAAGCGGATCAAATTGTGGCGCATCGAAAGCGCGTGCGACGATCGCTGCGGGCGTGCCTGAAAGAAGCGATAGGCCAGCCAAAGCCTCCGGAACCTGTCCGCGTTGCAATTGCGCCATCAGATAATCTTCATCGAGCCGTTGTGCGGCGAGCACGCTTTCGGCCAATGGCAAGGCAGCTTCAATCGCGCCGACAAGATCGACAGCCCCATCACGCGCCATCAAACGCTCGGCATGGCTTTCCAGCATTTCTGTGAGGCCGGCAGTGCCGCGCTCTGTGATCCCGGTCTCGGCCAAACGCTGCGCGGCCCGTTCGCTTGCCGCTTCGATTATTGCACTGAGCGTCGTTGCGTCTTCGCCGCGCTGGCGCAAAAGCGCGAGTAGCGTGCCATCGCTTGCTGCTGTTTCGGCGAGTTTGCGCAGCCCGTCTTCCGAAAGCCGCGCGGCGGCATTGCCGGCGACGATGTGGTGCACATCCGTATCGCCGCGGTCGACGAGAATGTCGGTGACGCGTTCGCCAATATCCTCGCGTGCTGCTACCGCCCGCAAATGAAGCGGGCCGCGCGTCTCGGCAATCGTCACCAGATCGTCCTCGCTGACCCGGCTCGAGCGGCGCAGCACCGGTCCTGCAATGGCGATGTCCTCATCGAGTGCCAAATCGCGGATTGTTTGTAAGGGTGCATTGGGAACATCCGCCATCCGGTCGGCCAATTCGACCCTCGCGTGAAATTCGATCTCGCGGGCCAGCCGGACGATCACTTCGTCATAGACGGCGACATGGTCATCGGTCAGGAGGGGCGCATGGTCGATGAACAAAGATGTGATTTGGCGCAAAACGGTCATCCGCTTCGTGGCCTCATGGGTGGCAATGGCCTGCTCGACCTCGGTCACAAAGGAATGGATCGGTTGCATTATCGAATCTCCGCAATCTAGGAGAGCATTACGCCAGGGCACTTACCAAAAGGTTGCGCTCATGCTGGCCAGGCGCCCGTGTGATCCCGCTTGAGGGGGCACCCCTTGGGGGCGTTCTTAGGGGGCGCTCTTGGGAGGCTTTTTGAAAAATCTTGCCTATGACCGGCTTTGGCGGTATGAACACCGAGTAATCGACATCTCTAACGTGATCTTCGGATCGGATCGTGAGAGTGGGCCCTCCGGGACCCGCTCTTTTTTGTTGCCGCGATCCGGCTGAGGACGATGAGCAGGAAGCGGATTTGAGCGGAACGGCAGATCAAAGCGCGGAAGACCACCGCATGATCGTGGAAAACGGTGCTGCGGCCCGGGTGGCGGAGCTGATTGAGGCCCCCATTGAGGACCTCGGCTACCGTCTTGTCCGCGTGCGCGTCTCCGGCCTCAATGGCTGCACCGTTCAGATCATGGCCGAACGTCCCGATGGCACGATGAGTGTCGACGATTGTGAGGCGGTCAGCCGCGCAATTTCGCCCATCCTCGACCTCGAAGATCCCGTCGATCGCGCTTACCATCTCGAAATCTCGTCGCCCGGTATCGACCGCCCGCTGGTCCGTCCCTCGGATTTCAGCCGCTGGGCCGAGTACGACGTGAAGATCGAAACGAAATTGCCCGTCCATGGACGCAAGCGCTTCAAGGGCGTGATCATTGGCGCCGCCGAAGGCGCAGTGGTGATTGAACGTGACGATACCGGCAAGGACGAAGAGCCGCGTGTCGCAATCCCGCTCGTCGATATTAGCGAGGCGCGCCTCGTTCTCACCGATGAACTGATCCGGGAATCGCTGCGCCGCGACAAGGCGGCCCGCAAGGCCCGCGGTGTCGAAACCGAAACCGAAGACCAACAAGCCGACGAATTCGAACAGGCGGACGAACCGGCCGAAAAGCCGAAAAAGCCGTCGACACGAAACAAGGAGTGACACCCATGGCCGTCAGCGCCAACAGGCTCGAATTGTTGCAGATCGCCGATGCAGTCGCGCGCGAAAAAAATATTGATCGTCAGATCGTGATCGCGGCGATGGAAGATGCGATCGCGAAGGCGTCGCGTTCGCGTTACGGCGCAGAAACCGATGTGCATGCGGAAATCAACCCGCGCACCGGCGAATTGCGCCTCTCGCGCTATCTGCAAGTCGTCGATCAGGTCGAAAATCCGGCCATCGAAATCGCACTCGTCGATGCGCAGCGCTTCAATCCTGCCGCCCAGATCGGCGACACGATTGCCGATACGCTGCCGCCCTTCGATTTCGGCCGCATCGCCGCGCAATCGGCCAAGCAGGTCATCGTGCAGAAAGTGCGCGAAGCTGAGCGTGATCGGCAATATGACGAATTCAAGGATCGTATTGGCGAAATCGTCAATGGTCAGGTCAAGCGCGCCGAATATGGCAATGTGATTGTCGATCTTGGCCGCGCAGAAGCCATTGTTCGCCGTGACGAATTGATTCCGCGTGAAATGTTCCGCGCTGGCGACCGCATTCGTGCTTATGTGTTCGACGTGCGCCGTGAACAGCGCGGCCCACAGATTTTCCTGTCGCGCACGCATCCGCAATTCATGGCGAAGCTGTTCGCGCAGGAAGTGCCAGAAATCTATGATGGCATTATCGAAGTGAAGGCAGTGGCCCGCGATCCGGGTTCGCGCGCCAAGATTGCCGTCATCTCGCGCGATTCCTCGATTGATCCGGTCGGCGCCTGCGTCGGTATGCGCGGTTCGCGCGTGCAAGCCGTCGTCGGCGAATTGCAGGGCGAAAAGATCGACATCATTCCGTGGTCGCCCGATGTTGCGACCTTTATCGTCAATGCTTTGCAGCCAGCCGAAGTTTCGAAAGTCGTGCTCGACGAAGATGCCGAACGCATCGAAGTCGTGGTGCCGGACGACCAGCTTTCGCTGGCGATCGGCCGTCGCGGGCAGAATGTTCGCCTCGCTTCGCAATTGACGGGTTGGGACATCGACATTCTGACGGAAGCCGAAGAATCCGAGCGCCGTCAGAAAGAATTTGTCGAACGCACCCAAACCTTCATGGACGCGCTTGATGTCGACGAAGTCGTCGGCCAGCTCTTGGCATCTGAAGGCTTCCGTTCGGTCGAAGAATTAGCTTTCGTTGAGGCGTCCGAACTCGCTTCGATCGAAGGTTTCGACGAAGACACCGCTGAAGAAATTCAGAATCGTGCGCGCGATTACCTCGCCCGTATCGAAGCTGAATTCGACGAGCGCCGTCGCTCACTCGGTGTGCTTGATGAATTGCGCGACATTAATGGCATCACCACCGAGATTATGGTGAAGCTTGGCGAGAACGATGTGAAATCCATCGAAGATCTCGCTGGTTGCGCAACCGACGATCTCGTCGGCTGGACTGAGCGCAAGAATGGCGAGACCACGAAGATCGCCGGTTTCCTCGATGGCATTGAAATGTCGCGTGAGGAAGCGGAAGCGATGATCATGGATGCGCGCGTCAAGGCTGGCTGGATCGAAGCCGCCGCCGAGACGGCGGAAGAGGAAGCGGCGGGCTAAGGCCCGCTCTTCAGGCGGGAAACAGGATGGCCCGCGAAATGGATTTGGACGAAGACGGCGCGGAGGAAACCGGGCCGGAACGGACCTGCATCGCGACACGCACGCGGCACAAGGTCGACGATCTGATCCGTTTTGTGGCGGCGCCCGACGGTATGGTGGTTCCCGATCTCAAGCGGAACCTGCCGGGTCGCGGGGTCTGGGTCTCGGCAACGCGCAATGCGGTGGCCGAGGCGGTTCGGAAAAAGGCTTTTGGGCGCGGGCTCAAGGCCGAAGTGAAGGCCGATGTAGAGTTGCCCTCTCTGGTGGAGGGTCTTCTTGCCCGGCAGGCACGCGAGGCTTTGAGCCTCGCCAACAAGGCGGGGCTCGTCGTTTCGGGCTTCGACAAGGTGGAGGCAGCGATTGCGCGCGGACCTGTTCGCGTTGTTGTCCATGCCTCTGATGCGGCGGCTGACGGGGTACGCAAGCTCTCTCAGGCGCTCAAAAGGAGGTTCGGCGAAAGCGCTACCGTCAAAATGACGTTGCGCGGGCTGAATTTCGAGGAATTGGGTTTGGCATTGGGCCGGTCACATGTGATACATGCTGCGCTTCTGGACGGTCCGGCTTCGCGCCTTTGTGTGGCGCGGCTCCGGACCCTTGAACGCTACCGGACCGGCAAGACCGATCGGGACATCCCGGATAATCCGGGTCATGAAGACGGAAAGCCGTTAGGGCAGAGCTGAATGAGCGATACGAAGAATACTGGCGGCGACAAGACGTTGCATGTCCCCTCGAAGACGCTGTCTCTGAAGCGTCCTGTCGAGCAGGGCGTTGTGCGTCAAAGCTTCTCCCATGGCCGGACCAAGGCCGTTGTGGTCGAGAAGGTGAAACGCCGCACGATCGGGCCTGGCGAGACGCCGAAGGCTGAACCGGCTCCTGCGCCGGCGGCCGCGCCTGCGCCTCAGCCTGTGGCCGCTGCCCCTGCCAAGCCAGCTGCCGCTGCGCCGGCTGCGCGTCCGAGTGGCCGCGCGCCTGCACCGGGCCGCGGCGAAGGTCGTGGCCAGCAGAGCGCGCCGCGCTCTGGCTCCGGCGTCGTTCTGCGCACTCTGACTGATGAAGAGCGCGATGCGCGCGCCCACGCTCTGGTCGAGGCGCGCAAGCGCGAAACCGAAGATCGCAAGCGCGCCGAGGAAGAATCCAAGATCCGCGCTGAGCGCGACGAGCGCGAGCGCATTGAGCGCGCCGCCGCCGAAGCGCGCAAACGCGAAGAAGAAGATCGCCGCCGTAACGATGACGAGGTGAAGCGCAAAGCCGAGGATGAGGCCAAGCGCCGTCTCGGCGATTCTGCGCCTGCCGCGCAATCTGCACCCGGCTCGGCGCCGCGTCCGTCGTCCGACGGCCCTGTGCGCCGCCCGGCCGCTACCGGCCTGTCGCGTGCGCCTGTTCCGGCAGAACCCGATGATGATGAACGCCGCCGTGGCGCACCGCGCCGCGGTGCGGGCCCGGCCCGTCCGGCTGCGCCTGCCCGTCCCGAACGCGCCCGCGTCGGCGATGAGAAGCGCCGTGGCCGCCTGACCGTGTCTGCCGCCACCAGTGGCGAAGACGAACGCACCCGTTCTGTTGCCGCCTTCCGCCGCCGCGTGCAGCGCCTCAAGGGCGCCGGCCTGACCGAGCAGAAGGAAAAGATCGCGCGTGAAGTAACGATCCCGGAAACAATCACGATTCAAGAACTCGCCAACCGTATGACGGAACGCGCAGTGGACGTGATCCGCTTCCTCATGAAGCAGGGCCAACTCGTTAAGATCACGGACGTGGTCGACGCGGACACAGCCCAGCTCGTCGCGGAAGAATTCGGTCACACCGTCAAGCGCGTTTCTGAAGCGGATGTGGAAGAAGGCCTTTTCGACACGCCGGATGCCGATGAGAATCTCGAATCGCGTCCGCCGGTCGTGACCATCATGGGTCACGTCGACCACGGTAAAACGTCGTTGCTCGATGCCATTCGCCAGACCAATGTTGTCTCAGGCGAAGCCGGCGGCATCACACAGCATATCGGCGCTTATCAGGTGACTGCGCCGAATGGCGACAAGATCACCTTCATCGATACGCCTGGCCACGCCGCCTTCACCGCGATGCGTGCACGCGGCGCGAAAGTGACCGACATTGTGGTGTTGGTTGTGGCTGCAGATGACGGCGTCATGCCGCAAACGATCGAAGCGATCAATCATGCGAAAGCGGCGAAAGTGCCGCTGATCATTGCGATCAACAAGATCGACAAGCCGGGCGTCGACCCCAACCGTGTCCGCACCGAACTTCTGCAATATGAAGTTCAAGTGGAATCGATGGGCGGCGACGTGCTCGAGATCGAAGTCTCGGCCACCAAGCGCATCAATCTCGATAAGCTGCTCGATGCCATCGCGCTGCAGTCGGAAATTCTCGATCTCAGGGCGAATGCGGATCGTCCGGCTGAAGGCACTGTCATCGAAGCCAAGCTCGATCGCGGCCGCGGTCCTGTCGCCACCGTGCTCGTACAGCGTGGCACCTTGAAGACTGGCGACATCGTGATCGCCGGTTCTGAATGGGGCCGTGTGCGCGCACTCGTCTCCGATCTCGGCGCTCAGGTGCAGAAAGCGGGTCCTTCGGTCCCCGTCGAAATTCTCGGCTTCAATGGTGCGCCGGAAGCGGGTGACCGCGTTGCCGCTGTTGAGAACGAAGCGCGTGCACGTGAGATCACCGAATATCGCACACGCCAGAAGCGCGAACGTGCAGCCGCGCGTGCCGGCAAGGCGCGCGGTTCGCTCGCCGACATGATGAGCCAGCTCAAGACCGCAGGCCGCAAGGAATTCCCACTCGTCGTCAAGGGCGACGTGCAGGGTTCGGTGGAAGCGATCCTCGGCGCGCTCGACAAGCTCGGCACGGATGAAGTCGGAGCCCGCGTCATTCATGCGGGTGCAGGCGGCATCAACGAAAGTGACATCACGCTGGCGGAAGCCTCGGGTGCTGCTGTCATTGGATTTAACGTGCGCGCCAACAAGGAAGCACGCGAAGCAGCTGAGCGTTCCGGCACGGAAATTCGCTATTACAACATCATTTACGATCTCGTGGATGACGTGAAATCGGCGATGTCGGGTCTGCTTGCGCCGACGCTGCGCGAAGAACGCCTCGGCGAAGCGCGCATCCTGCAGGTCTTCGCGGTGTCGAAGGTCGGCAAGGTCGCAGGCTGCCTCGTGCAGGATGGCCGTGTCGAACGCGGCGCTAATGTGCGCCTCATCCGCGACAACGTCGTCATCCACGAAGGCAAGCTCTCGACGCTCAAGCGCTTCAAGGACGAGGTCAAGGAAGTGCAATCCGGTCAGGAATGCGGCATGGCCTTCGAAAATTACCAGGACATGCGCGAAGGCGACATCATCGAATGCTATCGCATCGAAGAAATACGCCGCTCGCTTTAATGGCCTAACCGAAGCTTCGGAACGGCCCGCGCAGTATTCGCTCGCGGGCCTTTTCTTTTCCGTCCTCAAGCCGGTCCGAATCCGGCAGGAATGGTGAGACATGAAACATCACGACGACAAAAAAGGTCCGTCGCAGCGTCAGTTGCGTGTCGGCGAATTGATCCGCCATGCGATGACGGAAATTCTCTCGCGCGGCGATCTGCAAAATCCGGTCATTCTGGGCGCGTTCATCACGATTCCGGAAGTCCGCATGAGCCCCGATCTCAAGATCGCGACGATCTATGTGACGCTGCATAATCGGGAGAACGAGAAAGACATCATCCGCGCTTTCGCAGATGAGCGGAAATTTTTGCGTATGGAAATCGCCCATCGCGTCAATCTGAAATTCGCACCCGATCTGCGCTTCCGTCCCGATGAGGGCTTAGTTGAGGCGCAGAAGATCGATGCGCTTCTGCGCTCGCCGCAGGTCCAGCGTGATCTCACAAAGGCACAAGAGAATGATGCGGAGGACGCCGAATGAGCGCACCCAAAATCATTCAACAAAAGAAAACGCGTGTCGACGTCAATGGTTGGATCGTGCTCGACAAACCCATCGGCATGACGTCGACGCATGCGGTGTCCGCCGTGCGCCGTTTGCTGAATGCAAAAAAGGCTGGCCATGCCGGCACGCTCGATCCGCTTGCCTCCGGCATTTTGCCACTCGCCTTTGGCGAAGCGACGAAGACGGTTCCTTATGTCGTGGATGGCGAGAAAGCCTACACTTTCACCGTCGATTTCGGTTCCGAAACCGACACGGACGATGCTGAAGGTCGGATTGTTGAAACGAGCGAGCGCCGTCCTGAGCAGTCCGAACTTGAGGAAGTTCTGCCGCGCTTCGAAGGCGTAATCGAACAGGTTCCGCCGCGTTTTTCCGCGATCAAGATTGGTGGTGAGCGCGCTTACGATCTCGCCCGCGATGGCGAAGCGATCGAGATGAAATCGCGGCAGGTCGAAATTTATTCGCTCAAGCTTGTGTCCTTCTCGCCCGAGCGCGCGACACTCGCGGCGGAATGCGGCAAGGGAACCTATGTCCGCGCCATTGCGCGCGACATCGGGCGCATGCTCGGCTGCTATGGCCACGTCACGGCTTTGCGCCGCACGCGCGTCGGCCCCTTCACGCTTGCGGATGCGACGCCGTGGAGTGCGTTGGCGGATAATCCCGAAGCGGCAGCGGCGGCAGTCCTTCCGGTTGAAGCGGGCTTGTCTGAGCTCGAATGCGTGGTGATGAACCGCGATTCCGCCATGCGGCTGCGTCGTGGCCAAAGCGTCATTCTACGCGGGCGCGATGCACCGCCCGAGGGTGAATTGGTCTATTCCACCTGCGCGGGTGTGCCGGTTGCCGTTGGCATGGTCGAGCGCGGCGAGTTTGTGCCGGTGCGGGTGTTCAATCTGGCGTTGTGACCTGTGCTGCGGGCACCAAAGCCAATCTGGCCGGTAAAGGTCTATCGATGGGTCCCAATGATGCTTTGATCGCGGCACAGGCAATCACGTGCTTAATGACCCTTGTAACGAACAACGCCCGCCAGTTTTCGCGTATCACGGGCTTGAAGCTGGTCAACAGGCTGACCCCCTAGCTTTTCCGGCCTTTTCGTGTATGAAGACGGCGCACGCGACCGGTTTCGGCCTGTCGCGTTATCGACCTTGCTGGACGACATCCCGGCAGGGCCGCCTCTCACTCCAACAGATAAGGAGCACCCGATGTCGATTACAGCTGAGCGCAAGCAGGCGCTGATCAAGGAATACGCCACCAAATCGGGCGATACCGGTTCCCCGGAAGTCCAGGTTGCGATCCTGACCGAGCGCATCACCAATCTCACCGAACACTTCAAGACGCACGCCAAGGACAATCATTCCCGTCGCGGCCTCTTGAAGCTCGTGTCCCAGCGCCGTTCGCTTCTCGATTATGTGAAGCGCCAGGATGTGGGCCGCTACAAGACGCTGATCGAGCGCCTCGGCATCCGCCGCTGAAGCAAGGTCTTTGAAGGCGGGCTAAGGCCCGCCTTTTCCCTTTGGGCCGGCAAGACGGCCCTTTTCTCCCTCCGGACCGGGAATGGACCCGACCGGCTACCCCGCTGGGGCCTGCGGATCATGGCAGGATTGCCGGGGGCTTTCGGCAGCTAGGCTGCCCTCCCAAGGAAAGCCCCTCGTCGTCTTGCTCATGGCGCAGGTTCTGGCCTCTCGAAGGACTGAACACCCATGTTCGATACCCAACGCGTTGAACTCGTTTGGGCGGGGCGCAAGCTCACGCTCGAAACTGGCCGCATCGCCCGTCAGGCCGATGGCGCCGTGCTCGCCACCTATGGCGAAACCACCGTGCTTGCCACTGTCGTCTCGGCCAAGGACCCGAAGGCCGGCGTCGATTTCTTCCCGCTTACCGTGAATTATCAAGAAAAGACCTTCGCAGCCGGACGCATTCCCGGCGGCTATTTCAAGCGCGAAGGCCGTCCGTCGGAGAAGGAGACACTTGTCTCCCGCCTGATTGATCGCCCGATCCGTCCGCTCTTTGTCGATGGCTACAAAAACGACACGCAGGTCGTCGTTACGGTTCTGTCGCATGATCTCGAAAACGATCCCGACGTCGTTGCGATGGTGGCAGCCTCTGCAGCGCTCACACTTTCGGGCGTGCCCTTCATGGGTCCGGTCGGCGCTGCGCGTGTCGGCTATGTCAACGGCCAGTTCAAACTGAACCCGACCATTGCTGAAATGGCCACATCCGATCTCGATCTCGTCGTCGCCGGAACGGCTGACGCCGTACTGATGGTGGAATCGGAAGCGAAGGAACTCGCCGAAGACGTGATGCTCGGTGCTGTCATGCACGGCCATAAGGGCTTCCAGCCGGTCATCGATGCGATCATCAAGCTTGCCGAAGTGGCCGCGAAAGATCCGCGCGATTTCAAAACGCCGGATTATTCCGAACTCGAAGCGAAGATCCTCTCGCTTGTCGAAAGCGAACTGCGCGTTGCTTATTCGACGCCGCAGAAGAAAGAGCGTCAGGACAAGGTTGCTGCCGCCAAGCAGAAAGTGCTCGCCACACTCTCTGGCGAAGGCGTTGAAAATCCGGTTGCGCCGCTTCTCGTTGCGTCCGTGTTCAAGGAAGTCGAAGCCAAGATCGTACGCTGGAACATTCTTGACACCGGCCGTCGCATCGACGGCCGCGATTTGACGACCGTGCGCAATATCGTGTCGGAAGTTGGCATTCTGCCGCGCACGCATGGTTCGGCTTTGTTCACGCGCGGTGAAACGCAGGCGCTTGTGGTGGCCACGCTTGGGACCGGCGATGACGAACAGTTCATCGACTCGCTCGAAGGCACATACAAGGAAACCTTCCTGCTGCATTATAACTTCCCGCCCTACAGCGTCGGCGAAACCGGCCGCATGGGTTCACCGGGACGCCGTGAAATCGGCCATGGCAAATTGGCATGGCGGGCTGTGCGTCCGATGCTGCCGCCGCATCACGAATTCCCCTACACGATCCGTCTCGTCTCCGAGATCACGGAATCGAACGGTTCATCGTCGATGGCGACAGTGTGCGGCTCCTCGCTTGCGCTGATGGATGCGGGTGTGCCGCTGAAATCGCCGGTGGCGGGCATCGCGATGGGCCTCATCCTTGAAGGCGATCGCTACGCCGTTCTCTCCGACATTCTCGGTGACGAAGATCATCTCGGCGACATGGACTTCAAAGTGGCAGGCACGGCCAATGGCGTGACCTCGCTGCAGATGGACATCAAGATCGCTGGCATTACCGAAGAGATCATGCGCGTCGCCCTCAATCAGGCCAAGGGCGGCCGTCTCCACATCCTCGATGAAATGGCGAAGGCGCTCACCGGCGCGCGTCAGGAACTCGGCCAATACGCGCCGCGCATCGAGACGATTAAGATCCCGGTTGACAAGATCCGCGAAGTCATTGGTTCGGGGGGCAAGGTCATCCGTGAGATCGTCGAAAAGACGGGTGCCAAGATCGACATTCAGGATGATGGCACGGTGAAGGTCGCCTCCTCGGATGGCAATTCAATCACAGCCGCGCTCAACTGGATTAAGTCGATCGCATCTGAGCCTGAAATCGGCGTCATCTATGATGGCACTGTGGTGAAGACGACCGATTTCGGCGCCTTCGTGAATTTCTTCGGAGCGAAGGACGGACTCGTCCATATTTCACAGCTCGCGTCGCAGCGCGTGCAGAAGGTGACCGATGTCGTCAAGGAAGGCGACAAGGTTAAGGTGAAGCTGTTGGGCTTCGACGATCGCGGCAAGGTCCGCCTGTCGATGAAGGTGGTCGATCAGGCCACCGGCGAAGACCTCGAAGGCAAGCCGACGGTTGAAGAAATGATTGAAGCCAGCGAGTAATTTTTCTCGCAAAGGTTGCAAACGCGAAAGGCGGCCTTCGGGCCGCCTTTTCTATTGGAAATTACATTTATGACAAGTGATTCAATCAAAACGTGCATTTTCCGTCGCAAATCGTTTTTTCTTTACGCTGATTGACGATAGCGCTTGCGCAAGTTGAAGCTCTGGCTTTTTGTTAGGGCATTGCGCAATGAAGCAGATTGGTTCGACAATGTTTCGAGGAATTTTCAGAATCTGGTTCGGTGGCAAGAGCAAGTCTCGCCGCTTGGCTATGTTGGCAAAAAAAGTTGAAAGCCCCGATCAAGAGGATGACAACCTGCCGGGCATCGACGATCCGTTCGGCGAAGGGAGCGCACCGCCTGATCCGACGCCTTCCAATAGTTCAGTCCTGGCATTCGATCGGAATAACGATGGTATGATCGACCCCTCCAGCGAAATATCTTTGCTGCAGGATGCGCCTGGTGCCACAACAAATTTCGCTGCGTTACAGACTTTTGATTCAAATGCAGACGACGTTTTTGATGCTAATGACCCGCAGTTTCAGAAATTTGGCATTTGGGCAGATGACAATCAGGATGGGCAATTTGCATTAGGTGAGTTTAAAACACTCGCTCAAATGGACATTGTTTCTATCGATCTGGCTCAGGGGCTGATCGATAATTCTGTGACAATCAAGCGTAGCGATGGAACGGAAGACCTTTTGAAACTAACCTATTCATCGTCGGTTTCGATCTAGAGCGGCAAACGGAAACCCCCGGACCTTCCGGCCCAGGGGTTCACGGTCCCGCCGGGAGTGAGCGGGATTTCTGAGCGGGAGGGGAGAGTTCGCTCAGAAAACGAAGTCGTGACCTGTCAATGCAAGCTTGTTAACGTTTTGAAGCGTGATGACTGCGCCATTATCGGCCGTGATGATAGTGCTCGCACCATTAGCCACAGCATGCGACAGGACGGCATCAATCGAGGTGAAGCCGAGTTCGCGCGCATCGATTTGATCGGTTCCGACTTTGAAGTCGAGGATCAGATCACGACCTACACCATCTGCCGCTTTGAACACAAAGAGATCGATGCCATCGCCCCCGAGCAACGTGTCATTGCCTACACCGGCATAGAGCTTGTCATTGCCGATGCCACCTTCAAGACGATCACTGCCGGCCTGTCCCATGACCGTGTCATGACCCGCGCCGCCGATCAGCGTGTCGGAGCCGCCTGCACCTTCGAGACGGTTGTTGAGCAGATTGCCCACGCCTCTGAAGGCCGTCGCGCCAAGATGGGTCAGGCTTTCAAGATTGCCGCTGAGAGAATAGCTCGATAACGCCGTTCTCACCGTGTCGAAACCCTGACTGGCAAGTTCAATGATCTGATCTGTTGCGACATTGACGATGAAGATATCGTCGCCAAGGCCTCCAATCATCGTGTCTGTACCAACGCCGCCATCGATATAGTCATTGCCAGGACCCGCATTGATGCGGTCATTGCCGCCGCCTGTATACACTCTGTCTTGTCCGGCTGAAGCGAGCACCGTGTCATTGCCGCCTTCGCCAAGAATCGTGTCGTTCCCATCATTGCCCGTGAGCAATTCGCTCGCCGCCGTGCCCTTCACGGTCTTGCCGATGAAATTGGCGGCGTCCTGCCAGATGTGGACCGAGTCGATCTTGTACGCGGCTGGCCATTGTGTTGTGACATCGGGAGCGCCCGCCCAACCACCCACCGCGAGATTGGCAATGAAGTACATCGGCACCTTCAGGCTCTCGGGTGTGGCAACAGCGCTCATCTGTTTGCCGTCGAAATAGAAGGTGATGCGGTCTTCCTGCCAGTCGACGCCGTAAGTGTGCATGCTCGCGGACATGTCGGCGACGGTTGCACGCGTCGCCTTGATGATGCCGCCATCTTGGGTGTGCGCCGTCTGATAAAGAAAATTCGTGTTCTGTCCGAGCACTTCCATCAGGTCGATTTCCGCTTTCACCGAACTGTCGGCTGAGCGGAGCCACAAAGCAGGCCAGAGGCCTTTGCCGGCCGGCAACTGCGCCGTGGCTTCGATGTACCCATACTTGAACTGGACCGAATCCGCCGTGTTGATCATGCCGGACGTATAGGCAAATTGATTGAAGTTCACGGCGTCGGCACCGGTCGGCTTTGCCGTGATCGTCAGCGTACCATCGCCCGTCGAGAAGGGTGAGTAACCGGGCGTTGTACCCAGCGCATTCACGAAGCCTCTGTCGACATAGAGCTGCAATTCGCCATTGCTGCCCAGCGTCCGAAGATTGCCAGGGAATACCGTCTTCCATACGGAGCCATATGTTTCCGGCAAAGTATTCCCATTGAACTCATCCCCGAAAGTGAGCCTCATATTTGTACGGGGGGCAATTGCTGCAGTTGTGTATGTAACCGGCATAGTATGTCTCCCGAATTCCAACCGTATCTTTCGGTGAAGCGATCCGTATTTTCGTGGCGGGAGATAAATGCGAATTATTGATATTACGAAAGGGTAGTTTTACGTGGTTTTCGAAAGAGTTACGTCTAATTAATACTTGTGAAACGTAAGTAACACTTCGTTACACTGAGCAAGTTTTACAGCGGAAGCGCGGCTGGAAACGAAAGTCGATTGGACGCCGTGCAGCAGAGGGGGCACATTTTCAAAGCTGTCCCGCGCGTGCACTACGAGGCTTCCGTGCTCACTGCCGTCATCTCGGATATTCACGCGAACCGCGAGGCCCTGACGGCGGTCCTCAGTCATATCCGCGCGTCGGGGGCGGATAGAATGGCTGTGCTAGGAGATATTGTCGGGTACGGGGCTGATCCCGAATTCTGTATTGATGCGGTTCGCCAGCTCGAGGCCGAGGGTGCGATTGTTATTCAAGGCAATCATGACGAAGCCGCCGCGGGGCTGGACAACGATATGAGCGCCACTGCGCAAGCTGCGATCGTGTGGACGCGAGAACGGTTAGGCACCGCGGAGAAGGCGTGGCTGGCCGGACTTCCGCCCTCATGCACAGAGCCCGGCGTGCTGTTCGTTCATGCCAATGGCTGGAATCCGCAAGGCTGGGGTTATATCCGTACTGCGCAAGAAGCCGAACGCTCGATGCGGCGCACGACTGAGCGGCTCACCTTTTGCGGCCATACGCATCAGCCGTCCGTGTTCCACATGTCATCCAACAGACCCGCCGCTCTTTTCGTGCCGGTGCCGGGTGTCGCCATTCCCTTGGTTGAGACACGTCAATGGCTCGCCGTTGCGCCTGCGGTAGGACAACCGCGGGATGGCAATCGCTCAGCTGGTTACATTCTGTTCGACGATGCGCGCCGTGAAATCAATTTCCAGCGCGTGCCTTACGATTGCGAAACGGCCTCGCGAAAAATTCTGGCTGCAGGATTGCCGCCCTCTCTCGCCGAGCGCTTGCTGAAAGGGCAGTGAGAATGCCAGCGATACGTCCCGCCAAGGGATTGGAGCTCGACGGTTTCATCTTTGAATCGCGTTTGCATCAAGGGGGTATGGGTTCGTTATGGCGTGCGCGAAATGCCAGTACGGGTGAGATGCTTGTTATCAAGATCCCCTTTCTTGGCGATGGCGAAGATGCGTCGACGATCGTCGGCTTCGAGGTTGAGCAGATGATCATGCCCCGGCTCTCTGGCCCGCATGTGCCGCGTTTTGCAGGTCTTGGCGATTTCAATCGTCTTCCCTACATCGCGATGGAGCTTATCGACGGGGTGACACTGGCGGATAAGCACCATGGGCAATGGCCTATCGACGATTGTGTCGCAACAGGAATCAAGATTGCAAAAGCGTTGCAGGATTTGCACAGCCAGAATGTCATCCATCTTGACCTAAAGCCTGCCAATCTCATGCGCCGCTCTAATGGCGATATCGTTTTCGTCGATTTTGGACTCTCTCGCCATTTGCAATTGCCCGATCTTCTTGCCGAGGAAACAGACCTACCCATGGGATCGGCCCCCTATATGGCGCCCGAACAGATACTTGGCCGCCGCACAGATCCGCGCAGCGATATCTTCGCCATCGGTGTGATCTTGTATGAATGGCTGACTGGAGAATTTCCGTTCGGCAATCCAAAAGGCCATGGTGGATTGCGACAGCGTCTTTGGTCCGATCCCACACCGCCGCGCGCATTGCGACCCGATTGTCCGGCTTGGCTGCAGGAAATCATCCTGCGATGTCTGAGTGTCGATCCAGACCTACGTTATCCCACAGCGGCGCAACTATGCTTTGCATTGCAACATCCTGACCAAATCAGATTGACAGATCTTGCGGAAAAGACTGAGCGCGATAGCTTTGGTGCCCGCATTTCACGCTTCTTCAAATCGCGCACGGCCGATCTGCCGTCACCTGTTGGAATACCGCCTGTCGATCGAGCGCCAATTGTGATGATTGCTGTCGATCTTACCCATGGTGTCGACGATTTGGCATCTGCTTTACGCATGCAGGCGCGCGCGGTTCTTGAAACTCAGCCCAATGCGCGGATCGCCTTTGTTACCGTTCTAAAAACTGCTCTGTTGTCGGTTGAAAACGAGAGCCAACCGGACGGGCACAATGCTTATGTTCAGCGTCTGATCGAATTGAAGGACTGGGCGCGACCCTTGGTCAATCGCGAAGATGTCGTCTCCTATCATGTCCTTGAAGCTGTCGATGTCGCAGCCGCTCTGATCGAATATGCCCGCCATAACAATGTCGATCATATCGTGTTGGGTGCACGCGGCTCTTCCACTGTCAGGCGTTACCTTGGCAGCGTATCGTCGCAGGTCGTGGCGCAAGCACCGTGTACGGTCACAGTGGTCAGGCTCAAGCAACGAGCCGAGCACGAACCCGCTTGAGTTTGTGTGCAATTCCTCAATTTGCGTTGTACGGCATATTTCGCTTTTGATTGGAAAGACAATCCATTGCCTCTAAGATGATCGTCTCTCCGGCCCGGGTTGTGCATGGGATCCAAGATCAGACTGAATCTGACACGCCCACGCCACTTCGTTTTGGCGATGATGACGGCCGTGATCTTTGCTGTTTCAGCGGTTGCGGCAGCCGCACTCCTGCAAAGTCGTAGCCGTGTACTCCGCGAGGGTGAGCAGGTCACGCGTGACATGGCTAAGCTGATGCAAAATCAGATGATCCATATCCTTGATGTGGCCAATACAATTTTATCGTTGGAGCGTATAGATTTCGAAAAGCGCAAAATGGTTGGCGCGACGACTTACAGCGCGCAACTTGGCGAGCTGATCCGCGACAAACCCTATCTTTTTCGTGTCTTTCTGGCTGACGCGAACGGCGACATTATTGCAACATCAATGCGTAATCCACCGCCGCTCAACATCAGCGGGCGGAACTATTACAAGCGTCATCGCGCCGGTGAGAATGGGCCGATCATAACAGCCGGAATGTATAGTCAAGCGAGTGGCGAGGCTATCATGGTGATGAGCCGTACGATCCTTGATCCTTCCGGTACGATGGAAGGGGTCGCGATGGTTTCCTTCAATCTTCAGGCGCTCGCCAATTATTTCGCCAATCTGGTACCAGTCGAATATGGCTCAGTGTTCCAACTGATTGCCGATGATGGCCGCATCCTTGTCGATGTCTCACCTCCGCCTGATTATAGCCAGCGTTTCGTAGAGCCAGACATCTGGGCGCAAATCAAAAAAGCACGAATTGATGCGACAGTTTATCAGTCGATGGATGATACGCCGCGTATCTGGGCACATCGGTTAATCCCTGGAACTGATCTTTTCATTCGCGTGGGGACTGACCGTCAACAGATTACCCGCAAATGGAACCAGGATCTCGCCGACTACGCCATGGTCGGCCTTGTTGCCTTCGTCGCACTTCTTGGATTAACCGGCATCGCCGTGCGCTATGCCGATCGTGAGGAAGCGGCACTGAACGATCTACGCATGTTCAATACGATCCTTGAACAGCGTGTCAGCGAACGTACAAAAAAGCTCGAGGCCTTGATGGGCGAGCTACAACAATCGGTCGAGGACAAGACGATTCTTTTACGCGAGATCCATCATCGTGTGAAAAATAATCTTCAAGTGGTCGCATCGATGGTGCGGCTTTCTTCACACCATGTGTACGATGCGCAGGCGCGAGGCGTATTTGCCGAAATTGCACGGCGGATCCGTGCGATCGGCCTTGTCCATCAAACGATCTATGAACAAGAAGCGGCATCGGCCGTCACCGTTCACTCCTATCTGCAACGTCTCGCTATGCTGGAAGGCGATGTCTACGGCATTGGCGATCGCGGAATCATGATTGAAACGCGGGGTGAAGGCGAGCTTGATCTCAACACCGCTATTTCAATGGGACTTGTCGTCAGCGAGGCGCTTGCCAATGCCATCAAACATGCCTTCCCTGACGGGCGGCAGGGCGTAATTACGATCATCGCTTCTGCCTCTGAAAAGGAATGGAAAGTCATTGTCGCGGATAATGGGGTCGGCTTTGATGATGCGCTCGATGCAGGTACGGGCATCAAGCTCATTCAGGCCTTGGCTGGCCAGATGCGCGGCAGTGTCCGTTTTGTGGCGGAGGGCGGTACGCGCGTCGAGATGCGTTTTCCGATTTTGCGCAATCCGGCAGAATTGTTTGTCGGTCAGACCGAGTCCAGCGCTGCGAGAATGTCGGCTGCTAAATCGGCTTGATGCTCAAGCCCACAAGACAAACGCACCATTCCCTCGGGTATGCCCATGGCAAGGCGCTGTTCCGGTGTGAAACGCTGATGCGTCGTCGTCGCGGGATGTGTCACCAAGCTCTTGGCATCGCCCAAATTGTTCGAGATCTTGACGATCTCAAGCGTGTTGAGAAACCGATATGCTCCGGCCCGCTCCCCATCCACTTCAAAGGCAATCAAGGTTGAAGGCCCGCTCATCTGCCGCGCGATGATGTCAGCCTGCGGATGATGGGGGTCGCCGGGAAAATTCACCCGCTTCACCTTTGGATGCTGCGCAATGATGTGCGCTAGATGCGTGGCGGTTTGTGCCTGTCGTTCGACACGCACGGGAAGCGTCTCAAGCCCCTTCAGCAAGATCCAAGCATTGAAAGGCGAGATTGCTGGCCCCGTCTGCCGCAACACCTGATGAATATGCGTGTCGATGAATTCGCGCGATCCGAGGATGACGCCACCCAAGCAGCGCCCCTGCCCGTCAATGTGCTTGGTTGCCGAATACACAACGCAATCGGCGCCAAGCATGAGCGGCTTCTGGAAGAGCGGTGTTGCAAACACATTGTCGACGATCAGTTTGGCGCCACATGCTTTTGCAATCGCGGCGACTCCTGCGATGTCGATGACTTCCAATGTTGGATTGGCGGGACTCTCGAGGAAAAAGGACTTCGTCTCCGGCCGTACGGCAGCACTCCAAGCAGCCAGATCCGGCCCATGGACAAGCGTCGTCGCAACACCAAAACGCGGTAGCCATTCTTCGATCACCCAGCGGCATGAGCCGAAAAGCGCTTGCGCGGCAACAACATGATCGCCCGCTCTGACGATACTCATTAACGCTGCGGTAACAGCCGCCATTCCGCTCGCAGTGGCGCGCGCAGCCTCCGCACCTTCAAGCGCGCACATCCGCTGCTCGAACATGGCAACAGTAGGATTCGAAAACCGTGAATAAATGAAACCGGGCTCGGAGCCATCGAAACGGGCCTCGGCTTCTTGGGGATTATCGTAGACAAAACCTTGCGTCAGAAACAGCGCTTCCGAGGTCTCGCCAAATTCGGAACGTAAGCCGCCGCTGTGGACGAGACGTGTTTCCGGATGCAAGTGAGCATATTTGGTCACGCTTGGATTTCCCAATCATGCGTGATGGTGGCGGTCTTGCCGAGCATGACCGAGGCTGAGCAATATTTTTCAGCCGAGAGTTCCACTGCTCGCTTCACCTTGTCCTCGGTCAAGCCTTCTCCCTTCACGATGTAATGCATGTGAATGCGGGTGAAGACTTTCGGATCTTCAGGGGCGCGTTCGGCTTCTACTTCCACATCGCATGTCACGAGTCCGACGCGACCCTTCTCCAGAATCATGACAACGTCGAAACCCGAGCAACCGGCAATCCCGAGCAAAAGCATTTCCATCGGGCGCGCACCTAAATTGCGCCCACCATATTCTGGCGAGCCATCCATCATCACGCGATGGCCCGATCCCGTTTCGCCCGCGAATAAACGTCCCGATACCCACCGTGCTGCGGCCTTCATTTCTGATACCCCGTTTGAATTGCTGCGCGATCTTAGACGCCGCAATCCAGAGCGTCGAGAACGCGGCATGAAAAAGGCGCGGATTGCTCCGCGCCCTTCTGTTTTTAGGGAACTTGGAATTCTTAGAAATCCATGCCGCCCATCAAGCCGGGCAGGCCCGGCTTGAACATGGGTGGATTTGGGCGGCATGAAAAAAGGCGCGGATTGCTCCGCGCCCTTCTGTTTTTAGGGAACTTGGAATTCTTAGAAATCCATGCCGCCCATGCCACCCATGCCGCCGCCGGCGGGCATGGCAGGCTTGTCCTTCGGCAGTTCGGCAACCATGGCTTCCGTCGTGATGAGGAGGCCAGCCACCGAAGCCGCGTCCTGCAGCGCCGTACGGACGACCTTTGCGGGGTCGACGATACCGGCCTTGATCAGGTCGACATATTCTTCGGTCTGCGCGTTGAAGCCGAACGTCTCCGACTTGTTTTCAGCGATCTTGCCGACAACGATCGAACCTTCGACGCCAGCGTTTTCCACGATCTGACGGATCGGGGCTTCGAGCGCCTTGAGGACGATGTTGATGCCGGCCTGAACGTCCGGGTTCTTCGACTTGAGAGCCGCAACGGCACCCTTGGCGCGGAGAAGAGCAGTGCCGCCGCCGGGGACGATGCCTTCTTCCACCGCAGCGCGGGTGGCGTTCAGCGCGTCATCAACGCGGTCCTTCTTTTCTTTCACTTCGATTTCCGTCGCGCCACCGACGCGGATCACCGCGACGCCGCCTGCGAGCTTCGCAAGACGCTCTTGCAGCTTTTCACGGTCGTAGTCCGAGGTGGTTTCCTCGATCTGCGCCTTGATCTGGTTGACGCGGCCTTCGATGTCTTTCTTCTTGCCAGCGCCGTCGATGATCGTGGTGTTCTCCTTCTCGATACGCACCTTCTTGGCGCGGCCGAGCATGTTGAGCGTCACGGTTTCGAGCTTGATGCCGAGATCTTCGGCGATCATCTGGCCGCCGGTGAGGATCGCGATGTCTTCGAGCATTGCCTTGCGGCGATCGCCGAAGCCCGGAGCCTTCACGGCAGCGATCTTGAGGCCACCACGCAGCTTGTTGACGACGAGGGTGGCGAGCGCTTCGCCTTCGACGTCTTCAGCAATGATGAGGAGCGGCTTGCCCGTTTGCACGACTGCTTCGAGGATCGGCAGCATCGGCTGGAGCGAGGAGAGCTTCTTCTCGTGGATGAGGATGTACGGATCTTCGAGGTCCGCAATCATCTTTTCCGCATTGGTGATGAAGTAAGGCGAGAGATAGCCGCGGTCGAACTGCATGCCTTCGACGATGTCGACTTCGGTTTCGAGGCTCTTGGCTTCTTCAACCGTGATCACGCCTTCATTGCCGACCTTCTGCATGGCCTTGGCAATTTCTTCGCCGATGAAGCGGTCGCCATTGGCCGAGATCGTGCCAACCTGCGCGACTTCTTCCGTCGACTTCACCTTCTTGGCGCGTGCCTTGATGTCGGCAATGGCGACGGCGACGGCCTGATCGATGCCGCGCTTCAGATCCATCGGGTTCATGCCGGCGGCAACGGCCTTGGCACCTTCGCGCACGATTGCCTGAGCGAGCACGGTCGCTGTCGTCGTGCCGTCGCCTGCGATGTCGTTTGTCTTCGAAGCGACTTCGCGCACCATCTGGGCGCCCATGTTCTCGAACTTGTCTTCAAGTTCGATTTCCTTAGCAACCGTCACACCGTCCTTGGTGATGCGCGGCGCGCCGAAGGACTTTTCGATCACGACGTTACGACCCTTCGGGCCGAGCGTGACTTTCACCGCATTGGCGAGGATGTCGACGCCGCGCAACATCTTGTCGCGGGCATCAGACGAAAAACGGACGTCTTTCGCAGCCATGTGAATTCTCCTGAATGATTGAAACGGGGTTCAGCGTTGGCTTAGCCGACGATGCCCATGATGTCGGATTCCTTCATGATGAGGAGATCCTGACCATCGATCTTCACTTCTGTTCCCGACCACTTGCCGAAGAGGACGCGATCGCCCTTCTTGACGTCGAGCGGGACAAGCTTGCCGGCTTCATCGCGGGCACCGGAGCCCACAGCGATGATCTCGCCTTCCTGCGGCTTTTCCTTCGCCGAATCCGGAATGATGATGCCGCCCTTCGTCTTTTCCTCGGACTCGAGCCGGCGAACGACAACGCGGTCGTGCAACGGACGAAATTTCATGGTCACTGTCCTTATCCTTGAGCCGCGCCCCATCAGGCACGCGGGGTGATTTCGTGACCTGCTAGCACTCACTAAGCATGAGTGCCAACAAGGGTATATGGGAGATAAGAACGCTGCCAAACCCTGTCAAGGCGAGGCTCTGACAAAAAAGACTCTTCGTAGAAAGGGTTAGCGGTTTTAGGCCCGAATGGGGCGCGAAAAGCGGAACTCGACCGTCCGTGCCACATCATGCAATTGCCGGACACCCGCATCCTGCTGGAAGCCGTGTTTGCGGTAGAAGGCATGCCCCATCGTAAAGCGGGTATCGGACCAGAGGGTGAGGGCGCAGCCGCCCCGCTTGGCCACGAAGGCCTCCGCCTTTGCGAGCAGGTCGGCGGCGATCCCCCGCCCCCGGAAGCCTGATGCTAGGTAAACTTTGGCCAGCGCAAAAACGCCCTTATCCCAGGTCTCAAAGAGGGCGAAGGAGCCCATGATTTGCCCACCGGCTTCAGCCACCCAAAGCGTGCCATTGCGCGCCGTGTAATGCGAAGCGGGCGCGGCCAGTTCAGGAAACTCCGCGGCCACGAAAGGGCAGTCTTCATATTCGGCAAAAACCGTAGCGATGAGCGCGGCAATCGCGGGCCCATCGGCATCGTTGGCCAGACGAATGCCGATCATTTTGCCGGTGCCTCTGGGATACCCGCGATCCGTTCTTCGAGCGATTTCTCGGCGAAGGGCAGCGATAGGCCAAGTTGGATCAGTGCGTTCCAGATGCTCTCTGCGTTGTCGGCAAAGGCAAAGAGATCGAGATCGGTTTCGGCAATGACACCCGCATCGACAAGCTTTTGCCAACCGATTGCACCGTGCCAGAAATCCGGATCGTAAAGCACGATCGGCAGACGATGCGGAATCTTCTGCGTTTGGCGCAGCGTCAAGATTTCGAACAATTCGTCGAACGTGCCAAACCCACCAGGGAATACCACAAGCGCATTGGCCCGCATGGCCAAATGCATTTTCCGCATCGCGAAATAATGGAATTGGAATGTCAAATCTGGCGTGGTGTAAGGGTTCGGCTCCTGCTCATGGGGCAGTGTGATGTTGAAACCAATCGTCGGCGCACCGGCATCGAGCGCACCGCGATTGGCGGCTTCCATCACGCCCGGCCCGCCGCCTGTCGCAATCACATTATCTCGCACGCCGCCATTGTGATGGAGCGCACCGCCACGCAACGAAGCGATGCGACCAAATTCGCGTGCGACATTGTACCAACGCGCGCCGTTTTCGCCGACGGGGCCAGAGCCGTCTTCGCGCGCGCGCGCCGTACCAAACACGACGATCGTCGAGCGCACGCCCCAATTGCGGAGATGTTCTTCCGCCTTGGCGTATTCGAGAAGAAACCGCACCCCGCGCATCGAATCACCGAGGAGAAACTCCTCGTCGAGCGCGGGGAGACGATAGGCGGGTGACGCTTTCTGCGCCTTGCTTTCAGGGCGTTCCATAGCCCCAAACTAGACTGTTCGCGGGCCGATGAAAATCACAACCAATCATCGTCGCCCGCATCGAGACCGGGGTCGGATCCGCCCTCGAAATTGGCTGGAGAGATCCCCCGATCGGTAGAGCCGAAAATGTCGGGGATCATGCCGCCTTCGGTTGCTGCCGGGGCTGCCGCGCCATTCAGATCGCCCGAAAGCGCCTGCTGGGCACCCGTTTGCCCAGCCCCCGAAAACATAGATTGCAGCCCTTGGGCCAGCAGCACACCACCAGCCACGCCGGCCGCCGTGGCCATCGCTGTCTGGAGGAAACCGCCGCGCTGTCCCTGCTGGCCGAAGAGCGGGTTGCCGACCGGCTGGTCCATTCCCTGAGGTGCGCCGGGCGAACGGCCCCACGGACTGCCGCGCGGCGCCTCGACTGGCTCCGATGGGTTTCTGCCGATGGAGGGAACCGAGCGCGTCCCAAAGGTCGTTCTGGCGGTCCCGCCGAGCAAGGAGCCGGCATGGGCCTCTTTGGCCTTCAAATCCGCTTCCAGCGCCTCGATCCGGGCCGCAGCCTGTTTCAACGCTTCTTCCTGCACGATGATTGTTTGCGCCATCAGATAGGGTGCATAAGGTTGCTCGCGTACTGCCTGAGCGATAAAATCCTCCGCCCCGCGGTCGCGCGGCGTCCGACCTGCCGTATGCATGCGCGCGAACAATTGACTGAGAAGCTGGTGTTCTTCTGGCGTCATGACGAAATCCTCCCTGCCGTCCAAATGGCGGCGTTTCTCGATGTGGGGAGGCAGCGCGGCGTTTCCAAGCCGTATCCCCAGAACGGCACTTGAAGCTAAGCTTCGGGCAAGACTATGACAGAGCTATGAGCATCCAACGCCGGTCCTTCTTATGAGCATTGCGCTGCGCGCCTCCCAAGCGCTGGGCCTCTGGCACGACGTGATGCTCGATCTCGTCCGCGATGGTGCGCCCGACCTGTCGGCCCGCCAAACCGTGATCCTGCTCGCAGTTTATCTGGAGTCGCCGCCGCATACCGTGCGCGGACTTGCCAAAAAGCTCGGCGTCACCAAACCTGCGATCACCCGGGCGCTCGACACGATGGGCAAGCGCCAGCTTCTGACGCGGCGGCGCGACGAGAATGATCGTCGTAACGTGATCATCCAGCGCACCGTCGAGGGTGCGCTCTACGTTGAACGGCTCGGCGATTCTGTGATCGCACGCGCCAAAAATCTACCAACTTAAATGAATTGAGTTGATCATGAGCAACCCGCGCCTGCCCGCCCGCCCCGATCTCGCCGCTGCCCAATTAAAAGGACAGGTCGCGGCTGCGCGTTTCGTCGAAGGCGTACCGATGCGCGTACGCGCGTCTGTCGCGCCTTTGCGTCGCGAACCGCGCTCCGATGCGCCGCTCGATACTGAGGCCTTGTTCGGTGAAGCTGTGACCGTTTACGAGACGGATTCCGAAGGTTGGTCTTGGGTGCAGCTCAAGGATGATTCCTATGTGGGCTATATGCCGACAGAAGCGCTCGGTCCCGACGGCATCGCACCGACCCATCGCATCGATGCGTTGCGGACCTTCGTTTACCCCGGCCCCTCGATCAAGGAACCGCCGCTCGCTGCACTCTCGCTCGGAAGCTCGATCGCGGTTCTGGCTGAAGACGGAAAATTCTTCAAAACCGAAGCGGGTTTCGTTTTCGCCATGCACGCCAAGCCGCTCGACATTGTGGAAGAGGATTACGCCGAGACAGCCAAGCGTTTCGAGGGCATTCCCTATCTGTGGGGTGGTAAATCCTCGCTTGGAATCGATTGCTCCGGCCTTGTGCAAACCGCGCTCAAGGCAGCTGGCATTGCTTGCCCGCGCGATACGTCGATGCAGGTGAACGAATTAGGATCGCCAATCACTTTCGATGAGCGATTGCTCGGACTCAAATGTGGCGATTTCGTTTTCTGGAAAGGGCATGTCGGCATTATGCTCGATGCTGAGACGCTCGTTCACGCCAATGGTCATTTCATGGAAGTGGTCAGTGAACCTCTGCGTATGGCGCGCGACCGCACGATCGCAAAGGGCTCCGGCCCCATCATTGCGATCAGACGTCTGTAAAGATTTCCGAACCAGTCTCGTTTGAGCGCGCCTGCAAAGCAGACCAGAAAATCTGGAATCGGGACCGTGCGCTGCATAACGATGGATCGCCGCAGGGATCACCACCTCGCAAGTACGAACCCAATTTAATACGCTCGCACACGATCGACGCGATAATCCGGTTCTTGCCCCGCTTCTAGCTTGGCAATTTGCCGTGCGACGAGGGCGCCAATCGCATCGGGGTCCGACATTGCGGCATTGTGCGGCGTCACCGTCACTAGCGGATGCGTCCACAACAGCGAATCGCGCGGCAGCGGTTCGGTCTCGAACACGTCAAGCACGGCGTGGCCGAGCACGCCCTCATTCAGCGTTTTCAAAATGTCGGCTTCTTTCTGCAAGCCGCCGCGTCCCGCATTGATGAGTGCGGGTTTGCCAAGCCGGCCATTTTGCGCGAGGCCACGGATCACGCGCTCATCGATGATCCCGCGCGTCTGCGGCGTGAGCGGCAATAGAACGACAAGAATGTCGGTACGGCTGAGAAACTCCGGCAAGCCCATCTCGCCGGAATAGGTCGTCACACCGTCGATCTGTTTCGGTGTGCGACTCCAGCCTGCAACGTGAAAACCCATCATCTTCAATTTATGCGCAGCGTCTTGGCCTAATTCGCCCATGCCCATAATGCCGACGCGCACATCGACAGCAGCCGGTTGGAAACGATCGTCGTCCCAGAGCTTCTCTCTCTGTTGCGCATCGTAACGCCGCGTCTGGCGCAGCACCATTAGACAATGCATGACAATATATTCGCTCATCCGATTGGTGAGATCGGAATCGACGACGCGATAAATCGGCACGTCCGGCAGTCGATCATCGTTGAACAGAAAATCGACACCGGCTCCCAGAGAGAAAATGGCCGACAAATTCGGCAGGTTGGCAAGCGATCCGGCGGGATGCTTCCACGAGACGGCATAATGAACGGAACGACGATCGAACGGCTCACCCAGCGCAACGATCTCGCGACCCGGCATTTTCTTACGTAAACGCTCGACCCATTGTTTGACATTCCAACCTGACAAGGCAACCAGCAGCATTTTCTATCCTGTGAGTTTTTCGACCAGAAGAGGCATAGGCGCAGGCACATCCTGCGCAAGAGAATAGGCTTGCCGAACAAGTGCTTCTGCGCGTGCGATGCTATCTTCGTCGCTCGCGTGAATGAGCGCTAGCCCGTCGCCTTTTTCAAGACGCGCGCCGCACCGCGCAAGATCACTCACACCGACCGCGAAATTGATGCTATCGGCTGCGCGCCGCCGTCCTCCACCAAGTTCGAGTACAGCCACGCCAATGGCGCGGGTATTGATGGACGCAATGAAACCGGCTTCATGCGTTTTGACAAGCCGCCGAAGCGGCGCTTGCGGTAAAATTCTATCAGGATCATCGACAAGCTGCGCAGATCCACCAAGCGCAGTCACCATGCGCGCAAAAATTTCAGCGGCCCGACCGGAGCGCCACGCGCTATCCAATTGCTGCATGGCATCGGCTTCGTCGCGCGCCAGCCCGCCAAGCACCAGCATATCGGCGCAGAGCGCGAAGGTAACATCGTGCAAACGTTGATCGACTGCCTCGCCTTTGAGATGCAAGATGGCGTGACGCACTTCAAGGGCATTGCCGGCGCAATTGGCTAGTGGTTCATTCATATCGGTGATGCGCGCAACCGTTTTCAAACCGGCCTCATTTGCAACACTCGCAATGCTCTGCGCCAAGGCATGAGAATCGGCGAGTGATGTCATGAATGCACCCGAACCGGTCTTCACATCCATGACGAGGCCATTGAGCCCCGCAGCGATTTTTTTCGATAGGATCGATGCGGTGATGAGCGGAATAGATTCGACTGTCGCGGTCACATCGCGAATGGCATACAGGATGCGATCCGCCGGTGCGAGATCCGCTGTCTGCCCGATAATTGCACAGCCGACATCATGCACAACCTGTTTGAAACGCGCTTGATTGGGCGTCGAAACATAGCCGGGAATCGCATCGAGCTTGTCGAGCGTGCCGCCCGTATGCCCAAGCCCGCGGCCCGAAATCATCGGAACATAGCCGCCGCACGCGGCGACAAGCGGTGCAAGCAACAGGCTTACCGTATCGCCGATCCCGCCAGTCGAATGTTTGTCGAGCGTTGGCCCCGGCAAATTCCATTCCATGCGCGCGCCACTCTGTGTCATCGCGCGCGTCAGCGCGACACATTCGCCGCGTTCCATGCCACGGAAGAACACCGCCATGGCGAAGGCAGCAGCCTGTCCTTCTGTAACGTGCCCATCGACCAGACCATCGATGAATTGCGCAATCTCGACGTCATGAAGGCGATGGCCATCGCGTTTGCGGCGGATGATTTCTTGTGGGATCATCAAGAGGTCCCTGTCACCGCGCTTCGTTCGCAAGCACGTCGAACAAGGCGCTGGCGCCGATCCGGAAGCGATCTTTGCTGGCTGGAACGCCGCAAATCTCCTCAAACAGATCGTGATACAATTTTGCTTGCGCGAATGTGCTAATGCCACCCGAGGCCTTGAAGCCGGCGTGATTGCCGTGGTCGCGGATCGTCTCGAGCAGCAGGCGCGCGCCTTCTTCGGTCGCACCTGTTGCTGTTTTCCCGGTCGATGTCTTGAGAAAATCGGCACCTGAGTTCAAGGCGCAAAGAGCTGCATGACGCAGGCTTTCTGCATCGGGCCATGCGCTGGTTTCGAGGATCACTTTGAGAACTCGGCCTTCGCAGCGCTCTTTGGTTGCTGCTACCAAATCAGCGGCGAGATCAACATCCCCAGCAAGAAAAGCGCAGTAGGGAAAAACGAGATCGATTTCATCGGCGCCATCGCCCAATGCTTCGTCGACATCGTCGAGGACGCGTTCGATGTCGTCGCCGCCTTGCGGAAAATTGATCACGGTCGCAACAGATATGACGTTGCCGATCTGGCGCTGTGCGTAACCCACAAATTGTGGCCAGAGGCAAAGTGCGGCGGGTGGCCCCATCGGGCCAATCGCCTTTTTACACAGCGCGGCAACCGCTCCCTCGTTGCAGGATTCTGACAAATTTGTCAGGTCGATGAAGCCGATCAAACGGTGAGCGAGAGTTTTGTCTATCATGCCAATGACTCGGAAAGAGGTTCGCGCAGAGTTTCAGAGAGTAGCGCAATCAGATTGGCGCTGCCTTGGGCGGCGACGCGGCGGGTTTCGTCATGTGTCGGCGCGCCATCGAAAAGCCCTGTCCCGTAATTGGTAACGAGCGACAAGGCGGCACAGCGCAAACCGTAACGGCGCGCAAGAATGACTTCTGGCACTGTCGACATACCGACGAGATCGGCGCCTAGAAGATGTGCCATGCGCACTTCCGCCGGCGTCTCAAAGCTCGGACCCGAGAACCACATATACACACCATCCGGTAAAACCAGATCAAGCCGGTTAGCAGCAGCGCGAAAGCGCACGCCGAGAGCGGGATCGTAAGCATTCATCATCGACACGAAGCGGCCATCACCTTTCTCACCGATGAGGGGATTGTGGCCGGAAAAATTGATGTGATCGGTGACGAGCGTGACTGTTCCCGGCGCGAGATCGGGCCGCAAGCCGCCTGCTGCATTGGTCAGGATTAGTGCGCCAGTTCCGAGCGCGGCAAGCGTTGCAATGGGCACGCGCATGATGGCGGCATCGCCATGTTCATAGAAATGCGTGCGGCCTTTCAGCGCGACGACACGCGCCTTGCCCAAGCGCCCGGCGACGAGGCGGCCTTCATGGCCCGATACGCCGCTCGGCGGGAAGCCGGGGATTGCTTCGTACGGGATATTGATAGCGCCTTCGAGCGCGTCGGCAAATCTGCCAAGCCCCGTCCCAAGAATGACGGCCCAATCGGGCCGTCCCACACCGGCAGCCCGCAAGAGATCGCGCGCGGCAAAATCCACCGTCACGATCCTTCGAGCCCCGACAGTCCGGGCAATTGCTCCGGGCCGAAGGCATGCGGCAACAACTGATCGAGTGTTGTCTCGACCCGCTCGGCACCGAGCGTTCCGCCTGCGATGACTTTCGTATCACCATTGGCGAATTCGCGGATGCGCTGGCGGCACGCCCCGCAGGGGAAACAGGGCGCGGGCGCTGATCCTGCGATAGCAATAGCCGCGATTTCGTTTTCGCCAGCCGCCACCATGGCGGCAATGGCTGCCTGTTCGGCGCAGGTACCCGAAGGATAGGCGGCATTCTCGATATTGCACCCGAGGTAAGTATGGCCATTGCGGCTCAGGATTGCGGCGCCGACTTGGAAGCCGGAATAGGGGGCGTAAGCGCGTTCGCGCACGGCGCGTGCCGCTGCAAACAGAGACTCAATCGTCATCTCAACGCTCCTTTACAGAAGGTCGCCCCGCTGCTGGTGGCACCACTGCGCGGCCCATGAACCCTGCCAGCAGCACGATTGTAAACAGTTAGGGGAGCGCCTGTATCGTCTGAACCGGAATGGTGCCGCTGCTAGACAGCGCAACCATGGCACGAGCGTGGCTTGGCGTGAAGTCGTGCGGTCCTTCTCAGAGCCGCCTTAAATTCACTTGGCGGCGCGCCTTTGCTTTGGCACACTCGAATGATCGGGCGGGCCGGAAAGGATCGGGCCATGGCTTGCAGTCACAGCGTTAGGATGCAGTTTTTCGGCGCTTTTTGGGCGCTGGCTGCCCTCGTTTTCGCCCCGATGCAACCCGCCGCAGCCCGCGATGGCGAAATCGATGTCGATGTTGAGCTCATCTTGGCCGTTGACGTCTCCTACTCCATGGATCCGGAAGAGCAGAAACTGCAGCGCGAAGGCTATATCGAAGCGTTGAATTCCCCTGAGATCCTCAATGCCATCAAGAAAGGTGTGAACGGCAAAATTGCGGTCGCTTATTTCGAATGGGCAGGCACCGCATCGCGCGAGATTGTGGCCGATTGGCATATCATTGAGGATGCGGAGACAGCCGCCCAGTTCACGCGGAAATTGATTGAGCGGCCAGTGCGTCGCTTCTCGCGGACATCCATCTCGGGCGCGATCGATTTCGCCGTTCCCATGTTCAGGAACAATAATTTTCGCGGCCTCAAACAGGTGGTCGATATTTCCGGCGATGGATCTAACAATCAAGGCCGGCTGGTCGAACGATCGCGCGACGATGCTTTGGCTGAAGGCATCGTTATCAATGGTCTGCCCATCATGTTCAACCGGCCGACATCCGGTTATCGCGATGTCGAGAATCTCGATCATTATTTTGCCGATTGTGTGATCGGTGGTCCCGGTTCCTTTGTCATCCCGATCCGCCAGCGGAGCCAATTTATTGACGCGATCCGTACCAAGATTCTGCTGGAAATCGCGTCGATCCCCGATGATCCGCTGCCGATCCATAAAGCACAGGCGCAGGTGCCGCGGAGCGATTGCATGGCGGGCGAAAAAATGTGGCGCGAGCGTTGGGAAAATAATTAGCGTTACGTGCCGCGCGGTTTCGCGCGATGGGTCGCAATCGCGGCGGACGGATCGTCCGGCCAGACATGTTTCGGATAGCGGCCTTTCATCTCTGCTTTCACAGATGTCCACGAGCCTTTCCAGAAGCCGGGAAGATCGCGTGTGATCTGGATCGGCCGATGCGCAGGCGAGAGCAGATGTAGCAGCAAAGGCACGCGCCCGCCCGCCAGTGAGGGATGGTCCTTCAGCCCGAACAATTCCTGCACACGAATGGCAAGAACGGGATTGTCGCCTGCATCGTAATCGATGGGGTGGCGTTGGCCTGAGGGCGCATCGAAATGCGTGGGTGCCTCTGCGTCGAGCCGTTGTTGTAAGTTCCAATCAAGCGTTGCACGTAAAGCCTGATCGATGAGGCCTTCCTTGAGATCGGCGAGTGTGAGCGCGCCATCGGCATAAGGGCCAAGCCAATCGAGGATCGTTTCCATTAAATGCGCATCGGAGAGATCCGGCCATGCCTCGCCTTCGGCGCGGCGCAAGAAATTGACGCGGTCGCGCCATTGCGCCGTCGCTTTCGACAGGGGTAGTGCAGAGAATCCAAGCGTAGCAACGCCCTTCAAAAGTGTCGCTTTGGCCGCATCATGGGCGGTGGCCCGCTGCGTGTTTTCAGACAGGGTGATCGCCCCTAGACGCGTCGTTCGCCGCGCCCGCACCGCTTTGGCTTGCGGATCGAATGATAATTCGTCGCGCGTGACAATGCGGCTGCCAAATGCGTCGAGGATCGTTTCAATCAAAATCGGCGCAGCTGCGACAATGCGCGCCGAGGCGCCGCCGCCCGTGATTTCGGCAATCGCAAGGAATGGTTCTCGTGCCAAAGCATCATGCGGCTCGACCATCGCACCACGCCCATTCGCCATCACGAAAGTGCCCTGCGCACCGCGTGCTTTGGCGATGCGGTCAGGAAAGCCGAGCGCAACGACAGCACCTGCACGATCCGATGGCGTTTCTTGAAAAGTGCCGCCCGCAATCTTCACCCATTGGCGCGCCATGCGGCGCAGATCATCGGCGCGTCCACCACGCTCGCGACGAAACCGATCGAGCCGATGCCGCAGATCGCTCCCATCGCCGCCAAGGCCGCGTTCGGACAAGAGTGCTGCAATTTCGGCGGCCAATAAAGCATCGCCGCGTGGCACGGCATCAATCACCATGCGTGCGAGCCGCACGGGCAACGGCAGTGCGCGCAATGTCTTGCCGGTTTTGGTGAGCCTGTTGTCGTCGTCGAGTGCGCCGAGTTCATGCAACAAGGCGCGCGCTTCCTTAAGTGCGGGCGCAGGCGGCGTATCCAGAAAAGCGAGCCGCGCCGGATCGCTCTCGCCCCATGCCGCACAATCGAGCAACAGACCCGAGAGATCGGCGGACAGAATTTCGGGTCGCGCAAAGGGCTCGAACGCGCCTTCGGCTGCCTGTTCCCAGAGACGATAGCAAAGCCCCGGCTCCGTACGGCCAGCACGACCGCGGCGCTGATCGGCTGCGGCGCGCGACACGCGCACCGTCTCGAGTCGCGTCAAACCGAGATCGGGTTCGAAACGCGGGACGCGCGCGAGGCCTGAATCAATCACCACGCGCACGCCTTCGATGGTCAGTGAGGTTTCCGCAATCGAGGTTGCCAGCACGATCTTGCGTGACCCTTGCGGCGCGGGAGCAATGGCCGCGCGTTGGGCGGCGGGGTCCATCGCGCCATAAAGCGGCGCAATGATCACATTCGGCGTTTTGATTTTATCTTCAATCTGCCGTACGACCCGCATGATCTCGCCTTGGCCCGGCAGAAACGCGAGGATCGAACCTGCCTCTTCCCGCAGCGCACGCATAATTGCGTCGGTCATTTGTTCGTCGATACGACGTGTCGCATCGCGCCCGAGCCAGACCGTCTCGACCGGAAAGGTCCGGCCTTCGGATTCGATGATCGGTGCATCGCCGAGAAGCGAGGCGACGCGCCCGCCATCGAGCGTTGCCGACATCGGCATGATGCGCAGATCGTCGCGCAGCGCAGCCTGCGTATCGAGCGCCAGCGCCAATCCGAGATCGGCATCGAGAGAGCGCTCGTGAAATTCGTCGAACAGGATCGCGGCAATTCCTTCAAGCGTCGGATCGTCGAGGATGATCCGCGTGAAAATACCCTCGGTGATGACTTCGATCCGCGTCTTCGCGCTGATACGGCTGTCGAGCCTCGTGCGCAGGCCCACCGTCTCGCCGACCTTTTCGCCCAGTGTTGCGGCCATCCGTTCAGCCGATGCGCGCGCGGCCAACCGCCTTGGCTCCAGAACGAGGATACGGCCCCGCTTTAGGTTGGGGTGATTCAGCAGCGCCAGCGGCACCCGCGTCGTCTTGCCGGCCCCGGGCGGGGCCACCAGCACCGCCCGCTTATGCGCTGCGAGCGCAGCGGCAATGTCGCCGAGAACGGCATCGATCGGCAGGGGCTTGTCGAAAATCATGGCCGAGCAATGGCCTAAGCCGTTCCGCCCGGCAAGACCCGCCTGTCCCGCCAGGCGTTCAAGCTTGCATTAAATCAAGCGTCAACTTTGCTGTTTTGCAAAACATCTTTTCAAGCGCCCGGTCCATCCCTAGATTCGGTCCATGAGCAAACCTCCTCGTCCCAACATCATCTCTCTGGCCGAAGCCCGTGCCGCCCGTGAGGCGGAGCGCAAGGCTGCGGCGCAGAATGCGGATGATGAAGGCGGCAATGATGCGCTCGATGCGCTGGCGGCAGAGCTCGTGGCCTTGCTTGATACTGGCAGCCTCGGCGATCCCGATACGGCGGCAGCCATCCTCATCACGGCAGCACTCGATACGCTGATCGATGCCTATGGCGAGGATGAAGGCGCCGAGACCGCCTATACGCTGCTTGATGAGTGCATCAATGAGCGGGATTCGTAATTCGGTTCAGCGCGATCCGGCAAGCTGATCGAGCGGGAAAAGCCCGCCCTCGCTCGGGCGCACGGGCGGCGCCGGAACGGCCGGCGGCGCTTCGCCGAATTCCATCGCCTCGATCTTGTCGCCGCGCTTCACCACCTTGTCGGCCGAGACGATGATGGCAGCGACATCCTCATTCGCTTGCCGGAAATGGGTTTCGAGCTTGCCAACGCGGTCGCGCAGACGGCTGACATCGTCGAGGATTTTCCGCACCTCGTCCTGAATGAGATGGGCCGCTTCGCGCATTTGCGAATCCCGCACAATCGCCTGCATCACCTGAATCGCCATGGTCAAAAGCGAAGGCGAGACCACCAAAATGCGTGCGCGATGCGCCTTCTGCACGAGATCGTCGAAATGTTCCATCAGATCGGCATAAATCGATTCCGATGGAACAAAGAGTATTGCGATATCCTGCGTCTCGCCAGGAATGAGATATTTGCTGGCTATATCCTTGACGTGATTTTGCATATCGGTGCGCACGCGGGACGATGCCGCCTTGCGATCTTCATCGCTGCGCGCTTCGCGGAACGCGGCAAAACCTTCCAGCGGAAACTTCGCATCCACGACCAGCGGTCGCCTATCGCCCGGCAGCTTGATCGTGCAATCGGGACGTGAACGATTGCTGAGCGTCGCCTGAAATTCGAAAGCACCATTCGGCAAGCCATCCTTGACGATCGCCTCCATCCGGCCTTGACCGAACGCGCCGCGTGATTGCTTGTTCGCGAGAATGTCCTTGAGCGTCAGAACTTCGCTCGTCAGCGTGTTCAAATTCTTCTGTGCTTGATCGATCAGCGCCAGCCGCTCATTAAGCTTGGCCAGATTTTCGAGCGTGCTGGTTGCGTTTTCTTTCAACCCGTCGCCCAGCCGCGCATTAAGGCTGTCGATCCGCTCGGCCAGAAGCCTTGCAAGATGGGTCTGGCGGCTGTCGAAACTCTCGCCGATCTGCGAAACGCGGCCGCTCATTTGCGCCTGCGCCTGGAGCAGCAGGGCGACCTTGTCGTCGAGCTCGCGCTGGCGTTCGGCCGCCGCAGCCGCCTCTTCGGCAAGCCCGCGCCGTGCGCCTGAGCCGCGCAACACCGCCACGATCAAAAGCAGGCAGACCACGCCAAAAGCGAGCGCCAACGTTTCGGCGGTGGAGAGTTGGCCTTGCAGGAGCCGGTCGAAAAAGACGGAGACGATGTTTGGAGCCATGGCCATAGCCTAGCCGATTCCCGAACCGGGAACAAATACCGAACGTATTACCAAATGGCTTTGACGCCGCAAGGCGGAATGACTATGTCGTGCCCATCATGGCTTTGCGACCGATCATCATTCTGCCTGACCCCGTTCTACGGGAGAAATCGACCCCGATCGTGCGGGTGGACGATGATGTCCGTGCGCTCGTCGCTGATATGTTCGACACCATGTATGAAGCGCCCGGCATCGGCCTCGCGGCTGTGCAGGTCGGCATCACCAAGCGCATCGTCACCATCGATCTCGCCCGCGAAGGCGAGGAGAAGCAGCCGCTCGTCTTCGTCAACCCGGAGATCATGTGGTCGTCGGATGAGCTGTCGGTCTATGAGGAAGGCTGCCTCTCGATCCCGCAATATTACGAAGAGGTCGAACGGCCCGCCAAAATCCGTGTCCGCTATCAGGACGAGAAGGGCGAGGCGCGCGAACTTGAAGCCGACGGTTTGCTTGCGACCTGTTTGCAGCACGAGATTGACCATCTCGAAGGCAAGCTGTTCATCGATTATCTGTCGAAACTGAAGCGCGACCGCGTGGTCAAGAAATTCCAGAAACAGGCCAAACGCGAGCACGATCTCTGATGGCGCTGCGCGTCGTCTTTATGGGCACACCTGATTTTTCGGTGCCAACACTTGCCGAGATTGTCGGACAGGGCCATGAGGTCACAGCCGTTTATTCGCGTGCGCCTGCGCCCGCTGGGCGCGGCATGGAATTGCGCAAATCGCCAGTTCATGTTGCCGCTGAACGATTCGGCATCGACGTGCGCACGCCAAAAAATTTCCGCGATCCTGCCGATGTCGAAGCCTTAGCCGCACTTGCGCCCGATCTTATCGTCGTTGTCGCCTATGGCGTGATCCTGCCGCAATCGGTTCTCGATATTCCGCCGCTCGGCTGCGTCAATGTCCATGCATCTGTGTTGCCGCGTTGGCGCGGGGCTGCGCCCATCCAGCGCGCGATCATGGCAGGCGATGACGAGACCGGCGTGGCGATCATGAAAATGGAAGCGGGGCTTGATACTGGCCCGGTCGGTCTCGTCGAAAAAATTGCGATCACGCCTAATATGACGGCCGGCGAATTGCACGATCGCTTGGCGCGCGTAGGCGCCGATGCGCTGGGGCGTGCGCTGGCGGCCTTGTCGCGCGGCACTCTCGCCTTCACGCCGCAGCCCGAAGAAGGCGTCACCTATGCTAAAAAAATCACGAACGACGACGCCCGTATTGATTGGACGCAATCGGCGCAAGCCGTGCACGATCATGTGCGCGGCCTGTCTCCATTTCCCGGCGCGTTCTGCATGATCGATGGCGCGAAGGGCCCCGAACGCATGAAAGTGTTGCGCACCGAGCGCGTCGATGGGCAGGGTGTGCCGGGCAAAGCGCTTGATGACAGATTGCTGATCGCATGTGGCGATGACGCGGTGCGCCTCCTCGAAGTGCAGCGCGCCGGATCTAAACCGATGAAAGCCGACGATCTTTTGCGTGGCTTTGCTATCGCCAAGGGAACGGTCCTTAGCTGATGCCGCGTTATCGGCTCACCATCGAATATAAAGGCTCGGCCTATGTTGGCTGGCAGTTTCAGGATAATGGCCGCTCGGTCCAAGGTGCTATCGAAGCAGCTTTGAAGTCGTTCACGCATGAAGATGTCCGCGTGCATGGTGCGGGGCGCACCGATGCGGGCGTGCATGCGACGGGGCAAGTCGCCCATATTGATTTGAGCCGCGTATGGGATCCGTTGAAGTTACGCGAAGCATTAAATGCTTGGCTGGCTTACGATGCGATTGCAATTCTCGATGTCGTCGCCGTTGATGATGAATTTCACGCGCGCTTTTCAGCAACCGGTCGCCATTACATTTATCGCATCAATGATCGCCGCGCGAAATTAACATTCGACAAGGGTCGCGCGTGGCACATCAAATGGCGGCTCGATGCAGACGCGATGCATGAAGCAGCTCAGCGTCTGATTGGCAAGCATGATTTCACGACGTTTCGCGCGGCTGAATGTCAGGCTGCTTCGCCAGTGAAAACGCTCACCCGACTTGATGTCGAGCGCATTGACGATGAGATCCGGATCTTCGCTTTTGCGCGGTCTTTCCTGCATCATCAGGTGCGTTCCATTACCGGCTCTTTGGTCGAAGTCGGTTTAGGCAAATGGACAGCCGATGATCTACAATCCGCACTTGAGGCGCGCGATCGAACGCGCTGCGGCCCCATGGCGCCACCCGATGGGCTTTACCTCGTCAAAGTCGATTACGACGCCAAAACTGACGACGAAAAATAGCGTTCGATCACGCCTTCATAGATCTTCGCCAAGGCGTTGATTTCGGCGATATCGGCATGCTCGTCGATCTGATGCATCGTCTTGCCGGTCAGGCCGAATTCGATCACCGGCCCATCCTTGCAGATGAAGCGCGCATCCGATGTCCCGCCGGTTGTCGAGAGTTGCGGCTTGATGCCCGTCATCTCTTCGATCGCCGCCGACATCTTTTCAACGAAGGGCCCTGGTTGCGTCATGAACGCGATTGCGTTGGTAGGCTCGAACCGGGCTTCGTAATGGATACGGTTACCAGCGGCCTTGTCGAGCCGCTTACGAATTTCGGCTTCGAGCGTCTCGGGCGTCCAGATGTCGTTGAAGCGAATATTGAACGTCGCCCGCACCTCGTTCGGAATGACATTCGTCGCTTTATTGCCGACATCGATCGTAGTGAATTCACAATTGGTGGCACCGAAATGCGCGGTTCCCTCATCGAGCGGATCGGCCAGCACGCCTTGCACCAATGCCATCATGCCGGGAATGGGATTGTCGGCAAGGTGCGGATAGGCGACATGGCCTTGCTTGCCCTGCACGATGATATGTCCGGTCAGCGAACCGCGCCGTCCAATCTTGATCATATCGCCGAGCTGTTCAGGATTGGTGGGTTCGCCTAAAATGCAATGGTCGAATGTCTCGCCATTCTCGCGCATCCATTCGAGCACTTTCACCGTGCCATTGATGGCAGGGCCTTCTTCATCACCAGTGATGAGAAAGCCAATCGAGCCGTCGAAATCGGGATGCTTGTCGATGAAACGCAGTGCGGCAGAAATGGATGCTGCCACGCCACCCTTCATATCGGTTGCGCCTCGCCCATATAACTTGCCGTCGCGGATTTCGCCTGAGAAAGGCGGTGCGCTCCATTTGATTTCATCGCCAACCGGCACAACATCGGTGTGACCAGCAAAGAGCAGATGCGGCGCGCCGCGTCCGAACCGCGCATAGAGATTGTCGACATCGGGCGTGCCGTCGGCCGAGAAACGCAGCAGATGTGTTTCAAACCCGGCCGCGCCTAAAATGTCGGCGATCAGGTGTAACGCGCCGCCCTCTTCCGGCGTCACAGAAGGACACCGGATCAACGCTTGCGTCAGTTGGACGGCGTTGCGAGCGTCAAACATCAGTCGCGCAGGAGTTCGTTGATCGCCGTTTTCGAGCGTGTCTTTTCGTCGACGCGCTTCACGATCACCGCGCAATAAAGCGACAGTGTTTCGTTCGATCCCTTCAGCGTCGTGTTGGCGAGCGAGCCGGACACGACGACGGAATAGGGCGGCACATAGCCCATATGAATTTCACCCGTCGCGCGATCGACGATCTTGGTCGACTGGCCGATATAAACGCCCATGCCGAGCACCGCGCCTTCGCCAACGCGCACGCCTTCAACGACTTCCGAGCGGGCGCCAATGAAGCAATTATCTTCAATGATGACGGGATCGGCCTGGAGCGGTTCCAGCACGCCGCCAATGCCAACGCCGCCCGACAAATGCACATTCTTACCGATCTGCGCGCAGGATCCGACCGTGGCCCAAGTGTCGACCATCGTGCCGGAATCGACAAAGGCGCCGATGTTGACGAAAGACGGCATCAAGACGACGCCCGGCGCAATATGCGCGCCGCGACGCACGGTGCAATTCGGCACGGCGCGGAAACCGGCCTTCTGAAACTGGCCTGCATCCCAGCCGTCGAACTTCGAAGGCACCTTGTCGAACCAGACGGATTCACCGGGGCCGTTTTTGATGATCGCGTTGTCATTCAAGCGGAAGGAGAGAAGGACCGCCTTCTTCAGCCATTGATTGACCTTCCATCCTGCGCCATCCCGCTCGGCGACACGCAAATGCCCATCGTCGAGCAGTTGCAAGGCAAAATCGACCCCTTCGCGCACTTCGCCCTTCGTGGCTGCGCCAATTTCGGTGCGCTTTTCCCAAGCGGCATCGATGATGGAGGCTAGAGCGTCGTGCGACATGGTCGTTATCCCGTGATGATCATTGGCGGTGGGGTTCTTTGTCCTAGCAACCGCAGGCGGCGCTGTCATCCCTTAGGCAGAGCGTGGGTCGGGCGGACACCGCGTACTGTCTCGATCTGTTCGAGGAAGGCTGCAAGGTCGGTCGTCCGGTGATGGATATAGTGTGCCTCTGGGGCCGTTTGTTCATGGGCTTCGCGGAACGGGTCAGCGACTTTCGGCAAGACCAACACCGTCTTCATGCCAAGCGCTGCGGGGGCGACGAGGTTTTTGGCGAGGTCCTCGAACATTGCAGCCCGAGATGGATCGACCTGATGCAGGGCGAGAAATTTCTCGTAAGTCCGCGTTTCGGGCTTGGGCACGAAATCGGCGGCGACAATGTCGAAGATCTCTTCGAAATGGTCGCGGATGCCGAGCTTGCGCGAGACGTTTTCGGCGTGTTGGCGCGACCCATTGGTCAGGATCAGCTTCCGCCCGGGCAAGGCTTCTATCGCGAGGCCAAGGCGCGGATCAGGGTCTACGAGCGATAGATCAATCTGGTGGGCGAAATCGAGAAAATCATGCGGCGAGATGGCGTGCTCGTCCATCAGCCCTTTCAGCGTCGTGCCATAGCGCGTGTAATAATATTTCTGCAGCGCACGCGCTGATAGCCCGTCGAGTCCGAACATCTCGACAAGGAACAAGGTAATACGTTGATCGACCTGCGGCCACAACTGGCATTCATGCGGATAAAGCGTGTTGTCGAGATCAAAAATCCAGACATTCACATCGTCGAAATCATGCGCTTTCATCAGCGGCAGGGGGTCGGCGATGGGGCTCGTCTCCGTCATGAATCCTCTTGTGGCTCAGGGCCTGATCAGCGTGCCAGCACCGTGGTCTGTCAACAGTTCGAGAAGCACGGCGTGCGGCACCTTACCATCGAGGATAACAACGCCTTCCACACCGGCCTCGATGGCGTAGATGCAGGTTTCCACCTTCGGGATCATGCCACCTGAAATTGTACCATCGGCGATCAATTCGCGGATTTGGTTGACGGTCAGTTCCTTGATGAGATTCTTGTTCTTGTCGAGCACGCCGGGAACGTCGGTCAGCAACAGAAGACGCTTCGCTTTCAACGCGCCCGCGATTGCACCTGCAAATGTGTCGGCGTTCACATTGTAGGTATTGCCATCTGCGCCATTGGCGACAGGTGCAAGCACAGGGATCACTTCGCGGCCTAGCAAATTTTCGAGCACACGCGGATCGACCTTGTCAGGCTCGCCGACAAAGCCGAGATCGACTTCCTTTTCTGTCTTCGTCTCAGGATCGACGATGGAGCGCGTCGCTTTTTTGGCGAGCACCATATTACCGTCCTTGCCGCAAAGCCCGATCGCGCGGCCGCCTTCATTATTGATGAAACCGACGATCTGCTTGTTAATTTGTCCGGCGAGCACCATCTCGACAACTTCGACGGTGGGCTTGTCCGTGATGCGCAAGCCCGCGGCAAATTCGCTCTTGATGCCGAGCTTGGCCAGCATGGCGCCGATCTGCGGCCCGCCGCCATGCACCACAACCGGGTTCACGCCCGATTGTTCAAGCAGCACCATGTCACGCGCGAAATCGCGCGCCACCTTTTCGTCGCCCATGGCGTGGCCGCCATATTTCACGACAACGGTTGCCTCGTCGTAATGCAGCATGTGCGGAAGGGCCTGCACGAGAATTTCGGCCTGCAGGTGCGGGTCGGAATGGTCGGTCATCGCATCGTCCATGGGGCCGGCGCAGGGCCGGGCATAAAGGGCAGGGTCAACGCCCGAACGGGCAAAAACGTTCTAGAGCATCCGGGCCAAAAAACGAAAACGGAAATTATTCGCCCTGCTCGTCTCGCTTGCGCGGTGCGGTCAGAATGGCCCAACCCGATAGGAGCCAGCCGCCGATCATCGCAAAGCCGCCCACAGGCGCCGCCATCGGGAAGAGTGGCATATGCAGGAAGGCGCGGGCCGCCATGTCGCCGGAAAAGAGCGCGGTGCCGACAAGCAGCAGATAGGCGCCGATGCGCCCCCATTTCTCCGCGACAAGGCCCGTCTCGAGCGCCGTGCCGAGTGCGATGAGTGCGGCTGCATGGATCATCAGGAATTGTGAGCCCGGTCCCAATGTTGAGCCCGGCATGGCGTGGCCTGCCAGCGCCGCCATGATGACACCAAGCGCGCCATAAAGCGTACCGATCAGCATCAGGAGGCGGTTCGGGCCCGTCATTTGCCCCGCTCGCGCAGAAGGCGCACGACAGCCTCGCGGAGATCGGAAATACCCTCGCCCGTCTCGCTCGATGTCAGGATGATTTCAGGAAAGGCCGCAGGCCGCTTGGCAAGTACAGCCCGTGCGGCTTCCAAAGCGGGCTCGATCTCGGATTTCTTGAGTTCATCTGCCTTCGTCAAGACGAGCGCGTAAGACACCGCCGCTTCATCGAGCATGTCGAGCATCTCAGCATCGTTCGGCTTCACGCCATGGCGGGCATCAATCAGCACATAGACGCGATAAAGATTGGCCTGCCCGCGCAGATAGGTGCGCAGCATTGTATTCCATTTCGCGACTTTTTCTTTGCCGACGGCGGCGTAGCCATAGCCGGGCATATCGACGAGCATGAAACGATCGCCGACATTGAAATAATTGAGCTGCTGCGTGCGTCCCGGCGTGTTCGAAATGCGAGCCAGCGTTTTTCGACCGGTTAGCGCATTCACGAGACTCGATTTACCGACATTGGAACGGCCGGCAAAAGCGATCTCGGGCAACCCCATAGGGGGCAGACCTTCAATCGTGTCGGCGCCCCATTTGAAATCGACCTCACCGGCAAAGAGTTTGCGCGCTTCTTCCGGCAGACCCCGTTCGATGGGATTGGGGCCAGCCATCTCAGCCGCTCTTTTCTGGACGTTTGGTCATGCTGCGGAGATTGTCCCACAGCTCAACTTTCACACCCTGCTTCTTCATGATCGCATATTGCTGCAGGATCGAAAGGAAGTTGTTCCACGACCAGTAAATCACGAGACCGGCTGGGAATGAGGCCAGCATGAAGGTGAAGATGACCGGCATCCAAGTGAACATCGTCTTCTGAATCGGGTCGGTCGGCTCCGGATTCATCTTCATTTGCACGAACATTGTGATGCCCATGATGATCGGCCAGACGCCAATCAGAAGGAAGGCAGGCACCGCGAAGGGCAGAAGACCGAACAGATTGAACATCGAGGTCGGGTCCGGCGCTGCGAGATCCTTGATCCAGCCGAAGAACGGCGCGTGACGCATTTCAATCGTCACGAAAAGCACTTTGTAGAGCGCAAAGAAAACCGGGATCTGGATGAGGATTGGCAAACAGCCAGCGAGCGGATTGATCTTCTCTTTCTTATAGAGATCCATCAATTCTTGCTGTTGCTTCACACGGTCGTCGGCAAAACGTTCGCGGATTGCCATCATTTGCGGTTGGACGGCCTTCATCTTCGCCATTGAAGAGTAGCTCTTGTTGGCGAGCGGATAGAAGACGGCCTTCACCAACACTGTGACGACCAAGATCGCGATACCGAAATTGCCCGTGAATTTAAAGATCAAATCGAGCACGCGGAACAAGGGCTGCGTGATGAACCAGAACCAGCCCCAGTCGATCATCAATTTGAATTGCTTGACGCCAAGGCTGTTTTCGTAATCGTTGAGTGTGTTGACTTCCTTTGCGCCGACAAACAGACGCGTCGTAACTTCCGTTGCGCCATTCGTTGCGACGGTCGTCGTCGGCTGCGTCACGAAGGTCTGATACACTTTCGGTGCATTAGGCGCAGCCGGCATCGCCATGCTGAGCGTGGAATCGAAGGCAACCTTCTGATCGGGCACGATCGCCGATGCCCAATACTTATCCGTGAACCCGGCCCAGCCACCTTGCGATGCTTTGAAATCCTTACCCTTGTCGGTCGTCGACAGGTTCGGTTCTTTTTCAAGATTGGCGTAGGTCAGTTCCTTCAGGCCTTGCTCGCCAAACACGCCGAGTAGACCTTCATGGAGAATGTAATAGCCTTCGGTGAACGGCGTTCCCACACGGCGAATGAAGCCGTAAGGCGTAAGCTTCAATTCCGTGCCCGATTTATTTTCGACGCGGTCCGTGACCGTGAACATATAGTCTTCGTCGACAGCGATCTTCCGCTTGAAGACAAGTCCCTTGCCATTGTCAAAGGTCAGCGTGACAGGCGTTTTTTCCGTGAGTTTGGTCTGGTCCGCCGTCCACACTGTCTGCGCATTCGGCAGATCGTTCGGGTTCACACCAAGCCAACCGAAACGCGCGAAATAGCCATCCTTGGCTGAAGGCGGCGTGAAGACGATGATGTTCGGCGACGATTTAGAGACTGTCTCGTGATAATCCTTCAGCGCGATATCGTCGAAATCGGCACCCTTGAGTGCGATTGAGCCGCGGATTTTCGCGGAATCGATCATCACGCGCGGTGAAGCGCTGAGGGCCGCTTCGCGTGTCGGTGCAAGCGTGATGTCAGCTGCCGCGCTGCCGGGCACTGGCGCTGCCGTTTTTCCATCAGGTGACGTGCTAGGCGCAGTCTGCGCAATCTCAGCCGTTTTTTTCTGCTGTTCGAGTTTCGGTGCGGCGTAGAAATAATTCCAGCCGAGCAAAATCGCGAGCGAGAGCGAAATGGCGATGATCAGATTTTTTTGGTCTTGCATGACTCAGCGCGGCCTGTCCGGAGAGGGTGTCGGTTTTGCCGCAGGCTTTGGGCCAAGGCGGCTCATGGCATTTTCAAGGTCTGTCACAATGGACACAAATGGGGCGGCGAGAAGGTCGCGACGAGCAACAACCACATAATCGACGCCAACCTGTGCGCTTTCAGCGCAGAGGCGCAAGGCTTCCCGTAAGCGCCGCTTGATCCGGTTGCGTTCCGTCGCCGTGCCTACTTTACGCGTAACGGTCAGCCCGAGACGGGCGGGTGCATCGACCAAATCAGGGCGGGCTAGGCCCTGAACTGTCATTAGCGGGGTCGAGAAACGGCGACCTCGTTGGGCGGCCACGAAATCGGTCCGTTTCAGCAGGCGCTCATACGAAGACCCGCGCACCGGGGAGGTGGCGGGCCGGGCCAATTGGCTTTGGTCCGCCGCGTCTTTTCCAGCAAGGCTTGGGTTAGCCAAGCTCGGCGATTTCGGCGACGCGGAAGGCGGACAAGCGCTCCCGATCATGGCGGTCACCGCCTCGGGAGTTGAACGCAATCAGGCTGAAAGACGCTTGCGGCCGCGCGAACGGCGGGCCGCGATGACCTTGCGGCCGCCTTTGGTGGCCATGCGGGCGCGGAAACCATGGCGGCGCTTGCGCACGAGCTTCGAGGGCTGGTAGGTCCGTTTCACGGTCGTATCTCCGGTCTAGCCGTCGCCTATGGGGGCAACGTAACGCCGCGCCGAGGGGCTTCGGGCCGCTTTTTTGCGGTCGCGCCTCCCGGCTGCGGACGTATTAAAAATCTCGCGGGCTTATGGCGGATGGCCGTCGGAAAGTCAACGCAGTTGAGTCACTTGAGTGTCATTGGCGTGCTGGAGCGGTTGCGGACCAGACCCGCTTTCTCCAATAGTGCCTCGGCCACCCTCTTGGAGTTCCTCCCACCGTGTACTCGCTTCTCATAGCTGCCACCGCGACGATGCTGATGCTCGCCGGAACCGGGCTTGGCCTCTATCTGAATCGTCGCCTTCCGGAAGAGCATTTGACCGATCGTACGATGGATATCGTCAAGCTGGCGACGGGCATTGTGGCAACCATTGCGGGCTTGGTGCTCTCGCTGCTCATTACCTCGGCAAAGAATTCCTATGATTCCGTGGCCATGGACCTCAAAGGCGCGGCAGCTGACTTCATCATGCTTGACCGCACCCTCGAGCAGTTTGGCGATCGCGCTACGGATGTGCGTATCCTTATTCGTCAAGCTATTGAAAAGTCGTTTAAAACTGATCTCGATTTGCGCACATCAGACGACGAGCTGATGGGCGCTGTTGTCCATCTGCATGGAACAGCGCAGCGCCTCATTCGGACTATGGCTATGGTCAATCCGGGCGACGAGATCCTACGCGATCGCGCGCTCTCCCTCGCCTACGACCTATCGAAAGCCCGCTGGATGCTTCAGCAGGAGGCGAATGACACCCTTCCATTAGCATTCCAGCTCGTCGTAATCCTCTGGCTCGCGCTCATTTTTGCGAGTTTTGGGCTCTTTACGCCGCCAAACCCCATCGCTCTAGGGGCTCTCGTCGTTGGTGCGATCTCCGTCTCAGCGTCGATCTTCCTCATTAACGAGCTCAGTACGCCCTTCTACGGCATCGTCCGCATCTCGACGGCCCCGCTTTGGGATGCCTTGCGGATCATCGGGCCGGTACGCTGAGCCTTATTGGCTGGCGAACCGGATCCGGCCCGTCCAGACCACGTCGCCCGCAGGGATCTGGATCACAGTGGGGGTATCGGTCACAGACGCGAGCTCGACGGCTTTCGTCGTTTTCCGGCGCCATGTGCCGATCCTGAGGCCCGAACGGGTCATGACCGCCGTGCGGTCACCCTTGCGGGGCGCATCGGGTGAGACGACCAACATGGTTCCTGGCCCGTAGAGCGGTGCACCTTCCCAACCCTCGACCCGGACCACAGCATTGCGGCGGTCAACAATAGCCCCCGCCAAAGTGGACAGGCCTTGGCCGGATGGGAAAGCATCGGTCCGCGTCAGCTTGCGCCGGGTCTTGCCTGTCGGCTTGCGGCCGATTAGCGCCATGAACTCGTCGAGATCAGCGCCGGTCGCATCGAGCACTTTGGCGAGAGATTCCGTCGACGGCCACCGGAGGCGGCCATCCACCCCGGCCCGCTTGGATGGATTGAATGTCGTCGGATCAAGGCCTGCGCGTTTGGCGAGGCCAGACGCGCTCAGCCCATATCGCTCGGCCAGTGAATCAATCGCATTCCAAATCTGGTCATGAGACAGCATCATCGACGCACAATCCGCGAAAAAATCTGCGCCGCGATCAAACCCTGCGGCAAGCCATACCTCACCATCCTTAATCACTCGGCTTGACGGGCGCAACTCTCGCGGTTTCAAAGATCATTGAAATATCCGCTAAAATGCCATTATGCGAGGATTCGGCCATGGCCATCTATAAAATCATGCCGCGTGCAATGTGGCAGGAGGCAACGGACAAGGGTGTGTTCGCTGGTGCACCTGTCGATCACGCCGATGGCTTCATTCATTTCTCGACGGCTTCGCAAGTGCGTGAGACGGCAGCCAAACATTTTGCCGATCAGGACGATCTGCTTCTCATTGCTGTCGATGGACAGGCTCTTGGGCCAGCGCTCATTTACGAACCCTCGCGCGGGGGCGATCTATTTCCTCATCTTTATGGCCCCATGCCACTTTCGGCTGTTATGGCCGTTCATGAATTGCCGCGCGATCGCGATGGCGCTCATGTGTTCCCGGAGTCCTTGTAATGCGTAGCTTGTTGTTTTCTTTCGCCCGCCCTTTCATTGCGGCGATGGATCCGGAGAAAGCGCATGGCATGACGATTGCGGCGCTTCGCGCTTTGCCGTTCGCCACTCCCCAGAATGACGACCCACTTTTGCGAACGACGCAATTCGGTCTTGATTTCCCTAACCCAATTGGCATGGCCGCCGGCTTTGACAAGAATGCCGAAGTGCCGGATCCCGTCCTCGGATTAGGCTTTGGCTTCACCGAAATCGGAACCGTGACGCCGCGTCCGCAACCGGGTAATCCAAAACCACGCTTGTTCCGCTTGCCCGATGATGATGCCGTCATCAACCGCTACGGTTTCAACAGCGAAGGGCATGACGCCGCATTCCGCCGTTTGGCTGCGCGCGCACCGCGCGGCATTGTCGGCGTCAATATCGGCGCGAACAAGGAGGCCACCGATCGTGTGGCTGATTATGTCGCCGGCATCGAGAAATTTGCTTCGCTCGCCAATTATTTCACCGTCAACATCTCCTCGCCGAACACGCCGGGCTTGCGAGATTTGCAGCATGAGAAAGCGCTCGATGATCTTATAGCGCGCGTGATGACCGCGCGCGATGCGGCCAGCGAAAGCCATCCGCGCCGCCCCGTGCTTCTGAAAATTGCGCCCGATCTCACGCTTGATGAACTCGACGGTATTGTGCGGATCGTGCGTGCGCGTGGGCTCGACGGCATGATCGTATCGAACACGACGATTTCTCGGCCTGCCACTTTGCGCGATCAAGCGACCGCGAAAGAAACCGGCGGTTTATCGGGTCGACCCCTCTTTGATCTATCGACGCGCATCCTGGCTGAAACCTTCGTGCGGCTTGAAGGGTTCTGCCCCATCATTGGTGTTGGCGGCATTCATTCGCCTGAAAGTGCAATCGCGAAATTCGAAGCGGGTGCCAGCCTCATCCAGCTTTATTCCGCGCTGACCTATCAAGGGCCTGCACTTGTGGGCGATATCAAGCAGGCACTCGTCACCCGCATCAAGCGTGATCGCTTGCCCAATCTCGCTGCGCTGACCGGATCGCGTATCGCCGATTGGCGCATAAAAATTTAAGCGCGTGCGACGAAACTCTGGACGAACAGGCGATTGTAAAACAAAGCCTGACCGATGCCGCGCGTGGCAAGAAAGGCCAGCATGGCAACCCATAGACCGAACGCACCGAACAGCGATCCGGTGTAGATCACGATCGTGAAGAGCGCGAGCGCGATCAGCATCAGATTCCGCATCGCGCGGGTCCACGTCGCGCCAGCATAAATCCCGTCATAGGCAAAGGCCGCGGCACCTGCAAAAGGCGTCAATGCTGCCAAGGGCAGATAAAGATAGGCCTCGGCGCGGATCGCCTCGCTCGTCGTCAACATGTCGATAAAGAGCGTTCCGGTCCCAAACAGGACAACAGACAGCACAATCCCGAAAACAAAGCTGAAGCCGACCGATAGGCGCGAGGCTTGGCGAAAGCTGCGTGCATCGCCGCTGCCAAGTGCTTGGCCGCACATTTGTTCAGCAGCGGTGGCGAACCCATCCAGCACATAGGCGGCGGCGAGAAAGAGTTGATAGAGCACGCCATTGGCAGCAAGCGTGACATCGCCGCGTTTTGAACCTTGTGCCGTAAAAATGATGAAAGCGATCAGCAGCGCGCAGGTCCGGATCGCTACATCGCGGTTGACCGCCAGCATCCGGCCCAGCGCCGTCGGTTGGAACAGCTCGCTTGATTTCAGATCGAGCCGCAGAGCACTAAGCCGCGCCGATACGATCAGGCCGATACATGTACCGATGAATTCAGCGATGACGGTGGCAATCGCCGCGCCGGCTATTCCGCCGCCTAGAATACTCACGGCGAGAATGGTCAGAGCGATTTTCGTGAGATTGATCGCAACTTGCACGAAAAGCCCGACACCGGTGCGACCTTGCCCCACAAGCGATCCGAGAATGGCATAATTCATCAATGCGAAAGGGGCCGACCAGATGCGGATGGCAATATAGGTCTGCGCCGCCTCGGCCACTTGCGCACTCGGCGTGAACACCATCATCGCCAACATGATAATAGGCTTTTGCAGTATGACGAGCAGACCGCCGATGACGAGTGCAAGAAGAAGTGCGCGCCCAAGCGCAATCGCAATCTCGCGATCGTCGCCCGCGCCCAAGGCCTGCGCCGTCAGGCCAGCGGTACTCATCCTGAGCGAGCCCAAGCCCCAGAAGAGAAATTCGAACAGCACGGCGCTCAGCGCCACAGCGCCGAGCAGCGACACTTCGCCAAGCTGGCCGATCGCAGCAGTATCAATGATCCCGATGAGGGGTTCGGTGATATTGGCGGCCATCACGGGCAGCGCGAGCGCGAGAAAGCGCCCGATGCTAACCTCGACAGGCCGCGCAGCGGTGACCGCGCTCATCAGCCGCGAAAGAGCCGCGTGAACAGCCAGATCGGAACGACGATCACAGCACCATAGACGAAATAACGGAAGACGGTTTCAACCGCGTCGAAGCCAAGGTTGAAAATGTGATTGATGAGATCGCGGATGCCGCGGAAGAGGTCAGGCGGCGTCAAACCGATCAACGCCAGAAACGCGCCGACGACGATCGACATGAAAACGAGCTTCGTCAGCACCGCGACTGGCGGGCCCCCTAGGAGCTTCTGGATTCCATTCGCCATTTTCGTTTCATCCTCATGCAATCGAGAGGTCGGACTGGACCAAAGGGTTTAGGCCATGTTTGATCGGCTGTCCCGCCTCAAGATGTGAAGTCTGTTCCTATGCTGATCAATCCCTCATCCTTCGATAAGGCCGCGATTCCCGCCGATATTGCCGCCATCAATGAGCGCATTTTGGCCTTTTTCAAGAACGCGCCGGATCAATGGTCCTTTCCGCCGCAAATGATCCGCGACGCCCGTAAGAAGGGCGCCGGCGTGTTCCCCATGGAGGCATTGAGCCTGGGCGCGCAGGAAATCCTCATTGCCGGCCCTGGTGGTGACGTGCCTTTACGGGTGTTCCGGCCCGAGAGTCCGGCAAAAGGTGTTTATCTTCATATCCATGGCGGTGGCTGGGTGTTCGGCTCTGCCGATATGCAGGACGAGCGCAATGAACGGCTCGCGCGTCATTGCGGTCTTGTCGTCGTTTCGGTCGAATATCGGCTTGCGCCTGAGCATCCCTATCCGGCTGGCCCCGACGATTGCGAGGCGGCGGCCTTGTGGCTTGTGCGCGAGGCTCCTGCTTTATTTGGCACGGACCGTTTGCTGATTGGCGGCGAGTCGGCCGGCGCGCATCTCTCCGTCGTCACCATGCTGCGCCTGCGCGATAAGCATCGTCTACTGCCATTCCGCGCCGCCAATCTGATCGCCGGTTGCTACGATCTTGCTATGACGCCGAGCGTGCGCAATTGGGGTAAGGAAAAACTAATTCTCAACACGCGCGATATTTTCATGTTCACGCATTTCTTCCTGCGCACGGGCGGCGATGTGCGTTCAGCCGATATCTCGCCCATTCACGCCGATCTTGTTGGCTTACCGCCTGCTTTGTTCACAATCGGAACGCGCGATCCGCTACTGGACGATTCGCTGTTCATGACGGCGCGCTGGTCTGCTGCGGGCAATCGTTGCGAGCTTGATGTTTGGCCCGGTGCCCCGCACGTCTTCACGGCTTTTCCTTGTGAGACAACGGAAAAGACGTTGAGCCGGATCGATGCGTTTCTGAACGCCGCTTGATCAGGCGGGCTGCGCCTGTCCCGGCGCGGCTTGCCATTGCCCAGCAGCGATTTTGGATGCGGCGATCACCGCCTGCGTGCGACTTTCGACGCCGAGCTTCTGCAGGATGGCGGACACATGCGCTTTCACCGTCGCTTCCGACACGCCCAGTTCGTAAGCGATCTGCTTGTTGAGTAGGCCTTCCGACAGCATCATCAAAACGCGCACTTGTTGCGGCGTCAGCGAACCCAGGCGGCGGACGAGTTCGCTCGTCTCCTTGTCGGCCGGCGTTGAGAGATCGACATCAGGCGGTGTCCATGAGCCGCCTTCGAGCACCGCGCGGATCGCTGTACGCATTGTCTCGACATCGACCGATTTCGGAATGAAGCCTGACGCCCCGAATTCAATGCAACGCCGGATAATGGCGCGGTCTTCATTGCCAGACACGACGATTACAGGCGTCGCCGGATGTTGCGCACGCAGATAGATCAGACCTGAGAAGCCTTGAACGCCGGGCATGGTGAGATCGAGCAGTACGAGGTCTTGATCCGCTTCGGCGAGGATCTTCGAGACATCGTCGAAGGCCCCGGCTTCCGTAATGCCGCCTTCGCTCGCAATCCCTTGCAGCGCCTGCTTGAGCGCGCCGCGGACCAATGGGTGGTCGTCCGCAACCAAAATCCGCAGATCAGGATCAGCCAATTTAACCTCCCCTTGGCGAGGCTTCCGTCCAGCCTCATGCCTTTTGCCATTTTTCTGCCAAATTTGACGAAGCGCAACAGGAGATTGTCGAAACGCCCGTTCAGGGGGTCTCGGCACGGCTCAAACGGCTTTCGATCAGCCGGAAGCCCCGGAAGGCGAGCCAACCGAGCGAGATGATGTTGCCCAATACGCACAGAAGCCCGAACAGCACCGCTGCCACCCATGGCTTCTCGTAAAAAGCGATCACCAGCGCGAAAGCGATGAACCCAGCATATAGATCGATCAGCGTCACCACACCCCACGGATCGCGGATCATGGCGCCGAAACTCTCGCCAATCGGCTTTTGACCCATGGCCCAGATGATCGCGATGGTGAGCAGGGCGGCAAATAGGAGAGAGACGATCCGTTTCGGTGTCATCCAATGTTCCTTTCATCCGTTTTGGATGGTGCGATGAGGCGCATGGCGGCGCCATCGGCCAGAGTTTCCAGAGTTTCGATACGGTCGGCTTCGCGCGGTGGTTTGTCCCATCGGAGCCGCGCAATGCGGGGAAAGCGCATGGCGAGCCCAGATTTGTGCCGTGTCGAGCGTGACAGGCCTTCGAAGGCGACTTCAAAGACCAAGCCTTCATCGGCGGTATGTGTCACTTCCCGCACCGGGCCGAAGCGGTTCGTCGTATTCCGCCGCACGAAAGAGTCAATCTGGCGCAATTCCGCGTCTGTGAAACCGAAATAGGCCTTGCCAACAGGGACGAGCTCATCGCCGTGAGGGCCTGCGCGCCAGACGCCGAAAGTGTAGTCCGAATAGAATGAAGAACGTTTGCCATGCCCGCGTTGGGCATACATCAATACGGCATCGACCGTGAAAGGATCGCGCTTCCATTTGTACCAATAGCCCTTGGGCCGCCCCGGCAGATAGGCGCTGTCGCTGCGTTTGATCATCACGCCTTCAATCGCTTTGGCATCGGCACCCCGTGTCGCCGGATCGCGGCGTGCGGCGCGCAATTCATCCCATGTCTCAAATGGCACGAGCGGGGACAGATCGAGCCGCGTTGAACCGTGTTCGCGGATTAGCCTGTTCAGCCATGCGCGGCGTTCATTGTAAGGTGCCTCGCGCCAATCGCGTCCATCCGCGAAGAGAAGATCGTAAGCGCGAATGACAGCAGGAAAATCGTGCAACATTTTTGCTGTCACTGCTGTGCGGTTGAGACGCTTTTGCAGCGTGTTGAAATCCTGCACCACACCATCGCGGATGATCAAAAGTTCGCCATCGATGGCTCCATCGATACCGGCCAACGCTTCGGCAAGATCGGGAAAGGCGTTCGAGATATCGTCGCCTGTGCGCGAATAAAGCCGCGTGACGATACGTCCATCCTCATCGCGCGCAGAAACGGCTTGCACCCGAATGCCATCCCATTTCCACTCGGCGACAAAATCTTTTGCTTCGAGCGTATCGAAATCACTGTCTTCGATGGCATGGGCCAACATCACAGGGCGGAACGGTGCAGGATCAGAATGTTCGGGACGCGGCCCTTGCTCTTCTGCCCATGCGAATAATTCGCGATAGGGTGGGCTTACACCGTGCCAGACATCTTCGATGGCATCAGGCGAAAGCGTGCCAAGCGCTGCAATCGCCGTTTTCGCTAAGCGTGCGGAAACGCCGATTCGTAAACCGCCAGTGATGAGTTTTAGTAAGGCCCAACGCCCCGTCTCGTCAAGCGCATCAAGCCATGCGGCAAGTCTATGCGGCAATTCTGTTTTGCCGAGTGTGGCCAATGTTTCCACCACAGTACTGAGAGAGGGCTGTTCCAGAATTTCATCATGCGGCCGCGCCGCTACCGGCCAGATCAAAGCGACTGTTTCAGAAAGATCGCCTACGAAATCGTAAGAAAGTCCGAACAGAACCGGATCGGTGCGTTCGCTTACCAATGTGCGGATCAAGGCAGGCTTGGCATGTTTGAAAGACAGCGCGCCTGTCAGCGCGGCCAGCGCATAGCCGCGTTCAGGGTCGGGCGTCGACGCGAAATAATCCCGCAACAGAATGATTTTCGCATTACGCCGCGGTTCATAGGCAAGCCTGTCGATGAGTGTGGCGAAACGGTTCATGCTGCGCCGCTCTCGTGCGGCAGCGCGGGCTCCGCCTCGCCCTCATCGCCATAGCCGACCATATGCAGCGGTTGTGCACGCAAACCTTGCCCATGGCACCAATGAACGAGCGCATCTTCGGCGCCATGCGTGACCCAGATTTCCGGTGCACCTGTTTCTTGTATGGTGCGGCAAAGATCGTCCCAATCGGCATGATCGGAGACGACGAGCGGTAGTTCGACGCCGCGCTGCCGCGCCCGCGCGCGGATGCGCATCCAGCCCGAAGCAAAGGCGGTGATAGGATCGGCAAAGCGTCGCGTCCAGCGATCTTGAATGGCGGAGGGTGGGCAGATCACGATCTCGCCAGCAAGCGATCCATCATCGGCACTGATTTTGCGAATCTCGCCGAGATCGACGCCATGCGCCTGATAAAGCCGCGTGAGATTTTCAAGCGCGCCGTGAATATAAATCGGCTTTTCATAACCGGCCTGCCGGATGAGCGCCATCAAGCGCTGCGCTTTCCCTAAAGCGTAAGCGCCGATGAGGTGCGTTTGATCGGGAAACTGCGCTAAGGAGTGCAGTAATTTTTGGACTTCGTCGGCGAGCGGTGGATGGCGGAAGACAGGCAGGCCGAATGTCGCTTCTGTGACGAACACATCGCAAGGCACGATTTCGAAAGGCGCGCAGGTCGGGTCGGCCGCGCGTTTGTAATCGCCCGACACGACGATGCGCAGTGGGCCAGCTTCGACAAGAATTTGGGCTGACCCCAGCACATGGCCTGCGGGAAAAAACGTGAACGTCACATCGCCGATCGTGACGCTCTCGCCATAGCCGACGCTCTGCGTTGATGCCGCGAATTTAGCGCTATAACGCACACCCATGATGGCGAGCGTTTCGGGTGTGGCAAGCACGGCATCATGGCCCGCGCGGGCATGGTCAGAATGGCCATGCGTGATGAGCGCGCGCGCCACCGGCCGTACCGGGTCGATGAACGCATCGGCGGGCGGGCAATAGAGCCCTTCGGGCATTACCTTCAACAGTTCGGTCGGACGCATGCCTCACAGATAGTCTTTACCGGCAGGGATGGAAGCGCGATAAGCCCGCAATGTCCTCGTCCATGCTCTCCTCCGGCGATCTTCTGGCCGACCGCCGCTATGCTTACGCCATGGCCGCGGCGAAGGATGGCGATCACGAAGCCGCCGCCGATCTATTGGAGCAGACGCTCGAGATCGTGCCGCTGTGGCCGCCCGCGCTGCTAGCGCTGGGTGATGCGCGCCTCGCACTCGGCACGCCGGACGCGGCCATCGCGGCTTGGCAGCAAGCCTTGGCGGGCGAACCGGAAGACCGGCTCGGGGCTCGCCCGCGCTTGGCACGCCTCGGGATCGGCGTGGCCGAAACCGCGGTCAGTGATACCTATATCCGCGCTCTGTTCGACGATTATGCCAACCGCTTCGATAGTCATCTGCGTGGCCCGCTCGCCTATTCGGGACCGGAGATTATCATGGCCGCGCTTGAGCAGGTGGCGCCCGACGCCCGCTTCGCCCGCGTCCTTGATCTCGGCTGCGGTACCGGTTTGATGGGCGAGGCGATCCGGGCGCGGGCCAATTGGCTCGGCGGCTGCGATTTGTCGCCCGCCATGGTCGCAAAGGCCAAGGACAAGACGATCTACGATGATCTCCAAGCCGAATCCCTGCTCGATTATCTCCGGGGGAAGAACGCCGCTCTCGTCCTCGCCGCCGATGTCCTCGTCTATATCGGCGATCTCGCCCCCCTTTACGCCGCTGTCGCGGCTGCCCTACCGCAAGGCGGCCTCTTCGCCTTCACTGTTCAGAAGGGGGCTGAGGGTGTCACCCTTGGCGAGGATCTCCGCTATGCGCATTCGCCCGCGCAGCTTCGCCTCTGGGCAGTCTCGAACGAATTTGAGGTTTTGGCGCTTGAGGATTGCGCCACGCGGCTTGATCGCGGTGTGCCGGTGCCCGGGCTCGTCGGCATTCTCCGCAAAACGTGAATCCCGGCCAAGGATGACATGGGCCCGACGCGACCCTAGATCTGTCTCATGCCCGAGACTATGCAAAACCTTCTGCCACCCACGTTCCGCGACTGGTTCGCCACGCGGGGCTGGGAGCCGCGCGCGCATCAATTGGCGCTGCTCGCAGCCGCAGAACGTAACGCATCGGCTCTGCTCGTGGCCCCGACCGGCGCAGGCAAGACGCTTGCGGGTTTCCTGCCTTCACTGACCAAGCTTGCACGCAAACGCAACCGGCGCGGTTTGCATACGCTCTATCTCTCGCCCTTGAAGGCACTCGCAGTCGATATTGCGCGCAATCTCGAAACGCCGGTGCTCGAGATGAACCTGCCCATCCGTATCGAGACGCGCACGGGCGATACATCGGCGCACAAAAAGGCGCGGCAGAAAACGAGTCCGCCCGACATTTTGTTGACGACGCCCGAACAGCTCTCGCTGCTCCTGTCGCATAAGGATGCTGGTGAATTTTTCGGTTCGCTCGATACGATCATTCTCGACGAGCTGCATGCGCTCGTCACTTCCAAACGTGGCGATCTTTTGTCGCTGGCTCTCTCGCGGCTCTGGTCGCTCGCGCCACAAGCCCGCATGGTAGGATTGTCAGCCACAGTGCGTGAACCCGAAACATTGGCACGCTTTCTCGTGCCGCAGGATGGCATCACGCCTCAAGCCGAGATCGTCACTGTGCAGGGTGGCGCACCCCCGCGGATCGGTATTCTCGAAACCGCACGCAACTTGCCGCTCGCGGGCCATACCGCGCTCGCCGCCATGGGTGAAATCTACCATGCGATCGAGGCGCACAAGCTCTCGCTCGTTTTCGTCAATACGCGGATGCAGGCCGAATTCGTGTTTCAGGAATTGTGGCGTATCAACGAACAGGGCCTACCGATTGCGCTGCATCACGGTTCGCTCGATGCCAGACAGCGCCGCAAGGTCGAAGCAGCGATGAGTGCTGGACAGCTGCGCGCGGTGGTGTGCACTTCAACGCTCGATCTCGGCATCGATTGGGGCGATGTCGATTGCGTCATCAATGTGGGCGCGCCGAAAGGTGCAAGCCGCCTGATGCAACGGATCGGCCGCGCCAATCACCGCCTTGACGAGCCGTCGAAAGCCATTCTCGTTCCTGCCAATCGCTTTGAGATTCTAGAATGTCGCGCCGCGCTCGACGCGGTGGAAGCAGCCGCGCAGGATACGCCCGATCCTCGCATCGGCGCGCTAGACGTTCTAGCGCAACATATTCTTGGCATGGCCTGCGCTACACCCTTTGATACCGATGCACTTTTTACCGAAGTAACGCGCGCGCAGCCTTATGAAAACCTCACGCGGGAACGGTTTGAAGCCGTGCTCGATTTCGTCGCCACTGGCGGCTATGCGCTCAAGAATTACGATCGTTTTGCCCGGATCAGACAGGGCGTGGACGAGCAATGGCGCGTGTCCAATCCGCGTGTGGCGCAACAATACCGGATGAACATCGGTACCATTATCGAAGCGACGATGATGAAAGTCCGTCTCGGTCGCATGGTGAAGGGCACCGATACGCTGCGTGGCGGCCGTATTTTGGGTGAGGTCGAGGATTATTTCGCCGAAACGCTCGCGCCCGGCGATACATTCGTTTTCGCCGGAGAGATTTTGCGTTTCGAAGGGATCGCCACGAATGAGGTTATCGTCACCCGTTCAAAACCCGGCACCGATCCCAAGATTCCATCATGGGCCGGCGGAAAATTTCCGCTCTCGACCTTTCTGGCCGCCCGTGTGCGCGCCATGATCGCGTCGCCCAACGAATGGAAAAAACTGCCGAAACAGGCCAGCGATTGGCTAGCGATGCAGCAGAAGAAATCGATTTTACCGCCGCGCGATAAATTGCTTGTCGAAACCTATCCGCGCGGCAACCGGTTTTATCTGGTGGCCTATGCGTTCGAGGGGCGGCTTGCCCATCAAACGCTTGGAATGTTGATCACCCGCAGGCTCGAACGCTTGCGGCTGAAACCGCTTGGCTTTGTCTGCAATGATTATGCGCTGGCCATCTGGGGCATGAGTGATTTGTCGCTAGCTGTCGAGAAGGGTCGCCTTGATCTCGACGCCTTGTTTGCACGCGACATGCTCGGTGACGATCTCGAGGAATGGCTCGAAGAATCGGCATTGATGAAGCGGACGTTCCGAAATTGCGCAATTATCTCAGGGCTTACGCCGCGGCGTTTCCCCGGCGATGAGAAAACTGGCCGTCAGATGACGATCTCAACCGATCTTATCTATGACGTGCTCCGGCGACACCAACCCGATCACATTCTGCTGCAAGCAGCACGCGAGGATGCAGCAACAGGATTGCTCGATCTCAAGCGCCTGTCTGATATGCTAGCGCGCGTGGAAGGGCAAATTCTTCATAAACCGCTCGAACGTGTCTCGCCGCTCGCTATTTCCGTCATGCTGGAAATTGGGCGCGAGGCAGTCTATGGCGAAGCGGCGGAAACGATTCTGGAAGAAGCGGAAACGACCCTGATGGATGAAGCTTTGGCATGATCGTGGCGGATACAACGATGCAGACGGAGACGGTGATCGCGCTGGGCGGCGTCGATTTCATCGCCGATGTCTCCGGCGCTTTGTTCGAGCCTGAGACGCGCACGCTCATTGTTGCCGATTGTCATTTTGAAAAGGGCTCGGCGTTCACGCGCTTGGGCCATGTCCTTCCGCCTTTCGACACGCGCGACACGCTGATCAGGCTCGAAGCATTGGTGCTCCGCTTTCGTCCTAAAGCCATCGTGTCTCTCGGCGATGGTTTTCATGACCGCGCGGCTGCATTGCGCCTGTCTGAAGACGATGCCGCGCGGTTATGTGCGCTTGGTCGTCAGGCTGACCTGATTTGGATTGCGGGCAATCACGATCCTGATCCGGTTGCCACTCTGCCGGGTCTTTCAGTGATGGAATTGGCTCTTGGCGGCATCATGCTACGGCACGCGCCGGGTGGCACGGGCGATTATGAAATTGCAGGACATCTTCATCCCGCGGCGAAAATTGCTGGGCGTGGTCGTGCGGTGCGGCGGCGGTGTTTCGTCAGCGACGGGCGGCGCTGCATTCTTCCTGCCTTCGGCGCCTATACGGGTGGCCTTAATATTCTCGATGAAGCTTTCGCGCCTTATCTGGTGCGCGAGACATGGCGCATTCACGCAATCGGGCGCGAACGCCTTTACGGCATCGCGCCCGCTTTGCTGTTGAACGATTAAGCCGGGATCGACAGGAACGGCCAGAGCGCGAGCGCCGTAATCAGACAGCCGACGACCCCGACAGTCAAAATGGTACGCAGCGTGCCGAACCAGCGCGGCGCATGTCCTTTTGTGACCAGTGCCACGTCGGCCACGCCCACAATGAGGAAGATGGCGATTAGCCAAGTGATGTCATGCGGCTTCGGCAAAAATAGAGCCACCCAAGCGGCCAGTGGCACCACGACAGAAAGAATGAACATCCGAACGGCATGGGCGGAATTGCCATGTTTCAAAGCAACACCCCAGCGAATGCCGCCAAGGAATGCGAGGATGATGGCACCATAGGAAACCAGTACGTCGCGCGCATAGCCCGGGGTCCACCCGATGCGGTTTTCCATCTGCAACACGTACAGCGCCGTCAAACCGATGAAGGGAATGAGCCCGAGCAGGCCGAGCCACAACGCCATGGGCGGGATTGAACGGTCATCGATATCGGCCTGCGGCTGATTGTGGTGGGCATTCTGTGACATGAAACGCATCAATCCCTTCTGAAGATTACGCTGGCGAGCCAGCCGAAGCACAGCGCCATCGCGGCGGTGGCCATACCATATAAAACGCCATGATCGCGAGCCTCGCGCGCAATCAATTGTTCAAACCCGACTTTCCCGACTGTGAAGAACGTCTCGGCCTGCGCAAGTCGGACGCCGCCCGCAAACAGCGCAACTTCCACATTGTAAACACCCAAGGGCCCCATGGCGGGAACGTTGAGCGTGGCGCGGAATACGTCGGGGGTCAGGAAGGAGACATCGCGATCGCCGATCGCATAGAGAGCGTCATTCTGTTTGAGCCGCATCAGCGCTGCCGCGAATGGGTCGGCCTGCGCGATCCCTTTGGGCAGAATGTAGTTGTCGAATCGCATCCCAAAACGGTCGACGAACTCACGGTCGACGATTTCGGTAAAGGGACGGCTTGAAATCAATCCGAGCGTCGCCGGCACATCGGCAAATTTCTGCTGTTCGCGGTTGAGCCAGATCGGGCCGAAACGCTCCTTGCGCCGCACGGTGACGAGTCCTGATGGGCCCTTCACGCTGATAAAAACATCATAAGCATTGGCGCGCGTGGTGCTGCGGCTATCGCGGCCGACGACGCCGAAGAGAGCAAGCTGCGCGCCATTATAGGTCGAATTGATGTCGATGTGCTGATTGGAAAGCGAAATGACGAGGCTTTCGGCTCGTGCTGTCCCAAGCCATGTGATGCTCGCTAAGAGTAGGAAAAGCGCTCTCACCGCCGCATCTCCTGCGTGCCGAAGGAATAGGCCTCTTGTGGCGGTACGAGAATATCGAGCGAAAAGCGTACGCCGATTGTGAGGATGAGCACTGCAAGCATCAGGCGGAACCAATCCCCGCGCACATTCCGCGCGGCGCGCGCGCCGAATTGGGCGCCGAAGACGCCACCCAGAATGAGAATAAGTGCGAGCAAAATATCCACGGCTTGATTGGTGGCTGCATGCAGCACCGTCGCCGCCAGCATCGTAAATAGGATCTGAAACAGCGAAGTACCGACCACAACCGATGTCGGAATGCGAAACAGATAGATGAGCGCTGGCACCATGAGGAAGCCGCCGCCAATGCCAAGAATGGCGCCGATGAAACCGATCAAAGTTGCGAGGGCAAGAAGCGGGATGATGCTCGTTTCAAGATTCGACTGTGGAAATCGCATCGACAACGGCAGCTTGAAGTACCACGGTTTGTGTACACGCTGGCCACCGGGCGCCGGCTGGCCGCGGTTCTTGGCAGCGAGCGTCTTCACGCTTTCGATCAACATCAGCGTACCGACGCTGAACAGAAGCGTCACATAGGAGAGGACGATCACGAGATCTAGCTGGCCGATCCGCCTGAGCGCGCCGAAGGCCAAAACGCCGAGCACCGTTCCGATCATGCCACCGCACAGGAGCAACAATCCAAGCCGGGTATCGAGTGCCTGTCTACGCCAATAAGCGAGCGTTCCGGTTGTCGATGAGGCTGCGATCTGTGCCGAACCGGTTGCAACGGCGATGGCGGGAGGCACCCCCATAAAGATCAGGAGCGGCGTCATCATGAAGCCGCCGCCAATCCCGAACATGCCCGAGATGAAGCCGACAGCCGCACTGACCGCGAGCACGGTCAGCACGTTGATCGGCATTTCGGCGATGGGCAGGTAGAGATCCAACCAGAGACGCTCCGAACGCCCCGGGGGATTCGGGGCGGGCGAAGCGCACACTATCGGAAATAAGGCGGGAAGTTCATCCCGCTTGGCAGCCTCAATTCACGGCGATCTGGTTGACGGTCGGGTCCGGTGTTTTGGCGCGGAACGCCTCGGTCACGGCCTTGGCTGCGCGAAGCGATCCGGCATCCATGGATTTGCCGATCTCATCGCGCTGGCGGGCGGCGTCTGCATCGCCCTGTGCGGCGGCGAGAGAGAACCAGCTATAGGCCGCGACAGGCTTCTTCTCGACGCCAAGGCCACGGGCCGTAAGCGTTGCGAGATTATATTGGCTATCGCGCAGGCCAAAATCCGCGGCGCGGCGGAACCATTCAGCGGCAAGGGCATAGTCGGGCTTGCCATCCGGGCCATCGGCATAAAGCACGCCGAGATTATGCATCGCTCGGACATGCCCCTTCTCCGCGGCGCGCTGATAAAGCGCACGCGCCAAAGCCGGGTTTTTCGGCGCGCCCTGTCCCCGCTCATAAAGGAGTGCGAGGCGGAATTGGGCTGCCGGCATATCGCCCGCTTTCTCGAAAAGGGCCATGGCGCCACGGAAATCGCGCGCGGGGCCATCGGCAAGTCGCACGCCCGCTTGGTAGGCGGCGATACCGCGCACGTCTTCAGCCGGAGGACGCGCGGCCGTCACGATGGCGGGTTGTGATGCCGCTGGAGCCGGTGGCGGTGCAGTGACGGGAATGGGAGCCGGAGCGGGTGTGGTGGACGGTTCGAGAGCCGGCGGCGGTACAGGTACGTAAACTCCGGCATATTCCTGCTTATGCGGGGTCGGTGTCGGTGCTGAGGGCAGCGGTGCGCTGCGTGTCGACTCGCGGATCGAACCGGTGATGTCGCTTAATCTTGGTGCAAATTGCGTCATACCTTGCGCCAAGAGCAATGCGATCGTCACGGCGGCCGCCACGCTTGCCAGTGGGTGGCGGCTGAGAAATTGGCTTCCTGGCCAAGTTTTTTCGCCCTGCCAAGTCTTTTCGCCCTGCCAAGTCTTTTCGCCCTGCCAAGTCTTTTCGCCCGACCATGTTTTGCCACCCGACAATCCTGCGATCATAGAGCGCGCGGGTTCAAGGCGGGGCACGCCGATCTGGCCCGGTAGCGGCCGCGATCCTGCAGGACGTGTGGACCGGCGGCCAAAGACAGGGGACGGCTCCTGAACAGGAGCCGATGAAGCGATTTGGGGGGCGGTTGCGGGTTGCTGATTCTGCCCATCCGATCCCGTCAGGCTCATCTGGTAGATCAGATCGTCAAGTGAGCGGCGGATCGAACGAAGGAGACGCATTTCGGCATCGCCGAGACTGCGATCCGCATGAAGTGTTGCCACCTTGTCGGAAAGCTCGGCAATTGCCTCGGCCAAACGATGGGAATCCATCCGGTCGGCCAATTGGTCGATACTGGCCTGAAGCGTTTGAAATTCGGTCCGAAATGGTGTGTTTAGCGGCGTCACGTTGCGGTGTTCGAACGCCTCAGGCTCTGGCAAATGCGGTCGTGGACGGGCTTTGAGATCGGCTAAGATCTGATCGAGGCGCGTCCCCGCCGGTTGCGGAGATGGCGAGTCATAAGGCTCTGTATATGCGTCTGCGCTACTTGCCCAATGAGCCATGGTGACAAAATCCGTAATGACAAACCGAAATGAAAAACCGTCGTTTCGAAACAATGCAAAATCAGGGTAAAGAATTGATAAATGGGCTTTGGCGGCGCATTTCGGGTTGTTGCGCCTGATGCGTGGCGCGTGGGCCAGCCGACATCATTAATATAACCGTAAGTAACGTCTCGTTGCGTCCGCTTTGATCGCCAGCCGCAGAGATATCGCTTAGTCAGTTTGTGAACGCGGCGGTAGTGCGCCGAATCTTTCAAGGTCAGGAAATCTGTATGTTGCGTGATGCTCAAAAGGCGGGTCCGGCCGACAAGCCCCTTCCCATGAATGCCGAAGGTGAAAGCACTTTCACGATCGGCGACCTCGCTCGCGAGTTTGGCGTCACGCTTAGGACGCTGCGTTTTTATGAGGATCGCGGCCTGATCAGCCCGCGTCGCTCCGGCATGACACGCCTCTATAACGAGAAGGCCCGTTCGCGCCTCGCCCTTATCCTCAAGGGCAAGCATCTCGGCTTCACGCTCACCGAAATCCGCGCCATGCTGGAATCGGAAGAAGGAGGCGGCGATCTCAAGCTGACCCCCGAACAGGTGGTTGAGCAGATCGCTCATCTCGAACAGCAGAAAATCGAAATCGACAAGGCCATCGCAGAATTGCGGGCGGCCCAGAAGCGTCTGCAAGGCTGAACCGCGATACGCTTCAAAGTTGAACGAAAACCCCGCCTCGTGCGGGGTTTTTTCGTTTGGCAGCTTCATCATTTCGACATAGTTTAGAGATGAACTACTTGCATCTGAGCCACGGAGCCCAAGCCCACGGAGCCTGAATCATGGTGCATTACCAAGCCCCCATCGGGTCCTACGCGTTCCTGTTTCATGATGTATTTGATGTCGAACATCTCCCGGGGCTCCCGGGAGGAGTGGATTTTACGCGCGACATCACCGAAGCCGTGTTGGAAGAGGCAGGACGCCTCGCCGTTGAACGGTTTCTGCCGCTCAATGCTTCGGGCGACCGCGCCGGTTGCACCCGCATTAATGGCGGCGTCGTCACGCCGCCCGGATTTAAGGACGCTTACGATGCCTTTGCTCATGGCGGTTGGATTGGGCTCGCTGCGAACCCCGCCTATGGCGGCCAGGGACTTCCCTATGCGCTCGGCACGGCCGTCAATGAAGTGGTGACGGCGGCCAACATGGCGCTCGCCATGGTGCCGGGCCTGACGATGGGCGCCATCGCCGCCATCGCGGCCAACGGCACCGATGAACAAAAGCAATTCTATCTGCCGAATATGCTCTCAGGCCGCTGGACTGGCACGATGAATTTGACCGAGCCGCAATGCGGCACCGATCTCGGCTTGATCCGCACGCGCGCGACCCCGAACGGCGATGGCACCTACCGCATAAACGGCGCGAAGATTTTTATCTCCGCAGGCGACCACGATCTCGCCGACAACATCATTCATCTCGTCCTCGCCCGCATCGATGGTGCGCCCGCAGGAACATCCGGTCTCTCGCTCTTCATCGTGCCGAAAATGCGTCTCGGTGCTGATGGGAGCAATGGCGCGCCAAACGGCGTGACGTGCACCGCAGTCGAACACAAGATGGGCATTCACGGAAACCCAACTTGCGCAATGGCCTATGAAGACTCCATGGGCACATTGATTGGCCCCGAAGGCAAGGGCCTCGCAGCCATGTTCGTGATGATGAACGAAGCGCGCCTCGGCGTTGGCGTGCAAGGCCTCGCGCTTTCCGACATCGCCACGCAGAATGCGATCCATTACGCGCGCGACCGTGTGCAGGGCCGTACCCTCGGAGGAAAACCGCAACCCGGTTCCGCCGCCGATCCAATCCGCCGCCATGCCGATGTGCGGCGCATGATTTATAACGGCCTTGCTTTAAATGAAGCGGCGCGCGCCATGATTGTGCGCGCTGCACTCGATAGCGATATTGCCCACCATGCCACCGATCCCGACTTGCGTCGTGACGCCGCCGACCGTTTAGGCCTGCTCACGCCGATCATCAAAGGCGTCTTCACCGATCGCGGCTTTCAGAATGCTGTCGATGCGCAGCAGGTTTTCGGTGGCCATGGCTACATCGCCGAATGGGGCGTTGAACAATTCGTCCGCGACGCACGCATCGCGATGATTTACGAGGGAACAAATGGCATTCAGGCGCTCGATTTCATCGGCCGGAAAATGCCTGCTGACGGCGGCCGTGCGTTGAAAGCCTTCATGACCGACGTGATGGCAGATATTGCGCGCACCTCAGCGGACGAAACGCTCGGGCAATTCGGTAAGGCCTTGGCGCAGGCGCTGGGAGCCGCTCAAAAAGCCGCCTTCGTTCTAGCCGACAATGGAAAGGCCAGCCCCGATGATGCAGGTGCTGGCGCGCCCGACATGCTTCATGTCGCAGGGCTCATTGCGCTCGGTCAGATGTGGCTGCTGATCGCCGAAGCCGCGTTGCGAAAGCCCGATACACCCGAAACGCAGGCACGATTACTCAATGCACAATTTTTCTTCGAACGTATTTTACCCGAGACTCGAACGCGTGTTGCGCGCATCATGATGCCGAGTGCTGGAATGATGGCGTTTCATCCTGTGCTCGATGCCGCCTGAAAGGATTGGACCGATGGCCGAAGCTTATGTGTTCGATCATGTCAGGACGCCGCGTGGGCGCGGCAAGGTGGATGGCGCACTCCATGAAGTGCCGACGATCCGGCTTGCAGAGACGGTTCTCCGCGCCGTCCGAGAGCGCAATGGCGTCGACGCGCAGGCAATCGACGATGTGGTGCTCGGCTGCGTCGATCCGGTCGGCGAGGCAGGCGGCGATATCGCGCGTGCAGCCGCTCTTCTCGCCGATTATGGCGATACGGTTCCCGGTGTGCAGCTCAACCGTTTCTGTGCCTCGGGTCTCGATGCCGTGAATTTTGCTGCAGCACAAATCATGTCAGGTCAGCAAGATATGGCAGTTGCGGGTGGCGTCGAATCGATGAGCCGTGTCGGTATGGCCGCCTCGGGCGGTGCATGGCCGTCCGATCCTGAAATTGCGATCAAATCCTATTTCATGCCGCAGGGCATCTCAGCTGATCTCATCGCCACGAAATATGGGTTTAACCGGAATGATTGCGATGCTTATGCGGTGGAAAGCCAGCGCCGCGCTGCACAGGCGTGGAACGAAAACCGCTTCGATCGTTCTGTTGTTCCCGTAAAAGATGTCAACGGTATCAACATTCTCGGACATGATGAGCACATGCGTCCGGACGCGACGATGCAATCGCTCGGTGCCATCAAGCCCGCTTTTGCCATATTCGGCGAACAAGGCGGATTCAATGCGGTTGCCATTCAAGCGCATCCCGAATTGGAAGTGATCGATCACGTTCATCACGCCGGCAATTCATCGGGGATTGTCGATGGCGCCGCGGCTGTTTTGCTCGGCACGAAAGAAGCCGGAGCCGCCCAAGGCATGAAGCCACGCGCCAAAATCCGCGCCTTCGCCAATATAGGCTCCGAACCGGCCCTAATGCTGACCGGCCCTGTCGACGTAACGCGTAAATTATTGTCGCGGGCGGGGATGAGCATCGGAGATATCGATCTTTTTGAAATCAACGAGGCCTTCGCCTCAGTCGTCTTACGCTATATGCAGGCCTTCGATCTCGATCACGCGAAAGTCAATCCAAATGGCGGCGCGATTGCCTTGGGCCACCCGCTCGGGGCGACAGGTGCCATGATCCTTGGCATGGCGCTTGATGAGCTCGAGAGAACCAATCAATCGACGGCACTCATTACACTTTGTATTGGTGCCGGCATGGGTACTGCCACCATCATCGAACGCGTGTGAGGTCTTGCCATGGATAAGAACGCGCTCAAACAATTCCGGTTCACGCTCGAAAATGACGGAATCGCGCTGATCGAATGGGATATGCCCGGTCGTTCGATGAATGTTTTTACCGAAGAGGTCATTCGCGAATTGTCGGACATTGTCGATCATGTGAAAAAAGATCCTACGATCAAAGGTGCTATCATCGTTTCAGGTAAGCCCGACTCCTTTTCTGGTGGTGCCGATCTGACTATGCTTGAAGGCATTGCACACCGTTATGTCGAGACCGCAAAAATAAAAGGCGAAGATATCGCCATTCGCGAATTCTACGACGAGACACGCCATCTCACCCTCCTGTTCCGTCGTATTGAAACTTGTGGCAAGCCCTTCGTGGCCGCCATCAATGGCATCTGTGTCGGCGGTGCGTTCGAAATGTCGCTCGCCTGTCATCGACGCATCGTCTCATCTCATCCAAAGACGCGTGTCGGTTTGCCGGAAATCAAGGTCGGCATTTTTCCCGGCGGCGGCGGAACGCAACGCGTGGCGCGCTTGATGCCGACCGATCACGCTTTGCAACTTCTGTTCAAGGGCGATCAGATCAAGCCAGAATTTGCCTTAAAATTTGGCCTCGTACATGAGGTTGTCAGGCCAGAGGACTTGCTCGATGTAGCGCGCGCCGCATTGCGCAAGGGTGTCTCGCCCGTTGCGCCATGGGATGAAGAAAAATTCAAGTTGCCATCGAACAAAGTGTTCTCGCCGCAAGGCATGATGATTTGGCCGGCCGCCAATGCTATTTATCGGCGTGAGACTTATGACAATTACCCGGCGGCAAAAGCCATTCTGCAATCCGTGCATGAAGGGCTGCAATTGCCGATGGATCAGGCGCTCACGGTTGAAAGCCGTTGGTTCGCTCATGTGCTGCGGACGCCGCAAGCGCGCGCCATGATCCGCTCACTATTCGTCTCGATGCAGGAAATCAACAAGGGCGCCCGTCGGCCGAAGGATCAGCCGCCAATCGAGATCAAGAAACTCGGCATCATCGGTGCGGGCTTCATGGGACAAGGCATTGCGTCTGTTGCCGCGCGCGCCGGGATCGACGTCGTGATGATCGACCGCGATGAGGCGAGCGCCAAGAAAGGCCGCAGCGCCATCGAAGCGAAGATTGCCGAAAGCGTTGGCAAAGGCCGCGTGCCACCCGACAAAGCATTCGAAACGATCAGCCGCATCAAGGCGAGCGGCGATTACGCTGCGCTAGCCGGATGTGATCTCGTCATCGAGGCGGTATTCGAAGACCCGACGATCAAAGCCGAAACACTGGCGCGTGCATCCTCTATCGTTGGCGATCATGTAATCGCAACGAACACATCGACCTTGCCCATTAGCGGGCTTGCCAACGCTGTCGCGAATCCAAACAACTTTATCGGCATTCATTTTTTCTCGCCGGTCGAGAAAATGATGCTGGTCGAGATTATCATGGGACAAAAGACAGGTGATCGCGCACTCGCCACGGCACTCGATTTCGTGCGCAAGATCGGCAAGACACCGATCGTCGTCAACGATGCGCGTGGCTTCTACGCCAATCGCTGCGTCGGTGCTTATGTGCGTGAAGGCCATCTGATGCTGGAGGAGGGCATTCCGCCAGCTATGATCGAGAATGTTGCGCGCATGGCCGGTATGCCGGTTGGCCCTCTCGCGCTCAATGATGAGGTGGGGATCGATCTTGCCTGGCGCATCGTGAAGGCGACCGAGGCGCAGGAGGGTGCGGGCGCGGTCGATCCGCGCCAGAAGGGGCTGCTGCAGGCACTGGTCGAACAGGAAGGCCGCTATGGCCGCAAGAACGGTAAAGGGTTTTACGATTATCCGGCGGACGGACCGAAACGTCTTTGGTCAGGACTTGCCGCGCTCGCGGGCTCACGCCGCGATTCCGATGCGATCGACATCGAAACCTTGAAGCGCCGTTTTTTGTTTGCACAGGCGCTTGAGGCGGCGCGCACCTATCTCGATAGGATCCTCACCGATCCGCGCGAGGCCGATGTCGGTGCCATTCTCGGCTTCGGTTTCGCACCCTTTACGGGCGGTCCGCTCTCGATGATCGATGGGATGGGCATCGGTCGGTTCAACGCGCTGTGCGATAGCCTCCGTGCTCTCCATGGCGAACGGTTTGACGTGCCGCAGGGTCTGCGCGATATGGAAGCACGAGGTGCAACCTTCTACGGTGAGGCGAAACGCGCCGCAGCGTAAGGACAAGGAAAGGCGAGAGGCGCGTGTCGGAACAGATTGATTATTTTTTCTCGCTCGCTTCGCCTTGGGCCTATCTGGGCCACGCCAAATTCGTTGGTATGGCTCGCGCGCATGGGCTTTCGATCAATTACTGCCCCGTGCATCTGCCGGATGTGTTTTCAGAGACAGGCGGCCTCCCTCTGCCGAAACGTCACCCTGCGCGGCAGCGTTATCGCCTGCTCGAAATGCAGCGCTGGCGCGTGAAGCGCGAAGTCGATCTCGTCATCTGGCCGCAATTCTGGCCGTTCGATCATCAATTCGCCGACCGCACCGTGCTGGCGGCTGTGATGATGGGCCATGATCCCGCCGATTACCTCGAACTCTGCTTCCGGGGTGTCTGGGCCAATAATCTCAATCTTGGCGATCACGCCGTGCTTGAAGGCCTCGCCCGCCGTGCCGGTTTTGATCCGGTGGCGTTGCTCGCCGCAGCAGACAGCGCAAGGGTGGTCGAGGCCTATCAGGGCAACGCCGGCAAAGCGATTGCGATGAATGTCATCGGCTCGCCCTGTTATGTCCGCCGCGGTGAAGTGTTCTGGGGGCAGGACCGCCTCGAATTGCTCGAAGACGCCATCGTTAGCGACAGGCCTCCTTACACTTACGACGTGTGATTACTCTGCCGCAGTGCGCAGTGCACGCGCCTGCGCGAGCAGTGAACGCAGGGCCGCAGGCCGCAGCGGCTTATGCAGCACATGGATTGATTTCTCCGCTGCCGCGTCGCGCACTTCCGGCGAACGATCGGCGGTGACGAGGATCGCCGGAATGTCCATGCCCAATTTCCAGCGCAGTGCGACGATGGCTTCGATGCCGTCGCCATCGTCGAGATGGTAATCGGCGACAATAGCATCGGGCCCCAATTTGTAGGGCCGGATTTCCGTCATTGCGTCCTTGAGATTGGGCGCGGTTACCGCGACGCAGCCCCAGCCGGTGAGCAGTCGCTTCATCCCGTCGAGGATTGCCGGTTCATTGTCGATGGCGAGCACAAGCGTTCCGGCCAGTGGTACGCCAATGGTCGGTACGCTTACCGCTTCTTGATCCACCTTCGGAAGCGCTTGTGTGACGGGCAGATTGACCGAGAAGCAAGAACCCTGTCCAGGGTCTGAATGCAATTCGACTTCATGATCGAGCACGCGTGCGATACGCTCAACGATCGACAGGCCGAGGCCGAGACCACGCGCCACGCGTGCACCCTGTTCGAGCCGCTGGAATTCCTGAAACACCTCGCGGCGTTTGTGTTCGGGAATGCCAATGCCCGTATCCCAGACCTGAATGATCGCGCGTCCTCTCGCGCGCCGCACACCAACTATCACGCGCCCGCGCGGTGTATATTTAATCGCGTTCGAGATCAGATTTTGCAGCAATCGGCGCAAGAGCCGACGGTCGGAACGGACGGCCAGCGAGGTTTTGACAAAGATGAGATTGAGGCCCTTCTCTTTCGCGATCGGATCGAATTCGCGTTTGAGTTGGGCCAGTATGTCATCGATGCGGAAGACGCCGATCTCGACCTGCATGGCACCGGCATCGAGACGCGAAATGTCGAGCAGCGCAGTCAGAATGTCTTCCACCGCTTCGAGCGAAGCGTTGATGTTTTCCGCAAGTGCGGGGTCATCTCGCGACTGTTCTGTTTCCAGCAACGTCGTGGCATAGAGGCGTGCGGCATTGAGCGGCTGCAGAATGTCATGGCTGGCGGCCGCTAAAAAGCGCGTTTTCGATTGGTTTGCTTCTTCCGCTTCACCCTTGGCTCGTTCGAGCTCGCCATTAAGCCGGGTCAACTGCTCGGTGCGCTCGATCACCCGCTTTTCCAGCGTCTCATTTGCCCGTTCGAGCGCCTCTTCCGCCAGCACTTGTTCTGTCACGTCGGTATAGGTCGTGACGATGCCGCCATCCGGCATATGCGCCGAACGGATCTCGATGACGATGCCATTATTGCGCAAACGCACACGCACTGGATCGTGATCGTTGACGAAGCTTTCGAGCCGGTCGGCGATGTAATCATCGGGCGGCCCATCGCCATAGGTTCCACGCTGCGCATTGAACCGGATGATTTCGTCGAGACCCACACCGGTGCGCGCCAACGCATCGGGTAATTGAAATAGCGTTTGAAATTCGCGGTTCCAGCACATCAGCCGGAGGTCGCGGTCGAACACGGTGATACCTTGACGGGCATGGTCGAGCGCGTGTTGCAAAAGATCGCGATTATACTGGATCGCGGCCGATGCATCGTCGAGAAGTTTGAGCGCTGCTTTTTTCGTTACGTTCCGACGGCGCAACAACAGCGTGATCACAAGGCGGGAGGAAGCCGCGCCGATCGCCGAAGCGAGTTCATGTTCGGCAAAACGTAAAAGGTGAATATCGGCTTCTGCACCGGGTTCCAAATTCTGCCCGCGCTTGTGGGCAAAATCGGTGAAGGCGTCCAGCGTGCGTTCTGTGCCGAGATAGCGCGCGACGGCTGTTTGCAGATCGCTGACACTGACCGATGTACGCCACAGGCGAAAAGCCTGCGCCATCGCAGGTTTTTCCGACGAGACGAAGGCGCTTGCCTGCAAACGCTCCAACGGCGTCGCCCTCGTCATCATCGAGACGCTCACATAAGCGATGAAATTGAGACTGAGACTCCACAGCGTCCCGTGAACAATCCGATCGAGCCCGCTGGCGCCCGGCGAAAGAAAATCGAGGCCGAGCGTTTCTTGCATATGGCCAAGAATGGCAAAGAGCGGCTTTAAATCTTGAACGGACGGCAAGAGCAGCAGCATCGCCCAAACGATGATGCCGGTCGTTAGCCCAGCAATTGCGCCCTTGGCATTGCCCCGCCGCCAATAGAGCCCACCGAAAAAGGCAGGCGCGATTTGTGCCGTGGCGACGAAAGAAATCAGTCCGATAGCAGCCAAGGCCTGCTCGTTCGAGGCGCGATAATAGGCATAGCTCAGCAGCATGGTGATGAGAATGGCGCAGCGCCGGATCATCAAGACGCGCCCGCCCATATCGCCACCGCTGGCCGAGGCTAGCGCCGCGCGCCGCCGCAAGAGGATTGGCATCACGAGATCGTTTGAGACCATGATGGCAAGGGCCACGGACGCCACGATCACCATCGCGGTTGCAGCCGAGAGGCCGCCGATGAACGCTGCGAGCGCGAGGATCGGCGCGCCGTGATGGAGCGGCAATTCAAGCACCGCCATGTCATGATCGACGCCGCCGGGCATCAACATGTCGGAGGCCAGTGCAATCGGAATAACGAAGATGTTGATGGCGATGATGTAGAGCGGGAATGCCCAAGCGCCGACCTTCACGTCGTCTTCATGGCGATTCTCGACGACGGTGACATGGAACTGGCGTGGTAGGAGCAGAATGATCGAGCCCGACAGAAGCGCGATGACGATAAAAGCGAGCGGCCCATTACTGCGATCTATGAGCGGTACAATCTCGCTGCGTTGTGCCGCACGCATGAAGATGTCGGACACGCCGTCGAACAGGCCGTAGCTGACGAAGAGGCCGACGGCGAGAAAGGTGACGATCTTGATGATCGATTCTGCCGCTACGGCCAGCATCAGACCGTCTTGATGCTCAGTCGTGTCGACCTGTCTTGTGCCGAACGCCATGGTGAAAGCGGCAAGGATCAGGGCGACCCAAAGCGCGAGATCCCCGAAAGGCGAACTTGTCTGCCCTAGCGATCCGGGGTCGAGGCCATTGAGGAGAAGGCTGAGCGAACTCGAGATCGCTTTCAATTGCAGTGCAATGTACGGCACCGAGCCGATGACGGCGATCAGCGCGACAATGGCAGCGACGCGCTCATTCTTGCCATAGCGCGCAGCAACAAAATCCGCGATCGAGGTGATGTTTTGTGATTTCGCCAGCCGCACGACACGGCGGACAAGAAGGCTGCCAAGCCCGATGACCAGAATGGGGCCGAGATAGATGGCGAGGAAATCGGGGCCTGATCGGACGGCCAGACCCACTGAGCCGTAGAAGGTCCATGATGTGCAGAAAACGGCCAGCGTCAGCGCATAGATCGCCGTCCGTCCGCGGCCGCGAATGAAGGAGCGACCGACCGTGTCGCCGAAATGGGCGATCGCGAACAGCGCGCAGAGATAGGCCAAACCGGCCAATATGACGACCCAGCCAGCCATTCCGCCCCCTGATCGGCCCGGTTCCGAGGCTCACTTTAGACAGATGCGACGCCATGGCCAAGGACTTGGATAAAGGGGCAGGCGAAGGACTGGACCAAAGGGGTGATCAAAGGATTGGCCAAGAGCTTTGGAAAAGAGATTGAGAAAAGCATCATGCGCAGCACTTGATCCCGGCTGACCCCCTCGCCACATTCAAAAGGCAGCATTCGAGACGGATATGGACCCGAAACAGCTTCGCCTCGCCGAACTGGACAGTCGCTCCCGCGAAATCTTTCGCCGGATCGTGGAGAACTATCTTGCGACGGGCGAGCCGGTGGGATCGCGCAATCTGTCGCGCGTCATCCCGATGACCTTGTCGCCTGCCTCGGTCCGCAATGTGATGGCGGATCTTGAGGCCGCAGGGCTCATCTATTCGCCGCATATCTCGGCAGGTCGCCTGCCGACCGAAATTGGCCTTCGCTTTTTCGTCGATGCGCTGATGGAAGTCGGCGATCTCTCGCAGGAAGAGCGCGCCCGCATCGAGGCGCAGATTCGTGCTGGTGGCGAACACAAATCGGTCGAGACGCTCTTGGCAGAAGCTTCTGGCATGCTCTCGGGCTTGAGTCGCGGCGCGGGCGTGGTCGTCACGACCAAAGCGAATCCGGCATTGAAGCATATCGAATTCGTTCGGCTCGACCATAACCGTGCGCTTGTCGTGCTCGTGGCAGAAGACGGATCTATCGAAAATCGCATTCTCGATCTGCCCCAGGGCTTACCAGCATCGGCTCTCGTTGAAGCAACGAATTATTTGTCGGAACGCATTCGCGGAAAAACCCTCGGCGACCTCCATTTCCATCTAGAAAACACACGCAACGCTGCCGAACAAGAACTCGACGCCATCACGGCGAAGCTGGTGCAAGCCGGCATCGCAAACTGGGTCGGCGAACCCGACAGCCGCCGATTGATCGTGCGCGGGCAAGCCAATCTCCTTGAAAATTTGTCTGCTGCTGAGGATCTTGAGCGCATCCGTCTGCTGTTCACCGATCTTGAGACGCAGAAAGATGTGATCGATCTTGTCGCGCGTGCTGAGCGAAGCGAGGGTGTCCGCATTTTTATCGGCTCGGAAAACAATCTGTTTTCGCTATCCGGTTCGTCGGTAATTGCCGCGCCTGTGCGCGATGGTAGCCGTACCATCGTCGGCGTCATTGGCGTGATTGGGCCGACGCGTTTGAATTATGGTCGCATCGTACCGATGGTCGACTATACGGCGCGCGTACTCTCGCAATTGATCAACCGCAATCCGGCCGAATAATTAGGCGAGGCGGAGTAAGGCAATTCCGCCGACCGCAATGAAGGCTGCAAGAATACGCCGCCAGCCCAAACGTTCTTTAAGCATGAAGGCCGCAATCGCCATTGCAAACAGAACGCTTGTTTCACGCAAAGCGGCAACCGGCCCGACCGGACCATGCGTTAGTCCCCAGACGGCCAGAATATACGACAAAGTGGAGATGCAGCTCACGAAAAGCCCGAACACCACATTGCCTTTGAGAAAGTGTTTCGGCCAAACGCCTTCGAAGGCCAGCATCACCGGCGTGCTGACCGCAATCACAATCGCCATTAGGGCGGCATAACCGATTGCATTGCCTGAAAGTCGCGCCGCGCGCGCGTCGAGCAGGGTGAACAAGGCGAGGCCCACACCGGAGGCAAGGGCGAGGATGAGGCCGCGTATATTCGCCTTCTCGCCGCGCGTCTGGCCGCTTTGAGCCAAGAGCATCACCGCGATCGAGATCAAGAGAATGCCTGCAAACGTGACGGCATTAGGAATTCGGTCGCCAAGCAGCACCACGCCAGCCAAGGTCACGATCACCGGGCTGATGCCCCGCATGACGGGATAGGCCACCGAGAACGGCAATTGCCGGTTGGTCGCCATGATGAGCCGGGTTGTCACGAGATTGATGACAGTGGCGACGGTGGCATAAGGCCACACCTCCCAACCGGGTAGGCCATAAATCGCGACCACAGGGAGCGAGACCACGCCCGCCATCACGACCACGGCGGCATAGGCCGCCCCCGCATCGGGCCGCGTCCGTGTGGCCGCGTTCCATATCGCGTGGAGAATCGCACTGAGAAGGGCAACGAGGAAGACCGTAAGCGACAAGGCAGCACGTTCCGGCGGCGTTACGTCCGTGATAAACCAGTCTAGGCGACCTCGTTAGCCACCCTGCCGCAAGGCTTGTGCCCTATCCATGCGATGTCGAAGGCATTCAGGCGTGCGCCCTGCTTGGAAATCCTTGGAAATCGGCCGTCCCCCTGCTATCTCCCGCCCATGACCGCGCACAACTTCGACAACATCCGCAATTTCTCCATCGTCGCCCATATCGACCACGGGAAATCCACCCTCGCCGACCGCTTGATCCAGTTCTGCGGCGGGTTGGCGGCACGTGAGATGGTTGAGCAGGTGCTCGACAATATGGATATCGAGCGCGAGCGCGGCATCACCATCAAGGCTCAGACCGTCCGCCTGCAATACAAGGCGAAGAACGGGAAGACCTACATCCTGAACCTCATGGACACGCCCGGCCATGTCGACTTTGCCTATGAGGTCAGTCGCTCCTTGGCCGCGTGCGAAGGCTCGCTCCTTGTCGTCGACGCATCGCAGGGCGTGGAAGCGCAGACCTTGGCGAACGTCTATCAGGCGCTCGATGCCGGCCATGAGATCGTTCCTGTCCTGAACAAGGTCGATCTCCCGGCAGCCGAACCCGATCGCGTCAAAGAACAGATCGAAGAGGTCATCGGGCTCGATGCGTCCGACGCCGTGCCGATCTCGGCGAAGACGGGCCTCAACATCGAAGCCGTGCTCGAAGCCATCGTCGACAAATTGCCGCCGCCGAAGGGCGATGAAAAGGCGCCGCTAAAAGCGATGCTCGTCGACAGCTGGTACGATGCCTATCTCGGCGTCGTCGTACTCGTGCGCGTCATCGATGGCGTGCTGAAAAAAGGCACGCCGATCACCATGATGGGAACGGGCGCGCACTATCACGTCGATCGCATCGGCGTGTTCTCGCCCAAGATGACCGATCTGCCGGAATTGGGTCCGGGCGAAGTCGGCTTCATCACCGCGCAAATCAAGCAAGTGTCCGATACGCGCGTTGGCGATACGATCACCGAGACGAAGCGCGAATGCGCCGCCGCCTTGCCGGGCTTCAAGCCGGCGCAGCCCGTTGTGTTCTGCGGTCTCTTTCCGGTGGATGCCGCACAATTCGAAGATTTGCGCGCCGCCATGGGCAGGCTGCGTTTGAACGATGCAAGCTTCTCCTACGAGATGGAAACCTCCGCCGCGCTCGGCTTCGGCTTTCGGTGCGGCTTTTTGGGATTGCTCCACCTCGAAATCATTCAGGAGCGCCTATCGCGCGAGTTCAATCTCGATCTGATCGCAACAGCGCCGTCCGTCATCTATAAATTGAAACTGAGCGATGGCAGTGAAGTCGATCTGCACAATCCAGCCGATATGCCGGATGTGATGAAGATCGAAGAGATTGCCGAACCGTGGATCCGCGCCACCATCATGACGCCGGACGAATATCTCGGCGGTATTCTCAAGCTCTGTCAGGATCGACGCGGCGAGCAGGTCGATCTCAATTATGTTGGAAAGCGCGCCATGGTCACTTACGATCTGCCGCTCAACGAAGTTGTGTTCGATTTCTACGATCGTCTGAAATCGATCTCAAAGGGCTACGCCTCGTTCGATTATCACATCACCGAATATCGACCCGGCGATCTCGTGAAGATGTCGCTACTCGTCAATGCTGAGCCGGTTGATGCGCTTTCGATGCTGGTGCATCGGACACGCGCAGAAATGCGCGGCCGCGCCATGTGCGAAAAGCTCAAGGATCTGATCCCGCAGCATCTGTTCCAAATTCCGGTGCAGGCCGCCATCGGCGGCAAGATCATCGCGCGCGAAACGATCCGCGCGCTGCGCAAGGACGTCACCGCCAAATGCTATGGCGGCGATATTTCACGTAAGCGCAAGCTCCTCGACAAACAGAAAGAGGGCAAGAAGCGCATGCGGCAATTCGGCAAGGTCGAAATTCCGCAGGAAGCCTTCATCGCCGCCCTGAAGATGGATTCGTGATCCGCGCGCTCTTTCTTCTGCTGTCGCTGATCGTCGCGCCTGCTCTCGCGCAGGATCGCGGAACGTTGCAGCCGAAGGAATTGCCGCCGCTCAAAAATCCGGGTGCCCCTGATCATGTCGCGAAGGAAGTCTTCGGCCGCGCCAAGGAGAGTGCGCCGGGCAAGCCTGAAGTCGTTGGCTTTTATTCCAAGGGATGTCTGCAAGGCGGCGTTGCATTACCGCTCGACGGGCCGCATTGGCAGGTGATGCGCCCTTCGCGCAATCGCTTCTGGGGCCATCCCGATCTCGTCGCGTTCTTGCAAAATGTGTCGGTGCGCGTGCCGCAGGAAACCGGTCGCGCAGGCATTCTCGTAGGCGATATGGCACAGCCGCGCGGCGGCCCGATGTTGACGGGTCATGCTTCGCATCAAAGCGGGCTCGATGCCGATCTCTGGTTGATGCCGATGCCTGCGCACCGCTTCACACGGGCCGAGCGCGAAGAATTATCTGCAACCAATATCGTCCGGGCCGATTGGCTTGATGTCGATCCAGCAGTTTGGACGCAAGATACGATTGCGTTTCTGCGACTGCTGGCACGTGAGAAGCGCGTTGAACGGTTATTCGTCAATGCGGCAATCAAGAAGGCGCTGTGTCGCGACGTGAAGGATGACCGCTCATGGCTGTCGAAGGTGCGGCCAATGTGGGGCCATAATTACCACGTGCATGTGCGCATGACATGTCCTGCCGATGCGCCCGATTGCGCGCCCCAGGATAAGCCGCCGCCCGGCGATGGTTGCGATGCGTCTCTCGATTGGTGGTTCACCGATGAGGCGCTCAATCCCAAACCGGGCAAGCCGCGTCCGCCGCTCCGCATGGCGGATATGCCGCCTGCTTGCCGTCGTATCGCCATCGATTAACCTAATCGCTTTGGGGCGATAATCAGCGCGTCGGCTGCGACAGGCTTTGCGCTGAAAGGTCGAGCGTCACAACTTTGAGATCCGCATCGTCGGGATCCGCATGCGCTGTGAAACCGAGCGCCTCGCACATGCTGAGCATCGTCGTGTTTTCGCGCAGGATCTGACCTGAGATTGTCTCAAGCCCATCCTGTCTTGCAAATTCGATGATGAGCTTCATCAAGGCCCAACCGAGGCCGCGACCCTTGAGATCCGAGCGCAGCAAAATCGCATACTCGCCCTCGCGATGATCGGCATCCGCATGCAACCTGACGACGCCGAGAAGCTGACCGGTTTCGTGCTCGACGGCCGCGAACGCCATCGCGCGCGAATAATCAAGATGCGTGAGTTTCGCGACGAAGGCATCGGAAAAATCCTTCACCGGCGCAAAAAAGCGTAGGCGCAGATCCTCATGTGTCACGGCGGCGAAGAACGGTCCATAAAGCGGCGCATCATCGGGCCTGACCGGACGGACATCGACTTTCCATCCGCCCTTGAGTGTGAGTGAACGCTCCCATTCCTTTGGATAAGGCTTGATCGCGAGACGCGGATTGGGTCCACGCTTGCGCCCTTGGACGGACCGCGCAATACGCATGCGCGCATCGAGTGCGATGACGCCGGATGCATCGGCGATCAGGGGATTGAGGTCGACATCCTGCAATTCCGTGAGATCGACAGCCATCTGCGCGAGTTTCACGAGCGTTCGCGCGACATCTTCGCGATTGGCCGCTGGCACACCCTGATAAGCGTCGAGCGTGCGTGAAACGCGGGTTCTTCCGATCAGGTCATCAGCCAATTTCATGTCGAGCGGCGGCAGGCCAATGGCCTTGTCATCGATGACTTCGACGGCGGTACCACCACGTCCAAAGACGATCACGGGACCGAAGAGCGGATCATCCGTGATGCCGGCAATCAATTCGCGGCCGCCCTCGCGCGGTACCATGCTTTGAACGGCAAATCCTTCGATCATCGCACCGGGCCGCGCTTCCAGCACGCGCTCTTCCATGCGCCGTGCCGCCTCGGCAACGGCATAACGTCCGGCGAGATTGAGCGCGACGCCGCCGACTTCGCTTTTATGGACGATATCTTGCGAAACGATTTTGAGCGCGACCGGAGCGCCTAGAGCCATCATCGCTTCAGCCGCAATTCCGGCATCTTCGGCTTTGGCTACGACACTGACAGGCGCAGAGCGAATGCCGTAACAATCCAGTACAGCGGAAGCTTCGGCGGGATTGAGCCATTCGCGCTCCTCATCCAAAGCGTTATCGATGATCGAGCGTGCACCTTTTGTATCCGGCACAAATTCGGACAGGAAGCGCGCCGGCAATTCCATCAAAGAATCCTGCGCGCGGCGCCAGCGCACGAGATACATGAGGCCGCGCACTGCGTCGGCTTCCGTCTCGTAAGAAGGAATGCGGGCTGCGGCAAAAATTTCTTCGACATCCGATTGCTGTCCGGCCCAATCGGCGAAAACAGGCTTCGGACGCAATGCGTTGCTACGATGTGCGTGCACGGTCTCTGCGATCTTGATCGCGATGTCGCGACTTGAAGCAAGTGCAGTCGGCGAATTCATTGCAAGCACAGCATCGACACCGGGATCGTCGAGCAAGATCGACAAGGCTGCAGCGTGCGGCTCCGGTCCGCTGTCGCCTCTTAGATCGACCGGATTGTCCGGCGACCATTCTGGGCCGAATCTGTCCTTTAGCTTTACGATACTGTCGTCTGAAAGCGTTGCGATTTGTCCGCCAAGATCGACGATCCGGTCGAGCGCGAGTTGGCCGAGGCCACCGCCATTGGTGAGAATGCCAATCCGGTCGCCGGTAAATGGTTTCACATGCGCAAGCGTTTCGGCAGCGGCGAACAATTCGTCGAGATCATACACACGAAGCAAGCCCGCACGCCGGAACGCAGCTTCATAGACAAGATCGGGGGCCGCCAGCCGCGCCGAATGCGTGACGCCAATCTGCTTTCGTTCACGCCTGCGCCCTGCTTTCACCACGAGGACGGGTTTGACACGCGCCGCGGCGCGTGCAGCGGACATGAATTTGCGTGCATCCGTCAGGTCTTCGATATAAAGCAGAATAGCGCGCGTCGCGCGATCTTGCGCGAAATAGTCAAGGCAATCGGCGAAATCGACATCCAACTTGTCGCCAAGCGAAAGGACGGCAGAAAATCCCGCCTTGTTAGCGTATGCCCATTCGAGAATCGCAGTGGCGATTGCGCCTGATTGCGAGATGAGCGCGAGATCGCCGGGCAGGGCCGGTTTGGCCGCAAAGCTCGCATCGAAATGCGCACGCGGCGCAATCAGCCCCATGCAATTCGGCCCGACGATGCGGATCGATGTGCGGCGCGCGATTGCACGCAAGTCCTCAGCAAGCGGATCGCCTGCCGTGAAGCCCGCGGTGATGATAATCGCAGCAGCAGCGCCGATGTCAGCCGCTTCTTGTACGAGCCCAGGGACCGTTTCGCGGGGCGTCGCGATGACGACGACTTCGGGAATGAAGGGGAGTGCCGCAAGCGATGGCACGGTCGCGATCCCGTCGATCTCGCCATGATTTGGATTGACGAGCGCCATTTGGCCTTGGAAACCGCCCTCGCGAATTTTCCGCACGATCGAACGTCCAAGCGAGTCGGGACGGGGGCTTGCGCCGACCAGCGCCACCGAGCGGGGGGCAAATAGCCGGTCGAGACCTTCTATGCTCACTTCATCCTCCTCCCGTCAGACTGGTCGGCGTTGCTGGAAACCGATCCGGCCCAATCTGTGCCATGGAATGATGACCATATTGTGCAGTGCACAATCAAACGATGGGGATCCATGCGGATGTCCGATGTTTTTAGTCGGATCACCGATTTCCAAGGACGTCGCGGGCAATGATCATCCGCTGGATTTCGGACGTGCCTTCATAGATGCGGGTGATACGAGCGTCCCGCGCCAGCCGCTCGACAGGGTAGTCGCGGCAATAGCCTGCTCCGCCATGGAGCTGGATCGCGGTGTCCGTGGCCCTGTGGGCGCTCTCCGAGGCGAACAGCTTGGCCATTGAGGCTTCCTTGCCGAATGGCTCGCCCCGGTCCTTCTTGGCCGCCGCGCTCAGGATCAGCAGCCGGGAGGCTTCCAGTTCGGTCTCGCGGTCCGCGATCATCCATTGGATGCCTTGGAAATCCGCAATGCGTTGCCCGAATTGCCGCCGCTCGGCGATGTAGGACTTCGCCGTATCGAGGGCTGCGCGTGCAATGCCGAGCGAAAGCGCAGCCACGCCGATGCGCCCGCCCGCCAATTCGCCAACTGCGACACGGAAGCCATCATTCTCACGCCCCATCAGTGCGGTGGCCGGCACACGGCAATTTTCGAAATGGACGATATTGGTGGCCGAGCCGTGCTGGCCCATTTTCTCCTCGGCCTTGCCGATGATCAGGCCCGGCGTCCCGGCTTCGATCAGAAAGCAGGAAATTCCTTTTCCTTTTGGCTTTTCAGGATCGGTCACGGCCCAGACAACGAAGATTCCGGCATATTCGGCTGAAGTGATGTAAATCTTCTCGCCATCGAGAATGTAATGGTCGCCGTCCTTGCGAGCGCGTGTGCGCATTCCGGCAGGATCGGAGCCCGCGCTGCTTTCGGTCAGGCAGAAGGCGCCTGCGGGATAGTTGCCATCGGCAATGCGGGGCAGATAGGCTTGTCGCTGCTGTTCGCTTCCAACGGCCTGAATAACCTCGCCGACCATGTTTGTCACGGAGGTTGTGACGGCAGTCGACGCGCAGCCCTTGGCCAGCGCCTCGATCGCCAGCGCAAACGCAACCGTTCCTGCGCCCGTGCCGCCGAATTCGGGGCGAACATTGAGAGACATGAAGCCATTCTCGGCGAGCAGCTTCAGGTTTGCGAGGAAGTCGTCCCGCCCTTCGCCCCGGTCAAGCCGGTCGGCCAATGGCATCAAACGGTCGGCGGCAATTTTTTCCGCCGCGTTTTGGATCATCAACTCTTCGTCTGAAAACGCGAATTCCATCGGCCTCTCCCTTGCGGGCGAGGCTAGGGCCTAACGCCCTTAAATTGAAGAGGCATCGCTCTGCGACTTTTGCGCAATTAGAGCGGCAGGCGTTGCAGCATGATGAACGCGTTCGCCAGCGAGAACGCTTCCAAGGCCAACAATGCGCAGACCGACACACCCGCCAAATCAGGCCCGAGCTCAACACGGGTCCGCTCAATGCGGCGGATCCGCCAGGGTGCATCCATGCGGCTTTCCCATGGCGCAACCTGCACACGGCCGAAACTGACGAGTGGAAACAGATACCGCGATAGCGGGTACGCAATAGAGGCAAGCGCCCAATCGCTTTTCATCACGCAATCTCCAGACTGTAAACGATCAAAAAAAGCCGGATGCAGCCTTATTCGGCGAGCACGCGGTTAGGCGGAAAAGTGACTTCAACCAAAGTACCCTTGTCGGGCGCGGAACGGATCGACAAAGCGGCGCGATTGGCCTCGACCAAGGCCTTGGTCAATGGCAGGCCTAATCCCGTCCCGCCGCTCCGTCGTGCGGTTCCAACTTGGCGGAACGGCTCAAGTGCCGTGGCGATATCTTCTTCGCGCATTCCAATACCATTGTCGCGAATGCGCAGCACGACTTCGCCGCGTTCAGACAGCGCGGTTGAGACGATGATCTGTCCGCCAGCTTCTGAAAATTTGATCGCATTCGACAAGAGATTGAGAAAGATCTGCCGGATCGAGCGGTCGTCTGCCACGATGGCGGGAAGCCGCTCTTCCAAATTCATCCGCAAAATGACGCGCGCACGCCGTGCTTCATTCTGCATCAGATTGGCGGCATTCGATGCAGCTGCATTGAGGTCGAGTCGAATGAAGTTAAGATCGGCACGGCCTGCTTCGATTTTGGAAATATCGAGCAGATCATTGATCAGGCTGATCACATGCGCACCCGATGTGTGCATGTCTTTCAGATAATCGCGATAGCGTTCATTGCCGATCGGGCCAAAGCGCTCGTCGAGCATGACTTCGGCAAAGCCCATGATGGCTGACATCGGCGTCCGGATTTCATGGCTCATGCGGGCAAGAAAATCGCTTTTTTGTGCATTGGCGTTTTCCGCCGTTCGCTTAGCTGTAATGAGGTCGGCCTCTGCCCTTTTCCATGGAGTGATGTCGCGCATGACGATGCAATATTTCGGATCGTGTTCGGTGCCGATCCGACCAATCGTTGTGAACAGGGGAAGCGAGCCGCCCTGCCTTTCACGACCGAGCAATTCGCGCCCATCGTTGAGCACTGCCGCCACACCGCCTGCCCGCAGACCCTCGATGTAATCGATGGCTGCGGCATGGCTTTCGGGAGCAAGCAGGGTGATGAAGGCTTCGCCAGCAACCTCGTTTTGGTCGTAGCCGAACAAGGCTTCCGCCGAGCGATTCATCGCCATAATGCGGCCTTCGCCGTCCAGCATCACGATGCCATCGGTCGCGGTATCGAGCACTGCGTGCAATTCTTGCAATTCTGCTTCGCGGCGGCGCAATTCGAGTTCGAGCGTCGCCTGTCCTGCGCCCTCGTCCTGTTCGGACGGACGGCGGAAAATCATTAAAGTTGCAGGCAGATCGCCCCATTGGATCGTTTGCATCCGCGCCTCAGCGGCAATGATGCCACCATCGCGACGTGATAATGCGATGTCGCCACTTTTCGCTGCCAAGCCGATTTGATCAGCTGAGCGTCCGCGGAACATCGCATCGAGTCCGCCCGCATCGAAGAACTGATCGATATCGTGATAGGCGACCATGTCGAGCATAGTGCGGTTCATGATGATCGGTACGTCACCGCGCGAGACGATGATGCCGATGGGCAAACGATCGAGAAGTCGCGGCGCATTTTCGGCAAGGCTATCGACATCGCGCTGGGTTGCGGTGTCCTCGGTGTTCAGCGAAGGCAAACCGATGATGTCGATATCATCGATTTCGATGAACTCGCCCTCCTCGATTCCGTCCTCGCCGACTAACGGCGAGGATTTTGCGGGAGCATGATCGCCAGCTGCCGCGCGCAAGCGTTCGGATTCGACTGGGGCGGATTTCTCTTCTGCTTCGTTTGCAGAACTAAGGCTTTCGGTTGCGGCCTCTTCATCGCTCGCAGCGGTTCGCACTGTATCTTCTGCGGCGAAGGCGCCGAGCGCGCGGGCGATCTGGCGAAACGCCTCGCGCTCACTCTTGCTTAATTTGCCATCGTCTGAATCGTCGATTTCGTTTGTGCGTGGTTCGGGCGACGCGACAAGCTCCGTCGGCGCGACTGAAAACGGCTGTTCTGTTACTTCGCTCGCTGGCGGCGAGACGGTTACAGCGGCAGGGCGTTCTGTTGTCACGCTCACACCGAAGCCGCGAAAACCGGCAAAGCCCGTCGCGGGATTGTAAATGGGCGTTCCCGACAGCGCGACGTCGAGCCACATGCCAGCGCGGGATGGGAATTGGACCGGCAATGCGTGGAAAGTTTCGCGCAAAGCGAGCGCCGCTTCCATGCGATTGCCCTCGTCGACGATTCCTGCGGCGATCAGGTCCGGCCATGAACGTCCGACGATCCCGAACCCTTCCGGGAGCATGGCCGCGAAGGCCTCGCCGATGGCTTGGAAACGGAATTCGGCGTCGAGCCGGTAGGTGAAGCGCAGGCGGGAAAGGTGCGCGGCCTCAGGAACTGGCGGCGGTGTCTCGGCGTGTGAGATGCCTTTCGGCGGCACCAGCCAATCGGGCAGGGATGCGGGTGCCCCGCGTTGTCCCGCAAAAGTCAGCAGGAGAAGCGGTTGGCCATCGGGTCCGATACCGCGCCGCGCCGCGACGGTGACGACCGAGAGCTGGCGTCCATTGACGAAACGCAGGCGCTCGAGCCGCGCACCCTCAACGGGCGCTGTCTCGGTGGCGAGCTTGGCCAGCCTTTCGATGGGGGCAAGGCCGGTCGCAAAGCGGAAACCGGCGACCGGGCAGGGCGCGCCAATCATCATGGCCCCAGCAGGGCTCGCCCACACTACGTCGATCCCGTTCGCCGCGACGAGCACGAGCGCTGCCCCCTCGGCGGCAAGGCGCGCGAGGTCGGAATCGCCAGCGAAAGGCGGCGCGCTGCCGTTTGGCTTGTCTTGCCCCATCTGTGCCCCGGTTGCCGTGAGGGAACGTGTTCAGACTTTTTTAAGCATATTGCGGAACCGAAGCCCACGCCCCGGAATGGTTATCGGAGCAGCTTTTGGGGTTAGGGTTAATCGCTGCACGTCAGAAAATGAGCCGCTGACCGGTAGAGCGGCTTGACTTTGTGCAGTGCAACAATATATTGCGATGCACAATTCGGGAGCGGAGCGGATCGTCCGTGGCCACTCCCTCTAACGAGGACAGTTCCATGACGAAGCCCCCTTTCAACTACGAAATCCCCGCTGAAATGCGCGATATGGCTGAGAAGAGCGTCGATCAGGCCAAGAAGGCCGTCGGCGGCTTCATGAGCGCCGCCACCAAGGCTGTCTCGGCTGCCGAAACGCAGGCTGACTCGGTCCAGGCGAATGGCAAGGACATGGCCAAGAAGGCCTTCACCTATGCCGAACAGAACGTCTCGGCCGCTTTCGATCTCGCTGAGAAGATCGTTCGCTCGCGCGATGTCCAGGAAGTGATGCAGCATCAGGCTGAATTCCTAAAGTCGCAGATGTCTGCGCTGCAGTCGCAGATGCAGGAATTCGGTGCCACGCTGCAAACGACGGTGCAGAAGGCTGCGACCGAAGCCCAGGCCACGATGCAGAAGGCTGCCTCGGAAGTTCAGAAGGCCGCCTCGGAAGCTACGAAGCGCTAATTCACAATGATCTGGCCCCGGCGCATTTCGCCGGGGTCGCCCTTTCGTTTTTTCATCAAGCCGTCACCGGGCCGAGAGGCACGGTTCATTGTCCAAGCACCGACCCATAGAGGATAGAGCCATGTCGACGCCCCATAAGGCGGGCCGGGCCAAGCCCGTCACCCTCGCCAAGAGTGCCTCCAGTGCCTCCGGCAAGCCGGAACCCGTTGCGGCCAGCAAGTCTGGCAAGATTGAACCGACCAAGCCTGAATCCGCCAAGTTGGACGTTCAAAAGGCTGCCGGTGCAAATCCGCCCAAGGCCAAACTTGACGCCATCAAGCCTACGGCATCGGAAACGGACGCCCTTCCTGTTGCCTCCGACGGTTCCTTGCCTGTGGCATGGACTGAACTCGTCAAGGCGCAATCGGACGCCGCGATAGCGTGGTGGCAGGACGCCAAGGATGCACGTACCTTTGCCGATGCTTTGGCCGTCAATGCACACCATTCACGCGTGCAATTTGAGATCGTCACTGGCCAGGCCCGCGAGATGGCGGCCTATTTCCAAAAGGCGTTCGAAAGCAACAATGAGCGTCTCCGTTCCCTGTTCGATCAGCCCAAGCCTTGAGCGCAAGGCCTATCGGCCACAACGCTGGACAAGACCGGAAGGGCGGCGCAAGTCGCCCTTTCTTCGTTGTGGGATGCATTTCGGCTTGAAAAGACGCGACCCTCGGATTAGTTTCCGCCCGCTTCACAAGAGCATGCAGCTGTAGCTCAGTTGGTTAGAGCACCAGATTGTGGATCTGGGGGTCCCCCGTTCAAGCCGGGGCAGCTGTACCATTGTTTTCCGCCGTTTCGTGGTCAAATTCCGCCTTGGGGCACTCCGCACATCTGGAGATGGGCTTCCAAGATTTCCGACCGTTTAAGTGGCGGTTGGGCGAGGCTGGAATAGCCACGCGAGCCGCCGGGAGATTGGCCTATGCTTATCCATGCATTGATTGGGGCAATTTTTGCAGCTGTGGTCTTGCCTCCATTTTCTGTTGCGGCGCAGCCATTCTCAACCCAAGCGATTCAGCTGAATGTGGAGACAGTGGTCAAGGGGCTCGAGCATCCTTGGTCGATGGCTTTCCTGCCGGATGGCCGCATGCTGGTGACGGAACGTCCGGGCCGTCTCAACATGGTGGATTCGCGCGGAAAGCTGATGCGCATTGCAGGTTTGCCAGAAATCGCGGCGGGCGGCCAAGGCGGATTGCTTGATGTGGCGCTCGCGCCAGATTTTGTCACATCGCGTCGCATCGTGTTCAGCTTCACGGAACCGCGCGGGCAAGCCAACGGAACCAGCGTAGCCGTTGCGCGCTTGTCTGCCAATGCTGAACGCATCGATGATGTGAAAATCGTTTTTCGGCAAGAACCGTCATACGCCAACGCGATGCATTTTGGCGGCCGTCTCGTCTTCGCCCGTGACGGTACTTTGTTCATTACACTGGGTGAACGTTTTGCGCTGATGGACCAAGCGCAAAATCTCTCAAATCATCTCGGTAAAATCGTCCGGATTAATCTCGATGGGAGTGTCCCGCGGGACAACCCCTTCGTCGGACAGAGCGACAAAAAACCGGAGATCTGGTCTTACGGACATCGCAATGTGCAAGCCGCCGCCATTCACCCGCAGACAGGCGCACTCTGGACTGTCGAGCATGGCGCGAAGGGTGGTGACGAAATCAACATCCCGGAAGCCGGCAAGAATTATGGCTGGCCAGTGATCGCGTATGGCAAACATTATTCAGGCGCTAAAATTGGACTTGGCACATCGGCGCAAGGCATGGAGCAGCCCATCTATATTTGGGATCCGTCCATCGCTCCGTCCGGCATGGCGTTTGTGACGTCCGGTCGCTACCCACAATGGAAAGGGCAATTGCTCGTCGGCGCACTCGCCGGTGAAATCGTATCGCGATTGACGCTCGATGGTTCGCGCATCGCTGCTGAAGAGCGCATGTTGAACAGTTTACAGGAACGCATCCGGGACGTGCGGCAATCTCCCGATGGTTTCATCTACCTTCTGACAGATCATCCAGAAGGACGTTTGTTGCGTCTCAATCCTATGCGGTGAGATGCTGCCGTTCGGAGCAACGTTGTACCCCGTACCTGCGACCGCACAATCTACGTTTCGATTGGACCGCCTTTGGCAATCCAGCCTCCGGTGCCCGGTTTGTAATGCCGCGCATCGGCCAATCCCGCCGCGCGACAGCTCGAAAGCGCGCGCGCCGAGCGGCCGCCTGCCTGACAAATCAAGATGACTGGTTTGTCTTGCGGGAGCGCGGCAGGGTTGAAACGCGAGAGCGGCATGTTGCGCGCGCCTGGCACCCTGCCTGCCGCGAACTCGCTTGGCTCTCGCACGTCGACGATAGCGCATGCGCCGGTCTGCGATGCAGTGGCGAGATCGTCATACGAGGCGTGATCGGCGGCGGCAATCGTGCCGCGTCGGAAGAAGGAAAACAACGCGTGCTCCTGCCGCAGCAATCAAATTTAGGCGAAGGCTTTGCCGGGCTGTACGCCGATCTTTTTCAGCGCCATCGCCAACGGACAGAAGCCGGTGAATGAGGCTTGCAAAAGATTGGCGCCAACAAATGCTGTTAGCCATAGCCAGTTTGGGCTGACATAGACGGAGAGCAGAACGCTCACGAGAACGACAGTGCCGGCAAATGCCATCACAATGCGGTCGATGGTCATGGTCATGTCCTTTCGGGTGGGCAGGAATCTGAACAATAGATGTCATGCAGCGTTGCTATGATGCGGCCGATCTCAGGACTCGCGAGCGAGTAATAGATCGTCTGTGCATCGCGCCTTGTCGCGACGATGCCTTCTGCGCGCAGCTTGGCGAGATGCTGCGACAGCGCGGACTGGCTGAGTCCGATCCGCTGCTGCAACGCCGACACGGAGAGCTCGCCCTGATGGAGCTCGCAGAGCACCATCAGACGGTAGCGATTAGCGATGGCCTTCAGGAGCGTTTCCGCCCGCCCGGCCTGTGTGGTGAGCGCCTCTAAATTCATGCTTGCTAAATTAGAAGATTATAATATACATGTCAAGCGATTTTGAGGAGATGACCATGGTCCGCCTTCCCATGCTGGCACTTGTTGCCCTGATCCCGTCGGCGTTTGCCGGTGAGATCCCCGTCGAGCGGCGTCCCGTCGAGGATTACAAGGCAGTTGTTGCCACCGTCGAACCGGGCCGCCTTCTGACAGCAAGGGCGCGGATTGGCGGAATTGTCGAACAGCTCAAGATCAAGGAAGGTCAGACGGTCGCCGCGGGCGCTGAAATTGCCCTCATCGGTGATCAGAAGCTGCAGCTTCAAGTCCGCGGCCTCGATCAACGCATCAAATCCCAACAGGCGCAGCGCGACCAGGCACGTGCCGACGCTGAGCGCTATCAGGAACTCGTCCGCCGCGGCGCAGGCACCCAAACGCAGGCCGATCAATCACGCACGGCATTGGATGTGGCCGAGCGTGTTTTATCGGCACTGAACGCGGATCGTGACGTGCTTCTTCAGCAAATGTCGGAAGGTGGCGTTCTTGCGCCCGGCAAAGGCCGCATCATTACAGTGCCTGTGGTCGAAGGCCAGGTTGTGATGCCAGGGGAGACCGTGGCCACCATTGCCGTAGATGGCATGATCCTGCGCCTGCAATTGCCTGAACGGCACGCACGCTTCCTACGTGCGGGCGATACTGTCACCATAGCGGGACGTGGTGAAACCGATTCCAACGCTACACAAAAGGGCACTGTCCGCATCGTCTATCCCGACGTGCAAGGCGGCCGCGTCATCGCCGATGTCGATGTCGCGGGCTTGGCCGATTATTTCATCGGCGAGCGCACGCGCGTATTGGTGCCAACCGGACAGCGTCCTGCGATCTTCATTCCAAAGGCGGCGCTCTCCGTAAGGGCTGGCGTCTGGTTTGCAAGGCTCAAGAATGGAACTGAGGTCGCGGTTCAGCCCGGCGAAACACGCGGGATCAATATTGAAATTCTGTCTGGCCTCAACGCTGGCGATGTTGTGGTGACGCCATGACGCAATCCAATCAGCAGAGTAACGCCGCACCGATTGTCCAAGATGCAGGGCAAGCAGAGAAGCCTTCGCTGGGCTTATCGGGTCTTCTTACACGTGCGTTCATCACGTCGCCGCTAACACCCCTTCTGCTGATCGGTTCATTGATCGTCGGCCTAATTGCGCTCATGTCCTTGCCGCGTGAGGAAGAGCCGCAAATCAGCGTCCCGATGGTCGACATCATCGTTGAAGCGAATGGTTGGCGTGCCGACGATGCCGTTGAACTCGTCACGCGCCCACTGGAAATAATCATCAAAGGAATCAACGGCGTCGAACATGTCTATTCGCAGACGATGGATGATCGATCCGTCGTCACGGCACGCTTTCTTGTGGGTACGGACGAAGATGCTGCCGTCCTTCGGATCCATGAGAAGATACGCGCCAACATTGGAGCGTTGCCAAAAGGAGTGCCTGAGCCGTTGATCGTCGGGCGTGGGATCAACGACGTCGCGATCGTCGTTCTGACGCTTGCTGCCAAACCTCGCAAAACGGATCGCTGGACAGACAATGCGCTGTATCAAGTCGCCGACGAATTGCGGCTTGAACTCAGCAAGGTCGAAAACGTTTCTGGCACATATCTGGTCGGCGGTAGTCCCAACCAAATTCGCATCGAACCTGATCCCGAAAAAATTGCACTCTATGGTGTAACGCTTAATCAGCTGATCGATAAATTGACAAACGCTAACCGTAGCTTTCAGATCGGCTCTTTCCGAGATCAGGGAAAATCTTGGCCAGTTCTTGCCGGCCAAACTTTACAAGGCGTTCCTGACGTCGGCTTGTTGTTGCTGACAACGCGTGACGGTCGCCCCGTTTATGTCAAGGATGTCGCGCGCATTGTCGTTGGTGCTCTCGAACGCGACAAACGCGCGTTCACAATGACGCCGGAAAAGAATGGAAGCTTTGAGATCAGACCTGCTGTCTCTATCGCTCTAGCCAAGCGCAAAGGGAGCAACGCTGTCACGGTCTCGCATGATATTATGCAGAGGCTCAAAATAGTCGAAGGCCGAATTGTTCCATCTGATATTGGCATCAGCGTCACGCGTGATTATGGCGAGACCGCGACCGAAAAGGCAGATGAGCTTCTCTTTCATCTCGCCTTGGCTACTGTTTCTATCGTCATCCTTATCACACTGGCCATTGGCTGGCGCGAAGGGCTCGTCGTTCTTGTCATCATTCCAACGACAATCTTGCTGACACTTTTTGCCTCATGGCTGATGGGATATACGATCAATCGAGTTAGTCTCTTTGCATTGATTTTTTCAATTGGTATCCTCGTTGACGATGCCATCGTTGTTGTCGAAAACATTGTTCGACATTGGTCCATGCGCGGCCAACGCGGACTTGTCGAAACAGCGGTTGAGGCGGTTGCCGAAGTCGGAAATCCGACGATTGTTGCCACGCTCACCATTGTGGCGGCGCTGCTTCCGATGATGTTCGTCTCAGGTTTGATGGGTCCGTATATGAGCCCCATTCCGGCCAATGCGTCGATGGCGATGCTGTTTTCTTTCTTCGTCGCTGTGACAATCACACCATGGTTGCTCCTGAAGATCGCCCGCAAGAAATTTGCAACGCCATATGCAACGCACATTGGTCACCATGATGAGGGTGCAATGGTTCGGTTCTATCGGCGTATTGCACGCCCGGTGATCGCGGACAAGACAATCGCCAAGCGCTTTTTGCTTGGCGTCACGCTCGCGACCTTGGCGTCGATGGCGTTGTTTGCGACCAAGACAGTACGCGTGAAGCTACTGCCATTCGATAATAAATCTGAAATTCAGATCGTTCTAGATCTACCACGCGGCGCGACACTCGAGGATACACAAAACCAATTATTTGCGATTGCCAAACGCCTGGCCGATCTGCCGGAATTGACGTCCATCCAAGCCTATGCCGGCACGGCATCGCCCTTCAATTTCAACGGTCTCGTCCGTCATTATTTCTATCGTGAGACGCCAGAACTCGGTGATCTCATGATCAATCTTTCGCCGAAAGCCGATCGATCCCGCGCTAGCCACGATATCGCCCTCGATATTCGCAAGCGCTTGGCGGGCCTCACATTGCCAGATGGCGCGCGTCTGAAGCTCGTCGAAGTTCCGCCTGGCCCGCCGGTTCTTGCCACTTTGATGGTCGAAATCTACGGCCCCGATGCCGAAACACGACGTGAGACGGCCCGCAAAATGCGCGAGGCCTTCAACAAGGTCGATTTCGTCGTCGATGTCGATGACAGCCTCGGCACACGTGGTGAGCGAATTCGTTTCGCGATTGATCAGGATGCGCTCGAATTTCACGGCGTCGAGGAACGCAGCGTCTATGATACGCTGGCTGCCCTCGTTGGTGGTATGAAGATTGGCTATTCGCAACGCGGACCAGGCTTTAAACCGATCGATATCACTATCGCCCTTCCGAAGGAGGATCTTGCCTGGACTGAAAAGATTTTGTCGACGCCTCTACCCGCCGGCGGCACAGCGCGTCAGGGCAAGAATGTCGAATTGGGTGACGTTGTGCGCGTAATGCGCGAACAAAGCTCGTGGCCAATCTTCCGCCACGACGGCCATTATGCCGAGATGGTGACAGCTGACCTCGCCGGTCGTTTCGAAGCGCCGATTTATGGAATGCTCGCCGTTGAAGAGGCGATGAAGCAGGTCGATTTCGGCGAGGCGGGAATGCCCGCAATTAAATATCATGGCAAGCCGCTTGATGAGGCCAAGCCGACGATTCTCTGGGATGGCGAATGGGAAGTGACCTATGTCACATTCCGCGATATGGGGGCGGCATTCATCGTCGCTTTGCTCGGCATCTATCTGCTCGTCGTTGCGCAGTTTGGCTCGTTCTTGCTACCGCTTGTGATTCTCGTCCCGGTGCCATTGACGTTGATCGGTATTGTGTTTGGTCATTGGGTGTTCAATGCCGCGTTCACAGCCACATCGATGATCGGTTTCATCGCACTAGCTGGCATCATCGTTCGTAATTCCATTCTGCTCGTCGACTTCATCCGTCATGCTCGGGCTGCTGGCATGACGATGAAGAATGCACTGATGGAAGCCGGTGCAACACGTTTCAAACCCATCGTCTTGACAGCCGCTGCCGCCATTATTGGTGCCGCTTTCATCCTGACCGATCCCATCTTCCAAGGGCTTGCCATTTCGATGGTGTTCGGTCTCGCTTCATCGACGGCGCTGACATTGCTTGTAATCCCTGCACTGTATGTCTGGTTGCGCGACGATGGTGCAGCGTTGGCAAAATCGGAAATGTGAAGAGCAGACACAAACAATCGCATCCACCAAGAAAATCCGCATCGTCATAAAAAAGGGCGGCCTAAGCCGCCCTTTTTATGGTGTTCGCTTATGACGCTCTTATTTGTCCGGTAGCAGGAACGTGATCGACGCGCGGGCGCCGAAGCCCTTCGGTCCATCGTTCGGCGAGGCTGCAAAATAGCGCGCGCCGATCGCAAAGCTAACGGGCAACTTGTCGAACATGACCAATTTTGACACGGTCAAGTTGAAGGGCATCGTCCATTTCTGGGTGAGCCAATCATATTGGCTTTCGCTGTTGAGCGAGAGCGTCCACGCACCCTTCGTCGTGTAGGAGATGAAGGGCTGCAAATAGACTTGATTGATGGGCTTCGACCCGTAAGAGACGGGCCCCGCAAAAGCCCACACCTGATTGGCCAGAATGCCGTAGGTCCATGGACCCTGCATGCGTAGCACGACGGCTGTCGGACCTGCACCAGTCTGCGATGTACCGAGCAGCTTGTCTGTCGCAGTCGGCAAATAAAGGATTGGGCCTGCGCCGACGATCCAACCGCCAATCGGTTTCACAGGCGAGAAGAAGAAGCTCTGCTCGATATTACCAAGGCCGGATTGCGTACCGGCGCGGGGGAATATGTCCGTCTGCCAAAGGACCGGTGCAACAGTACGTGCGATCAAGTTCCAATCCTGATTGATGTGGATCGGGATAACCGGCTGGAAATTCATATAGGCTTGCTGGCCCTTATTCGCCGGGCCGATACGTCCGTTCCAGTTGAACTGGAAGGGAACCGAGATCAGGTCAGCGACCGGGTTCGTCAGCTTTTGCGCCAATGCGGCGGCCTTGTCCTTTTCATCGCCCTTGGCAGCTGTCGGCAACTCCTTAACGGTTGTCTGCGGTGTCTGTGCCATGGCGGCGCCGCCGGATAGCAGTACAGCGGCGCAAAGGGCGGCCATCCAATGGTTGGTCTTCATTTATTCCTCCAAAATGCGGGGGCCACCCTAGGAAGTTAACGAGAATGTAACAAGAAACCGCAAAGCACAATTTCGGCAAAAAACCCTAATATGGGTTAATGTAAGCTCGGCTTCATTGCCGGTTCAACTCCACCGTGCGAAATGTGCCACGACTCGCAACGTATCCAATTGGAGCCGAACCATGTGCCTCGGGTGTTTTTCGCAATTCCATTTGCGCAATGAATTGTTTGCAGACGGAGCTGGTGATTTCAGCCGCCTTGCCTCACCTACGCGGCGCGGTTTCATGGCGAGCGCTGCCGCGGCTGCGACAGCGGCTGCAACAATGGGTTCAACGCGCTCGGCATTTGCGGCCGATGGCGGTGCTGACACCATTTTCATCAATGGAACTGTGATCCCGATGCCGGGCGTCGCGCCTGTCAGCGCACTGGCGATCGGCGGTGGTAAAGTGCTTGCAACGGGCAGTCAGTCCGCCCTCGCCGGCCTCAAGACCAAGAACACAAAAATTGTCGATCTCGACGGACGCACGCTGTTGCCGGGCCTCGTCGATCCGCACAACCATGTCATCTTGTCTTCGATCTATCTCGAACTGCTCAATGACATTGGCTACACAAACTATCCGACGCGCGCGAAGCTGATCGATGCGATGCGTGGCTTCGCGTCGCGGACGCCTCCGGGTCAGTGGCTCAATTTTTCGAACTTCGACAATCTGCTGCAAGGCGGCGATTTCTCGCGCCAAGAGCTCGATACGGTTTCCACACAGCATCCGATGTTTGTCTGGTACACCAACGGCCATGATGCCTGCCTTAACAGCAAGGCGCTGGAAATGGGCAATGTACCGGAAAACATCGGCGAAATTCCTGGCGGCGGCCATTACGGGCGCGGTCCCGATGGCAAGCTCAACGGTCTCATCTATGAAATGCCGTTGATCCTGAAATATGTCGGCATGTGCCTTCCGAAGATCACGCCACAAATCGCGATCAAGGCAGTGCGTGAATTCACGCGCGCTGTCTCGGCTGTGGGTAACACGTTCGTCCATGAGCCGGGAACCGTTCGCGCCGAATGGCTTGAGCCCTATGCCAAACTGTCGAACGGGCTGCCTTGCCGCGTGAGCTGCTCGATCATTTATGAGGATCGCAAGGGTCTCGCGCCTTATATGAAAATGGGCTTCGGTGCGAAGGCGGTTCAATTCCCGAACTCAATGCTGACTGTCTATGGCATCAAGATCGTCGGCGACGGTTCGGACCAAACTGAAACCGGCGCACAGACTTTGCCCTACATGAACACGACCTCGAAAGGCAGCCCGAACTATGATGCTGCGCAATTGAAGCAGATGGTCGCAGACGTCAAAGCGATGGGCATGCCGGTTCAGATCCATTGCAATGGCGACTACGCGCAAGATATTGCGCTTGACGCTATCGAAGCGGCTTATGGCAGCTCCACAGCGCTGGGCATCAACCGCATCGAACATTCGACGATGGCGCGTGCCGATCAAGTTCAGCGCATGAAGAAGCTCAATGTTCAGCCGAGCTTCTTGATGAACCATGTCCGCCTTTATGGCGCAGCCTATCGCGATGAAATCTTCGGTCCTGAGCGCGCGATGAATGCCGATCCGACGGGTTGGTGCGTGAAGAATGGTCTGCCCTTCACGCTCCATACGGATTCGCCTTGCTCGCCGCTCGGCCCGCTCAACCTGGTCGAAACAGCGGTCACACGCCGTTGCATCATCGATAATTCGATCATCGGCAAGGATCAGGCGATCACCGTTGATCAGGCGCTGCGCGCCGTGACCATCGATGCCGCGCGCCAATGCGGCATGGGCGACCGCATCGGTTCGCTCGAAAAGGGCAAGGAAGCGGACATCACGATCCTTGAGGACAATCCCTACAAGGTCGATCCCGATACGATCAGCAAGATCAAGGTCAGCGAGACTTGGGTCGCCGGGCAGAAGAAGTTCGGCTGATCGGTCCATCGCCGATCTAACTAAAATGAAAAAGCCCGCGTTTCGACGCGGGCTTTTTTGTGCGCCGCACAACGAAATGCGTCGGCGCGAGCGAGTTGACTGTCATTGTCGATTGTATACCGTAGGAAATATGAATTCTCCGATGGTGAACCGGCAAACCTTCGCGGCGCAGGTTTTCGACATGGCAGTCGATGCGATCGTGCGCGGCGATTTCCCGCCCGGCAGCCCGATCAGCGAGGCCGAGATCGCTAGCCGTTTCGGAGTGAGCCGCGCTCCGGCGCGTGAGGCTCTCCTCCGGCTGAGCGAAAAGGGTCTCGTGACCCGCACCCCGCATATTGGTGCACGCGTTATCGAATTCTCCCGCGACGATTTGGTTGAACTGTTCGAGATCCGTGAAGCCTTGGAGGGCATGGCTTGCCGCCTTGCCGCCGAGCGGATCTCCGACGCGGAGCTCAGCCATCTTGAGGCCGCGCTCGAATCCCATTCAACAGCGCCCGATTTGGCTTCCGGGAAATCCTATTTCCAACGCGGCGGGGACGAGGATTTTCATTTCGGCATCGCGCGCGCAAGCGGCAACATCCGGCTTGAACGCCATCTCTGCGATGATCTCTACCATCTGTTGCGTGTCTATCGCTTCCGTTCGAGCACCCATTCGGGTCGCGCCAAACAGGCGCTGGCGGAGCATCGCGCTATTCTTGCTGCGCTGAAGACGCGCGATCCCAGCAAAGCGGAAGCCGCCATGCGGCATCATATCCAACAATCGAAGATGAATATCGGTAACGTGGCGAGTTCTGTTTGAAATGCGGTCGACATCGAAATTGAAAGCCATTTTGGCGCGCCGTCAGGCATTGCCGTTTCCTGGCGCAGCCAACGCGATGTTTGCGCGGGTCATCGAAGAGCTTGGCTTTGAAGTATGCTACGTCACCGGTGCAGGCATCGCGAATATGCATTTGGGCGCGCCTGATATCGGCCTCACGACCCTAACCGAAGTGGCCAATGCCGTCTCCGCCATCGCGGATTCTGTCGCCGTTCCCTTGCTGGTCGATGCCGATACGGGCTTTGGTAATGCCGTGAATATGGTGCGCACTGTGAAGGTGCTCGAACGCGCCGGTGCCGCAGGCATTCAAATCGAAGATCAAGTCTTCCCAAAGAAATGCGGTCATTTCGAAGGCAAGGATGTCGTCCCGCTTGATGACATAGTCAGCAAAATCAAGGCGGCCGTCGATTCGCGCGGCGATGCCGATTTTCAAATTGTCGCGCGCACCGATGCCCGCGCCGTTCATGGCTTGGACGATGCTATTGCGCGGGCGCAGGCGTTTGTGGAAGCAGGCGCTGACGCCACCTTCGTCGAAGCGCCGGTCACTGTTGAGGAAATGGCGCGGATCGGTCGTGAAATTCCGGTGCCGCAAATCGCAAATATTGTTTTCGGTGGCAAGACGCCGGATCCAGGCCGTGAAGCATTGGCGGCGATGGGCTTTGCCGGCGTGCTTTACGCCAACGCCGCGCTACAGGCAGCATTGCGCGCATCTTACGAAGTGCTGTCGGCGCTTAAGCGTGACGGTTCGTTGGCCAATGTCGCCGACCGTTTAGCGACATTCGAGGAACGGCAGGCAGCGGTTGCAAAGCCGCGCTGGGATTCGCTCGAAGCGCGTTACAAAGTTTGAGGTTGGACATGGCACGCCCTTGGGACGGCATCATTCCGGAAGAAGAGCAGCGCGCCTATCGCGCCGCTGGGTTTGGCCGCCCCACTGGCCTCGGCAAGAAGCCCGCACTTCTGATTATCGATGTGCAATACCGTACCGTAGGCACAAAGCGTGTGCCGTTCTGGGATGCGATCAAGGAATTTCCAACCTCATGCGGCGAAATCGGCTGGAATGCTGTCGATAAGATCGCACTTTTGTTGGCTGAATTCCGGGCCAATAATTGGCCGGTGCTTTATCCCCATGTCGCGCCAAAGTTGAATTTCGACACGGGCCGCCTTTCCGACAAGGTCCCCGCAATCATGAACGTCGCTTCGCGCGGTTATGATTTCGTTGAAGAAGTCGCTCCGCGCGAAGGCGATATTTTGCTTCCGAAGAAACATCCGAGCGCATTTTTCGGAACGCCGCTCGCCAGCTATCTGATCAATCTGGGTGCCGACACGCTTGTTGTCACCGGATGCACGACGAGCGGCTGCGTCCGCGGTTCGGTCGTCGATGCCTTTGCCTATAATTTCCGCGTGCTTGTCCCGCAGGATGCGGTTTATGACCGCAGCCAGGTCTCGCACGCAGTCAATCTGTTCGACATGGCAGAAAAATATGCCGATGTCATGCCGACCGTCGATGCGATCGCAGCGCTGAAAAACGTTGCGACCATTGCCTAATCAAGATCAACCGAGGGGAGACTAAAATGACTGACTGGACCCTGTCCCGCCGCACCGGCCTCAAGGCCGCCGTGGCTTTCGGTGCGCTGATGCTCGCCTCCGGCGGCGTCTCCGCACAGCAGCCGACTTTAAAGTTCGGCCTTGCCATGCCGCTTACGGGCGGCCAGGCGCTTTACGGCAATGATCAGGTCAAGGCGGCCCAATGGGCCGTTGACGAGATCAACAAGAAGGGCGGCATCAACGGCAAAAAGCTTGAGATGGTTCTGCTCGATACGCAGGCTGATCCGCAGGTCGGCATTCAGGCCGTCAACCGTCTTGTCAGCGTCGAAAAAGTGCCGGTGTTCGTTACCGCATGGTCGGGCGTTGTGAAGGCTGTCGCGCCAATCGCGAACGACAATAAAGTCGTCGAATTGTCGGTCGGTGCGGCGTCGCCCGATATTGCCAAGCTCGGCGACTATGTCTACACAACCTTCCCGCTCGCCGATGTCGACATCAAGGCGGTCGCGAATTATTCCGTGAAGGACATGGGCAAGAAGAGAGCTGCTGTCCTCTTCATTAATAACGAAACCGGTATTCCAGCGGCCGCGGTCTATCGTGATGCGGTCGCGAAGGCGGGTGGTCAGATCGTTGCCAGCGAATCCTACGATCAAAAAGCAACGGACTTTACCGGCCCACTTTTGAAGATCCGCGCTGCCAACCCTGAAATCGTTCATTTGCAGGGCCTTGTCAGCGAAAGCCCGCAAGTGATCGCACAGGCGCGTCAGCTCGGCATCAATGTGCCGATCACCTCCTATTCCGGTATCTACAATCCGAAGCTGATTGAACAGCTTGGCGCTGCTGCAGAAGGCGTGATTGCAACGTCTCTCGCGCCCGGTGCCGGCGATTTGCCGGCCGTGAAGGATTATGTGGATCGCTGGCAGAAGGAAGTCGGTCGCGCACCGAACGGCTTGCCTTACACGCAATATCTGTATGACGCGCCGGTGATGATCGCCGCCGTGTTCTCGTCGATGGACAAGAAGGGCCTTCCGATGACGGGCGAGAATTTCCGCAAGGAAATGCTTGCTATGAAAACATTTGATCTGCCACTGACTGGCAAGCTCCAAATGTCGGAAGACCACACTGTCAACAAGCCCGTCTACCTCGTCGAGGTGAAGAACGGGAAGTGGACAACCAAAGCCATCGTCGGACAATAAAACGTCTGGCCCGGTGCAATCGCACCGGGCCACTTTCCCATCGGATCAATGATGTTAGACCTCGCTATCGCCAGCCAGATTTTGTGGACGTCCTTTGCGACGTCGAGCTATTTCGTTCTGTTTGCGCTGGCCTTTGCGCTCGTCCTCAAGGTCAACAAAGTCTTTAATTTTGCGCAAGCCGCCATCATGAGTGTGGCGTTCTACAGTGCCTATGTCGCTGTGCGCGTGCTTGGGCTCAACGGGTTTTTCGGCCTCATCGCCTGCTTTGCCGGCGGCATCGCAACAGCGCTTGCTATCGAATATTTCGGTTTTGCGAAACTGCGCGCGCGCAAAGCCTCTGCGATGTTCGTCTTCATCTTTACGCTCATCGTTTCGCAATTTGTCAGCTATGTCTTGATGCTGATCTTCGGAACCTGGCCGACGACTATTTTCCCGACCATGTTCTGGCCCGTGTCACTCGTGGGCGGCATTGCCATTAGCGCGTGGGATCTTCCCGCGCTGGCCGCGATGGCGACGGTGCTCGTTCTCCTCTGGACCTTTCTGCGCTTCACGCGCTGGGGCCAGTTCATGATCGCAGTCGCCGACAATGCCGATTTGGCTGAGCTCTATGGCATCAAGAAAGACCGTGTGATGCTCGTCTCTATGGCGATTGCCGGTGCTATCTGTGCAGTCGGCATGTTTCTTTATGGCACGCGCGCTCAGGTGCAGCCTTCGGCTGCGACCGAATTGATGCTGTTTGCTGTGGCTGCCACCATCATTGGCGGGATCGGTAATCTTTGGGGCGCAGCGCTCGCCGCCGTCGTTCTGGGTCTCGTTCAGAACTCCTCGATCTTGTTCATTCCCTCGGCATGGCAGGGCTTCATGCTCTATGCCTTCCTATTCCTCGCCATCGTGCTGTTCCCACGCGGGTTCCATTGGCCCGAGCGCGCTTCCAAGCTGAAGCGAAAAACGGTGGCGGCGCTGCCTGCCTCTCCGCCAGAAGCGAACGGAGGTTGAGCCATGGAATACATCGTCACCATTATCATTCTGGTCGGTCTCTTCGTCATTCTGGCCGCAAGCTTCGATCTGATCATCGGTTATTGCGGCCTGATTTCGATCGCTCATCCGATCTTCTACGCGATCGGTGCTTACACCTCCGCAATGCTTGCGAAGGAGGCGGGCGTTCCCGTTCCAGTGGCCATGTTGATTGGGGCTGGTGCCGCCTTTTTGGCGTCCATTCTCGTCGCACTGCCATCTCTGCGCGTATCGGGCGACTATCTTCTCATTGCATCCATCGGTTTCCAGCTTGGACTCATCGAACTCGCAAAGCACTTTCATGAGATTGGCGGTGCAGGCGGGCTCACCAACATTCCGCCTTTCCTGATCCGTGAAGTGGGACGCGAAGCCTACGCCGTCCTCGTTGTGGTGATTGCTGCGCTCACTGTTTATTTCGTGCGCTGGATGGCGACGGGCCCCTACGGCCGCATGATGAGTGCGTTGCGCGATGACGAACTTGCTTTCTCCATGCTTGGACGTAATGCGATCTGGGTGAAAGTGTCGGTCTTCGGTATTGGCTCGGCGATTGCCGGTTTGGCAGGTGGCCTTTACGCCCATTATTTCCGCTTCATTGAGCCCGATCAGTTCGGTCTGCTTGCCTCATCTGCCGTGCTCACCATGGTGGTGGTCGGCGGTATGCGGACAACATGGGGCCCGGTGGTGGGTGCCATCGTGCTGCAATTGCTGCCGCAGGCGATCACCTTTTTTGGCTTGCCGCCGAGTGTGCTGGGGCCTTTGCAGGGCATCATGTTCACCGGCCTCGTGCTTGTCTTTATGTTCATGCGACCGCAAGGCCTGATCGCTGCTTCCGATTTATGGCGCGGTCGCGAAGGAGCAGCGCGCCATGACTGATGTGTTGCGCATCCGTGATCTCAACAAAAGCTTCGGCGGCATCGTTGTTGCCGACGAGATTAATCTCGATTTGCGGGCAGGGCGCGTATTGGGCCTCATCGGCCCGAATGGCGCTGGAAAGACTTCGCTGTTCAATCTCGTCACCGGCGTTGTGAAGCCGGATACGGGCTCGATCACGCTTGATGGTCAATCGATCGACAATCTGCCGATTTATCAGCGCGCGCGCCTAGGGCTCGCGCGCACATGGCAAAATTTACGGCTGTTTCCTTCGCTCTCCGTGCTCGACAACGTCATACTCGGGCCACGTGACTATCCGGGCGAAAAACTGACAAGCCTTATCTTCGATGCGGGCGGTGTTGCGCGCCGCCAGGCTGAAGAGCGCGACCGTGCGCACGCTATCCTCAAGCGAACTGGCTTGGCGGGTGTAGCGCACTCGCGCGTGCAAGATATCGCTTATGGCCAGCAGAAGCTCGTCGGCGTTGCGCGTGCATTGATGAACGATGCGCGTTGCCTTTTGCTCGATGAGCCGATGGCTGGTGTCGAAGGGCAAGCCTATGGCGCGATCCAGCGTGTCGTGCGTGACATTGCCGAAAGCGGCGTGGCGGTATGTGTCGTCGAGCACAATGTCGCCTTCGTGCGTGACCTGTGCGACGAAGGCGTCTTCATGTTCGCCGGCAAGGTTTTGGCACGTGGCTCGGTTGGCGAATTGATCGCCGATCCGCGCCTGACAGAACTCTATTTCGGAACCTGATCATGCTCGCCCTGTCCCAAGTCTCTGCTCATTACGGCGCGCTGACGGCCCTATCCGATATCTCGGTGTCGGTCGAGGATGGTTCTAAGGTCGCGATTTTCGGTCATAATGGTGCTGGTAAAACCACACTTCTGCGCTGCATCGTCGGCGCACATGGCCCAAGCGCGGGTTCGATCTCGTGGAATGGCGTGCCCATCCTTGCTGGTTCTGTCGCCGAGACGGTGCGCCGTGGCATCGCCTTCGTGCCGCAAGGTCATAATGTTTTTCCGAATCTTTCAGTTGAACAGAACCTGCACATATCCGGGCTTTTGTTCGATCTGAGTTTCCTGTCTGAAATCTACAAATTGTTTCCCGTTCTTGAAGAACGCAAAGCACAACGCGCGGGTTCGATGTCGGGCGGCGAACAGCAGATGCTGGCGCTCGGCATGGCGTTGATGACGCAACCGAAATGGCTGCTGCTCGACGAGCCTTCGACAGGCCTTGCGCCGGTCATCGTGCGCAATGTGATGGATCGGCTGCGTCAGGTGAATGAACGTCTCGGCACCGGGCTGATCATCGTTGAGCAGAATGTTCCTGCCACGCTCAAAATCGTCGATCGCGCATTGATCGTGAAGTCGGGACGCTTGATTGAGGATATTCCCGCTGCCGATCTGCGCGAAAAGCCAGACTTGTGGGAATTCTTCTGATCCTCTTCGAAAGGGGAATATTATGAAAGCGGCTGTGGATCCGGCACTGCGTGCCGCAACCGCGCAATCGTTCGAGGCACTATGTGCTTGGGCCGTGCAGGCGCGCGCAACGCCTCTGCCGGAATCGATACGCCGCCGAGCGGCGCTCGTGTTGATGGATGATCTCGGTGCCATCGTCGCCGCGTCGACGGAGCCGGAGATTGCGGCAGCCCGAAAGCGCGCAGCTGAGCCCGGCGGCTCACCGCAGGCGACCATCTTCGCCAAAGGCGCAAAACGTGCGCCGGTTGCTGAAGCGGCCGCAATGAATGGCATGGCGGTCGCGTGGGCGGAACTCGATGAAGGCTATCGCCTCGCGCCCTGTCATGCAGGCGCCTATATTCTGCCAGCTTTGTTGGCCGCTGCAGAAGCGGAAGGGGCTAGCGTCGACGATGTCATTCATTGTCTTGCAATCGCCTATGACATCACCGGGCGGTTCGCGCGCACTTTCCCCTTCGCCACCATGACGGTTCATCCGCATGCGGCCTTCGCCACAGTGGGCGCTGCATCGGGCATCGCGCTTCTCCGTAATCTCGATCGGGCGACGTTTAGCCTTGCCGTTTCAGGCGCGGCCAGCATGACGCCTGCGGGCCCTTACGCCCATGCCATTGATGGCGCTTTGATCCGCAATGCGTGGAGCGCGGCCGGCGCATGGATCGGACTGCAAAGCGTCGATTGGGCGTTAAGTGGCATCGGCGGCATTCCAGAAACGGCTTACGATGTCTTCGTCACTTGTCTTGGCACAGATGTGCGACCGCAGGAGTTGGATGATAGGCTTGGCACCATCTGGGCTATTGAGGATGGCTATCACAAGATTTTCGCCTGCTGCCAATATGCACATTCTGCACTCGAAGCCTCGCTCGCTTTGCATCAACGCCTTGGTCCCGATGCGCCGCAAAACATCGAACGCATCATTGTTGAAACCCATCCGCGTGGCCTCACACTGACAGGCGTGGATCCGGCTACCGTTCTGGCCGCCAAATTCTCGATGCCGCACGCGCTTGCCGCTGTCGCCGTTCGTAAGACGGGCGGCAAGGATGCATTTGCCAATGACACGCTGACCGATCCTGCCATCGCCGCACTGCGTCACAAGGTGGAATTGAAGCCTTACACGCCGCTCGCCTCTTGGCCGAATGATCGGCCGGGCCGCGTCACATGGGTCATGAAGGATGGCGCGTCGCACATCGCTGAATGCGCCAATGCGCGGGGCGGTGCCGACCAACCCTTCGACGAAATGACCTTGTACGAAAAATTGCAAGACAATTGCGCCGCCATTTTTCCGATGATGCCGGACATTCTCCGGCTCATTTTGGCGGGCGATCCAGAAGTCGGAAAGAAACCATGGCGCGATACCGTCGCGCAGATGGTGGGGGAATGACTATGTCTCATGATATCGATGTGCTCGTGATTGGTGCGGGTGCCTGCGGCCTTGCGGCTGCCATCGCCGCCCATGATGCGGGTGCTTCTGTCGCCATCGTCGAAAAGATGGATCGTCCCGGCGGCAATTCCTCGCTCTCGACAGGCTCCGTCCCTGCTGCGAATTCACGCTTCCAACGGGAAGCAGGCATCACGGACGATCCAAAAACTTATGTGCGCGATTTAATGGGAATCGCCAAGGAAACCGATGACCTCGCCCTCGTCGAACGTCTTGCCGACGTGTCGGCAGACACGGTCGAATGGTTGATCGACACACTGGGTGCGCGCATGGCGCTTATCACGGCCTATAAACATATCGGCCATTCAGTGCCGCGCTTGCATGCGCCAGTGTCGCGCCGTGGGCAGGATCTTGTCGACGATCTTCTACGCTTCGTCGAAGAACGCGATATTCCGCTTGCAGTCGGTAATGCTGTTGAAGGTCTGATCTTTGAAGATGGCGCTGTCAAAGGCGCGCGCATTCGTACCGATGAAGGCATGAGCGAAATTCGCGCTGGGAAAACCATTCTCGCTGTCAATGGCTTTGCTGGCGATCCGGAACTCGTGAAGCGCTTCTGCTCCGAAATCGCGGGAGCGCAGTATTTTGGCGCACGCGGCTCAACCGGTGAAGCGATTCGCTGGGGCGAGGATGTCGGTGCTGATTTTGCAAATATGGCCGCCTATCAAGGTTACGCGGCTGTTGCTTATCCGCATGGCAGTCTCTTGTCTTGGACGACGATCGAGAAGGGTGGCATCCTTGTCGGTGCGAATGGCAAACGTTTCGGCGATGAAAGCACGGGCTATTCCGGCTATGCGCAGATCGTGCTTGCGCAGGGTGAATTCGCCTATGCGATTTTCGATCAGAAAATCTTTGATATTGCCGCACTCGAAGAAGAGTTTATGGAGCTCGTCAAATTCGGCGGTGTGAAAAAGGCCAATACGAGCGAGGAAGCTGCTCGCCTGATGGATTTGGATCCGGTAGCGGTTGCGCACGATATTGCGCTTTTCAACGAAGCTGCCGAAGGCAAGAGCGCGGACCGTTTTGGCCGTAAGGATTTCGGCCTCGGAACTCTGCAAGCGCCTTTCTATGTCTGTCGCGTCACGCCGGGGCTCTTCCATACGCAAGGCGGATTGCGGATCGATCGCGATGCGCGTGTGCTGGCAAAATCGGGCAAGCCGATCCCGAATCTGTTTGCAGGCGGTGGCGCAGCGGCTGGAATCTCAGGTCGTTCTGGGGCGCTTGGTTATGCCTCCGGCAATGGCTTGCTCTCAGCCATAGCGCTGGGCCGGATCGCGGGCATTGTCGCAGCAGAGGAATTGCAACGCTCATGAGCCTCGCTCGCGTCCTCGTTGCGCAATGGCGCGCCGCCCGTCCTCTTGCTGACGGCAAAGCGCTGAGCGCCGGACGCTTGCATGTTCTCGATGCCTTGGGTGTGGGGCTTGCAGCTTCAACGCTCGATCAAGGCGAAACCTATCGCCGTTTTGCCGAACCGCTTCCGACGGGACAGGCCATTCTCCTTGCCAATGGCAAGATGGCGTCCGCGTCTGATGCCGCACTTGTCAATGGTGGCTTAATCCATTCGCTCGAGTTTGACGATACGCATACAGCCTCGATCGTCCATGGTAGCGCCGTCTTGTTGCCCGCGGCTCTCGCGGCGGCGCAAGCGTCTGGCGCGTCCAGCAAGGCGATGTTGGCAAGCTATATCAACGGTTGGGAAGCGATGATCCGCATCGGCCTTGCAGCGCAAGGCGGCTTCCAGCGCCGCGGCTTTCAGATCACCTCTGTCGCGGGTTCAATGATCGCAGCGATGATTGCGGCCGATCTTATGGATGCAACGGACGATCAGGCAGTCGCCGCCATGGGCATCGCGCTGAGCCAAGCGTCTGGCGTATTCGAATTTCTCTCGAACGGTTCGAGTGTCAAATCCATGCATCCGGGCTGGGCTGCGCACGCCGGATTGATCGCCGCGCAATTGGCGATGGCTGGCATGGGCGGGCCGGAAACAGCGTTCGAAGGTTCGCGCGGTCTTTTTGCTGCGTTCACCGCTGAGGGCGTGGGCGCTAAGCGCTTTGCGTGTGAGCTCGCAGATTTCGGTAGCGTCTGGCATATCAATGATGCCGCATTCAAATTCGTGCCCTCCTGCCATTATCTGCATCCCTTCGTGGAAGGTGCGCGCCTTCTCGTCGAACAAGGCGTTGGCGCTGCTGCAATCAATAATGTCGTCCTCAGAATTGCTGAAGGTGCAGCACCCATCGTCTGCGACCCCTGGGACATCAAGCTTAATCCGCGCGATGGTCATGCTGCGCGCTGGAGCCTACCCATCGTGGTGGCTGAGCAATTCATCCATGGCCGTGTCGACCTTGAAACATTTACGCGCCGGGCCGATGACCGTGTCCGCGCACTAGCGGCACAGATGACTTGGGAAAAGCTTGAGCCGCATCGGTTCCCCCATGCGTTCGAAGCCGAGATTATTGCCAATTTGCACGATGGATCTTCGCGTTCGATCCGTCTCGACGATGTGTTCGGTAATGCAAGCCGTCCCGCGGGCGATGAAGCGGTACTGCAGAAGTTCCGTTCCAATGTGAAACGTACTTTGCGCCCGGGTTCAGCGGATGACCTCATCACATGGGGTTATTCTATCGAACATGGTGCGATGCTCGGCGAATTGAGCAAGATTTTGTCACGGAGATTGCCATGAGCGCTTTATCCTGCGTGCTGCGCGGCGGCCACGCGATCCTGCCCGGCGAAGGCCTGACAGCTTGCGACATCGCCATCGAGAATGGCAAAATTGCCGCGATTTTAGCGCCCGGCACTTTCTTTGATGCGCAATCGGTGAATGTCACCGGGCTTGTCATCATGCCAGGCGCGATTGATCCGCATCTCCATCTTGGCCACGGCAAGGACATTTCTCGCCCGCGTGAGAAGTGCGATGCCGAAGGCGAAACAGCTGCAGCCGCCGCCGGCGGCGTGACCTGTTTCATCCCGTATCTAATGGCGACCGAGCCTTATGACACCTTGTTCGACGATGTGCGTAAGGTAACCGAGGACGGCGCGCGTATCGATTTTGGCTACCATTTTGTGATCTCGACCGAAGATCAGCTGAAGGGTGTGCCGGATTATGTCAGTCGTGATGGCGTGCCGAGTTTCAAGATTTTTATGAACAATCGCGGTGGCGAAGGCGCGCGTCTCGGACTGCCTGATATCGATGATGGCTTTTTATTCCGTCTCGCTGAAACAGCGGCGCAGAATGGCGGCATGGTGTGTCCTCATCCTGAAACGATCGAGCTGGCTTGGACGCTGCGCGAGCGCGTCAAGGCCGCCGATCCCGAAGGTAAAGGCGGTCTCAAAACGTGGAATGATTCACGCCCGCCCTTCGTCGAAGCCGATGCTGTGCAGCGCGCGGCCTATATCGCGTGGCAGGCTGCTGCGCCACTTTACGTCGTCCATACAAGTTCCGCCGAAGCGCTCGATGCGGGACTTCGTTTGCGCGATGCGGGGGCCGATGTGTTTTTCGAAACATGTCCGCATTATCTGACTCATGATATCGATTGGGAGGGTGGTGATATCGGCAAGATCAATCCGCCGCTCCGCACCGCATCCGATCGTGATTACCTCTGGGCTGCGGTTGCGGATGGCACATTCGATACGATTGGCACCGACCATATTCACCGCGATCTCACAAGCAAGAATGGCGGTATCTGGAATGCGTCACCCGGTTGCCCAGGCCTTGAAACTTTGCTGCCCATTCTCATCAGCGAAGGCTATCACCGCCGGGCCATTCCGCTTGAGCGTATTGCCGAACTCACAGCCACGAATGTCGCCGACATCATGGGCCTGTCGCACGCCAAGGGCCGCATCGTGCCGGGGCTCGATGCCGACTTCGCCATCGTCGATCCCGATGCGGTTTGGACGGTCGGACGCGACAAGGTGATCTCGAGCGCGGGCTATTCGATTTATGAAGGGTGGACGCTGAAAGGGCGTGTTGTTCACACACTGGTGCGCGGCCGTTTCGTCATGCGAGACGGCGTATTGGATGACAGCGCGATTGGTACAGGCCGTTTCCAACGCCGGACGCTCGCCTGATTAGGCGAGCGCTTCGATCTCTTTCATGGCTTCTGCAATTGTCATCACCGGCGAGACGGGACGCAGCGCGTCGATCGCGGTTTTGTGCGTCTCTTCGTTGAAAGCGGCGCAGCCATCGGCCAATACGACGGTCTCGAAGTCGCGCACATGGCAATCGCGGACGGTTGAGGCGACGCCGCCATTGGTGACAATGCCGCAAACATAAAGTTTCTCAATGCCAGTCTTGCGTAAAACCCACTCCATGCGCGTCATATAGAAGGCAGAATAGGCGATCTTCTCGACAACGAGGTCGGCAGGTTGCAACACATCGACCAGTTGATGCCCCCAGCCGCCCGGCAAAAAATCGCCCTTCTTGAGAAAGGGTCGCAATTGTTTGAGATGCGGCGAGATCAAGGGTTCACCACCCTTGGCGGGAACAAGCGTGAATTGCGTTGAGACAATCCACCCACCCTTACGCCGCAAAGCATCCGCGAGCGGTTTGATCTTCTCAGGCAACGCGGAAATAGCCGGCGCGCATTGTCCCGCGCGGCCATAGGCGCCCTTTTGATCGAGAAAATCATTTTGCAGATCGACGATGAGCAGCGCCGTGCGCGCGGCGGGAATGTCATGCTTCATGCTTTGCGCTCCAAAATCACATTTCCGAGTGCGTCGACGCGCGCCGTCAGTCCCGGGTCGACAATAGTGGTGGCGTCAGGTTGCTCTAAAACGGCGGGCCCTTCGATGATGGTACCGACGGGCAGATCGAGACGTGACCATATGCGCGCATCCTGCCAGCCTGTGCCGAACCAGATCGGGCGCATACCGCGTGCTGCCGCTTCGCGCGTAGCCCCTGCTGTCGGTGCCAGTGCAGCGAGATCGAAAGATGGGCGGCGGCCAATCGCAGCCGTTCTCAGCGTGACGATGCGCATTGCGATCCCCGGCAGCAGGCGGCTGAACGAGGCGCGATAGGCTTTTTCGAATGCGGTTCGGATCGTCTCGGCGCTGATTCCGGTCGTGCTGTCCTTGAGCATCATCGGGAGCGGCACGGCAATCGTGTGCGTCTGTCCCATATAATGCATGTCGAGCTCATAGACGATGTCGATACGCTCGACGGCAACGCCTGCGTCGGCAACAACGCGTTCCGCTGCAAGGCCTTCGCTGACCATTAATCGGTCAAGTGCAGCTGCATCGAGGGTGTCGAGCATCAGATTGACGGTGCGGACCTGATCGTGTCGGAGATCGGCGATCACGCAGCCAAGGGCAGAGGTGATGCCAGGGAAGCGCGGCACCAAAGCTGATTGCAATCCAACATCCTGCACCAACGCGCCAGCATGCAGCGCGCCGCCACCGCCAAACGGCATCAGCGCAAAATGCGACGGATCATGCCCACGCTCAATCGAGACAAGGCGGATCGCGCCCGCCATGCGCGCATTCGCCACGCGCACGATCGCTTCAGCCGCCGCCATCGTGTCGATGCCGAGTGGCTTGGCGACATGCTTTTCGATCGCAGCTTTGGCTGCGTCGACATCGAGCCGCGAAAGCTTTCCACCAATTGGCCGATCTGCATTGATGCGACCGAGAACGACATTCGCGTCCGTGAGTGTTGGTCGGTCATTACCCTGCCCATAACAAACCGGCCCGGGCCGCGAGCCCGCACTTTCCGGCCCCACTTGCAATAGGCCGCCCTTGTCGACATGGGCGATAGAACCGCCGCCCGCCCCGATGGTCGAGATCTCAATCATCGGCGTGCGGATGACGAGGCCGAAATCGATGGTCGTCTGCGCTGCAAGGACAGAGCGGCCATCGGCGATCAACGACACGTCGAAAGATGTGCCGCCGAGATCGCCTGTGATGACATTTGGGAAGCCTGCTGCTTTTGCAATTTCAGCGGCGGCAATTACGCCCGCGGCCGGTCCCGACAGTGCCGTTCTAACAGGGAGGCGGCGCGCTGTCCTGGTTGACATCACACCACCATTCGATTGAACGATGTGGAACGTGCCCTTGAAACCTTCGCCATCGAGTGCGTCTTGCAACTTGCCGAGATAGGAGCCGACGACGGGCTGCAAATAAGCATTGAGCGCTGTCGTCGAGACGCGTTCGAATTCGCGGATCTCGGGTAGGATCTCCGACGATGCGACGACATCCTCATTCGGCCAGATCGCGCGCACCGCTTCGACGGCCCGTTTCTCATTCTCATCATTGGCATATGCATTGATGAAGAAAACCGCGACCGCCTGTGCGCCTTTAGCGATCAGCTGATGCGCCGCATCTTGTACGGCGCCAAGATCGACCGGCGTACGCACCGTGCCGTCCGAAAGAACGCGTTCGTCAATTTCGAGCCGCAGATCGCGGTCGATGATGGGGATAAACTCGCCCCACAATCCCCATGTCTTGGGCCTGTCGCGGCGGCGCATCTCGAGCACGTCGCGGAACCCGCGCGTGGTGATGAGCCCGGTGCGCGCGCCTTTGCGCTCAAGCAATGCATTCGTGCCAACCGTGGTGCCGTGAACGATCGATGAAAACTCAGCAATCGTGCCGAGATTTTTCAATCCATCAAGAAATCCAACCGCTTCATCACCGCGATTGGAGGAGACTTTTGCCGTTTTGAAGCGGCGCTCTTTTTCATCGAAAAAGAAGAGATCGGTGAACGTGCCGCCGACATCGACGCCAATAATCTTACCTTGCGCGCTCATGCCGCTGTCTCCTTGCGCAATGCACGCGTGGCGGCTTCGTCGAGCGCGCCATCGGCACTGACGACAACGCCATAAGCGGTTCGTGCGGCATCAGCGCTGACATAACCAAGCCGCACATCGCGGGCGACACGCTCAGGGTCGCGCGTCAGAGGGGAGCCCCAACCGCCGCCGCCGGGCGTTTCTAGCCGCACACGCCGACCTTGTTTGATCTTCACATCGGTAATTTTCGACGCCATGGGGGGCGTCTTCTCGCCCTCATCCGTTTGCCAATGGAATTGGTTGAGCGCAGCAGGCTGGCCACCATTGACGCCGAATGGCGCGAATTTCCCACGCTCGCCAAGCAGGAACACGTCCGCGCCTGTAGGCGAGAGCGCTTCGATCTCGTAAATCGCACCAAGTCCACCCCGATGCAGGCCCGCGCCAGCACTGTCGGGGCGCAAAGCCCATTGCGTGAACATCACCGGATATGAGGCTTCGAGAATTTCGGCTGGCGGAATTGTCGCCATCGAAATTGGATTGTTACCATGGTTGAGCCCGTCGGTTTCTGGATTACCACCAAGCCCGCCGCCAAAGAACGAGAACATTACATAGCGGCTGCCATCGGCGCGATGGCCCGCAATCGACAGGGCATTGATGGTGCCAAATGGCGCGGCTGTTGCCTGGTCTGGCTTCGTTTGTCCAAGGGCACCGAACACAACACCGATCACGCGCAAAATCGTCTCAGTATACCCGCCCACGGGTTTGGGCGGCGAGACACCGAGCAATGTCGTATCCGGAATGATGAATTCGATGGGTGCAAGACAGCCCGCATTCGCAGGCACATCGGTGAACACATGTTTGAGCGCAACATAGCAGCACGCGACGGCTGTCGAGCGCGCAATGTTCAACGGCCCAGTACAGGGCGCGGATGAGCGTGAGAAATCAAGCTTCATCCTGTCGCCTTTAATCGTTAGATCGAGCGCGATGGTCAAAGGTTCGTCGACGACGCCATCATTGTCGAGCCGGTCTTCGAACGAATAGAGACCATCGGGAAGTGCGGCAATCGTTTCACGCATCAGCGTTTCAGCGCGTTGCGTAAATGCTTCAAGCGCGTTCAGAACGACATCGTCACCATAGGCGTCGAGCAATTCATTGAGTCGCTTCGTGCCGAGATCGAGTGCGTTGAGCTGCCCGTTGAGATCGCCGTAATTCGATTGAGGGACGCGGCTATTGGCAGCCAAAATCGCGATAATATCCTGATTGATCACGCCTCGCGACGCGAGCTTAATCGGTGGAATTCGTACGCCTTCCTGAAAGCTTTCGGTCGCTCGTGCATTAAATCCGCCCGGTACATTGCCGCCAATATCGAGCCAATGGCCGACTGAGGCGAGCCAGCAGAAAAGTTTTCCGCCGCGGAAAATCGGCTGCACGAGACGAAAATCGTTGAGATGCGTCCCGCCTTCATAAGGATCGTTGAAAAGATAGATGTCGCCCTCTTCAAGCCCACCTTCGCGCTTAACCTTGTCGATCACAGCTTTCACGGCAAAGGCCATCGCACCGACGAAAATCGGCAGGCCGGTTGTGCCTTGCACAAGCGTCGCACCTGTTTCAGCATGATAGAGCCCATGGCAAGCGTCGCGCGCTTCTGCGATGATCGGGTTAAAGGCCGAACGATAAAGCGTCGCATCCATTTCATCGGCAATTTGTTCAAGCCGTCCTTTGAGGACAGCCAGCGTCACGGGGTCGATCGCGCTACGCATCAGGCCTTGTCCTCATAGGTTTTGCCGCGTTCGAGAATGGCAGCCGTTCCTAGCAATGCATTAATCCCGGCGAAATCGAACATACGGTCGCGATAGGCATCTGTTGTGCCGTCACGCTTCAAAATGCCATAGAAATCCTGTGCCGCTTTCGCGATGGCGCGCACAATGCCGCCAGGGAAGATTACGAAGGAAAAGCCGATCGCTTCGAGTTCATGGGCAGGGACAATCGGTGTCACGCCGCCCTCGACCATGTTTGCCATCAGCGGAACGCTTGTTCCGCAAGCATCGACAACGCGCTTCAATTCCTCGCGCGTTTTCGGCGCTTCGATGAACAGCATGTCCGCGCCTGCTTGCGCATAAAGATGCGCGCGTTCTATCGCGCGCTCGAAACCTTCAACGGCAACGGCATCGGTACGCGCGATGATCACGGTTTTTTCGCTCGCTCGGGCATCGACAGCGGCGCGGATTTTCCCGGCCATTTCATGGGCGGGGATTACGCCCTTGTCGGCTAGATGGCCGCAACGCTTGGGAAAAGTCTGATCTTCAAGTTGCAATGCGGTTGCGCCCGCACGCTCGAACACCCGCACGGTACGCTGCACATTCAGCGCATTGCCGAAACCTGTGTCGGCATCCACCACGATGGGTAGCGCAACGCGCTCACGAATATGGGCAAGCGTGTCGGCAACTTCCGCCATCGAGACGAGGCCGATATCGGGGCGTCCCAATTTCGTATAGGCAATCGCGGCTCCTGAGAGATAGCAGGCTTCAAAACCCGCGGCCTCAACCATGGAGGCTGTCAGCGCATCGTAGATGCCGGGCGCAACCACGATGGATTTGCGATGAAGCCGGGCGCGGAAATCGGAGGGATCAGTCATGCCTCATTCCTCAAAGCAGGAGACCAGCGCGCACTGGTGCGGTCGCGCTGCAATTCCATGCGGAAAACATAGCGGTCAGGCCGATAGAGCGCGGCGAGATGTTCAATCCCGCGCCCATCTTGATCGAAGACGGTACGTGTCAGCGCGATCAGTGCAGAGCCTGTTTCGATGTCGAGTGCCGCTGCCACATCAGGTGTTGCGAGTTGCGCGCCCACCGATTGCGTGGCGCGCGCCAGCACATGGCCAGAGCGCTCAAGCAGCGAGAGCAGCGGTTTACTGGCAAGGTCTGCTTCCGCATAGGTGCGGCCGATCGCTTCAGGCACAAAGGTTGTGAGATAGGAGAAGGGCGCGCCGTCCAGCGCACGCACGCGCACCGAACGCTGAACCGGTGCGCCGAAAGGCAGCCCAAGCGCCTCGGCCGCCGTGGCAGGTGCCTCCTCATACCCAAAAGCCAGAAGTTGGACGCTAGTTGTCCGGCCCATGGCGGTCAGATGGGCGAGGGCATCGGAGAAATCCGCTGCGATCGGCCTTGGCTTGCTATCGAGCGAAACGAAGGTGCCGGAGCCCTGTCGTCTTGTGATCAGGCCTTCCTCTTCCAGCGCCGCCAGCGCCCGCCGCACAGTGGCGCGGGAGACGCCATGTTCGGCAGCTAAATCCTGCTCGACAGGCAGAGCCGCCTTGTCGGCATAATGGCCGCCTGCGATCCTGTCGCGCAGAACGAGATAGATCTGGCGTGCCTTGGAGCTTTCCATGGTCTCTGGATTGACTGGAGATTGGACTTATATTTGTCTAGAGTAGAGTACAAATTTTACCGGTCAAGGGAATCGATAAGAGTAGCCGGATGATTTCTGCCCCCCGCACCATCATCGACAAGATCTGGGATTCCCACGCCATCGCCACACGCGAGGATGGGCAGACGCTGCTTTGGATCGACCGGCATCTGCTACATGAGGGCTCGTTCCACGCTTTCGATCAGGTCAGGAAGCGCGGTGCGCGTCTTGCGCGGCCCGATCTGACCTTCGGCGTTGCCGATCATTATGTGCCCACCCGCAATCGTGAGACGATTGCACCAGACATCCGCCGCATGGTCGATCAACTCGTCGAGAACACGACCGAGCATGGCATTGCGCTGTTTGGACTTGATGATTCTCGCCAAGGCATCGTCCATGTCACGGTCCCGGCACAGGGGTTGACGCTGCCCGGCCTCACCATTGTCTGCGGTGATAGTCACACCTCGACGCATGGGGCGTTTGGTGCTTACGCCTTCGGTATCGGTGCGTCGGAAGTTGCTCACGTCATGATGACGCAAACGCTCTGGCAAAAACGGCCTAAACGGATGCGCGTTCGCGTCGAAGGCGCGTTGCCGCCCGGCTCGACAGCCAAGGATATTGCGCTCAGCTTTATCGCGCAGGTGGGTGCGGATGGCGCGCGCGGCCACGCGATTGAATATGCCGGGCCGGTGGTGCGTGCTTTGTCGATGGAAGGCCGCCTCACACTTTGCAATTTGTCGATTGAATCGGGCGGCCGCCTTGGTCTCGTTTCGCCAGACGCAATCACATTCGCATTTTTGCGCGGCCGTCCTTTTGCGCCAAAGGGTGATGCGTTCGAACGCGCAGTGGACGATTGGCGTCAGTTAGCCTCCGATAGCGATGCTGTTTTTGACCGTGAAGTCGTCATTGATGGATCTGATATTGCACCCATCGTCACATGGGGCGTCAGCCCGGAACAAGCCTTGCCTATCAGCGCCACCGTGCCCGATCCCGAACGGATCGCAGATGTGAGTCGCGCTGAGGCTGCGCGCGATGCGCTCGCCTATATGGGGCTTTCCCCCGGAATGAAACTAAGCGACATCCGCATCGATCGTGTCTTTATCGGGTCTTGCACCAATAGCCGTATCGAGGATTTGCGGGCGGCTGCGGCAATCCTCGCAGGTCGCCGCGCTATTGTACCAGGGTTGGTGTCGCCGGGTTCGGCAGCAGTGAAGAAACAGGCGGAGGAAGAAGGGCTCGACCGCATCTTCCGTGATGCCGGGCTCGAATGGGTCGATTCCGGTTGCTCAATGTGCGTTGGTATGAATGGCGATCTCGTCCCCGCGGGCGAACGTTGCGCGTCCACTACCAATCGCAATTTCAAAGGCCGACAGGGGCAGGGTGCACGTACGCATTTGATGTCGCCTGCCATGGTTGCGGCTGCAGCGCTCACCGGCCATCTCACCGATATGCGGCCATTGCTGGAAGGGCGTGCGCCATGACACCGCTGACAATCGTCGAAAGTCGTGCCATTCCGCTGGCGCTCGCCAATGTCGACACCGATCAGTTGATTCCTGCCCGCTTCATGAAAAGGCCGCGCTCGGAAGGCTATGGCCCTTCTCTCCTGCACGATTTGCGGGCCGATCCTGGCAGCGAAGCCACGCGTCTCGACGATCCTGTTTTCGCGAACGCACAGATCTTGGTAGTACGCCGCAATTTCGGTTCTGGCTCGTCGCGCGAGGCGGCGGTTTATGCGCTTGCCGATTATGGTTTCCGCTGCATTCTCGCACCGAGCTTTGGTGATATTTTTGCGTCCAATGCTGTGAAGAACGGTGTTTTGCCCGCCATCATTTCCGAAGCCAATGCCGAAACGCTCCTGAACGATTCGACACTGCGCAGCGGCGGATTAGTTCACATCGATCTCGCGCAGCAGATTGTGCGCGTTGGCAATCATGTGCTGAAATTCGAGATCGAGCCTGTTTGGAAGACGCAGCTTCTCAATGGTTGGGACGATATCGATATGACGCGGAGCTATAGCGCAGCCATTGCAGATTTTATAGTGCATGATGCGCAGGCACGGCCATGGGCGAGGCCGTGCTTGGGATGATCGCTGTTTGGCCTTGATGGCTTGCGTGCGCATGGATGCACAGGCAGGAAAACCAGACCCCAACGCGCATTTGCCAGATTATGATTTCAGCATTTTGAGGCACGCACCTGCCGCTTCAGCGGATGCGCGCGCCGAACTTCTTGCCACCTTGCCATCCATTACAAGCGAACGCGTCTTCGATTCGAGCGTTTCCTTAACATCGCCACCACTGGCCACAGAAGCGGAGCTCGCATCGTAGATCAATTTCGATTCGCCCTGAAGTCCCGCTGCGCAGGATTGCGCCTGTTTCTGATCGGCCAACGCGACCGACATACTCATGAGACCGCACAGGATAATGGCACAGATACGCATAGCTTCAGCTCCATAAGAGACAAGAGCGCTACGGTAGCCATTCGCCGCTGTTCGGCAAGATACAAAAATTGCGTTGCAGCTCCCATGCTTTAACGCCAGTAGGGCCTGCCATAATACGATCTGTCATAGTAAGAGCTGCCATAATACGGACTCCCGTAATACCGCCTGCCGTAATAGGCCGGAGCACCATAATAACTTTCGACGGCTATAGCCCCGGGTGCGATGTAAACCGGCTCATCGACTACACCGAAAGTCACAGCTGTGGCAGAAGACTGGTAGCGGTAGAAATTGTCTATGCATTTTTGGAAACGTTTTGTACCAACGCGATAACCTTGTGTCTCGCATGACGCTTGCGCATCAGCATAACTGATTCCGGTCTGGCAGCCTGCAAGCCCCAAAGCGGCGAGTGCCGCTGCAACAATAAGCCTATTCATAGCCATGATCCTTTCGCGCCTGTCCCCTTAGACAACGCGCAAATGAGGAACTTGTTGCTACCAAGACAAAAGCGCCACAGCGGCGATTTTGAAACCACATGATGAAAAAAGCGCCCCGGAGGGCGCTTTTGAAATCAGCTTCGCACGAGGATGTTGCGGAATTGCCAAGGATCTTTCGTGTCGATATCTTCCGGGAACAGGCCCGGGCGATGATCGAGCGGCGTCCAGTCCGTGTAATGGCCGACGACCGGTCCGAGATAGGGTGTCTGCACTTCAAGGCAGCGCTTGTAGTCGATGTCATCGGCTTCAACGATGCCGGCATTCGGATTTTCAAGCGCCCATACCATGCCCGCGAGAACGGCGGACGAAACCTGCAAGCCAGTCGCGTTCTGATAAGGCGCAATCATGCGCGTTTCTTCGATTGAGAGCTGCGAACCGTACCAATAGGCATTCTTGCCATGGCCATAGAGCAGCACGCCCAATTCGTCGATGCCGTCGACGATTTCGTTCTCGTCGAGAATCTTCCATTCCGGCTGACGCACACCTTCCTGTCCGAACATTTCATGCAGTGAGAGGACTGCGTCGTTGCAGGGGTGATAGGCGTAATGGCAAGTCGGCCGGTAGGTCGTTTTGCCGTTCGCATCGCGCACAGTGAGGTAATCTGCGATCGAGATCGATTCATTATGCGTAACAAGGAAGCCATACTGCGCTTTCGCCGTCGGCGTCCATGAGCGCACACGCGTATTGGCGCCGGGCTGCAACAGATAGATCGCCGCGCCGCATCCTGTCGCATGGGTGCGTGCATTGTCCGGCATCCATTGTTCATGCGTGCCCCAGCCGAGTTCGGCCGGTTGCAAGCCTTCTGATACGAAACCTTCGACTGACCATGTGTTGACGAACATCTGGTGCGGTTTCGGATCGCGCGCACGTTGCGTGTCCCGTTCGGCGATATGGATGCCCTTCACACCGAGTGTCTGCGCGAGCTTTGCCCATTCTTCGCGTGTGGTCGGCTCATCGCCTTTCACGCCAAGATCGTTCTTCAGGTTGACGAGCGCCTGCTTTACGAACCACGACACCATGCCGGGATTAGCGCCGCAACATGAGACGGCAGTAGTGCCGCCCGGATTGGCGCGGCGTTCGGCCAACACCGTTTCGCGCAGCGCGTAATTCGAGCGCGATTCCGGGCCTTTCGACTTGTCGAAATAAAAGCCGACCCAAGGCTCGACCACGGTGTCGATGTAAAGCGCACCGATTTCGCGGCAATACTTCATGATGTCGAGCGAAGACGTGTCGACCGAGAGGTTGACGCAGAAGCCTTGTCCAGGGCCTTCCGTCAGCAAGGGGCCGAGAAGGTGCTTGTAATTGTCCTTCGTCACGGCCTGATGGATGAATTTTACGCCATGCTTTTCGAGCAGATGCCGGTCGGCATCGGACGGGTCAATCACGGTCAGTTTCGATTTATCAAATTTGAAATGACGTTCGATCAGGGGCAGCGTGCCGCGTCCGATCGAGCCAAAGCCGATCATTACGATCGGGCCATCGATGCGGCCATGTATGGGATGCTGGGTCATTTCAACAAAAATCCTGCGACAGAGGGCGATCAAAGAAAAAGGGCGCGGCCTTCAAACAAGGTCGCGCCCGTAAGGTCAAGGCGCTGCGGGGTTCATGCAGCGCGGTGAAGCATGGCGGGCTTCTGCGACAGCGGCATGACAGCCGCGGGTTGCAACACACCGGAAGCACCCGAAAGCGCGCCCGGGACGAGTTCGAGCCCGAGAAAACGCGCCCGGTCCACCGGGCCCGGCAGGGCGAGGTCCTGCGTCAGGTCTGGCGAGAAGCCGAAGCGGGCATAATAGGGCGCGTCCCCAACAAGCACGATCGCCTGATGTCCAGCGCGCCGCGCCCGCTTGATGGCTAACCGCATGATCCGCGCCCCAATACCTGCCGAGCGCTCAGTCACATCGACGGCGAGCGGGCCAAGGAGCAGCGCAGAGCGGCCATCGCTCGTGACGACAGGCCAGAGCCTGAGCGTACCAACCAAGCGTCCGTTCTTCACGGCGACCAGCGACAAGCCCTCCGCTGCGCGGTTTGTTTCGCGCAGGCGCTCGCAGGTTTTCGTCAAGCGCGTGTCGCCGAAGGCGGCATCGAGCAGGCGCTCGCGCGCTTCAACATCGCGCCGCTTCTCAAGCCGCAGTGATACGGTTTCGATATTCATTTGCATGCTCCTTTCCCGCGCCGGCGAAATCCTCGAAAGGCTGCCAACGCGGAGAGAACGGAAGGGTTCTGGAAAGGCGGAGCCGGCGGTAGCCGGCCCCAAAAGCCCCAAGATCTTTCGGAAAGAGATCCTCAGATCACGTAGGACTTCAGCGGCGGAAAGCCGTTGAACGCCACCGCGGAATAAGTGGTCGTATAAGCGCCTGTGCCTTCGATGAGCACCTTGTCGCCGATCTCAAGACTGACCGGCAGCATGTAAGGCACCTTCTCGTACATCACGTCGGCCGAATCGCAGGTCGGACCGGCAAGCACGCAAGGCACTTTATCGTCGCCATCATGGATGGTGCGGATCGGGTAGCGGATCGATTCGTCCATCGTCTCGGCGAGGCCGCCGAACTTGCCGATGTCGAGGTAGACCCAACGCACTTCGTCTTCCTCGCTCTTCTTCGAGACGAGCACGACTTCCGTTTCGATGATGCCTGCGTCACCAACCATGCCACGGCCCGGCTCGATGATCGTTTCCGGCAGGCGGTTGCCGAAATGCCGCGACAGAGCGCGGAAGATCGCATCGCCATAGGATTCGACACCCGGGACGGGCTTCAGATAGCGAGCGGGGAAACCGCCACCGAGATTGACCATGCGCAGATGGATGCCACGCTCAGTGCATTCCCGGAAGATCGCCGAGGCGGAGGCCAGAGCAATGTCCCACGCTTCCGTGTTTGTCTGCTGCGAGCCGACATGGAAGGAGACGCCATAGGCTTCGAGACCGAGACGATGGGCCTGCTCGAGCACATCCGTCGCCATTTCGGGCACGCAGCCGAACTTCCGCGACAGTGGCCATTCAGCACCGTCGCAGTCGCACAGGATGCGGCAGAAGACCTTCGCGCCGGGAGCGACGCGGGCGATCTTCTCGACTTCAGCAACGCAATCGACAGCAAAGAGGCGCACGCCGAGCTGGTAGGCTCGCGCGACATCGCGCTCCTTCTTGATCGTATTACCGAACGAGATGCGGTCGGCGGTGGCTCCGGCAGCGAGGGCCATTTCGATCTCGACCACCGAGGCCGCATCGAAGCAGGAGCCGAGCGCCGCGAGCAGCCGCAGGATCTCCGGCGCCGGGTTCGCCTTGATGGCGTAGAAGACGCGGGTATCCGGCAGGGCATGCGAAAAGGCACGGTAATTGTCGCGCACGACGTCGAGATCGACGACGACGCAGGGCCCATCCTCGCGGCGGGTGCGGAGAAATTCACGGATGCGTGCGGTCATAGCACAGCCTCCCCAAGGTCTATGGGCGCGTAAGCGCCGCAAGGTTACAAGCCCCGGTGACGGTCCCTCCTCACGGCGCGATGGAGACGCCGCGTCGAGGTGAGATCACCCGATGTGCTGCCTTGGATTGGATGGGGAGACCCCGTCCGCACGCCTGGCAAGATGGACAAGCCTCTTCGGTTACTTCGCCTTTGGAGGGCAAAGAGAGACCAAAAAAGCCCGCTCCGTCGTTGCTTTAAGCCGCGTCCCCCGTTGAGAACGGAGTGCGCCGGTTTTCGCCTCCGGCTGCCAGTTGATCATCGTGCGACCCCAGAAGGAGCGGGTCGCCCGGGCGGCTGTCCGGCCTCTTGTCCGGATGCCCACCAACTGGCACGCGGCCACAGGCACGTGCGAAATTGGGCAGAGCGACAGATAGGGATATTGTTTTTGCGATTCAAGTATTTTTTTGCCGTGCCCGGAAAATCTTCACGGCTTTCGGGAGCTGGTGGCGTTTTCGCCACGCTGGAATCAGGGCGCGCGGTCCTCTATGTGTGGTTGCGACGCGGGAGTGAGCCCGCGCAGACCCGGAAATTGCCCGCATGTCGTCGTTCGACCGCCGCCAGTTTGTCGCCTCGCTCTCCGCTCTCGGCACCGCGATTCTCGCGGCCCCCCGCGATGCTTTCGCCCAGCAGCCAGCACCGCCTGCACCCAGCGGGACGCCGGCCCCTGTCCCGCGCTTCGGCTATCAAGATGTCATCCGCAAGGCGCGCGAATTGGCTGGCCTGCCCCATGATGCCAATCCGCCGACGCTGCCTGATGCGCTCGCCAAGCTCGATTTCGATTCCTATCGCGACATCCGCTTCCGGGCCGACAAGGCGCTCCTGACGGCGCAGGGTCCATACCGGATGCACATGTTCCATCCGGGTTTTCTGTTCACGCGTCCTGTGACGGTGAACATCGTGCGCGATGGCATTGCTGCGCCCGTACCCTACTCGGCGGCTTTGTTCGATTACGGCAAAAACAAATTCGAACGCACCTTGCCGACCACGCTCGGCTTTGCCGGCTTCCGCCTGCATTATCCGCTGAACGATCCGCGTGTACAGGATGAACTCGTCTCGTTCCTCGGCGCGAGCTATTTCCGGTTCCTCGGCCGCAAGCAGCGTTATGGTCTCTCGGCACGCGGACTGGCCATCAATCCGGGCAGCGTCAATGGCGAGGAGTTCCCAGTCTTCCGCGAGTTTTGGATTGAACAACCGGCAGCTGATGCCGAACGTGCAGTTGTGTATGCTTTGCTTGATAGCGCATCGGCGACCGGCGCCTATCAATTCTTCATCTACCCGTCGACCAACACGGTCTGCGATGTCACAGCAACGCTTTTCATGCGTAAGCCGAATGTGAAGCTCGGCATTGCGCCGCTCACCTCGATGTTCTTCATCGGCGAAAATGATCGCCGGTTTAACGAAGATTACCGTCCTGAGTTGCACGATTCCGATGGTCTTTTGATGAAGACAGGCGCGGGCGAATGGATCTGGCGTCCGCTGCGAAATCCGAAAGAATTTTCGCTCTCTGTTTTCACCGACAATAATCCGAAGGGCTTCGGCCTGATGCAGCGCGATCGCATCTTCGAGCATTATCAAGATCTCGATCTCGCTTATGAATTAAGGCCAAGCTATTGGGTCGAGCCACGCGAGAATTGGGGCGAGGGCACAATCGAACTGGTTGAGTTCCCGACTAATGATGAAACGAATGACAATGTGACGGTCTATTGGGTGCCGAAGGCCCCTGTCGAGTCGGGTCGCGAAATTGTCTTCGGTTATCGCATCGTCGCCTTGGCGGATGAAATGGCGATGCATCCTGGTGGTATGGCGCTCAACACCTATCAGACGCAGGCGAAAGCGCTTGGCTCGTCCGAAGCAATCGGCCCGGGCACGCGTCGCTTCATCGTCGATTTCACCGGCGGCGATTTGGCTTACTATATGAACGAGGCAGACAAGGTGCAGATCGTGCCCACCGCAACGAATGGCAAGATCCTGCGTACCTTCCTCATTCCGAATCCAAAGATCGACGGATTCCGTGCCGGCATCGACGTGCAATTGGAAAAGGGCCAGTCGACCGATCTGAGGGCCTTCCTAAAATCGGGCAATCGCGCATTGACGGAAACATGGACGTTTCCATGGAAGGCTGAATAATCGGTTCGGGATTAATCTCCTCGCAAGTGCGCGTTTTATTCGCAACCCTTTCAGCGCGTCATTGCGAGGCGTAAAGCGACGAAGCACTCCATTGATAGGCGCGTTCCATGCTATGCGTGCATTGCGGCGCCAGCAGCTTAGGCTCGCAATCACGAGAATCAATCTTCAACGCTGGAGTTCTCAGCCAAAGCCCGTTTGGCTTCGCTCGTCGCTCGCGCCCAAAACATCAAGGCAGCGTCAAAATTCCGGCCGCACCGCCTTCGGTGCCGAATAATAGGCGACGTCCGTCCGCGTCCCATGCCATCGCACTGATCTTGCCATCCATGCGTGAGGCGCGGCGCACGAGCAATTCAGCCGCATCGGTGAAGCGGCACATCAGCACGCAGGAATCATCATAGCCGATGGCTACGACGGGGGCCTTTGGATGGAAGGCGACGGACGAAACTTTAGAACTGCGTACGCCGAGTTCTTTTGGCGCCTTGCCCATCGGGCCGTCCTTATCCTGAAACGGCCAGACGATTGCTGCATCCGCTCCAGAGGTCGCAAGCCATTCGCCATCATGCGACCAGGAGAAACAGCGCGTCTTCGACGGATAACCCGTCATGCGCATGTCTTTCTTGTCGGCAAGTCGCCAGCCATGCAGCGCATTCTCCTGCATGGAGGTTACAATGAAGCGCCCATCGGGCGACACGGTCACATCGATATGCGCGCCCTTCCATTCAAGCGACTCGGGTGCGGCGTCCACATTCGGAAACCACAATGCGACCCCGCCATATTGGCTGATCACAAGCCGGTAACCCTTAGGCAGAAAGCAAAGCCCTTGCGGGGTCGTTGCCATCAATGTTGATTTGATCTGGCCCTTGCCATCGCGCGCAGACACGGTTTTGCCTGTCGCCCATGCAATCGCATCGCCTTTCACGCAGAGCGCATCGATCCATTTGCCTTTCTCATGCGCGAGCGTTTCGCTCTCGCCTGAAGCAAGCGTGCGGATGATCTTGCCATCGTCGCCGCCGGTGTAGATGCCATCACGATCGCAAACTGCAACAAGAATGCCACTATCGCGATGGGGCGCGACACGCCGTTCGCCAATCACGATCTCGCCTTCCGCCAAGACAAGCACGGGCTCATCATTTAGGAAAGCGGCATACAGAACATGACCCTCCGCCGCGAGCGGCGCAACATGATCGGTCAGCGATGTGAATTCCGGCGAAGCCGCGTTGGACTCATCAGACAAGGCAGGCCTCGAACCCTTTTTTGATCGCTTCGCGATCCAGATCGCGACCGATGAAGACGATTTTTGATTGGCGCTTCTCGTCGTCACGCCATGGACGCTGCAAATCGCCGTCCAGGATCATGTGGACGCCTTGGAAGACGAAACGGCGCGGTTCATCTTTGAAGGCAAGAATGCCTTTCGAGCGCAAGATTTTCGGCCCCTCGACCTGCGTGAATTCATTGATCCACGGCATGAATTTGTCGGGGTCGACCTCGCCCGCCGTGAATGACACTGACTGCATCTCGTCATCATGATGGTGATGCGCGCCGCTCTCATCGAGGAAATCGGGCGCAATATCGAGGATTCGGTCGAGATCGAAGGCATTACGTCCCAGCACCTTGTCGAGCTCGATGTTCGATTTCACGGTGCGGTGAAGCTTCGCATAAGGGTTGATCGCGCGGATCTGCTTTTCAACCTCTGCAAGCGCTTCTTCCGAAACGAGGTCCGTCTTGTTGATCAAGATGACATCGGCGAACGCAATCTGATTTTTGGCTTCAGGCGCATCCTTCAACCTGTCGGCAAGCCATTTGGCATCGACGACGGTTACGACGGCATCAAGCCGTGAACGGGCCGATACATCTTCGTCGACGAAGAAGGTCTGGGCCACGGGCGCCGGGTCTGCCAAGCCGGTGGTCTCGACGATGATGGCGTCGAACTTGCCACGCCGCTTCATCAGATTTTCGATGATACGAATGAGATCGCCGCGCACCGTGCAGCAGATGCAGCCATTGTTCATTTCGAACACTTCTTCATCCGCGCCGACCACGAGATCGTTGTCGATCCCGACCTCGCCGAATTCATTGACGATGACAGCGTATTTCTTGCCGTGCTCCTCGGTCAGGATGCGGTTGAGAAGGGTGGTTTTTCCGGCGCCGAGATAGCCGGTCAGAACGGTAACGGGGATCTTGTCGGACATGCTTTACTCCAGAGGGCGACCTCAACTTTGCGGGGCCAGCGCCTTGTTCAATTCCCTTATATTGGTTCGGATCATCTCGATGGTAGTCCCTGCAGGGCCATTGGGCGGGGACAAAGCGTCCGAATAGAGCTTGCCGCCGATTTTTGCACCCGATTCTTGTGCAATCCGCTCCATCTGGCGGGGGTCCGAGATGGTTTCGATAAAGACGGCGGGGGCCTTGGTCTCGCGGATGAACCGGATGATCCGGGCGATGTCTTGGGCCGAGGGTTGGGTCTCAGTGGAAACGCCCTGCGGGGCGAGGAAAGTGATGCCATAGGCCCGCCCGAAATAGCCGAAGGCATCATGCGCGGTCACAATCTTGCGGCGGTCGGCGGGGATGGCGGCAATGGCAGTCTTGATCTCGGTATCGAGCGCTAAAAGTGCCGTGTTATAGCTCTCAAGCCGTGCATCGTAATAGGCGCGTCCAGCCGGATCGGCTGTCGCCAGCGCATCGCGGATGTTGGCTGCGTAGCGTTGCAGGCTGGCAACGTCGTGCCATGCATGCGGATCGATCGCGCCATGATCATGGCCCGGCTGCGTTTTTCCCTGACCCTTAAGCGGTACGATGCCAGTGCTGACAACGATCATCGGCGCTTTGCTGCCGGATGATTTTTGCAAACGTTGCATCCAATTGTCGAAGCCGAGCCCGTTGGCAAACAGGATGCGCGCTGCCGCAACAGCTTTGGCATCGCCCGGTTTCGGCTGATAGCCATGCGCATCCGCATTAGGCCCGACGATGGTTGTCACTGCAACGCGGTCGCCGCCGATTTGGTGGACGAGGTCTCCGAGAATCGAGAAGCTCGCAACGACAGGCAACTTCTCCTGCGCCATGGCGGGGGCAAGGCCTAGAGCAAGGACACACACGATCCAAAAACGCGCCATGTTAAGCCTCCAAATGTTTGCGCGGCAGCAGCGCGAGAAGAATCCCGCCTTGCGTGCCGACGATGATGGACAAAAGGTAGAGAACGCCAGCAACCAGAATGATCGTCGGCCCCGAGGCGAGGCCGAGATGATAGGACAGCAGGAGTCCGGCATAGGTCGCGACAATGCCGATCAGCGTTGCGACGGCGATCATGCCCGTCAGTGTTTTGGCCCAAAAACGGGCCGCGATAGCTGGCAACATCATGAGGCCTACAGCCAACAGCGTACCCAGTGCTTGGAACCCGCCGACGAGATTGAGAACGGCAAGCGCAAGAAATGCGAGATGGGCAGGCGCGCCTGCTTGGCTCACCGAGCGCAGAAAGACAGGATCAATGCTTTCCATCACCAAGGGCCGGATGATGATCGCAAGCGTAACGAGAGTGACGGTCGCAACGCCGCCGATCAGCATCAATGCCTGATCGTCGAGCGCGAGCACCGAACCGAACAAAACATGCAGGAGATCGATATTCGAACCGCGTGCCGAGATGAGCGTCACGCCGAGCGCCAAAGACATCAGATAGAAGGCGGCGAGCGAGGCATCTTCACGCAAACGTGTGATCCGCGCGATGAGGCCGGCAAGCAAGGCGACGGCAAAGCCGGCAATGAGGCCGCCAAGTGTCATCGCGCCGAGCGACAAGCCCGCAACGAGATAGCCAAGTGCAGCTCCGGGCAGAATGGCATGGGCCATGGCGTCGCCGACAAGGCTCATCCGGCGCAGCATCAAGAAGACACCGATGGGAGCCGCAGACATAGCGAGCACGGATGCGCCGACAAGGGCGCGGCGCATGAAATCGAATTCGATGAAAGGCGCAATCAGAAGGGTGTAAAGCATCACGCGACCTCACAGATCGGTGCATGCGGATCATGCGCTTCCACCATCCGGCGGGCTGCGCGCAGATTGTTTTCGGTGAGGACTTCGGACGTTGGGCCCCACGCAATCGTTTCTCGTGCCAGAAGCAATGTCGTGGGGAAATGTGCGCGCGCCAGCGCCTCATCGTGCAGCACGGCGAGGATCGTTCGGCCTTCTGCATGCCAATGCGCAATAAGCCCCATCAGATCGGCGACCGTGCGTGTGTCGATGGCGGCGAAAGGTTCGTCCAGCAGAACGATCTCGGCGTCCTGCAGCATCACGCGCGCAAACAGCACGCGGCTCATCTGGCCGCCCGACAGAGTGTCGAGTGTGCGTTTCTCGAAACCGACAAGCCCGACGGCGTTCAGCGCCTGTTCGATGGCATTACGGTTATCTTGCGAAAGTCCGCCGAAAAGCCCGGCCTTGCGCCATAAGCCCAAGCCTAGCAATTCGAACACGGTAAGCGGGAAACTGCGGTCAATCTCGGCGATCTGCGGCAAATAGGAAATGCGCGGCTTGCGGGCCCCGAAATCGAAATGGCCGGCGATCGGTTTCAGCTCACCGGCAATCGCCTTGAGCAGCGTCGATTTCCCTGCCCCGTTGGGTCCGAGAATGGCCGTGAGCGATCCGCGCTCGATGTCGCCGTCCAGATGATGCACGGCGGGATGCGGACCATAGCCGAGCGTGACATCGGCGCAGCAAATGGCGGGGTCGCTCATTGCATCGCCCCAAAAAGGAGCGCCCAGACAAGGACGAGAAGCCCACCGACAAGGCTGAGCCGCGCCGCAAGGGAGAGCGCGAGCAACGAGACACCCGGGGCGACCGGACGCACAACGCCGATCTGAACCGGGTGACGATGCCGGTGGTGATGATGGTGGTGATGATGGTGCCCGTGATGAGGGTCAGCGCCGCCGCTTGGGGATGCCATGCTCGTCTCGCAGTAATTTAACGTTATAATGTTACATTTATCGACAAAAGAAAACCCCGCCGAAGCGGGGTTCGATGGGAGGCCTAAGCCTCAGCCCTGACGCGCTTTGAAGCGTTTCTGGGTCTTGTTGATGATGTAAACGCGGCCCTTGCGACGCACGATCTGGTTGTCGCGGTGGCGCTCGCGCAGCGATTTCAAAGAGTTACGGATCTTCATAGCGGTCGCTCTCTCGAGTGCAGACCAACCCGGACGCTGCGCAAACAGGTAAGGTCAGCCGTAAAAGGGGTTCAGGCCACCCTACGGCGGCCCTGGACAGGCCGGGTTATTAATCCGGGCCCGCGCAAAAGGCAAGCTTCCGGAGACAGGATTCTCGCGCGGATCACTTCAATGTCGCCCGGCACATCAGGATCGGGCGTGGAATCTGCGATCCCTCCATATTGCCATTGGCAAAGCGGGTTAGATCGGTGCTGCGGACAGCCGTCCACCCCTTCTTCAACTTGAAAGTTTGCGGCCTGGCGAATTCGGGAAAGGTGGCCTTGAAGCGCTCCATGTCCGTGTCGAATACGAAGCCGAGGAGGCTCTCACCGGGGCCGTCGGCCATCAGAATATCGACGACGATGAGACCCCGCCCCTGCCAGAGCTCCTTGCCAAACGTCTCCATATTGATCTCGGGCGGAACGCAGCTTTTGCCGAAGCCGGTGATCAGCCGCGTGACATCCTTCGTCGTTTGGGCGGCAGCAGGGTTGGTCGACCCTCCTGCCATGATACCGAGTGTCAGAAGCCCGACCCCTGCCAGCCATTTCCCCATCGCGATCATGAACCCGTCCTGTATCTGTTGAAATATCCGCATGCTGACATGGCCAAAGCTGCCTTATCTGCACGAGGCAAAAGCATGGCTGCGATTGCGGTACTCGGCGCCGATCGCTTTGTTCTATTGTGACTCTGGATGATCATCTCTACTTTAGGGCAAATTGCATCGGCATTCGCTCGGACTGCGATGAGATGCCAAAATCACGGGAAAATTCGCTTCCAATCCTTGTCCATGCTGATGATCAGCCAATTGCGTGCTGGTGCATCGTCCAAACCGCGATTGAGTCTGCCAACGGCACTGTTGCGGTCATAATGATATTCTCGCTTTGCATCGTCATGATGAAGAAGCGCGCCAAGGCGCGCGCCTGAGCCTTCCGTTGTCCATTGCAACATTTCGTAATCGCCATCGGAATTGCCGACAGCCAGAATGGGTCTTTTGCCGATTGTCTCGCTGATACCAATCACCTTGCCGGGCCCGTCATTGATATGGTCGATTTGCGGTTCGCGTAACAGCGTCAGTGTCTCTCCTTTTTTCACAACCGCTAATTTCCCAGTCGATCCAATAACGTTCTCTGGCGGAATGCCATACGCTCTTTGCGAAAAAGCACGGACGAATTCGACGCCAGACCCTGTGACAATATAAACTTTGAAGCCACGCTTTTTCAGAAGCCGGATCAGCTCCACCATCGGCTGATAGGTAAGTTGATCGAGCGGTTTACTGAAGCGCGGATGACGCGTCGTCTTGAACCACGCATCGACTGCGGCACGAAATTCATCGGGGCTCATGCCCGCATTGGTCTTCGCAACGAGATCGAAGAGCGCCGAACTTCCCATGGCGGCGATGGCTGCACTGTCATTGTCGAGTGCTGCTTTGTAGGGCTGAACGTCTCGCAGCGAGGGTTGTGTAAGGGCTATGGATTTAAGCCGGTCGATCACCTGCGCAATTTCAACATAGACGGGCTGCTCGAGAAGCAAGGTGCCATCATTATCGAAAACTGCGATACGGTCTTCGTGTGGCACGAAAGACCGGCTCTTCGGTGAGGTCACTTGATGCACGAGGGCGAGGATGCGCTCTTTGGCAGCAGTCTGTCGCCATGATGGCAAGGGATCTTGAGCGGCTACGGGGGCGGTGGCGAGAAACAGTCCGGTTAGAAGCGCAATGAAAAAACGCATCGGTGATCAACCCTTCAGATAGCAGGCAGCACAAAGCCGGTCCGATGCGCATGAAAAGGAACCGTAGCCGCCACGTCTACCCAAAACATTGAATATCCACTTCGCTTGCGCCGCGCGAACAGCACACCGGCGAAGAGTTGCTGATTTGATTCAAAGTGTAGAAAAGGTCCACATCGACCTCACATCGGCAAGCCAGCATCAATACATATCGCACGTTTTGTGCGAAAAACCCCAAATCATCGTAAAGCTCTTTTCTGCGGCGGTTGAGCACCCTTGGGCATTTGGTTTTGCGTCGACAGTCCAATAAGGTCTGGCCTTGTCCTGAATTGATGGTGGTTTCCATGAACAAAATTCTAAAATTGATGCCCTGCATCGCCGCGACAATGGCGATCACGCTTGCGCCGATTGCATCGGCGAATGCATGCACTGCGCTGCTTTACATCGACGCAAAAGGCCTCGCTTATAAAGCGCGAACGATGGAATATGATTTCCGCCCGCCGACAGCGCTCACCTATATACCAGCCGGAACGGCCATTGAATCCACGACGCCTGACTTGAAGCCGGCGGCTAAGTTCCAAACAAAATACGCCATCTTGGGTATGACATTTCCGGCCGAACTGGTTCCGAATGGAAAAAATCTGGTCCTCGTCGATGCCATGAACGATCAGGGCTTGTCATTTTCAGGCAATCAGCAGAACAATTCCAAGACCCCGCCAATGGGCAATGATCCACGCAAGATTGTGTCGTCTGCCGATTTCGGTGCTTGGTTGCTTGGTAATTTCAAGACTGTCGCCGAAGCCAAGGCCGCGATTGAAGCAACTGATTTCTGGCTACCGAACATTCCATTCTCCGGTAATGTCCCACTCCCGCTGCATTACGCGATTTGGGACAAGGCAGGGAACGGTATCGTTTTGGAATTCTTGAACGGCAAGAAAGTTGTCTACGACAATCCGGTTGGCGCCCTTACGAACGGTCCGGAGTTTTCCTGGCACCTCACCAATCTGAACAATTACACGATGAACAATGTTGATCAGAATGTCGCACAGTTTGGAAAGTTGAAGGCAATGACCGATGATGGCGGTATTGCGCTTTCGGCTCTGCCGTCGTCTCAGGCAGCAGCAGGGCGCTTTGTGAAAGCGGCCTTCTATGTCAACTATGTCAAGAAAGCCGAGACGCCGGAGGAAGCCGTGTTGATGCTCGGACACATCATCAACAATTTCGATCGGCCGCACGATCTCACGGTCGATAAAGGCCCCGGCATGGGTGATGGCCCGCGCGGAAAAGGCAAGGCGTCAGAAGTGACCGAGTGGACCGTGATGAACGATATGTCGCGGAACCTCTTTTACACGCGCAGCATCAATTCGCTGAACTTCACCTTGGTAGACATGAACAAATTGAAGGATGTGAAGAAGATCAAATCGCTTTCATCCTATGAAATTGGAAAATTTGGTGTCGATGCAACCAGCTTCTTTTTGAACTGAGTATTGGTCCATGAAAAATGCCCGGACGGCCAAACGCGGTCCGGGCATTTCTGTTTTTAACGGGCCGTTTGGCTTATGCCATTACATCAATGCAATGATGAAGGCTTTAAAATAGACCGTGATGCGATGCGGCGATTTCTCCTGCCGTCATTAATTCTTGAAGATGAAGAAGAGCATATAAAGCGCAGACCAGACGAACACATAACCACCGATCAAAAGGGATCGCTTTTGAAGCGAGCTACGCGCTTCGGCCCGCGCTTGGTCGCCCATGATAAACCAGGCCGTGACTGAAAGACCGAGAACGGCCCAAAAACCTGTCAATGCAAACAGGCAGTTCGTAAACGTGTTTAGATCGAAATGTGTGGCCTCCAAAATCCCAAACATCGGAAATGTAGAAATAAAGGGCCAGATCGCGAGAAGAGGGAAAATCAAAAGCCAAGAAAGCGTTTTGTGAATTTGATGACGCAGAGAAGTTTCGGGGACCACAAATTCTCCTTTATCGTGCCAACAAGGCACGGAACTGAACCTGAGAGACGCTAGGCTCCGCAATGGTGTGCGTCAAGTTAATTGGACAATTGCGACATATCTCTTAGGCGTGTGATGCCATACGCGCATCGAACTGTGTCATGCCGTGCGTTTAGAGGTTAGTGGGCGTGGTAGAGGTTCAGCCTGTGAACCCTCCGGTGTCAAAGGGATAAGGGATTGATTTCGCGCATGAAGCTTCCGCGCGCGAGCCGACTGCAAATTGTGTGTTATGCTCTACGCTCCATGCGGCATCGCTCAGGATCGTTTAAAAAATACTCTGACTTTTACGTGATAAGAAAAAACCGTGTCCTTCTTTGTTGCGGCACGTCAGACCATTCATATCTGATGAACAGCTTACAGTTCCCAAGCTCCAAGTCTCTCCATAGGCGAGTGTCTTAAGGCCATTCTTAAATAGACCGAACTTTTTCTGTTCTGTGATAATCTCGTTATAGTTGCTTTCATTGCAGCTTAGTCTCGCTTTTTGAGCTTTGTGTTCAATCGAAAATCCATTGAACTTATCCCATTTAGATTGAGAACAGCTCGTTTCACGAACGGTCCATTGATCGACCTTTGAAATGCGACAGTCGATGATCGGTATGTCTTCTTTGCCATTTTGCATGGCGACAGCAGAGAGGCAGACGATGTTGCCCGAAGGTGTTTTGAAACCTTGGTTAGCTTCTTCGTATGAAAACTGTTGAGCGTGAAGATTGGTCGTCACGAGCGTGAAGAATGCGAGCGAGGCGATCATCTGCAGAAGGCGCATTTTTTCTTATCCTTTGTTGCCGACACCATTCCGTGTCGGCCTAACGAAATTCTGCAAAAACTCTGCAAAATGGGCAACCGCGCGAGGCTGCGCGAGTACGCTCAAAGCGGCCCAAAACAGGTTCTAACCTCTTGTTCGCGCAGGCACAAAATAGTGCATAAAAAAGCAGATGGAGTCTGCAAAGCGTGAGAAAATTCATCTGTGTGCAGGCCAGAAAAGTCTGTGACTTGGAGCAGCAATCTCTTGCAGATCCAACAGCTTCGTTGGCTGAGGGATGGTGGGCGCGACAGGGATTGAACCTGTGACCCCTACGATGTCAACGCACCAAGTCATTGATTTCACGCATGAAAATACCATGGCTAGTGGCTTTGATTTTACAGAGTTACTAGGGCTAGTGGGTGTTGGTAGTAAAAACCACTCTGCAAAAACTCTGCAAAATCACGCGGCTGCAGCAATGTAATGATAGGCTGCCAAGTCATTGATTTTACTCGCTAAAAACATGCTCCAAAGTGTCGTTTAATTTAGGTTTGGAGAGGTGAATATGGTAGAATTCTACATTGGCACACTAAACCCATATTGAGCTTTGTTTGCTAAATAAGTGCACATAAGGAGAAAGGCATTTGGACATAAGGACTGAACTAAGAGATTGGTTATCTACAGTTGATTGGGACACAGAGCTGACACTGACATTTTCAAACGCAGTCAATCAGCAACAAGCAGAACGTGCTTTGCAGAGCTTTTGGAACAGAGTTGATTGGGAGCTATATGGAAACGCTGTGAAACGCTTCAACAAGCGTTGTGAGCGTGCCAACGTCATGCAAGGCGATGGATTGGCAGTAAACTATCACGTCCACGTGCTTGCCAAACGTCCACAAGACAGATTTGCCACTGTGACAGCCTATTGCGATTTTCTACGTGAGCAATGGCTGCACGCCAATCGCAACAACTATGCTGTGACTATTGAGCCAATTCGTAACAAGATTGGCTATACCAACTACGTATCACGCCAAGTGCAGCGTGATAATTGCGACGCATTGATACTGAATAGCAGCCATATTGCTGCAAGCTAATTTGTAGAACCAAGTTCCTTATTAGACGACTGGGCAGTGCTGGAAGCGGTTTCAGCACTTGTCGTAAGCTATTGTCTAAATTCTAAAACATTCAAAAACATCACTTCACAAAAACTACACATAGCTCAACAATTCAAAACACTCACTCACACGCTAACAAAGCTAACAATAGAAGACATAGAAAGAAGCTGACGAGCGCAGCTGAGTGAGCTTGCGAAACGAAAGCAAGCAAGCACAGCAGGCAACACGAAGTGTTGTCTTAAAAAGCAATCTGCTTAATAATATTCGCATATAAATCTTTCGCAAACGGAAGCGATACTCAATGCCAAAGCTAACAACACAACACATTGAAAGATGTGGTGAGCTATTAGTTCAATATCGCTTACTCAAATACGGAATTGATTCGTCAGCAATGACAATTGATGACGGCATCGATTTGGTTGCTTATGAGCCAACAACCAAGCGAGCAACTACCATACAAGTTAAAACAAATGAAAAGCCAAAGTGCAGCGGTGGCAAAGGCAAGTTAACATTAGATTGGTGGATTAGAGAAAATAGTCCAGCTGAGCTTGTCGCATTAGTGCATATGGCGGACGACGAGATTTGGCTTTTTACGCATCAAGAATTGTCTAATATGACAATTCAAAAATCAAATGGAAAATTGCATCCATATTTTTATATTGATGACAATTATAAAACAACAAAAGCAAAAACGCATAAGCGAGAATTTTCGCCTTACCTAATCGAAAATCGAGTCGGTTCACTATTTAGAATATAACGAAACCAACTAAACAATCGAAATCAATCTGCATCACTGACGCTAGGTCGATAATATCAAATGAACACGCCTGCAGTTAAAGCGTCACTGCGAACTAGCTTCGAGTTTAATGCTAAATGGTTCGGCAGCACAAATAAAACTTCAACATTTCCGTTATTTAATGTTGGATTGACAAAAACGTCTAAGTATAGAACGTTTTAGTTAACCACTATGGCATGACACCAATACAGAGGCGGTTTAAGTGAAAAAACTACAGAGCGTGATTGGATACATATATTTGATATGCTTTTTCGCCATGGTGCTTTTTGCTATATCTGGTTTACTTGGGCCTGAATTTTATAAATCTATTCACATGGATAAAATTGAAAAACTACTTTCGCAAATATTCAAGCATGCTACTCCGTTATTACATGGGCACTCCGAAAAGGTACTTATTTCAATAGGTGCATTTTTTGTAATATTTGGCACTTGGGCATTATATCCAATTGCAGGTCGATATTGTATGTCTGCTCAAGATATCCTTGTGCTCAGTCAAGCCGAATTCTTCATAAAACAGACAAAGATAGCAGCTGCATTATCTTTTGCTGCAACAATGTGGGCTGGTTTTATTATTTACTATGCAAAATAGTAAAGGGTGTTAAGAAATTTGGGAGCATAGGTACAAGAAACAAAAAATAAGTCACCAATCAAGCAATAAAGCTCAATTGGTGACATTTATATAAAGCCGTCAATTACTGACGCTTATTAGCTGCTTTTGATTTGGCAAAGCCACGTGCTTTGGCGATATTTGCCAACTCACTATCCAACTCACCATCGTCCACAGCTTTGATAACAGTTTGTATCGTTTCTGGCAGCTGTTCCAACTTACCAACTTCAATAGCAGTCATGCCATTGCTGATAGCGATTGGCTTTGCTCCGTAACGCACTGTTAGCAGCACTGAGCCACTTGCTGACTTATACCACCATTGCTTGATACGAACTGATCGCTGCACACGGCTGGGATTGCCATCATCATTCACAGCAGTCACCCAACGCATGCGCTTGTAAGCACGTCCACCCAATTCAGCTTCAGCCAATGCCAACTGCTCCTGCAGTTTCATAATCAGCTTTGAGCGACGAAACTGCTCTGCTGTCTTCTGCTGTGTATTGGGATTAGCTACCACTTTGAGTTTTTCCAAAAGCGCCATTGTAAGCTCCTTTGCTTGGCTTGGAGATTACAAGCGTGTTGTCAGTTCTCGTTTTGGGCAAATGGAAAGACATGAAAACAGCCAATTATTTTCAGCAGCAAGTCACCACTCAACCAAAGCTCAGATTACGAGATTTAGCACATGCGCTATATTGCAATTATGTGTTCACTTAACAGCATCATCAACCGAAATGATTGAGGTATTTTTAGCTGGTTTTGGGATATTTGGGGTTGGTTTTGGGGGCAAACAAGACTTATTTTGGGCTTTTTCAATCAAAAACAACGGTTGCTCTTTGGGGTGCGTGAAGCAACTATTGCTGTGTAGCCCAGTGCTACTATGGGAAATCGTGGCTGACATGAGTTGGCGAAATCGCACTCAAAGCAGCACACGCACAAAAACAGCAAACACAGCGAAAAGCTATTAGAACACGCTACAGCGTCATCAGCTGCTGCTCGCTACTTGGATAGCGGGCGCTGTAAGCAAGTGTGCTGTAGGGGCACTGTGTGGTAAAAACGAAAAGGGACAAGCAAGGTCCCGCTTGCTGTCCCTTCCCGATTAACCATTTCAACGGTGAGAGCCATGAACAACTCTCAACCATAATTTCATGTTTTATAAAAATATAAGTCAACTTCTACTTTTGGATTGAATGTGCAGATGCACTATAGCGTTTTGCGGTGCAGCGATTATCGCAAAAGATAGAACACATTTAGAACGAGTGTGTGCAAATTGCTTGGAAAAACGGGAACATTTGGAGACTTAATGGCTTAAACTTAAATTGAGCCATACACTCTATTTTGGAATGGCTGAACGAACTGCTGCCAGTTGCTGCAACGCCTTATTCGCTTTCAATTGAGCCTTACGTATCTTCAGCGCACGTTCTTGCTGCTTGATGGCTACAGTCTGTGCGTCTTCTGCTTCTGTGCTCACAATCACTTCCTTTATCTTCATCACGCAATCAACTCATATATAGCTCAACTACACGTTCAGCACGTTCACTTATTTGCTGTTGAGCGCCTTTTACCAAACGCTCACTCAACGTCAGTGCACGCTTACGCTTGCGTCTGTCATCAATAGTCACTGCCTTTTGACTGATATTGTGACTGAGCATGAGATAAGCATCCACAGTCATAGGCAAGCGCCTTGCTTTGATGGCGCTGAACCAAGCTGGCGTTCTGCCACACAAGACACTGAAATCGTATTGATTGGCTACAAAGCCAAGTTCTTTCACTTCGTCATAAATGCTGTTTAGGTAGTCATCGTTCTTCATGCATTTATTTAGTATTGAATTAGTTTGATATTATCTTTCGATGAAAAAGTATTTCGGTAGTTAACTCCAGAATAGGCGTGAAAACAAGGCTCCCGTCAACATTCTCGTCTACACACAAAAATTCGTTGTTTTTAAATAGAATTGATGAAGGAACATGCGAAGAAAGCATCTCATGATTGCTTAAAATGTATGCCATTATTGCGCCATCAGAAACGTATTCGACATTGGGATTTTGAATTGGCGTTGTATCAAAAAACTCACCCGTCATTGTAGCATTCCAAAAATGCGCTGTTATTTCGAACGAATTATTAACACTACAATATGGTTCAATTAGCCAGCCCGATGCAATCGCAACTCCATGCTTTCTATCTCGTGCTTTAACTGCATTGTTATAGCAGTCGTTCGCAATGCCGCCACCAATGCGCTTTACGTCTCGTTTGACTAATTTCATGTTTGTGTATGGTTGGCGATGTTTGATGAATACATCTATGTTATTTGTCATTCATTTGCCCCTTAAGTTATTATCCAACTCCGTAGTCAAAATAGATATTTTTGTCGATATTCCTGCCGCTTATCGAAACAATCTGTCCATTTTTGACTTGGCAATTATACTCTTTTTCGAGTGACGCAGTATTATTTGGGAAGCGACTATCAATCCATCTATACATACCGCTATGTTCATTAATGTTCTTAAACTGATTGACAGCTTTTGTGGTCCAGTATGTAGTTCCTGAACGGAGCAGCTTTCCACTCGCATTTCCTATTGCTTGTGCAACATGGTCACTGCTGAACACGACCACTGAATTGAAATTTTTACCTTCAACTAAATCAACATCTCGTTTGCTATCAAGCCAAACAGTAGAATATTCCTGTCCGATATAATTCTTATCGTCTGTAATATCTACAATGCTCCCATCCTTCAATTGCCAGACGCTATGAAAAGTCCAAGCCCAAACACCTTTTCCATTCAGATCACGGTTTTTAAACAATAACCATCCTGTAACTTTTTTACCTCCGTCAGCTTTAATATGATTTTCAACATTGAAATGACAATTACCTTCAATTCCGTTCTGAAGTACAATTGCAGACCTGCGTTTGATTAAAAAGCATTCATTTCCTGTTAGCTGCTTCATTGCATCACGCACTGAAGATGGAAGTTTGTGTGAATAAGGCAGCGACATAATAGAATCCGTAGCATTGTGGAAAAGTAAGGTTCTTTACAGAACATTAGAATTTGGACTTAAGCTGCTGGCAATTGGGAATTGTTAGCTAAGCCCCAAAACAGGTTGTCCAAACGAATATGTGAAAATAGCGTTTTCGCACACGCAACAAAACATTTTGCGGGAGCCAACAATGAAGCAAGCAAAGACACTTGCAGAGCGTGAACTGAAGCTCGTGCTAGCCTACTGCGCCACACGCCATCACGCAGCGAGGGATAGGCTCGCAGTGCTGTTGGGGCATTGGGCTGGGCTGAGGGCTAAAGAGATAGCTGCCCTAAAGCTCAGCCATGTCCTCAATGATGATGGGACTATTAGGGACAGCTTTTTGCTCTCAGCTGAAGAGACGAAGGGGCGTAAGGCAAGAAGGGTGTTTATAAGTACGAGGTTGCAAAAGGAGATTGGCTCATACATTGGCAAGACGAAGCTGAGGCAAGTTAACCCCTATCTGCTGCAAAGTCAGAAGGGTATGGCTTTCTCCCCAAACACCATGTGCCAACTACTTTGTCAGATTTATAAGGCATGCGGCATTGAAGGCGCTAGCTCACACAGTGGGAGGCGCAGCTTCATCACCAAGCTGGCTGGCAAGGGGGTGAGCGTGAGGGTGCTGCAAGAGTTGGCTTCGCACGCGAACCTCGCCACCACCCAACGCTACATCGACGTCAATGATGAGCAGATGCGGAATGCCATTGAATTAGCTTGAAGGAATTATTGAGTGTTGTTAGACTTTTTGACAATGGCTACTTTTGAATACGTCACAGAAGCTGTTGGTAACAGAAAATAGTCAAAATACCTGAAGACAATAAGGAGTATATCTTGTTACAGGAGTTGCGTCTCAAATTTATTAGCGAATTCCAATTCATTTATATCGTGACGTAATATAAGGTGAGGTAGCATTATGTTCTCAACCAACGAGCTAAAAAGACTAGCAGAAATTGTTGCAGAGAATATCCAGCAGGAGCCATTTGAATATCTTCCAAAACGTTCAAAAAAGCGATATCCTTCGGTACAGGGCTGGAGCGAAAGGTTTTCTAATTATTATTGGTCATCATCTACAGAGCCTCTTTCGGATTGGGAACAGATTAATCAATTAACTGAGCGTCTCGGCGTATATGCACAGCGTTTAGCTGCAAAAGAGCGGATCGATTCTGATATTGAAGCTGCCACCGTCAATGACGTGTTCGAGTTATTTAAATGGGGCGGGGTATTAAGAGGAAAAGACCATAATCCACCATCAATTAAGATAATCAATCAAGTTATTTCGAGCGCAATAGAATATAATATCAATACCGATGCGCCTATGGATTCGGCATGGACTAAATTGGCTGCTTTTTCGACAGCATGGTTGGAGGAAAATACTGATAAGCCTCCACACATCATTTATGATAGTAGAGTATCGGTCGCCTTATTGGAGCGAATTGATCAAGCGGTAGAGATGCAATCTAATTTGGTGGTTTTAAAAAATAGACTTAATTCAGCTGGGCTTGGTTATGTTGATGGTCGAGGGGGCAATAGAAAAGAAAGAGTGCAAAAGTTGAAACAAAAAAAGTGGAGTATTGGTTATGGAAAATGGAGTTCGCAAATAATTTCATCGAAAATTATTGATGCAATTGTACTTGAGCTAAATAGTAAAACGAGATACGGAAAAATGCGGTATAAAAATTGTTCTTATAGCTGGAATGCAAGAGGCGTAGAGATGGTGCTTTTTATGGAAGGCTATTAGGTTAAAGTGAAGGCGAAAATATGAAAAAGGGATGTGCGTTATACGATGCTGTACGAAATGAATTGGAAGTCGTACGTCCTGGAGAGTCAATAACACGTCGGATTAAGTGCGTTAACATGCGCCCAGAACAGGATCGCGTGTTTGGTTTAGAAATAGACGGTGACGACATATGGCTTTTGATTGGTCCAAAAAATAATCAGAGACCCAATCGAAAAATAAACTACAAATTTAGTTCATTATCTGGTGGCAGTAGTCGTGGACTTTAAAATACATTTCTAAACGAATAATAGCTCGTAAATAATCTACGAGCTATTATAATGAAACCACTGCGTAACCCTTACAATCAATCCGATAGATTGATTATAGCAATATAATCACCATCTTTATATAATTCATACTCAATATCAAAATCTCCATTATAGCTACCAGGTGAATCGCCAATTAGATCAATTGAAAGCTCAGCAACTTTGCCACAAAACTCAATAAGGAAGTAATGCAGTTCTTCATGTTCTTCATCAATATCATCAAAATTTTTGATAGTATGCCTTATAAAATTCTCATCTACGGCAGGACCAAATTGAAACTGGGCAGCTTTGACGAGAGCATACCAAGGGACAAGCCAACTCTCCCCCCAGTTTTCGGGACCGTATCCAGAACCAATATCTCGTGCAAAACTTTCAAGATTATCAATTTTTCTATCAATCTCATCCTGAGTGGTCAGAGCGAGAAGTTCATCCTTAGATGCCATAGCAGCCTCCTTCATTGTTAACTTATCTGTGCAAAGAGCAGAAAAGAAAGCAAGTAATATCTTTTAATAAGTTATTTCATTTCACTCACCTCTCAGCTCATCTCTGTAGTCTTCAATGTCATCATGCCCATAGTGTGCGTTAATCATGCGCTCACTGGTGTCCATCTGTTTGATGAGCGTGCGGCTCAAAACGGAAGCATCAGTAAACTACGTTTCCCAGAAAGGGCGGACAAATTGCAGCAGGTACTATTATTCAAAATCAGTTTTTGACTAGAAATATTTTCTGATTTACTTTACGCTTAAACGAAAAGATGGAGAAGGATACAATGACTGGCGTCGATTATCGTAATGTTTTGAAGCAATTTCTTGACCTACGTGGTTGGGAAGACGAGATTGATATTGATGAGGAAAATGGAACTTTAAGTGTCAATACGGAGATAGGCATAAATGGGCAAAGCATTCGTCTTGTTATAGAAATTAATCCTGAGGGAGATATTGTCGACGTATTTTTTTATTACACTATCTTGTGTAAGAAAAATAAAATTAATCAAATGGCGATTTTGCTGAATTTAATACACCATCGTTGGATATTTGGTCGCTTTGAAGTTTATGAAACAGGTCATATTCGCTGGCGTCATCGGTGCGATTTTGAGGGCGCGCAACCTGTTGGTCTAACTATTAACTGCATCGTAGAGCCAGGTTGGCAAGCTGTTAATAAATTCGCTGATGTCATTGCTGCGGTTGCTCTTACCAACTCTACAGCGGAAGAAGCTATTGCAGAGTATGATAAAAATCGTGATAACGAAGATCAAGAATGACGAGAAGTAAGAGCTGCTATATGGCTTGCCACTTATAGCTTCGAACCTTTTTGAGATATTTACACTAAGAAGCGCAAAGTGGATGCACGTCTTCCGCTTTGCGTCTCGTCTCGCTCATGTTAAGTGCTCTGTAGAGGTGAGTGGCGTAAATAAAAATATTATAAATTATGGCTGAATCAGTTTAAAGAATGCAATTAATTATGAAGGCAAAAAATAAATTCTCGCTGACAAGTCGTTTCCGTTTCATTAGTGTTTTTGGGTTACTGGTTGGATACTATGTTGTTGATTGCTAATTTATTGTCTTCAGAATCTTTTTATGTGTTCGCTAAGTAGAAGTCTGTTATTTGTAATTCGGTTTATTGTCGATGTCGTGAGGCGCAACATTTACTCACCCCTTAGCTCATCTCTGTAGTCTTCAATGTCATCATGCCCATAGTGGGTGTTTATCATGCGCTCACTGGTGTCCATTTGCTTGACAAGCGTGCGGATGGTGGCTCGCTTACCGCGTGTTCGCGTGAGTGAGAACGTAGCATAGGTGTGGCGTAGGCTCGTCAGCGTGTGCCTATCCTTCGCGTCTTTGTATACGAAACCACAATCGCTCAGTAAGTCGCGGAACGCTTTCTTGAAGTCGTTGACGGGTGTGCCATTAGGCAGGGCGATGGCTCGTTCGTTGGGGTTGAGCTTGTCTGCTTTAACATTGGCTCTGAGCCATGCTTGGCGCCGCTTGGCGATGCGAGTGAGTGCGTTTACCGCGCTCTTGCGTAACACCACGCGGCGATTGCTCTTCTTCTTGCCCGCACGTTCAAGGATGATGTCGCCCTTGTCCCAATCAACGCCACGCCATGTGACAGTCTTCATCTCGTCTACACGCATGCCGCTGTTGGCGAGCAAGATGATCACGTCATACATCAACAGTCTGTTCTGTCGCACATGGCGTTGGCGTGGTTCGTTCTTGCTGGCAGTGATGCGTGCCTTGGCAGTCTTCAATAGCGTCCTGTATTCCTCGCTCGTGAAATGTCGTCGCCTACTGGCCAGACCCCATGAGGTGATCCAGTCGCTATGTTAGTTTACGATTGGGTTTGAAGCTAGTGTTGGGATGGCCGGCGAAGCTGGTCGGGGTTGCGCAGCCGGCCACTGTAGAACCTCTGGTGCAGGTGGCTGATATCGCAGCGAT